>Ga0335397_10004648_pt1 | contig 18089 bp, 21 predicted proteins | sample MAT04_FD_205740 | JGI IMG/M metagenome (GOLD analysis project Ga0335397, IMG submission 205740) | Freshwater microbial communities from Lake Fryxell liftoff mats and glacier meltwater in Antarctica - MAT-04 (spades assembly) (version 2) ... | reverse complement strand
AAGATATGCGTATCCAACGGAAGTAACTGAAAAAAATATACCTATTGCAAGCACGATGCTGAGTCCATCGATGCCGGGAGTTTTTATTTGCTGTGGAATTTCTCGGACATGGCCGCCAAAACCCACTGGAGTTTTTTGAATTTTTGAAATAGCTAATGCTCCGTTGACGTCCTCCAAAGACCAGCCCTTCTGGATCATTTTGTCGCGTATAACGTCTTCTGCGGTACCAGAAGCAATTTGAGAAGCTATCGAGTCTAAGAGTTCTGGACTAGCCATATGGTATGTAGTGTTAGATTACCATGCAAATGCCAAGTGGCAAGAAAAAGATCCGAATAATGTGTGAGCGCAAAAAGAGGCTATCAATTAGCCACTTTTGCAAGCTTGCCTATGCGTAGCATAAGAGAATCTTTGTCTGCAGTAGAAAGTCCCTCAGAGTTTCCAATGGTAGTGAGGGATACCCTGTATCCAGCAAAACCTAAAATAGCATGTTTAATTTCATTGTATGGATCACCAAACAGCAAGCGAATTTGCCATGGCTTCGTTTTTGAAAGAACAATAACCCGCGCTGTTTTCCCTTTGAGTAACTTTTCCCAACCTATTCTGTCCTTGTAAAATTTAAAAGCAAAGCCAGGAATGAACATGCGATCCCACATTCCCTTCAAGAGTGCCGGCATGCTAGACCACCACAGTGGGTATATCAAAACGAAGTGATCAGCCCATTTCATGTTCTCTTGTACGAGAAGTAAATCCTGCTCGAGAGGCTGTATCACTTTATAACCGAGATGCAGTATGGGGTCGAATGAAAGATCACTTATATTAGTCCTACGGACTTCGTGTCCCGCCGCCACGCTGACCTGCTCATACCTTGTAGCAATCTCTCCAGACAGAGTATCTGTATCTGGATTTCCCATGAGTATGTATATCTTTTTTTGATCCATATAGTATGTTTTCGTACTATCTTACATAAGTAAATACAAAGCGTCTGACTATCCCTGCAAACTGCGCAGTTCAGACTGATACTTTTTCATAACCGCAAGAGAAGCCTTTGTTTTCTGTTCACCGCCTTTGACGCGACGCTCAATTTCCTCACCAATCTTTTTGAAAAGATCTGGATTTTTTTTGACCATGTTCATGAGTATCTCTCTTTGCTCTGGAGGAACGTCCTTCATTTTCCAAGCCATTGCTTTCTCTAACAAGTAATTCTTTATTCCCATAGAGGATCAGTATATCATTCTCTTACCACCTGCAAAATACTTGGTATACTGTAGACATATTACATTTAATACATATCTAGGATGAACGCCTCTAAAACACAACCATATTTTCTGTTCGCTCTGCTCCTAGGGGTTGCCTTGCTGGCATTTTTTATTTTTCGGCCATTCCTCATACCTCTTTCACTAGCCGCTATATTTGCTGCTGTGCTGTATCCACTAAACGTGAAGTTTCTCGCAATCTTTAAAGCAAGTAAGGGACTTTCTGCATTACTAACCTTAATCATATCGGTTAGTTTCATTGCATTCCCACTATACTTCATTGGTTCCAGTGTTATGACCCAGGCTGAAAGTACCTATGTCGGAATGACGCAAGCAGGTGGACAGCAAACCGTCCGCAGTATTGTGCTCACTATTGGTAGTACCTTAGAGGGAATAGTGCCAGGAGCTACACGTATCTCTGAGAATGTTGCACGCGATGTCAATTCATATATCTCAAGTGCTCTGTCATGGATACTTGCCCATGTCGGCACTGTATTTTCAAGTGCTTTGGCACTTGGTCTTGATTTATTTATATTTCTCTTCGCTCTCTACTACTTCCTCAAGGAGGGCCCAAAAGTCAGGAAGGCAATCGTCTCGATTAGCCCATTTAACGATACAGACGATGAGCAAATCATAGAGCGACTTTCCCGTACTGTAAATTCAGTAGTTAAGGGAAGCATGCTTGTTGCAGTAGTTCAGGGAGTAATCGCAGGAATTGGTTTTACACTTTTTGGAGTGCCTAATGCTCTTTTGTGGGGTACGGTAACGGCGTTCGCTGCCCTTATTCCCGGAGTAGGAACATCTCTAGTTCTTGTGCCTTCCATCATATATCTCTTTATTACAGGAAACTCAGCCGGAGGTGTCGGTCTTGTTGTTTGGGGAGTTCTTGCTGTTGGCCTTGTGGATAATTTTCTTGGCCCTAAAGTGATGGGGCGCGGAATTCACATGCACCAACTTGTGGTTCTTCTGGCAGTGCTTGGTGGAGTCGCTTTCTTTGGTCCTGCAGGAATTTTCCTTGGCCCCCTTGCGATAAGTCTACTAATTGCGCTATTTTCTATTTATTCAGACGGAATACGGCGCGCATAGCAAGAACTGGTAATTAAAATTATAACAAAACAGTTGTTTGGTTTGCTGATACCTCAACAATTCCAGAATCAACAAGGGTAAGTGTAGTTACCTCTCCTTGCGAGTTTACAATGCGCACTACTCCCTTAGTGAGAGGAGATACATACGCTTCGTGCCCTGCAAGAATTGTAAGCTCCCCTTCACTTCCTGGTACTGTTACTGAAAGCGCTTCTCCGTCAAAAAGGTTTTCTCCAACTTTTGCTACGGTGAGGTGAAATGTTTTCATACAGTTTGCAGTGAATCTACTTCACATCGTCGATGGTTCCTTTCATGTAGAAAGCCTGCTCCGGTTTATCGTCATGCTTACCTTCAACAATTTCTTTAAAACCACGAACGGTGTCTTCACGAGAAACGTATGATCCTGGAGTCCCTGTAAATACTTCAGCGACGTTAAGCGGTTGCGACAGGAACCGCTCGATGCGACGCGCTCTCGCTACTAGCAATCGGTCTTCGTCAGAAAGCTCTTCGATTCCAAGAATCGCAATAATATCTTGAAGATCTTTATACCTCTGTAGTACTTTTTTTACCTGATTTGCAACTTGGTAGTGTTCTTCACCAACGATTTCTGGCGTGAGTGCACTCGAGCTAGATTGGAGGGGGTCAATTGCGGGATAAATTCCAAGAGATGCAAGTTGACGAGAAAGTACCACGGTACCGTCAAGGTGGGCGAATGTAGTTGCAGGTGCTGGATCTGTTAAGTCGTCGGCAGGAACGTATACTGCCTGCACAGAAGTAATAGATCCTTTTTTGGTTGAGGTAATACGCTCCTGAAGTCCTCCCATTTCTTCAGCCAAGGTTGGCTGGTATCCCACTGCAGATGGTACTCGACCAAGAAGTGAAGATACCTCAGATCCTGCCTGAATAAATCGAAATACGTTATCCATAAAGAAGAGAACGTCTTTTCCTCCTTGGTCGCGGAAGTATTCTGCTTGGGTGAGCCCAGTGAGAGCAACACGAGCGCGAGCGCCCGGCACTTCGTTCATTTGTCCAAAGACAAGTGCTGTCTTATCCAAAACACCCGTTTCTTTCATTTCGTGATAGAGATCATTTCCTTCGCGAACGCGCTCACCAACACCTGCAAAGACAGAGTATCCTCCGTGGTTGCTTGCAACGTTGTGAATAAGTTCTTGAATAATAACCGTCTTCCCTACACCAGCTCCCCCAAAGAGACCAACCTTCCCGCCTTTAATAAAAGGAACCATAAGGTCAATTGCCTTTACCCCTGTTTCAAATATTTCAGCTTTTGTTGTTTGTTCTTCAAAAGAAGGTGGTGCTCTGTGAATAGGTAGGCGAGGAACGTCATTAGGAAGAGGAGCCCCTCCGTCAAGTGTTTCTCCAAGTACGTTAAACAATCGCCCAAGAGCAGAAGCACCAACCGGTACAGAAATTGCAGCTCCTGTTCCTTGCACTTTTTCACCACGAGAAAGTCCAGCCGTTTCTGTCATTGAAATAGTGCGGACTCTATCAAGTCCAAGGTGGCTAGCAACCTCAAGAGTTATTTTTCCATGAGCCGTATTCCCCTCAATGACAAGCGCATCTTGAATATTCGGACGCATAGAGGGGAAATGTACATCAACGACAGGTCCAATAATTTCCGTAACCGTTCCTACGGAAGTATTTTTTATGATGGTGTTTTCATTGGTGCTCATGGTGGTACTAATTAGTATTGTTAAAGTAGCATTCTCTTGTTTAACTTGCGAGGGCCTCGCGACCGCTCACAATTTCAGATACCTCACGAGTAATAGCTGCCTGGCGCACTTTGTTATATACGCGAGTAAGATCACGAACGACCTCTTTAGATTTATCTGAAGCATTTTTCATGGCAACCATACGCGCCGAATGCTCAGAAGCTTTGGACTCAAGAAGCATGTGGTAAAGAGAAATAGCAACAAGTTTTGGAACAAGAACGTCCAGAACAAGTTCCGGAGAAGGTTCGGCTTCATAGTTTGCAGGAGCGACGTCTACGGTTTCCGTACTCCATTTTCCTTTTTGGGGAACGATACCATCTACAATATCCTTAAGTGCAGGAATTGAAAGTGGCAAAAGTCTGCGTATCGTCGCAACTTGTTCGAACGTTGATTTAAACTGACTATACACAACCACCACCTTATCAAACTCATGGCTAATAAAACCAGAAGTTACCATCTCGGAAAGTTGTTCCATTGAATGGAGAGAGATAACATCTTCTTTATTTTGTAGAGCAGAGGGAATTTTGTACCCGCGTCGCGTGAAGTAGTCTTCACCCTTTTTCCCATAGGCAAAAATTGTTATGTTCTCTAGACTTATACCTTCGAGGGCTTCTTCCGCTTTTTTAATAACGGACGCATTAAGACCTCCTGCCAAACCCTTATCGCTCGTTATTATAATAAGTGCGATTTTTTTACCATGACGGTCTTCTGCGAAAGGATGTTTTTTAACATCACTAGCCCCAGACAAACGCAGAAGTACGGAAAGCGCAGCACGGGCGTAAGCACGTCCCAAAAAGGCGTATTCTTGCGTCTTGCGCATTTTAACGGCAGAAACGGCCTCCATGGCGCGCGTAACCGTATTCATGCGTTTTGTTGCCTGTATCTTTGCTTTTATGTCTTTTAATGCCATATACGTATTAGATCAGACAGATATATCTATGCAGTCGTAGGAGCCGATCGCGCTACAAACGTATCAAGCTTCTGTCTGAGTTTTGCTTCTGTATTTTCGTCAATCTCGCGAGAATTAGTAATTGTCATGAGCACATCCTCGCCCTCTCGAAGTAGAAAATCTTGAAGCTTCTCTTCTTGTTCTGATGTTTTCTCAGGAGAAAATCCGTCAAAATATCCGTTGGTAGCGGCATAGATGACGCTAGCCTCCATTGCAAAGGCAATTGGATTTCCAACATTTTGCTTTAAGATCTCGGTCATCCGGCGTCCGCTATCGATTCTCTTTTTAGTATCTGAATCGAGATCAGAAGAAAATTGCATAAATGCTTCAAGCTCTCGAAACTGTGCAAGTTCGAGCTTAATTTTTCCTGAGACTTTTTTCATTGCCTTTGTTTGAGCGCTCGAGCCGACACGAGAAACAGAAATTCCAACATCAATAGCAGGCCGCATTCCCTTGTTAAATAGATCTGCAAGAAGATATATTTGACCATCAGTAATAGAAATTACGTTTGTTGGAATGTAGGCAGAGACGTCTCCCTCTTGTGTTTCAATGATGGGAAGAGCGGTCAAGGATCCACCACCGAGTTCTTTCGAAAGTTTAGCCGCGCGCTCGAGAAGTCTTGAATGAAGGTAGAAAATATCACCCGGGTACGCCTCACGTCCTGGAGGACGGCGAAGAAGTAGAGACATTTGTCGATAAGCAACTGCGTGCTTTGAAAGATCGTCGTACACGACGAGAGCGTCTTTACCATTCTCCATAAAGAATTCTCCAATAGTAGCCCCTGCAAAAGGCGCAAGAAATAGTAGGGCGGCAGGATTACTCGCAGGAGCTGTAACAACAATGGTGTACTCCATAGCTCCTGCCTTGGTAAGGTCTGCTACAATGCGAGCCGTTTTAGATTCTTTCTGCCCGATAGCCACATAAATACAAATAGGACGTGTCTTTGGGTCTTCGCTTTTTTGGTTCAAAATTGTATCAATAGCAATTGATGTCTTTCCTGTTCCACGATCCCCAATTATGAGCTCACGTTGCCCACGTCCAATCGGAATCATTGCGTCGATGGATTTTATACCTGTATGAATTGGTGTGTTTACGGGCGAGCGATCCATTACGCCGTATGCTTGACGCTCAATAGGCTTTAGTATCGTTCCCGCGAGAGCACCCTTGCCGTCAACAGGTTCTCCGAGTGCATTTACGACGCGTCCAACAAGAGATTCTCCGACAGGAATTGATAGAAGGCGTGAAAGTCTCCGTACTAACATCCCCTCAGAAACTTTAGAGGCGTCACCCAAAATAACTGCACGCACCCCGTCTTCCTCGAGGTTTAGTATGAGCCCGTATATAGGATCAGTGTCCTTGAGTGCCTCTTCAAGTGAGCGATCAAACGTAGGATCAAATAGAATCATCTCAGACATGACGGCTTTATCGAGCCCGTCAATTTGCGCAATGCCGTCTCCAGTCTCGCGGACTACACCGACCTCCTCGACACCTTCGACTCTTTTGAAAGAGGTGATTTCTTCTTCAATGCGTTTAATAATGCTCTGCATAGTAGATTGGTTACTGATAGTTAGTTACAGCACGGTACATATCAACAAGCGCACGTTTTCCTGAGTGGTCTATAAGAAAGCCTCCTTTTCTCGCACGAAAACCACTTATAAGAGACGGCGTAATAATTACTTCTTTTGTTTCCATGCCGACATTCTGCGCTTCTAAAAGCGCATACTCGCGTTCAGCGCTTCTCGCTACTTCAAGGTGTGTACTTGAAGTGTTCTCTTTTCTCTTGGCGAGAATCTTGAGCTCTGCCTGTATTCCGGTGAGGAGTTTTAAACGACCTGATTTGCGCAGGTGCTCTAAAAGCAGTGTGGCTACTTCCGCCTCCGTATGAGAATTTTTTTGAACTAATTGTTCTATTGCTTTGGCGTAGATTTTTTTCATGGTTATGATGCGCGCATTGCCTTCTCTGCAGCAAGAAGTGCGAGCCGGGCAATTTCGTGCTCGCTTTCACGAAGCATCTTAGCGGACTCCTCCATGCTTCGTGTGTGAGCGTCCTTGCTGATGCGGTCGGCTTGCTCTTGTGCTTCTTTGGCAATCCTATTTTTTTCGTCGGTAGCTTCAAGGCGCGCTGTACCCACGATCTCGCCAGCCTCCTTCTCTGCTCCTTGTAGAAGTGTTGTAGCACTGTGGTCAGCGGACAGAAGAAGGGTTTGAGCTTTATCTGCGTCCTCTACACCTTTTGCAATCATTGCATTTCTCTCCGTAATCATCTTTAAAACAGGTTTATACAGAAAATACTGAAGCACTAGAATAAGTATGGCAAAGTTTATCGCTTGCGCGATTATGAGCTTCCCATCAATACCAAATGCTTCAAATAGATTCTCCATGATTGGTGTTAGCTATTACATATAAATTCGCAAGAGATTCCTTCATAAGAATCTAGTGTGATTTTTATACGAACTTGATAATAAAGGAAACAACGATTGCCAAAATACCAAGAGCCTCAGCAAAAACAATTGCGAGAATCATGTTAGATGCAATTTTTCCAGAAGCTTCAGGATTTCGTCCAATTGCCTGCATAGCTCCATTTCCAATTAGTCCAATACCAATAGCGGGCCCAAGCACGCCAAGTCCTGCGGCAAGTGCCATACCGATGAGTCGTGCTGATTCTAATTCCATACAATAGTGTTAAATGTTTGTAATATGTACCGAGCGAACTAAAACGCTCGTGACGTACCTTGAAAAATCAAGATGCGTCACGAACCTTTTAATGTGCCTCTGCGCCGTGAGGCGCCATCATAGCAAGTTTTATGAAGAATAGCGATAACATGGCAAAGACAAGTGCTTGAATAACACCAATAAATACTTCAAAGAGTATAAATGGAACGGGTATCACATATGGCGCAAACGCAGCAATAACTACAAGCATCACCTTTCCTGCAAAAATATTTCCGAAAAGACGGAAAGAAAATGATATAAGACGGCCGACGTTACTGATGAATTCAATAATTCCTACGATAAAGTTTATCGGTGAGGTTAGGTTAACATATTTTGCGCTATATTTGAAAAATCCAAGTGCTGCAAGTCCAGCGATTTCTATTGTAAAGAACGCAATAAATGCGAGAGCAAGGGTAAAGTTTAAATCGGCGCTTGGAGCGTGAAGAAGTGGAAGTAACTCAGCGCCATGGTATATACCGACAGATCCCACTCCCGGGAAAAATTTCAGAACATTTGCAAGTAGAATAAAAAGGAAAATAGTCGCAAGAAATGGAAAAAATCGTTGCGCCAGCTTCTTGCTCTCAAGAACTTGTGCAATGTAGTCAAGCGCACTCCCAAAAACCCACTCAATCGAAGTTTGTAATTTTCCAGGAATAAGCTTTATTGTATGCCTAAAAAATACGGCAAAGCCAGAAAGAAGTATAACAACAAGCCAACTCATAAGAAGTGAGTTCGTAATAGGCAAACCAAACAACGTGCCTAGTTGTTCAGCTTTTAAGACGACGTGAATACTTGATTCGTGCATAAGTATAAAAAAGATATAGACATGCAGGCGAGCTTTCTCGTCTTACATGCAGTGCCCGAAACCTTTCGTTCTTATTACTCTACCAGAAATAGGGGCTTTTCGTAAAGGTTGTTCCGTCTTTCGAGTCTACTATAGCCCTACAAAATGATAAAAGTCGAGTGCTTCCGCATACGACTTCTTCATTTTGTGGACTCTAGGAGACTCGAACTCCTCACCTCATCCATGCCATGGATGCGCTCTACCAGATGAGCTAAGAGCCCCGTATAGACAATACTACGATAAAACTGTTGGAGTTTCCACAATGACTACTCTCCTTTTTTTAGCGTTTCAAGATATGTCAATATTTTTCGCACATCGTTCGTTACCTTGTCCAGATTTAGAGGTTCCCCATCAGGCTGTCTATCTGCCAGAGCACGAGTTTCTTCCTCACTCATTTCCTCTATGTCTTTTTGAATCTCATCCATGTCTTCAGTAATCTCATCAACATCTTTGCTCATTTCCTCAACGTCCTCCTGAATTTCCTCTACATCTTCGCCGAGCTCTTCAACGTCCTCCTGAATTTCCTCAATGTCTTCTTCAACTTCACGCAAACTTTCTGTGTTTACGTTAACCGTCATTTGAATAAAAATTGCCAAATATATTGCTTCAAGAGAAACTAGAGTGGTTAAAACAAGGAGCATCGTATTTATGTCGACATATCCTAAAAAAGCGGACAGGAATGATGAGATAAATACGACCGTATGTAAAATAAGGGACGGTACAGATCCGATTGCGCTAGTGAGGCGCTCGGTCAAAGATATTTTTCTTGGTGCATGCACGCGAGGGCTTTTCATATCGTAAGGCTAACATTCTAAAGCGCACTACGTCCAGAAATAATAAGGTATACTTTTACTACATGAGCGAGCAGCGATTCAACAGGACACTCATTCCCAGACCAAAAAATAGAAGGCGATTCAAACAACTCCCTGTTTTTGGAGTTCTTTTTGGAATGTTAATCATAGTGGGGGGAACCCTTTTTTCCTTCCCAAGCTTGCTAACCTATGAGCTTATAAGCTCCGCCAAAGATATTCCGGAGATTGACGTGGAAAGATCTTTCCCAGTTACAGTATTTCCAAGTCAAAAAATTATAGTAGAAAATGACAAAGTAGAGGCTTTCCTTTTAAATTCCCCGGGTACACAAAGTGCGGCAGTGCTCGATACAAAAAAAGCTTTCACGTGGTTTGCTGTTTCTATATCTCGCACGCAACTTTATAGGCAGGTTGCAGGTATTGCAGGTATTGAAAATCTCTACGTAACTATTTATTCCGGATATAGAGAGGAGCAGGTTGCTAGAGCATTCGGAGAAACACTTGATTGGAATGCTGTGCAGAGAAAAGAGTTTTTGAAAGAGGCAAGCGCGAAAGAACCTGATTTAACGGAAGGTATTTTTGTGCCAGGAACGTATTTTGTAGGAGTTACCGATCCTTCTGACGTGGCTGATATAACCCATGAACGTTTCTTGCGTGAAATTCGCGCACGCTACGGGACAACGACCGAAGAACAGGTTCCTCTTGACGATGCACTCACTATTGCTTCGCTCCTGCAGAGAGAAGCTGCTGGATGGGACGATATGCGTATTATTTCTGGAATTATTTGGAACCGACTTTTCATCGGTATGAACTTACAAATTGACGCTACGTTGCAGTATGCCAAAGCAAGCAACAAACTAGGAACTCCGGGGAAGTATTGGGAGATCGTTGTACCTAAAGATAAATTTATAAAATCTGCGTACAACACCTATCAGAACAAGGGACTTCCACCAGGACCAATTTCGAATGCCTCAATAGCCGCAATTCTAGCCGCACTCAATCCAAAAAGAACAGATTGTCTCTTCTACTTTCACGATAAGTATGGAAAGTTCCATTGCTCACCAACGTACGAGGGGCACGTTGCACTTTTAATCAAAGCATACGGACAAGGAAAATAGTCTTTGTTACTGTGCTATTTTTGTTCCTGCCGGAATTTCGGTAGAATTATTGAAAAGATATTTGCGAATATGGGGATTTTCTTTTTTCCAAATAACGTTGTCTATAAAGTAGTGATGTATGTTGATGAAAACCGTAAAAAAAAAGAGATATAACGAGCCCTTAAAAATAGCACTGTCATAAGATAGTACTCCAGGGAGAGCTTGACGTAGAGCAAGTGCATCCAAACTACTCGGAACAACTGCAAAGAAAAGAAAGCCAAGAACATATGCATTTACAAAGAAAAGACTGAATTTCCCAAATGCACTCTTTCTTGCAGATAATCGGGCCAGAAGCACTACGCTTGCAAGCACTATAAATACTACAAGAACAGTAATCAGAAATTCAGAAGAGATTGCGGGTGTCGACAAAGCAGTTGCAATATAGACTTCAACAGAAGTAAATGCCGAGGGATTCATATATGTAAAAAGAGCCAATAGAAGGAATGGAATGAGTACGAAGACACCCATTCCATACAAAGAAAGCTGGGCAAAGACACTACTACTACTACTACTACTACTACTACTACTACTCGCGCTAGTTTCAGACACCTGTAATCTACCTGTCTCAGCGATCGCCTTATTTCTTCTATACGCAAGCACAAATAACAAATATTGAAGTGAATGGAAAAAAGGAATAATATAAAAGTATAGAGGGTGTGTAATAGCGGGTATATACCAGATGTAAATTGCGCCAAGCGCAGCCAAGGCACCAAGAGGTGGGTACGTACCAGTTTTTTTATATTTACGTATTAGTACTAGGACTAAAAAAAGCGTAGCAATGGTAAGTAAAATATAAGAAAGTGTTACATATAATTGCGGTACTTGCATAGTCTGATAGCCAATATCATAAAAAGCCGCAGTCGCCCCATTTATATTTGCAGCCACAAAGGACAAAATCCAAAGCAGATAAAGGGGAGCAAGAATTGCACGTCGCTCAAGTGCCGAGTAATACACTTGTTTTGCCGAAGAGAGAACGATAACACACCCATAAATTTGTTTGATGTAGTGCCACCCAACAAAAAAGAACATTGCACTCACTAAGTAACCCATATATATAGGAGTTCCTAGTGTAGAGCCTGAACTGAGCGCGTAGTAGAAAAAACCAAATAGAACTACAGGAACAATGAGTCCGGCAAACCAAAGTCTGTATAAATATGGGGTGTTGCTCTTTGTGTCAAAAAAACTGCTCTTTGAGTCTCCATACAAAATTTGATATGAAGCTATAAAATGTGGATAATTTACAAGAAAAGAAATGAAGTATGTGGCCCAAGCGAAGTGTACAAGGCTTGCATTAGTATCAACAAAAAAATAGAACACGACAAAAAAAGCGATTGCTGCACCTCCTGCCAAAAAAACGTCCATGAACGGAGTGTAGAGCGACGTTTTATTTGGAAGAAATATACTGCTTACTTTAGTAGAAATTGTGCCTATCATGCCCCTAGTCTACCAGTTAAACGCTTACTTATAAGCTCCTGGTGATACTTTTAAATAATCGAACACGCAACCTTCTAAAATTCGAAAGTCCGAATCAGGTATTCAGGAAGAAGTGAGTGTTGCAATTAGGGTGCTAATCTAAGGATTGAATTTCTAAGTTCTAGCATCAATCTAATAAGCTCCCGCATCTACAGTGCCTGAGGCTGCCCGCTGTGTACCATTAATTGCGAAAGGAAACACCCGATAAGGGAGAATGTTTTTAGCTGGAGAGCCAGCTTGTAGCCGATAGTCACCGTTTCCTGTGCCTGCGGTTGGAGTTCCCGTTGTTGACTTTCTATCAACAAATAATGGGTCAGTTTCACCAGGCGTACCTGGACCAACTACACTATTTGGACCAAAGTAGTCCATTACAGCTTCTGGCAGAGTGCTGGAGGGGGAGTTTTGATGTAGATTGCCGTCGCTTCCCACTGCATGATGTCCAGCAAGACCGCCAATTCGAACTGGATTTGCTGGGAAAAATAAATCCTGCTTACTTGCTATCATGGGCACAATACATCCTTTCATACTATTCCATATATGTGTCCGGTCGCCTCTGGCATCGGTGTCAACATAAAGATGGTTCCACCGCGCATTTAAGCCCCATCCTGCAGTGACAAAATGTCTAAATAAGATATTCCTTGTACTTGTTGGATCATTATCACCAGAAATTCTAACTACTGCATAGCCAGCCGCAGCAGCTTCAACAGATTCAACTATTATATTTACAAAGCTTATATTTACTACTGTCGAGACTGAACCAGTGCTGACTAAGATAGCGCTTGTGCTCTTTCTTCTGAAGGTGACCCCCTGCCAAGCTAAATTGCTCCAATTTGAGCCCCCTACTGCAATTGTTGTTGGACGGTCAAAATCGCAACCAAACAGATTAAGGCCCATAAATGTTGCACCGTTTAGATCGCAAGCCACTCCACGAAGCATACCTAAACTATTTGATAACGAGCCAGTGAGCATATTCGTCCAAACAGTACCGTTAATTTGTATCCAGCCTTGCCCGAAAGTAGGAGCAAGTCCACCAGCAAAACCACCTAAATTCATAGGTGAATCCACGAATTGAAATAATGTTGAATAACCAGATAATCCAGAAATTGATACGTTAGCTGAACGTGCAAAATTAACATCAAAAAAGCGAATAGCACCTCCTGGTATACCTGAGTAAAGTGTGGTTCCACTAGTCCCCATACGTGGACCAAAAGCTGTAGCTGCATTAGCAGTTACATTAACTTTTGCAACTGCTGGATCGCGGGTCACTATCATTGCCGCTCCTCGCATAGAAACATGGCCAGATACTGGACCAGCAAGATTGTGAGTCCCCGTGCGAAGTCGTACTTGGGCGCCGTCTACGAACCCAAATGGTATTGTGTCTCCAGCCGCAACACCACGCACAGCAATCGCTGAAGCTGCTATGGCACCTTGATAAGTAGCAAAAGGTAGCAGAGACGGATCTGTTCCGCCGCCAGCACCATCTTGGGCGGCTGTGCCCCAAACACCGGTAGTATTGTTACCTGTTGCTAAATCAACGTAACAACGTGGAGCATCTGTTACTCGCTTCGGGTCTTTAACATAATAACGAGGAGCGCACTTGTTCTCAGCCAGTCCTGCAGTTGCACTATTAAATACACTAGCGGTAGTTCCTACCCATGGAAATGCTTGTACATTGGCAGTTAATTTACCATTTGCCAGTCCAGATATATTAATGACTGCTCGGTAGGTGGCTATAGAATTTACATCAGTTGTCGAAGGTGACACGGCCATGGCAGTGACATCAGCTGTAACGGAACCAGCAGAACTATCTTCAACGGTAAAACGTACTAAAGCTACTGGTCCGGCCGCACGTGCGAAATAGTGATCAGCATGAACTTCTAGTGTAAGCATACTGCTCACTACGTCGCGCTCAATCATAGCCCAAGAAACTACAGGTATTGGAGATTCTTCAGTTGCATTGTTAGTGACTCCGGCAATTGTGTCTGAGGTACAAATCATTTCGGATAATGCCACCTGATCTGTACTTAAAGAACTAGAGCCTGGCAGTCTACGTCGGCGCGTAACCATGATGTTGTCAGTATGTGCGGTTGCAGAATATACTCCAAGTGCATCGTAGCCCGCTCTGGTGACTGAAAAAGACTCCTCAAGTGTTGGCCCCGCCGGAACATTCGGGTAGGTGGCTTCCCAACCATTTGAAGCAATTACGGTAATAGGTGCTGATGCAGGTGGTTCCCACACAAGACCTGTACCTTTGTATACTTTTGTAACAGATGAGGATCCAAAATAAATTGCCTCTGGCTCTGGAGTACTTCCAAATCTAAGTGCCATAAAACTATGCCGTTATTACGTAAAGAGTAGCAGCATCAGGTGTGAGGAGATCGTACGCTGCTTGATTAAGAGTAACGATTGTGTTTATCGTTGTTGATTTTACAGCAAAACCAGTTTTGATTGTACCGTCAGCATTGTGGGCGACTTCTAAAAATTCATTTAGTTTGGTACCCCATGTACCATTGTCAGCACCCGGAGTGGGAAGAGAAGGCATAAAAAATTGTTAACTTTTAGTACTAATAGTATATCACGAAATGAGTCTTCTGCTTCCTTGGATTGTGGAAAAAATTAACTAGAAACTGAACGTGCCGGAGCCTTCAAGATCTACATCCCCTGTCTCGCAACCGGCGAAATAGTTAAGAAACTTATTGGTTGTTTTGTACTTGTATCCAGTACCAGAAGTAATTCCCCACGGGGTAAGCATTACTTCCTTAAATAATTCTTGGAAACTTGTAAGAGCCCTAGAAGTGAGAGCGTCCCACGTTCCAGATATAGGCCCAGAATACAGTCCTAGTTCGGTTAGAATTTCTTGAGTTTTCTTAATCTCTTCAGATTGAACCACGCCACTAATACCACCATTATACTCAGTAAATGCGGGGCAAACTGCGGTCGTGCCACGAATTAGACTGTTTATCTTGAGTCTCGTTGTAATACCAACATAACCGGTAGCCTCAGTAAGATTCCATACTTCAAGCACCTGCCTTTTGTATTTGTTTTGAAAACGTTTAACTGCCTCCATATCTTGTGCGCTATACACTCCGGTTACACCAAGTCTTTCACCCTCAAATCGATCTAGAAATGACTGAAGTAGTGTTACATCTTTTGTCTGGTTATATACAGGAAAAACAAAAGAAATATTAGTTTGTAAGTACTGACCTACTACAGGTGGCGAAGTTCTACCACCACTTCTTCGACCATCACCTTCACCTTGTACTGGGGCTAGTATTGTAAAACTGCTTAGTGCTGCAATATTTGAGGCGTTACTCGCAGCATCCGTTACGCGAGCAGTACAATCCGTGTACGTTCCAAGAGAAAGCTCGGACAGAGTTATAGTATTTGCGCCAAGGGAGACGTTTGAAGTTACAGTTGAACAGCTACCGCCAAGCGTTAGTGTACCTTCTTCGTTGGTGGTAAGTACAAATGATGGGGTAGTGTCATTTGTTGGAGTTGATATCTGTGTAGAGATTGAGATTGTGGGCGCGGTTACGTCAGGAGCGTCCACAACGCTAAAAGAGTTTAAAGTAGCGATGTTTGAGGCGTTACTCGCGGCATCCGTTACGCGGGCAGTACATCCTGTGTACGTTCCAACAGAAAGTGTGTTAAGAGTTATGTTGTTTGTTCCAATAACAACGGAGCTTTGTCCTGTGGTACATCCTCCAGAAAGTGTTAGTGTTCCAGCCTCATCTGTAGTAAGTATGAAAGTAGGAGTGGTGTCTGTGGTAGTTGCTGTAATATGAGTTGAGATAGAAATGACAGGAGCTGTAAGATCTATCGTGTCGTTATATAAACCACTTCCGTAATTTCCATTTCCATACGTTGCAAAAGCTGTACCTGTATATAAAATAAAAATGCCTAGTACAAAAATACTCGCAGCAGAAATGCGAAGAATTTTTTCTAAGTAATTATTTGTATTAATAGAGATTGTTTCCATAAACTGATCCGTACTCTCCCTCTCCGTAACGAGCAAGAAATGCGTGCCTCGCTTTTTTTACAGTTGTTGGCCCCAAAATAGCGGCACCAAGAAAAAGTAGTCCTGTACCACGAATAAACTGCTTTCGAGTAATACGTACCTCGTGCACTTTCTCTGGACTAGCTTCTGTTACCAAAACGTTTTTCATACCTGTTAAATTTCATTCTACCTCAGAATTAGGCTATTTTACTGACCTTATACACACCCCATAAACTATGTACGCACACCTATATGAGTGGTATGATATTACTAATGCAAATATTTGGACTTGGACTACCCGAAATAATACTCATTACCTTAGTAGTGCTTCTTTTCTTTGGGAAAGACAGACTTCCAGGACTCTTCCGTTCAGTAGGGACCTCTATCCGTGAACTAAAAGACTCACTCACTCACAGCGAACAAAGCGGTAATGACACAGATTCTACAGGGCGAAAAAAGTAACCCTCACTACTTAACCGTTTGGGAACATATTGAACTGCTCCGCGGGGTTGCTTTTAAGTGTGTAGGGTTTTTCCTTGTATGTGTTGCCATTGTGCACACATACAGAAATGAGGTGCTAACTTTTATTTTGCATCCCCTCGGCACAGAGGCTTCTGCCTTGCAGTTTCTTTCTCCCTTAGATCCCCTTTACTTCATACTAAAAATTGATTTCATGGGGGCGCTACTTTTGTCCATTCCTTTCATTGCTCTTCAAATTTGGCTTTTTGTATCCCCAGGAGTTTTAGTCCGAAAGTCTCTTGTAGTATTTTTCTTTATACTCGCACTGTTGCTTGGGCTTTTGGGTATGGGCTACGCGTATTACGTGGTAGTCCCGATAATACTCTCTTTTATGCAGAGCTTGGTAATTCCAGGAACCGAGGTGGCTTTAACCGCACAAGGATATTTAGATTTCATTCTTACCACGAGCCTTCTTCTTTTCTCTATCTTTCAGTTACCTATTTTACTTCTTGCTACACACTCGCTTGGTATCGTAAAAAGAGAGACACTTACTCAAAAGCGTCGTGTTATTTATTTGGTGATACTTATAGCTACTGCAGTAATAACACCGACTGCAGACGTCATTACCCTTTCCCTTGTTGCCGTTCCTGCAATACTTGCCTTTGAACTTGGAGTTTTGTTTATCCGGGTGAGGGAGAGAATAACCAGCAAAACTTCAAAAGTGTAGAATTAGGACATCGGATGTCCTAATTCTACAACACCTTCATACTTAAAAAATTACTTCTTAAGTAAATTATCAATAAACAAGAAGCGGTGGCCAAGAAAGAAATGCCAGACTGTCGCAATAAGAATTGCACCTGCGAAATAGCCAACTGAAAGTACAATCAAGAATTGATCGTGAGACAATACGAATTCCCATGTCCACACACGAAAGAAATGGTTTGCGATTTCATAGACCGCTACAATAACAAAAGTCCAAATGTAAAAGTGTATTAGCTGTACTCTTTGTATCAGGAGGATTGTAGCTGCAAAAAGTCCATATGAAAGTGCGGCATTGAGAATCAGAAAAAGCACGCCGAACCCGAGCACATATGAGTGGAGGCCAAAAAGTTTCCCTACTATAAAATCAAAGAGCAGGCCGAATATTATTCCTGTGAACACACCTAGTCCAAGAATACGAGGTGCGTCAGAAAGTCTTTTCTCGTAATAAGCACAGAAAATAAAAAGGAGAAGTTGGATGATAATGATGACTGTAAAATTTGACCACGCCTCTAACATATATTTTTTTAGTTATTTATTATCGTTTGTAGAACTACCATATGCGGGAAAATTCTTTTCTCAATATCCGTTTCATTCCAATGACTTTCAGTCGTATCGTGTACAGAGTGATTTTAACATTTTTTTGTTATTTTTTTGATTTGCCTGTCCGCCAAAAAAGAAAGCCGAAGCCTGCGCGGATTCCTCCCCAAACCCCTCCTCCGCGCGGGCGAGTCCATCACTTCGCCTCATTAGCTCCCAGAAAATTAGTGGCGGGGTGTGTATGCGTTCCCCGTACTTTCATTCTTGGAAAGCTTTGTGCTTCGCACAGAGGCGTTTTAACGCGCGGGGGACGCTAGTCCTTCA
>Ga0335397_10004642_pt1 | contig 18105 bp, 6 predicted proteins | sample MAT04_FD_205740 | JGI IMG/M metagenome (GOLD analysis project Ga0335397, IMG submission 205740) | Freshwater microbial communities from Lake Fryxell liftoff mats and glacier meltwater in Antarctica - MAT-04 (spades assembly) (version 2) ... | reverse complement strand
TGGCGCGGAGCGCGACCTGATCGTGAGCCAGCGCCGCGCGGACGCCGAGAGCTACTCGGTGCGAGCGCAGGCGGAGGCGCGCAAGGCTGCGGCCGACGCCGAGGCCGAGGCGGTGCGCAAGCGCGCAGGCGCCGAGGCGGACGCGGAGCAGCAGCACGCGCTCGGTGTGCGGGCGACGGCGATGGTGCCTGTCGACGTCGAGCGTGCGCGGCTGGAGCTCGATCGCGAGCGGATCGAGATGGTGGTGAAGGCGGAGCTCGAGGCGCGCGAGAAGCACGGTCGCGTCGCGCAAGACTTCGAGCTCGAGAAGCTGCGAATCGAAGCGGAGGAGGAGGTGCGTGTGGCGGTCGCAAGCGCGCAGGCGAGCTTGTTCGCGAAGATGACGGCGACGCTCTACGGCACGCCGGAGGACGTGCGCAAGATCATGGGCTCGCTGGTCCAAGGGCAGACGTTCGCGAAGGGGCGGCACGGCTTCTTCGAGGGCGCGGACGAGCCGACGCGCGCAGTGGTCGGCTCGCTCGCGGCGGGTGTCGGAGAGCTCGCCGGCGCGGTCGCGAAGAAGCGCCGTCCGGCTTTGGCCGGCGTTTCAGCAAGCGTTTCACCTCGTGAAACGGCGTCTCAACAGCGTTTCACCTCATTGCGGTGAAGCGGCGATGCGCAGCGAAATGGGCCGTGTCGCGTTGGCATCGCGCTTGCGAAGGAGCACTGCAGACGCGGGGACCGATCGCCGACCCGCCGAGAGGAGACGCCATGTTCGTTCGTCAGCTCTTCGATGCCGATTCCTCCACGTACACGTATCTGCTCGCCGATGAGGAGAGCCGCGAGGCTGTCCTGATCGATCCGGTGCTCGAGCAGGTCGAGCGCGACCTCGCGCAGATCCACGACCTCGGGCTCAAGCTCGTGTGGGTGGTCGACACCCACGTTCACGCCGATCACGTCACCGCCAGCGGGACGCTGCGCGACAAGACCGGCGCCAAGACTGTGCTCAGCGAGCGCGCGGGCACGGGCTGTCCCGACGTGCTGGTGAAGCAGGGCGACCAGCTCCCGTTCGGCAAATACGCGCTCGAGGTGCGCGAGACGCCTGGGCACACCAGCGGCTGCGTGACCTACGTGGCCCGCGCTGGCGAGCAGACGTATGCGTTCACCGGCGATGCGCTGCTGATCCGCGGCAGCGGGCGCACCGATTTCCAGCAGGGCGACGCGCGCACGCTCTACCGCTCGGTTCACACGCAGATCTTCTCGCTGCCCGAGAACACCATCGTCTACCCAGCGCACGACTACAAAGGACGCTCGGCTTCGAGCGTGACGGAGGAGAAGCGCCTCAACCCGCGCCTCGGCGGCAGCCGCACGGCCGACGAGTTCGCCGAGATCATGACCAACCTCAAGCTCGCTCACCCGAAGCAGATCGACCGCGCCCTGCCGGCCAACCTGCAGTGTGGTGTCCCGTCCGGCCTACGCGTCGACGGGGAGATCGCCGGACAGCGTCGTTGGGCGCCGATCGAGCGGACGGCGAGCGGCATTCTGGAGGTCAGTCCGGAGTGGGTCGCGACGAATCCCGCGGTGGCGCGGCTGATCGACGTGCGCGAGCCGGCCGAGTTCGTCGGCCCGCTCGGGCACATTCGGGGTGGGGAGCTCGTGCCGCTCGGCAACGTCGAGCGTGACGCCGCGAGCTGGGATCGCGCGCGGCCGCTCGTGCTCGTCTGTCGCTCCGGCGGCCGCTCTGGCAAGGCAGCGCTCGCGCTCGAGTCCATGGGCTTTCAGAAGCTCGCTTCGATGAGTGGCGGCATGACGCGCTGGGCCGAGCTCGGACTGCCGACGGTGGACGCGAGCAGCGACGCCGCAGCGAGCGCCAGCCCGCCGGTGTAGAGCGACGCCACAGACGTGGCGTCACGCAGCGCCGCGTGATCGAACGTTTCGCGCCCTTCTTCGACGTTTTCCATCCCCGGCGAGGATCGGTGGGACGGCACACAGGTTGCTCACTCTTGACGACATCGAAGGCACGCCGCATCGGCGCCGCCAGACCCGAGGAGAACGACCATGAGCAATCAGGGCAAACGCGCAGAGGGCAAGGCGGAAGAGATCGGCGGCAAGATCAAGGGCGCCGTCGGCAAGCTGATCGGCAACGAGCAGATGCAGGCCGAGGGCAAGGCCAAGGAGCTCAAGGGCGAGGCCAAGCAGGCGGCCGCCAAGGGCGCCGAGCGCGTCAAGGGCAAGGTCGAGGAGGTCGTCGGCGCCGTGAAGAATCGCGTCGGCGCGGTGCTCGACAACGAGCAGATGCAGGCCGAGGGCAAGGTGAAGGAGCTCAAGGGCGAGGCGCGGCAGAAGGCCAATAGCTGAACCTGCCCTAGCGGGTCGTTCGTCGCGCTCCCGCGCGGGGAACCTCCCCCAGCCCCTCGTTCGAGGGGGGGGTTCCGATGGCGGCGATGCGAGTCGCGTGCACTGGAATAGCGGCGATGTGAGGCACCCCCAACCCCCTTGGAAAGGGGGCTTTCGGAAGGTTGCGCGTCGTTAGCGGCGGCGGCGGCGGGGCTTGCGGCGCGCGTCGTCGCTGCTCGCGCTGTCGCCGTTCGCGCCGTCGCTGCTTGGCGGCGCGTTCGACGGGTCGCTCGCGTCACGGCGTGCGCTGCTGACTTCGCCGCGGACGACGTGTCCGATGGCGCGGGGGCGGCTGCTTACGCGGAGCGCGGGTGCGCTTGGCTCGCTTGCGGCGAAGGCATCGCCGATCGATGTGTCGCCGAACGAGCTGAGGTCGCCGAGGGGCGCACGCGCGGCGCGCTCGATGCGCTCGATGCGCGGCGCCTGACGACGCTCGTCGCGCGCGTCTTGCGACGGGCTGCGCGGGATCGCGGCGGCGCGCGAATCACGCCGTGGGCCGAGCACGTTCGCTGCCCACTCGGGGACGTGCTCGCCGCGTCCGACGCGGTCGCAGGCGTAGAGGAGCGCGGCCTCGGGGAAGAAGTCGCGGCGCATCACCGAGACATGTCGGCCGGTGCGCAGCCGCCGCTGTGCGAGCAGGACCAAGCGCATCCGATCGCGCATCTTGCGCGGGATGGCGAGCCGTTCTGCGGGCGCCGCGATGAAGTCGTCGTAGGCGCTGACGAGATCGTCCTCTCCGTCCATCGCCTCTTCGGTCGGCTCGAGTAAGAGCGCGGCGAGCAGCACCGCGTCGCTCGGTACGCCGAACTCGCGGGTGCGCGCGTCGATGGCGCGCAGGCGCCCGAACAGCGCCTCGGTGCCGCCGCCTTGATCGTCGAGATAGGCGGCGAGCTCCGGCAGCACGATGTGCAACATGCCGGTGTCCCAGGCGAGCCAGATCGAGCGGTGCGCCGCGCCGCCGCGGAGCAAGCGCAAGATCTCCTCGAGGACGCGCGGCGGCGCGCTCTTCTCGAGCTCCTGGCGGTTGTCGATGATCGCGTCGTAGACCTCTGGCGAGAGGCCGAGATCACAGCGCGCGCTGAACTTGATCGCGCGCAGCATGCGGATCGGGTCTTCGCGGAAGCGCACGTCGGGCTCGCCGATGGTGCGCACGACGCGGCGCTCGAGGTCGGTCATGCCACCGACGTAGTCGATGACCTCTTCGCGCTCGATGTCGTAGAACAGGCCGTTGATGGTGAAGTCGCGGCGGATCGCGTCTTCGTGCGGCTCGCCGAAGACGTTGTCGTGGCGGATCAGCAGATCGGCGTCGTCGTCGCGCTTCTTGCGGCGTGGGACGAGCGCGGTGCCATCGAGCGGATTGTCGGCGTCTTCGCCGCCGTCGAACGCGGCGATCTCTTCCTGCGCTTCGTTCTCGGCGAGGTCGAGCGCCTCGGTCGGGTCCTTGCGGAAGGTCGCCGTCTCGATGACCTTGCTGCCGCCGAAGAGGATGTGCGCGAGCCGGAAGCGGCGCCCGATGATCCGGCAATTCCTGAATAGATTGCGGACCTCGTTGGGCCTCGCGCTGGTCGCGATGTCGAAGTCTTTGGGGCTCAGATCGAGCAGCAGATCGCGCACGCCGCCACCGACCAGATACGCCGTATAGCCGGCGCGCGTGAGGCGGCGCAGGACCTTGACGGCGTCCGGATCGATGCGGTCGATGTCGATCGGGTGGGCGTGAACCGCAGGACGCGGCGCGCCGTTGCGCGTCGTGCGCGTTGGCTCGGCACTGCGCGAATGGGCAGGTGGGGGCGTGGGTGCAGCGGCGTTTGCGGGCCGCTCCACGCGTGGCGGGCGTTCGTCCGCAGCGCGTGGCTGCGTCGCCTCGTCCAGATCGGGGATGGCTGACTCCATGGAGGAAAGCCACGCGCGCGGTGCGGTGGCGGACGTGGACGTGTAGCAACCCGGGAAGGCGGGGGCAACCCAGCGGGTGGCCGGTGGCGGGATGGCGGTGGCGGGTTGGCGGCGGCCGCGGCGCGCGCGCGGGTGCTTCGCGGTCGACATCGGACGCAACCGCAGACGAAGCTCGCGCGCATGAGCGGGAACCTCGAGCGAGGCGCGGTGTCGAGCCGCGCCATGTCCAGTGTCGGCACGTGTCCCTGTTCCCCGAGCCCGCGCGACCTTGCGATGACGGAGCGCCGCGTCGGGCCGTGGAGTTCTGCGGGGTGGATCGACGCGCTCGGCGCCGCGCCGTCGATCGCCGCCGCGCCATGGATCGCCGCGCTGTGGATGGCCGCGCCCTGGATGGCCGCGCTCGGTGCCGCGCTGTTCATTGCGCACTCCGCAGCCGCTCAGGCGAGCCCAGCAGCGCTCGCGGGCGCGGCGCGCGCGCAGGCGAGCGGCGCGCGTCCCGCGGCCCGGCGCACTGGGCTCGAGCTGATGCTCTCTGGCCCGCAGGAGGCGCTGCTCGGCCGCACGGCGCGGTTCCGCGGCACGGCGTACGAGGTGCGCGGACTGGCGACGCTCGTCGCGCTGCCCGGCGCGAAGGTGCGCGCGCGCTACGCAACGGACGCCGCCGACGTCGCCGCGCAGGCGCACACCGAGGTCATCGTCGGTGCGGATGGGCGCTTCGTCATCGAGGTGCCGGTTCCAGTCAGCGCGCACGGCGGCTCGCGCATCGACTTCGAGGTCTCGCACAGCGCCGACGCGCGCTCGTTCTCCCAGGCGATCGCGCTGCACTCGCCGATCTTGCTCGATGTCTTCGCCGACCGCGTGCTCTACGAGCCGGGCGAGACGGTGCGCGTGTGGACGCGCGTCCTCGACGCGACCTCGCGCGCTCCGCTCGTCGGCGCGCGCACCCACGTGATGATCGCGGAGCTCGACGGGGCGACGCGCGACGTCGTGACGGCGGCCTCGGGCGTCGTGGTCACGACGTTCGAGATCCCGGAATCGGCGCCCGAGGGAGAGCGCTTTGGCTCGGTGAGCATCGCCGGCGGCGGCGCCTCGCAGCAGGTGCGCAACTTCCAGTTTCGCGTCGGTCGGCGCTCGGTCGAGCGGCTGCTCGCCGACATCGAGATCACGCCCGACGCGCCAGCACCCGAGGCCCCGGTGATGATCACGGTGCGCGTGCGCACGGCGAGCGGTGCGCCGGTGCGCGGCGCCGCGGTGACGCTCGACGTCGCGGGCACCGGGCAGCTGCGTGGCACGACCGACGCCGACGGAATCGCGCGCATCGGCACGCGCGCGCCGGCGTTCTTGCCCGACGCGACCGGATGGGTCTCGGTGGTCGGCAACGTCGTGCATCCGGGGCATGGAGCGCGCGCGCTGCGCAGCGGCTTCGCGATCGCGCAGCCGCAGACGCTCGAGATCGGCGCGACCGTGCCGGCGGGCGGCATCGTTCCCGAGGTCGATCAGGAGCTGTGGGTCTCGCTGCTCGATGCCGCCGGAAACCCACCGACGACGCCGGAGCCGGTGACCGTCGCCGGCCCGGCAGTGCGCGGCGGATCGTTCCGCGGCACCACCGACGCGTTCGGTCTGGTCGCGGTGCCGATCCGCTTGCCGGCAGGCGCCGCGTCGATGCACGAGGGCGCGACCGCGTGCAGTGGATCGGTCGCGACGAGCCTCGACGTCACCGTCGAAGGTGAGGTGCCGCGGGTGGCGCGGCTGTGTCTCGCGGTCTCGCGCGCGTCGCTGCTCGGCGTGCGCGTGCTGAGACCAGCGGTGTCGCCAGGCGAGCGCCTCGAGATCGTGATCGCGCGTCGGCCGAGCGTCGCGCAGCGGCCCGTCGTGGTGGAGCTGACCTCGTGGCTCGGCGGCCTGCCGGAGGTGCTCGTCTCGCGGGTGATCGGCGCGCGCGAGGTGCGCGTCACGCTCGACGTGCCGGCGCAGCGACTCGGGCCGATGCAGGTGCGCGCGCGGCCGCTCGGCGTGCCTGGCGCAGCCGAAGGCGCGGGCGGCGTCGACTGGGTGATGGTGCGTCCGGCGAAGCCGTCGTTCGTCACGCTCGCGCTCGATCGCGACGTCTACCCGGTGCGCGGCACCGCGCGCCTGACGGTGAGCACGACCGCAGGCGCGCCGCGCGGTTGGGTCGCCGTGCTCGCGCGCGACCTCGCTGCGCATGCTGGCGAGTGGCAGTTTCAGCGCACGTTTCTCGATGCTGCGTTCGATCGCGCGCTGCTCGACCCGGCGCAGCCAGGCGCCGAGCGGCTGATCCGCGCCGCGCTCGCCGCGGGCGCCGACGCGGACCCAGCGCCGAACACCGCGGGACCGCTGCTCGATGCGCTCGGCCAGCGCGCCGAGAGCGACGAGGTCGAGCCGGCGCGCCAGCGCGGCGATCTGCGCGACCCAGAGGCGGAGGCGGTGGAGCTCACGCGGCGCGGCATCGGAGAGCTGATGAACGCCGTCGAGATGGCGCTCGAAGAGGCGCTGGCCAGTGGCGGGAGCTCGCGCGACGATGCCGACGAACGCGGCGAACGCGACGAACGCGACGAACGCGACGAAGGCGACGAGGACCGCGCCGCGAGCGATGCGAGCGGACTCGACGCGCTGGTGATCGGCCGCGGCCGCGCGCGGCGCTTTCGCGAAGAGCTGCTCGAGGACGCGGTCGGCGAAGACGCAGTGACGCTCGGCGGCGGCGCAGCGAAGACCTCGATGCTGACCGAGGTCGATGAGAGCTTCACCTTCGAGAGCGTCGCGCGGCGCGTGGCACGGCGGAGACTAGTGCGGCTGCTCGCGTCCGTCGCTGCGTATCTCGATCCCGGCGAGAATCGCGAGAGCGCGGTCCACGCGGCGCCTGGTGAGCCGGCGGATCGCTGGCTCTCGCGGATGGTGCAGCGCGGCTTGATCGAGGCCTCGCAGCTGCGCGATCCGTGGGGCGGACACTTCGCGATGCGCCGCGCGGCGCGGCCTGCGGTCGCGCTCGGCGTGGCGGCCGCGAGCTGGGAGCTGGCGTCGCCGGGACCCGATGGCGTGCTCGGCAACGCGGACGATGTGCGCGATCCGTTCGCGCGCGCAGTGACTGCCGGGACGCCGTACTCGGTCGCGTCCGGCGAAGACACGCTGATGGCCGCGCTCGCGGCGCTGGCGCCTGGCGCAGAGGTGCTCGCGGCGATCGCGGTCGCGTATACGCGCCTCGGCGAAGCGGCGCGCGAAGAGGCGCGCGGCGATGCAGCAGCGGCTGGTGCGAGCGAGTTCTACGGCACCGGACGCGGCGGCGGAGGCAGCGGCGAAGGCACCATCGGGCTCGGCAGCATCGGCCTCATCGGGCACGGCTACGGCGGCGGCTCGGGCAGCGGCAGCGGCTATGGTCGCGGTGGCCTCGGCTCGCGCAGCACGCGCGCACCAAGCGTGCGCACCGGCTCGGCCAGCGTGAACGCAGGCGGCGGGCGCGGGCGACTGTCGAGCCTGGTGCGGCGGCGCTTTCCAGCGACGCTCGCGTTCCTCGGCGATGTGCCGCTCGACGCCTCCGGCACGACGATCGTGCCGCTGACGCTCGCCGACGCGGTGACGAGCTATCGCGTCGAAGCGGTGGTCTGGGACGAGGCCGGCTGGTCGTGGTCGGAGTCGGTCGATCTCCGCGTCGATCAGGACATCGTCGTCGACGCGCCAGTGCCGCAGTTTGGCGTCGTCGGCGATCGCGTGCGACTGCCGGTACGCGTCGGCAACCGCACACGCACGCCGATTCGCGGCGTCGCGTCGGCCGCAGTGAGCGGTGCGCTCGGCGCGAGCGTGCACGAGAGCGGCATGGTCGAGGTGCCCGCAGGCGACGCGATCGAGACGCTCGTCGAGCTCGCGCTCGGTCGTGCCGGCGACGGCGTCGTGACGGTGAGCGTGCGCCGCGAGAACGGCGAGGCCGTCGATGCGGTGGAGCGGCCGCTGACGGTGCTGACCGACACGCGCCGACTACGCGACTCGAGGGAAGCGCTCGGCCGCGGCACGACGACGACGACGCTCGAGGTCCCCGCGCGCGCGACGCCGCGTGGCACGCCGACGGTGCACGTCGCGACCGGCGATGCGGTGTTCGCGACGGTGTCAGTCGAAGATCCGGAGTGGACCGCGTGGGCCGTCGCGACCGCGGGCGCCGACGCAGAGGCCCACCCGATCCATCGCGACGTCGCCTTGGCGCTGCTGAACGGCGGCATCGCGCTGCGCGGCGCAGTCGACGCCGCGCGGGTGGCGCGCGCGCTCGGGGCGCTGTGGCGCTCGCGTGCGCTACCAGACTCGCTCGCCGCCGAGGGCCTCGCCGCGCTCACAGCCGCTGCGCTGCGCACCGAAGCGCAGACGCCGCGCGGTGGCGATCCGGTCAGCGTCGCCACGCTCGCGTCCGTGCTGCTCGGGCTCGCACCGGCGGCGCGCGCGCTCGACGCGCGACCGGCGCTGCGCGGTGATCTCGCGCGGCTCGTGACCGAGCTGCGCACGCGCCTCGAGAGCCGCGCTACGGCGGAGGGCCATGCGCCGGAGCTCTGGGCGGCCGCCGCAGCGGCGCTGGCGCTGGCGCGTCCCGACGACATGCCGCGCTCACGCCGCGTCGACGAGCTGCTGCGGCGTTGTCGTCGCAGCGTCGTGCACGTCGGTCCGGACGCCTGGCTGCACGCGACGGGAGACTTCGGCTACCGCCGCGGCGCCGCGATGACGAGCGCGCTGCTCGCCGTCGCCGAGGCGCGCGCTGGCGATCGCGACCTCGCGTTTGCACTGGTGCGCACGCTGCGCGCTGCGGCGATCGACGACGCCGAGAGTGGCCTCGGCGCCCGACTCGGCGCGGATGAGCGCGCGCTCGCCGGTCTCGCCGCGGCGCTGATTGCTGCCGGCGGGCGACCGGGACGCGTGCGCCCAGCCCGCCAAGCGACGGTGAACATCGACGGACGCGAGCAGCGCGTGACGCTCGCCGCAGGCGTCGGCACGGTCGACGCGCCGGAACTCGCGCGACCTGGCGCGCACCGCGTGATCGTGACGACGAGCAGCGACGTCATCGTCCTCGCGCGCGTCGACATCGAAGTCGGCGTGCCGTGGGATGTGCCGCCGCGAGAGCATGGCCCAGTGACGCTCACGCTCGACGGTGAGCTCGGCGAGCGCGACACGCGCGCGGAGCTGCTGCTCGAGGTTCGCAGCCGCGTGCCGCGCCTCGTCGCGCAGCTGATCATCGAGCTCGATCTGCCCGCGGGCGCGGAGCTGGACGAAGCCGCGCGCGCCGCGCTGGCGATGTTCACAGTGCGCTCGCCGATCGTCGCCGGACGCACGCTCACGCTGCGCCTCCGACCGCTGCGCCCGGGTGGCGTCGTGAAGCTGCCGATCGGTCTGCGCTGGAGCGTCGCCGGCGCGCTGCGCGGCCTCGGCGTGTCCGCCTACGCCAGCGACTCGCCCCACGCGGCAACGGTGTTGCGCTCGCGCGCTGTCGTCATTCGCGAAGGAGGTGCCCAGTGAGCCGCTCGATGTCTACGGTGCGCGATCAGCCGCGCGCGCCGCGCAGCCACGTGCGCGCGCCGCGCAGGTGCCTACGCACGCTGTTGCTGATCGCAGCGGTCATCACGGTCCACATGGCGGCGCTCGACTCCGTCATCGGCAGCGCACTCGCACAACAGGCCACGCGTCGCAGCGTCCCGACCGGCGAGGTCACTGGGCTCGAGCTCGGCCTCGAAGGCTCGCTCGAGGCCGTTCCTGGCGGTCGCATGCGCTTCTTGATCGCGCTGCACGAGGTCGTGCGCCAGCGCGATCTACGTCCCGCGCCCGGCGCGCAGGTGCGCGTGGTGACCTCGTTTCGGCGCGATCGCCCGGTCGCCGAGGTCGTCACCGACGCGGACGGACGCGCCGAGGTCGTCTTCGACGTACCGACCGAGATCGACTCCAACGGCTTTCACGTCACCTTCGACGCGCGCTCGCCGCGCCGCATCCGACGCCGCTTCGACATCGACGTTCAGTCGGTCGGCGACTCGCTGATCGAGCTCGTCGTCGATCGCGCGCGGGTCGTGCCGAACGCGCCCGTCCGCGCGTTCGGTCGCGTGCTCTCGCGCATCACCGGACGGCCGCTCGTCGACGCCGAGGTCTCGCTCAACATGCAAAGTGGCCGCGGACCGGTGGGCGCCGCGCACGTCGTACGCACCGGCGCGACCGGCGCGTTCGGCACCACGTTCACCGCGCCGCGCGAGCCGATGCAGCTCGACATCGTCGCGACGCACGCTGGCGCGCTGGCGGTGAGCGCGCGGCGGTACTTCGAAGTCGCCATCGACGCCGAGCCGCCGCTGGTCGTGCGCGCGGCGCCGCAGGTCAGCACGCTCGATGGCGCGGGCGACGTTCGCGTCGACGTCGTCGTGCGCAGTGCGAGCGGGCGGCCCGTCGCTGGCGCGCAGGTCGTCATTGGCGCCATCCCGCGCGCCGAGACAGGCCAGCCTGCGCCGGTGCTGCCGGTGACGGGGGCCGACGGACACGTCGTCGTGTCGTGGAAGATCTTGCCGAGCGCGATCCCGCCGGGCGCGATCGTCGACATCGAAGCGCCGGTCAGCGTCGTGCGCACCGGCGTCGCGGCGGCGACCGGTGTCGTGCGCATTCGGATCGCGCGCGTGCAGACAGTGGCACGCGTCGCGGTCGAAGGTGGCGCGCTCGCGCCCGGCCTCCCCGGCAAGCTGTTCGTGCGCGTCGTTCGCGCCGATGGCGCCCCCGCCGCCGGAATCGACGTGCGCGTCGAGAGCGAGCGCTTCGGCGCCGCGCCGCTCGTTGCGCGCACTGACGCCGCCGGCTTCGCGATGGTCGAAGCGACGCTCGCCGCAGAGCGCCCCGACGCCGCGCCCGATGCGTGCGGTGGTGCGACGGCGCTCGCCGCGACGGTCACCGTGCTCGGCGCGCGACAGACCACCGACGATCTCTGCCTGCCGGTCGATCCCGACGCGACGCTGCGCGTTCGCGCGCTGCGCAACCACATCCGCGCCGGCGCCGAGCTCGAGGTCGACGTGCTGCGCGGCCCTGCGGTGTTGCGCGCGGCCGTCTTCGTGACGCTGCTCGGCACCGCCGAGAGCGGCGCGCTGCTGCCGCTCGCTTTCCGCGTCGTGCCCGCGGGCACGAATCGCGTCGCGCTACCGGTGCCCACCGACGCGGTCGGTGCGCTGGTGCTGCGTGCGCGCGCCCTCGTCACGCTGCCAGGCGCAGGCGCGGCTGGCGCCCGCGAAGAAGTGCGCGGCGGCAGCGCGACGGTGCTCGCGACGCGCGGCGCGGCGTTCGGCGCACAGCTCAGTCGCGACGCCGATGGCACGCTGCGCATCGCCGCAGACGGCCCGGCGGCAGCGCGCAGCGTCGTCGCCATCGCCCTCCCCTCGCAAGATGCGCAGGCGCTCGCCGAGACGCTGCGCACGCTCGACGGACCGCTCGCCGCGGCCGTCACTGCGGAGCCGGCGTCGGAGCTGCGCCTCGCCGCCGCGCTCGCCTCGCACACGCCGCACGACGCTGCAGCGCCCGCGGTGCTACGCGCCGGCGCAGTGCTGCCGGTGCCTGCACCAGAGCAGCCGGTGATGCTCGGCGTGCTGCGCGATCCGTCGCGCTCGCGCGCCCGCTTCGTCGCCGGTCGCCTCGCGCTCGTGTTGCGCGCGCTCGAGACGTACGTCGCCGCGCACGTGCCCGACGCGATGGACGACATCTCCTCGCGATCGGCGCGCGGCTGGGCGTTCAACCGCGAGATCCTCGACGCGGTGACGGGATCCGAAGACTTCGGCCCCGAAGGCGCGCGCGGCCTCGACGGACTGCCGCTCACCATCGACGCGCTCGCCGCGCTCGACCCCGCGCTCACCTACGATCGCATGGCGCGCAGGATCACCCGCCGTCGGCTCTTCGACGTCTTGGTCGCGCTGCGCACGCTCGCGCGCGCGCGCAATCTCGATCTCGCGTGGGCGTGGCGCGGCGATCCGCAGACCTGGCTACCGCGCCTGCTCGAGGACACCGACGAACAGACCGGCGAGTCGCTGCTGAAGCACGCCGATCTGTTCGACGGCTGGGGCCATCCGTTCGTCGTTCGGCCGGCGCCGGGCGGCCGCGCGCGCTTCGGCATGATCGCGCCGATCACCGGCTACGAAGTGCTGAGCCCCGGGCCCGATGGCCGGCCCGGTACGGCCGACGACGTCTGGGATCCGCTCGCCCGCGTGTTGCCTTCGGGTGGCGCGTACGCGACCGCCGTCGATGAAGACGCGTTCATCGCGCGCGCGACCGGCGTCGAGCTCGGCCGCGCAACCATCACCTCGCTCGCCGATCTGTTCGAAGCGAGCGTCGAGTCCGTCTACGAGAACGGCATCGCCGCAGGCGAGCCGCCGAGCGCCCTCGACTCGCTTCCGTCGCGCCTCGTGGTCGTCGATGCGCGCGCTTTCGAGCCGCTCGGCTCGTCGCGCGGCGCTGGCACCGGACCACGACCGCTCGTCGACGGCGCACTGCGGCTCGCGCTCACGGCACCCGACGAGCCCCGCCGCTTCGTCGTCGTCGCGCAGGCGCTCGCCGCCGATGGTGCGCGCTCGATCGCGACGCTCGCGGTGCCGCCAGGCACGCCGGTGGTCGTAGACGCCGCGCTCCCCACGCGCTTGCGCAGCGGCGAGACGCTCACCGTGCCGATCACCGTCTCCGCGCTCACTGACACGGTGCGCAGCGTCCGCATCGCCGTCGAGACGACTGGACCCGTGACCGCCGAGCTCGAAGGGCTGCGTGACGGACAACTCGCGTTCGATGGCGCGGGCGACACTGAGACGCTCTCGCTGCGCCTCAGCGCGCGGGCGTCCGTGGCGGGCGAAGCGAGCGTCCGCATCACCACCAGCGCCGGCGCGATGCCCTCGCGCACGGTGTCGCGCACGCTGCGCGTCGACGACGGCGCGGTGCTCCGCCGCCTGGTCCACGCCGCGCTCGTCAGCGGGCCGACCGACCTCGTGGTCGAGCTGCCTGATGACGCGATGAACGCCGAGGCCGTGCTCGTCGTCACGCCGTCCGACGCGCTCGCGCTCGACCCGATCGCGCGCGGCCTGCTGCGCGCCGATCCGGCGCTGGTCGCGTGGGCCGAGACGCTCGCCGGTCGCGCGCCCAATCGCCAGTCACGCGGCGAGCTGCGCGCCGCGCTGCTCTCCGCGCGCACTCCCGACGGCTCGGTCAGCGGCCATGCGCCCGTCTTGTCGACAGCCTGCGCGCTGGTCGCGTGGAGCGCGGTCGAGGCCGAAGACCTGGAGTCGCAGTCCGCGCGCATCGCGGCGGCGCGCTACTTCGCGGGCGCGGAGGGCGCGTACGCAGGCGCCGATGCACCCGCAGGCGTGCTGCGCCTCCACGCGGCCACGCTCGCCGCGCTCGCCGCGGGCGCGAGCGGGAGCGCGTCCAGCATCGGCGAGTCCATCGACCCCGTCGCCGAGCGCGTCGCCACCCTACGCGAGGGCCTGCGCGTCGCGCTCTCCACGCATCGGCGCGCGCCCGGCGTGCTGACGCGCGCGGCGGCTGCGCTGTTGCTCGCCGATGCAGACGACGCCCAGGCGCGTGCGATGCTCGGCATTGCGACGCGCTCCCTGGTCGAGCGGCACGGCCGAACGTTTCTCCCACAGCTCGCCACCCGGTCCGGCGCGACGGGCGACGCTCACGACGACGACGATGCCGACGATGCGGACGACGTCGGCGATGATCCCACGGAGGACGTCGCCGGCACGGCAGCGCTTGCGCTCGCGGCGCATCAGATCGGCGACGCTGCGCTGCTGGCACGCGTCCGCGCCTTCGTCGCCAACCGCGCCGAGCGCGCGCTCGGCAGCGGCGGAGAGGCCGCGTTCTGGACACTGGCGAGCGCCGCATACGGCGCCCTCGGCCAAGCGCCGCTCACACCGCCGCAAGGCCTCGGCCTCGCCGCCACTGCCGACGGCGCGCGCTTGCCGCTCGCCGCTGGCGTCGACGGCATCATTCGCGTCGCGCTGCCGCGACCCGCGCAAGGCGACGCTGTGCGTGTCTCGCTCGTGCCGAGCGCCGGCAGCGCGCCGCGCCTCGCACGTCTCGAAATCACCTATGCACGACCGAGCAACGCGCGTACGGAAGCGCCCCTGCGACTCGCCCTCAGCGGGGACGTCGGCTATGCCGGAGAGAGCAGCGCGCTCGAGATCGTCGTCGAGAACACCAGCACCACGGCGATCGAGACTCCCATGCTCGAGATTGCCCTCCCCTCTGCTGCGCGCCTCGACGCCGAACTGCGCGCCACGCTGACCCGAGCGCCCGGAGTCGCGAGCGTCGAGGCTCCAGACGCGCGCGGACTCCTTCGTCTGCACCTCAGCGAACTCGCCGCGGGCGAACGTCGAACACTCCCGCTCGCGGTACGCTGGGCCGCGCGTGGCCAGACGCGCGGATTCGCGCTCGTCGCCTACGACGCGCCGCGCCCCAACCGTCTCACCGTACTCCCACCGCGCACGATGAATCTGACCACGCGCCCGGAAGATCGACTCGAGCGCGCCGCCTCTGGCGAGTAGAACGGGCAGGCAGCGCGTCGTCGCGTGACGAGTCGGTGTCGCGCCTGATCCGTCGATGACGCAAACGGTCCGTTCGGACAAGGTCATCTACATGTCACGTGGTGGACATTCGCGCTTGGCAACGTCCGCGCGGAAGTCGCAACCGCGGAGACGACCATGACACTCGTACGCAAGATGATTCTCGCAGCGGCGCTGCTCGTAGCAGTTCCGCTCGGCACCCTCAGCAGCGGATGTTCGGACGACGACGCTGGCGGCGTTGGACCGATGGGCCTGCCAGGCACGCCCGGCACACCAGGCACGCCGGGCACATCAGGGACGCCCGGCACGAATGGCACCGATGGCACGAATGGCACCGATGGGACCGACGGCACGAATGGCACCGACGGCGTCGACGCCACCACACCGCCGCCAGAGCCCGATCTGCCGTCGTACGTGGTGGCGCTCGCCGATGCCTATGCGCGCGACACGCTCGCCGACGACGTCGTCTTTCCGCTGTCGCCGGCCGGTACGGACGACGTGCGCGCGATCGAAGGGCTCGGCGGAAACGTCGTCGCCAAGTGGCGCGATCCGCTGACGTTCGATGGGGCGGCGAGCGCGCCGCGCTTCGGTGCGAACGCTGACTTCAACGCATTCGTCGGTGACGACTGGGAGGTCGACGGGAATCCGTACTTCGGTGGATCGAGCAGCGAGGGCTGGCTCTGGGTCAACCATGAGTACGTCAGCAACAACGCGCCCACCGCGACGAGCGCACCCACCGGACAGGCACTCACGCTCTCGCTCGATCTCGAGCGACTCGGCGTGCTCACCAACGATCCGAGGCTGTCGGTCTGGGATACCGCGTCGATCGACAAGTACATCGTGGAGGCCAAGCGGTCCGTCGGCGGCTCGTGGATGCGCGTGGTGAAAGACCCCGCGACCGGCGAGTGGACGATCGATCGCAGCGCGCGCAACCGTCGCTTCGATGCGACCAGCGGCACCCGCGCGCGGATCACCGGGATGACCATTCCGGCGGCGGACCAGGCTGACGACGGCACCGCGCTGCCGGTCGGCGTCGCGCCTGGCATCGCGGGAAACTGCTCGGGCGGCCTCACGCCGTGGGGCACGATCATCACCGCCGAGGAGAACGTACAAGGCTACTATGGCGACCTCGAGCCGGTGTGGAGCTCGAACAACTTCGATCGTGGCGCAGGCTTCGATCCGGGCGCGAACATCGCGCTCAACGCCGCGCCGACCTCGGGCGAATACGGCAACCACTCGTCGGTGTCCCAGCGGCACCGCCGTGATCTCTATGGCTACCTCGTCGAGATCGACCCGACGCAGACCGCAGACACGACGTACGACGCGACCAGCGGCAACGGGCATCGGAAGCTCGGCGCACTCGGCCGCGCGCGCTGGGAGAACGCCTCGTTCGGCGTCGGCACGGACTTCCGCTTGGTCGCGGGTCGGCCAATTGTGCTCTACGCCGCGGACGATCGCCAGGGTGGCCGCGTCTACAAGTTCGTGTCGAGCGCGCCCTACACCGCCGGCATGACGCGCGCTCAGACTCGCGCACTGCTCGACGCTGGCAAGGTTTACGTGGCGCACTTCGCCGACCTCGACAACACCACGGGCGATACCGTCGGCGGCGCAACGCCGACGGAAGCGACACCGGGCAATGGACGCTGGATCGAGCTCTCGCTCGCCAGCACCGCCATCGCGCCCAACGCCACGGCGCTCGGCACGCCGACCAAGACCGTCGCCGCCGCGCTTGCCGATGTGAGCTGGAACGGCATCGGCGGATTCGCCAACGACGACGCTGTGCGAATGGCACTCTTCACCGCGGCGAGCAAGGTGGGTGTCCGTGAGCTCAACCGCCCCGAGGACGTCGAGTGGAACGCGCCGACCTCGCAGCTGTTCATCGCCTTCACCGGGCATGGCGGTCTGGTCGGCCTGCAGCCGAATGGCGTTCTCTACGGCCTCGATGCGACCGACGGCTCGTGGGACACCGCGCGCCAGGCGATGGCCCCGCGTCGCGGCGCCGATGTCAACAATGGCACCATCATGGCGCTCGAAGAGACCGGCGACGATCCGACCAACACCGGTGCATTCACGTTCTGGAGCGCGTGGAGCGGTCGCAACGCCGCGCGCTTCCAGGCGGAGCTGACCGCGGGGACGCGCCAGACTTGGGAGGCTGACTTCGTGGCGTCGTCGGTCGACAACCTGATGATCGATCGCTACGGCCACGTATTCTTCGGCACCGACGGCAACCCAGGCAACAACGGCGGTCACGCCGACAGCCTGTACTATCTCGACCTCGATCCCGCGCACAAGTCCGGCGCGCCGATGATCTTGCGCGCGACCTACGGACACGCTTTCCGGCTGGTCGCCGGTCCAAGCGATTCGGAGGCGACCGGCCCGTGGCTCACGCCCGATATGCGGTCGATCTTCTTCAACGTGCAACATCCCGGCGAGAGCGTGTACAGCACCTTCCCCGATCCGTATTCGGCAGCGCGCCCGCTCTCGTCGCTCATCGCCATCACCTACACGCCGCGCGCCGTCGACTGACGCAATCGATGTCGCTTCGTCGCGCGCGGCCGTCGGCCCAACCACCCAGCACGCCCGCGGTCTTCGTGACTGCGGGCGTGCTCGCGCTCGTGGTGGTGGCTGCGACGAGCGCAGCCGCGGTGCAAGGCTGTGACCGCGCGGCCCCAGAGCCCATCGCGCGCACCGTGGCGAGTGCGACGACAACCTACGATCCGCTCGCGGCCGCGCGTGCATCGATCGGCAAGACACGCAACCTCGAGGCCGGCGTTCCGTCGATGTGTTACACGCGCACTGCAGGCGTCTCCAACCCCTGCTGGACCTGCCACACCACGTCAGCGCTGCCCAACGCGCGGGACGACTGGGACCTTCAGCTCGAGTATGCGTTCTCCGACGCTGCGCTCGAGAACCATTGGGGCAATCTATTCGTCGACCGCAGCAGCGCGCTGCCGACGCTGAGCGACGACGCGCTCCTCCGCTACGTGCGCGCCGACAACTACGCACCGCTGCGCACGGCGTTGACCGGTCGCGACGACTATCGCGGCTATGTGCCGGACCTCGATTTCGCGCGGGGCTTCGATGAGCGTGGGTTCGCGCGCGACGCAAGCGGCTGGCGCGCAGTGCGCTACAAGCCGTTCCTCGGTACGTTCTGGCCCACCAACGGCAGCACCGACGACGTGTTCATCCGCCTGCCGCTTCCCTTTCGCGTCGACGCGGCGGGGCAGCTGTCGAATCCCACCTACGAGGCCAACCTCGCTCTCTTGGAGCAGGCGATCGCGGATGATGC
>Ga0335397_10004639_pt1 | contig 18112 bp, 10 predicted proteins | sample MAT04_FD_205740 | JGI IMG/M metagenome (GOLD analysis project Ga0335397, IMG submission 205740) | Freshwater microbial communities from Lake Fryxell liftoff mats and glacier meltwater in Antarctica - MAT-04 (spades assembly) (version 2) ... | reverse complement strand
CCACGAGGTAGAAACACAACTTCTGATCTGTTCGGATCTTGAGTTCCTGACAACGGATGAGATCAACCCACTTCTAGGAAAGATCGCGGCGATCAGCAGCGGGCTGTTGAAATTCATGAACACGCTCGATACGAAGCGCTGAACCCAACTTTCTCTCTTTCTCACTTTCCAACTTTACACCTTGAAATTGTGACCCTCACCCAAGCCCAACAAGAAGTCGTTGAGGAGTTCGCGCTCTTCAGCGATTGGCAGGACCGCTACGAGCACCTGATCGAGCTGGGCAAGGACCTGCCGATGATCGCGCCGGAGAAGAAGACGGAGGAGAACATCGTGCGCGGGTGTCAGAGCCGTGTATGGTTGAGTGCTGAGTACCGCGCTTCGACTCCGCCCAGCGCTGGCTTGGTGCATTTCACAGCCGACAGCGACGCGATGATCACAAAAGGTCTTGTGGCCCTGCTGGTGCGGGTATTGAACGATCGCGCGCCGCAAGAGATCCTGAACACGCCGCTCACTTTCATCGATTCCATCGGTCTGCGCGAGCACCTGAGCCCCAACCGCAGCAATGGGCTGGTGGCGATGCTCGATCAAATGAAGCGCTATGCGGTGGCCTTTTCCTCATCAACGAACGCATCATGAGCCGCAACGTCGTCACTTCGTTCGGGTGTTGCGGCTGTCTTATGTCCGATGTCCTATGCGGCGGCATCTGGCATAGGACATCGGACATAAGACAGCATGCCCCTACCTCCGGCACACCCTCATGACCTCAGAAGAAAAGAAAGCCCTCGAAGAGAGCATCATCAACGCGCTCAAGGCCATCTACGACCCGGAGATCCCAGTGGACATCTACGAGCTTGGGCTGATCTACGACGTGGTGATCCACGATGACGCCAGCGTGTACATCAAGATGACATTGACCAGTCCGGCGTGCCCCGTAGCGGGGACCTTGCCCGGCGAAGTGGAGCAGAAGGTGGCCAGTGTGCAAGGCGTGAGCAGCGCCAAAGTGGAGATCACCTTCGAGCCTGCATGGGACAGGACGATGATGAGCGAGGCGGCACAGTTGGAGTTGGGTTTCATGTGAATTCGACCTAAGTGACGCAGATAGCGCAGATAAATGCGATGGTTGCTGGTCGGCTCCTGCCGACCGCGCTACGGGGCACCTGTAGCGTCGACCCATTGGGTCGACTTGCCAGCGTTACCCAATGGTATTGACCGATCTTTGGACCCTCACCATGTCCGACAACCCCATCATCAACAAAGTCGCCATCTCCGGGATCATCACACTCGACTTGGAGGAGATCTATCCGCACGGCAAGCGCGTGGTCTTCGACCTGAAGCCATTGCTATGGCACGAGATCGCTTTGAAGGAGGATGATCTGCGCGCTTTCATCAGGACACACGATTGGGCGCAGTACAAAGGCACGTTCATTTCGGTGCACTGCTCGGCGGATGCGATCATCCCGACTTGGGCGTACATGCTGGTGGCCACGAGCCTTCAACCCTACGCGGCATTCGTAACACAAGGCGATGCCGACCAACTGGAGCGTGCGGTGTTCACGCGCTTCGTACAGCAGTTGGATGTGGAGCCCTTCCGCAACGCGCGTGTGGTGGTGAAGGGTTGTAGCAAGGTGCCCGTTCCGCTCAACGCCTATGTCGAATTGAGCACGAAGCTGTTGCCCATTGTGAAGAGCCTGATGTTCGGTGAGCCGTGCAGCACGGTGCCCTTGTACAAGGCACCGAAGCCCTAGTGCTACCTTCGGCCTGATGCCATCGATCAGGTCCATTATCCTTCCAATTTTTCTTTTTCCCTTGGTCCTGTGCGCGCAGGACAAGCCTCTACAACAAAGCGAGAACGGGTGGTACCTGTCGCCGAAAGGAACGATACGGGTCCTTGTCCTGTTCGTGGAGGTGGATTTCGATGTGACGCCCGGTAAAGACCCCCAACCCGACGGCGCGCAACATTGGGAAAAGCGCAAACTACCGAAGTGGAAGGACGACCTGTTCGACCCTTTCCTATTGCCGGTACAGAAGGCGGAGGTATCGCGCTACTATCAGGACATTTCCCTCGGGCACTACACCGTGCTGGGCGACTACCTCGACGAGATCATTACGCTGAAGGAGAGTGAATACCCCGGCGTTCATCAAGCGCACAGCATCGGGACCAGTGCGGTAAAAGAAGCCAACAAACGGGGCTCGCTGCGCACTCACAATGGATTGACCGTTGCCGACTTCGACCTGTGGAAGGAGGGTGGCAAACCCGGTCTACCGAAGGAAGCCGGGGCCGATGATCCGCATTCCTACGATCATGTGATGGTGATCACACGCAACAGTAACCTGCGGCATGGCACTGGTAGTACCGACCCAGGCAGTCCCGGCAAACTGTTCGGCTATGAGAGTGATACGCAATCACGCTTCGGTGGTGGCAACGCTCTTCCTTTCGAGATCCTGAAACACGAGTATAACCACCTGCTCCTCGGTGGCAACAACTTCCATAGCGGTGGTGGAAGTGCCGCACAGTTCGAAAGCAATTTCATCAACATACAAGGCGGTTGGAGTATGATGGGCGGCAACGGCAGCAGCATAATGACATGCTCCGGCTGGGACCGCGATCGATTGGATTGGGAACCGGACGGGGCGATCGACCGGATCCGCGTGCGCGATACCGGTGGGCGTGAGACCAACGGGGATCTCGACCCCGTCAATGGTGATACGGGCGTGTTCATCCTGCGCGACTTCATACCCAGCGGAGATGCCCTGAGGATCCGGATGCCCTACATCACCGACGAGCAACAACCGCAATGGCTCTGGGTGGAGAACCACCAAGGCTACCACCACAACGGCAGCCCGACGGACCGGTTCCAATGGGAATCCGTTGCTGCATGCATTGCACCGATCGAACCGGGATTGTTCATGACCATGCAAGTGGGCCGCGAGGAGAAGGAGGGAAGATCCATCTACGGTGGTCGTGCCGATTACCTGCGTCCTGTGCTGGCCAACGGGAACTACGATCTGGAATTGCGCGGTGATACGCTTTACGACCGTTGCCCCTTCAACGGGACACTTGTTCCCTATTTCCACCGTCCGGACTTGGCGAACCCGCTAACCGGGAACCATGAGCAGGAACTACCGCTGATCGATCGCAACAACAACGGCCTGCTGCAGCACGGTGAACATTGGGTGCCCAACGCGCGCGTGGAAAGCGGCCACCCCATAGCAGAGGTGACCTTCGCAGGTAGGCCGGAGCATGCCTTCCGTATGAACGGCACCCGGAAGTTGGGCATGTGTACGAATCCGTCCAGCGCGAACATGCTCACCTTGATCAGCACCAATGAGCGTGAGATCAATGGCCGTGGTCTACCGAACGTCCGAACGTCGCACCTCAACGGGATCAGTGTGGAGCTCCTGAACATGAGCGCGGATGGTGCCGCCATGGTGCGGGTGCGCAACAACGATACCCGCATGGAGACCGACCAGCGGTGGTGTTCAGATACCGTTGTGCTACATCCGGTACGGGGATCGGATGGTCACGCGCTCACCATCGCGGCCGGGAAGCAATTGCTGGTCGACCGTTCACGGACCGCTACGCGCATGAAGGATCCGGACAATGGCAAAGGCGGCCCATGGTTCAGCGATCCCACCTACTTTCGGGTGATGCCCGGTGCCACGATCCTCGTGGAAGACAAAGGTGTGATCGAACTGACGAACGGAAGCACCATGGAGATGAAGCCCGGAAGTGCTTTACTGCTCGGGAAGAAGTCACAACTGAAGATCGATGCCGGATCGCGCGTGATCGTCTCCTCTGGCATGCAGCTCCTCGGGAAACAACGCACGTTCAAGCGGCTGCGCAAGCAGGGCAGAATGGTGGATGCACCTGCTCAGTAAGCGCGAACGTTCTTTCCCTCGCGGTAGTTGATGAAGGCCCGGTTCACGACGCGGTTACCGCCCGGCGTGGGGTAGTTGCCCGTGAAGTACCAATCGCCGGTGTGGTCCGGACAAGCGGCGTGAAGGCCCGCGATGCTTTGGAACACGAGTTCCACCTCCGAGCGTGTGCCTTCGGGCGTGAGCATCTCAGCGATCTTGTCACTGAGCTGTTCCGGTGTGAAGGGTCGGTAGATGTCCTTCACCACGTTCTCCTGCTCAGTGAAGGGAAGGACCACCATCGCCAACGCGCGATCGTACACATCATCGATGATGTTCTCCTGCTTCGTCTCCTTCAGCAACGCGATGGCCGCGCGGAACGCCGCGAGGTCGCCCATCTTGGCCATGTCGATCCCGTAGCAATCCGGGTAGCGGATCTGCGGCGCACTGCTCACTACCACGATCTTCTTCGGCTCCAATCGGTCGAGCATTTTCAGGATGCTCTGCTTCAACGTGGTGCCGCGCACGATGCTGTCATCGATCACCACCAGATTGTCGACTCCGGGGCGCACCGTGCCGTACGTGATGTCGTACACGTGCGCAACAAGGTCATCGCGTGCATCATCGGCAGTGATGAAGGTGCGCAACTTGGCATCCTTGATCGCCACTTTTTCCAAGCGTGGTCGAGTGGCGAGAATGGCCCGCAGCTTCGCCGGGTCCGGGTCCGCACCGAGCTCTAGGATCCGGCGTTCCTTCACCCGGTCCAACTCATCCTCCATCTCCTTCAGCATGCCGTAGCACGCTACTTCGGCGGTGTTGGGGATGAAGCTGAATACGGTGTTCTCCAGATCATGGTCCACGGCCTCCAAGATCGCCGGGCATACCGAACGACCCAGGGCGATCCGCTCGCGGTAGACATCACGATCGCTGCCCCGGCTGAAGTAGATCCGTTCGAAACTGCATGCGCGTTTCTCCAACGGCTCACGCACACGTTCCTCACTGTAGGTTCCGTCCTTGCGGATGATCAAGGCGCAGCCCGGGGTCAGTTCACGCACAGCATCCGTAGCCACATGGAAGGCGGTCTGGATCGCAGGCCGTTCGCTCGCGACCACCACCACTTCATCATCGGCGTAATAGAATGCAGGACGAATACCCGCTGGATCGCGCAACACGAAGGCATCCCCATGACCGATCATGCCGGCCAATGCGTAGCCGCCATCGAAATCCATGGCGCTGTTCACCAGGATCTGTTTCACATCCAACTTCTCGGCGATCACCTGGGTGATCTGCTTTTCCGAATACCCTAGTTGGCGGTGGATCTGGGTAAGCCGATCGTTCTCGACATCCAGGAAGTGACCGATCTTCTCCAGGACCGTCATGGTATCACTCCGCTCCTTGGGGTGCTGGCCGATGGAAACGAGCAGGTCGAACAGCTCGTCCACATTGGTCATGTTGAAGTTCCCGGCGACGACCAGATTGCGGGTCATCCAATTGTTCAGCCTGCGGCGCGGGTGACAGTTCTCCTCACCATCCTTGCCGAATGTGGCGTAGCGCAGGTGGCCCAGCAGCACTTCGCCCAAGTAGGGCATGGTCTTCTTCAGCAGTTCCGCGTCGTTCGCCGCAGCGGGATCGGCCTTCAGCACCTCCTCGTACCCTTTGTGGATCCGGCCGAAGATCTTCTGGATGGCCTGCTTATCCGTGCTACGGTCCCGGTCGATATAATTGAGGCCCGGTGAGGGATCCAATTTGATCGTCGCCACCCCTGCCCCGTCTTGGCCCCGGTTGTGCTGCTTCTCCATAAGGAGGTACAGCTTGTTGAGGGCGTAAAGCGGAGTTCCGTAGCGTTCTTGGTAGTAGGACAACGGTTTCCGGAGGCGGATCAGGGCTATGCCACATTCGTGCTTGATCGCGTCGCTCAAGGGCTCCCGTGGGGCCGGGTTGGCGGGGGATGCAACAGGCTACCCCCTCCTTCGACCTTTTCGGAGTGGCGAAGTTAAGGACCTGGTTCGGCGATAGGGTTTCCCGACCCGTCACCTTTCCGGCCATGTCAAGCAACCTTTGTGTCCAACGGCCTGTCTTTTCGGGGTAACTTGGCTTGCCCAAGCCCATTGGTCGTGCGTCTTCTCTGGATCCTCCTCCTCCTGTTCTTCGCGATGGTCGCGCAGGGAGCCGCTCCGCGCGCCACGTTCACCGAGAACAAAGGTCAGTGGCCAGCCTCGGTACTGTACCGTGTGATGCTGCCCCATGGCGCGCTTTTCGTGGAACGCGGAGCATTCACCTATGTGCTGCAAAAGGGCGGCAGCGCACACCACCACGGCGAGGCGCAAACCGGCCATGCGCATGACCCCTTGGTATCTCATGCTTTCCGGGTCCATTTCGTGGGCGGACATGCTTCCAGTGCCGTCGGTGGGACGAGGCAAGGGCATTACGAGAATTTCTTCCTCGGCAATGACATGAGCAAATGGGGGACCGGTTGCGGAATTTTCGGGGAAGTGGTGCTGAACGATGTTTGGCCCGGTATCGATCTACACATCGATGGCCGGACAGGGCTCAAGTACGAGCTGGTGGTTGCGCCGGGTGTCGATCCTGCACAGGCCAAGTTCCGTTATGAAGGGCACGATGGACTTGAGTTGAAGAACGGCGCGCTGGTGGTGAACACTAAAGCAGGCCCATTGGTCGAAGAACCACCCATCTCCTTCCAAACGCGCGGCCGCACGGTAGAGTCCAGCTACCACCTCAGCAACCAGTTGGTGAGCTTCGATCTAGGGTCATTCGACCGCACGCTTCCCCTTACGATCGATCCGACCCTCACGTTCGCCAGTTATAGCGGTAGTAGCGGGAACAACTTCGGATTCACCGCCACGTACGATGCAAGTGGACATCTGTACGGCGGCGGCATCGTCTTCGATGTCGGGTATCCGACCACGCTGGGCGTGCTGGATGATTCATTCAATGGCGGGACGATCGATGTGGGCATCAGTAAATGGTCCACGGATGGTGCAGCGTTGGAATGGAGCACGTACCTCGGCGGTAGCGGGAACGAATCGCCGCACAGCATGGTGGTGAACGACAACGATGAACTGTATGTCTTCGGTAGCACGGGTTCTTCGAACCTCCCAACGACGCCCGGGTGCGTGGACAACAGTTTTGGCGGTGGTCCGGCGCTCACGTTCATCATCGGCTATGGCTACGACCAGCCGTTCGGAACGGACATGTTCGTGGCGCACTTGAATACGACCGCCACTGCGCTGATCGGATGCACGTACATGGGTGGGGCGGACAACGATGGTATCAACAACGCACCCGAACTGGCCCACAACTACGGGGATTCCTTCCGGGGCGAGATCATCGTGGACGGCGCCGGAAATCCGGTGATAGCGAGTAATACGTCAAGTGCTGGGTTGCCGGTTCCCGGTGGCCCTCAAGGGTCCTACGGCGGCGGGACGCAGGATGGCTATTGCTTCCGCTTGGACCCTTTGCTTGCCACGGTACTCTGGAGCACCTACATCGGTGGCCTAGGTGCCGATGCGGCCTATGGCGTGCAAATGGACAGTGACGGTGAACTGTTCGTAGCCGGTGGCACGGCAAGTTCCGATCTTCCCATGGCCGGTGCTCCGTTCCAAGGCAGCTTCAGCGGGACCGCGGATGGTTTCATCATGCGCTACGGTCTGGGCGGAACATTGATCGGCTCCACTTTCCTTGGCACCAGTGCCTATGACCAGTGCTACTTCGTTCAACTGAACACCGCCGATGAAGTATTCGTGGTCGGACAGACCCATGGTAACTACCCTGTTACACCGGGCAAATACACGGTCGCAGGCAGCTCGCAGTTCATCCACAAATTCGGGCACTCATTGAGTACTTCATCCTGGAGCACGCGGTTCGGCAATGGTTCGATAGACCAAGACCTTTCACCCACCGCCTTCCTTGTCAGCGATTGCGGGCAGATCTACTTCAGCGGCTGGGGGGGAGTGGTGAACAGCAGCGCGGGCAATTTCAATAGTACCACCACCGGGATGGCAGTGACCGCCGACGCGTTCCAGTCGGTTACGGATGGGAACGACCTCTATTTGATGCTGTTGGAACCCGAGGCCGTGGGCTTGAATTATGCGACCTTCTTCGGCGGAGGCTTGAGCGCAGAACACGTGGATGGTGGAACAAGCCGGTTCGACAAGAACGGAACGGTGTACCAGGCGGTGTGCGCGGGTTGCCAGAACAACGACGACTTCCCCACCACCCCGGGAGCTTGGAGCAACATGAACAATGCTGCCGGCTGCAACTTGGGTGTGTTGAAATTCGATCTCGCACGCGGCATCGCGATAATCAGCATCGATGGACCCACGACGATCTGCACACCGGGTTCCGCACAATTCCTAAACAGCAGTAGCGGCGGCAACGCTTACGCATGGGACTTCGGCAATGGTACCACCTCCACCGAAATGGAACCACTTGTGACCTACACCACGGTGGATACGTTCACGGTGACCATGATCCTCTCGGACAACACCGGTTGCTATGCACCGGATACGGCGAGCCTGTTGGTGATCACGCTTCCCCTTCCGGATGCGCAGCTGGATCCCGTTCCACCGCTTTGCGTGGGGTTGAGCGCACAGTTGCAAGCCTCCGGCGGCGACACCTTCGAATGGATACCGACCACCGATCTCGACGACCCAACGATCCCAGACCCCATATTGACGCCGACGGCTTCGGGCACATGGTCGGTGGTGGTCGGCACGCAATGCGGTACCGATACCGCCGATGTGGTGATCGACCTGAACCAACCGCAAGGATCCGCAGGCGACGACAGGAGGATCTGCGTCGGTGAAAGCACGGTCTTGAACGCCTCCGGTGGTGGAACCTATGCGTGGACCGCGCACCCTACCCTTTCCGATCCGACCACTGCCTCTCCCACCGTGACACCGGAGGATACCACCAGCTACATCGTCCAGATCACTACTCCCGAAGGATGCATCTCTTCCGATACTGTGGAGATCGCTGTGATCGATGGAACCCCGGGACCCGTGCTGATCGATACGGCCATCTGCACAGGCGCATCGGTGCAGCTGATCGCACCCGAAGCTGACTCCTATTCATGGGAAGCCGCAGCGGGGTTAGCCGATGTAACGCAGCGGGATCAAACAGTGGCACCACTGGCTCCGCAACTCTACGTGGTGCTGGTGACGAACGTGTGCGGCTCGATCCGCGATTCAGCCTTCGTGGATGTCATCGTTCCACAAGCCGATGCATGGCCCGACTCCGTAGTATGCCCGAACGAGCCGGTGCTCTTAGGCGCTTCGGGTGGCGTTGCCTACGAATGGAGCCCGGTACAGGGCTTGGATGACCCGACCGTGCAAACGCCGATGGCCACGGTCGCAGGACCGACCACGTACACCGTGACCTCAACGGATGCTTTCGGATGCCGCGCCAGTGCATCGCTCGTGCTCGGTACACATCCATTGTCATTCGTTTCCGCAGGCAGCGATGTCGCGATCGACTTCGGTGACGAAGTACAACTTGCTGCGATAGGTCAGGGGATGCTGGCGTGGGAGCCGCCATACGCCCTCTCGTGTACCGCGTGTGATGCCCCGGTCGCAAAGCCACAGGAAACGACCAGCTACACTGTGACGCTCACCGATAGCAATGGGTGTAAGGTGCGTGATGCCGTAACCGTGATCCTGAACGGATCGCTCTTCGTACCCAACACGTTCAGTCCCAATGGCGATAACGTGAACGATGTGTTCGGGGCATGGGGCAAGGAGATAAGGACGTTGACCATGATGGTCTTCAACCGCTGGGGTGAATTGATCTACACCGGCGGCTCCTTGGATGCCAAATGGGACGGCACCTACAGCGGCCAACAATCACCGATCGACACCTACGTCTGGCGTATCGACGTGGAGGAATTGGTCGGTCATAAGCGCACGTTGTACGGACACGTCAACCTTGTGCGATAGGCCCCGCTCGGCCTGATCGCTATCTCCGGAAACGCTCCTGCTCGGTGCCCAACCACTGCAGCGCCGCTCCGCCCATGAGCATCTCCTTGACAGCCCTATCGTACGGCATGCTCTTGATCAACTCGCCGGGGACAAGTTCTCCCAACGGGAACGGGTAGTCGGTGCCCATCGCTACGCGTTCGGCACCCATCTGCTCCACAACGAGCTTCAGCATCGCGGGATCATGCACGAGGGCATCGATCCAGAAACGCCCGAAGTAGTCACGTGGATTCACGTCGTTGTCCACTGCACAGAGATCGGGACGCATGATGAAGCCGTGTTCGATGCGACCGATCGTGGCCGGGAATGATCCACCGCCGTGCGCAAAAGCAACGCGGAGCTTCGGTAGTTTCTCGAACAGGCCACTGAAGATCATCGAGGTGATCGCCGTTGTCGTTTCCACAGGCATCCCCACCAACCAGGACATCCAGTACTTGTCCATGCGCTCGGCGCCCATCATGTCCCACGGATGCACGAACACCGCCATGTCCAGCTCTTCACACGCTTGGAAGATCTGCAGCAGGCGCGGTTCACCCAGGTTGGTCCCGTTGATGTGCGTACCGATCTGGACACCCGCCAAGCCGATGCGCTTGCACCGCTCGAGTTCCTGTATCGCCAGCTCGGGTTCCTGCATGGGGATCGTTCCAAGACCGACGAAGCGTGTCGGCCAGCGCTGCACGATCCCTGCGATATGATCGTTCAGGACCATCGAAAGATCGAGCGTGTCGTGCGGCTTGGCCCAATAGCTGAACATGACCGGGACCGTACTCAGCACCTGCACATGGACGTGATGCATGTCGCACTCGCCGATACGCACTTCCGGGTCCCAGCAGTTGGCCTGCACTTCGCGGAAGAACTTGTCGTCCATCATCATCCGCGCACACCCGGGCTTGTGATGGTCCAAGTGGATGAAGCCCCGGTACCCGTAACGCCGACCAAAATCGGGGATCTGCTCCGGCAGGATGTGCGTGTGGATGTCTATCGAAAAGAACTCGGCCATAATATCGCCTTACACGAAGCGCGGGTCCGCCTCCATCACATGACCACAGTTCTTGCACGTGCGGTATTCCTCATTTCCATAGAACTCGCGGAAACGCGGCAGGAAATCCGTCTCGATGTTGTGCAACACGAACTTGTACTCGTGCAATTTGGTGTTGCACTTCTCGCAGTACCACTGAAGTCCATCTTCCAATTCCCGGTCATCGCGTTTCACTTCGATCACCAAGCCTACGGTACCTGCCCCGCGCCTCGGCTGGTGCGGTATGCGTGACGGCAGCAGGAACATCTCGCCTTCCTTGATCGGAATGGTCACCGCTTTGCCATCCTCTTGGATGCCCACCTCGATGTCGCCTTCAATTTGATAGAACAACTCTTCGGTCTCGTTCCAGTGATAGTCCTTGCGCGCATTGGGCCCACCGACCACCATAACGATGTAGTCACCGGCATCGGCGTAAAGGTTCTTGTTCCCCACGGGAGGCTTCAACAGGTCGCGGTTGTCACCGATCCACTGTTTCAGGTTGAAGGGTCTACGGATGGGCATGGCGCGCAGCTTGGTACGCTCCGAAGGTAGAGGGTATGCGTGGATCGGTCACTCCTTGCCTGCACGACCGCTCATGAGCAACAAGGCCCCGTTGGTACGCATCATATCCACGGTGTATTGCTGGTCCTGCACGAAGGCCTTGGCCCCGCGATCGTAACGCACGATGGCGAACGGGAAATCCAGTTCATCGGTATCAGCTCCGTCGTACTTCGACGCCTTTAGCATGCTCATCGCCATCTCGATCGGGGCGATCTCCACGAGGTCCTTCGGCAGGTTACCCCGGGTATCAACGAGTATACGTTTCGGAAGGTAGCCTTCCTTCCGGAATTCGATGGCGAACTCCTCGCCCAACCCCAGCAGCATACCGAAGCGGCCGTTGCCGGTGGTGGCCTGCTTGCCGATGAGTTCGTTGCCTTTGTAGGTAAGTACGTCGCAGCCCGATAGCTTGTGCTCGCCATCGGAGACGCGTCCATCAATAGTGAGCATCAGGAGGTCCTGTGCTTGTACTGGGCCACTGGCGAACAGAATGGCGATGGTTGCCGCAAAAGGGAACGCGGTACGCATGGTGGGCAGAGTTTGCCCGTTGTACGGGACACCAAGCTGCCGGGTTCGGCAGACGCCCGGAACGAAAAAGGGCGGGATCGCTCCCGCCCTTTTCAAGATGCTGAGTGTGCCTATTGCACCACCAGTCGAACGTTCTGAACGCCGCTAGCCGAGGTCAGGCGTACCGTGTAAAGCCCCGGTACCGCGCGGCCAGCTGTGTTGAAGGTGATCACTTGACCGTTGGTCACGGAAGTGGTTCCCTGCACTACAAGACGACCGCCCATGTCAAGGAGTTCGATCACGGCCTTGCCTTGTGCCCCGGAGAAGCGCACGTTGAAGATCCCGTTGGTCGGGTTCGGGAAAATGCTCCACGCATCGGCAACATTGATCGCAATGCCGCTGCAAACCTCCACGTTCACCGCAACGAAGTTGCTGCTCAGTTCCAAGCAATCACCTGTGCTAGTTACCGCTGTTGCGATGGAACCGGGACCCGCGCCCTCCAAGTCGCCGTTGTAGGAGATGCCCCACACGCGGTACGTGCCCGACAAGAGTGCGTTGAAGTCGAGCGAATTGCCGCTCATCAAAGTGACGATCACGTTGCTCTCGTCGGTCACCACGTATGCATAGCTCTCCACGGAGGTGCTTGAGGTGACGAAGTCGATCACATCGGCATCACCGTCCTGGCAAACACTGATCGTGGTTTCGCTATCCATATCGGACACGGCACCACCATCGCAAATGAAGGTGGGTGATGCACCGCTGAGGCAGAGGCTGAATTCACCTCCAAGACCGAATTCCACATTGGTGAACACGCGCACCCAGTAGGTCGTGTTCTCGGTGGTGGTGATGACCAGTGGAAGGCTTGGAGCGACCTCACAGAAGAGGTCGGTTCCACCGGTACAGGCATCGCTCACGGTCAGGCCCCAGTTCTCCATGCTCAATGGGTCGAATCCCAAGGTCACTTCCGTGTTCGCACCGCTGTTGAACGTGTACCATACGTCAGCGAAACTGACCGCTGTCTCGTCACAGGTCGGGCGGTTGCCGGTGTCTTCCGTCGCGTAGGTAGTGTTGCCTGTGATGGACCCGTTCGGGCAATTGCCTTCGGCATTGATAGGGATCTCGATCGCAGCGCTGCAGTCGTCGTTCACCGGTGTGCAATCGATCACAGCCACAGGAGCGCCAGCAACATCGAGGCTAGCGCAGATCGTGCCACCACCTTGGATCAGCTGCGCGAGCACCTCGCCCGCCGTGCTTACACCGAAGGTCAATCCACCCAAGTCCAGCGTCGCAGGGTCGTATACCAAGGTGTGCATCGTGTATTCGCCAATGGCGCCAATGTTGAACGCAGGGGTCAACGCGGCTTGCACGATCACCAGGTCTGTCCCGGACGTGAGCAGATACAAGGTCTCGAAGCCGACCGGCACCACCGCATCATTGTTCGATGTCGCGTTGGCCGTAATTGTTGGTGCCAAGAAGCAGATCTCACTCGTTGCATCGATGAGCGTGCCGGCGTAGGCATCGCACGGTGGCAGACACACTTCAACGACAACTGGTGCGCCTACCACGTCCAAACTTCCGCAGATCGCGCCGCCGCCTTGTTGCAAAAGGGCACTCACAACCCCACCGGTGGTCTCACCAAGAACGATGGTGCCCAGGTCCAAGGTAGCAGGGTCATACACCAGGGTATGTATCCTGTACTGGCCTATGGCGGGTACAGTGAAAGTGGGGACCGTGTTGGTCGCTACGATCACTAGGTCGCTACCGGCTGTTAGCACATACACGGTCCCAAACCCGAAAGGGATGGTCGGCTCATCGTTCTGGGTGGCGCTGATGATAACAGGCTCTCCTTCGTAGCAGACTGTTGCCTCATCCGCAGTGAGTGTACCGGCGTCGGCGGCACAGTTACTGCACACTTGCACCGTCACCGGCGCACCCACCAGGTCCAAGCTCGCGCAGATGGTGCCGCCTCCTTGGATGAGCAAGACGTTCACTTCACCAGCGGTGCTCTCGCCAAAGACCAATGAGCCAAGATCCAACGTCGCTGGATCGAAGATCAACGTGTGGATGGTATAGTCTCCAACAGAGGTTACCGTGAAAGAGGGCTCAGCGAATGCCCCGCCTTCGATCACGAGGTCCTGGCCCGAGGTGAGCAGGTACAACGTCTCGAAGCCCAAAGGCACCACTACGTCGCCGTTGCTTGTGGCGCTTATGATCATCTCCGGTGCAACGAAGCACACAGTGGACGATGTCGCCGTAAGGGTTCCTGCATCAGCAGCGCAATCGGAACACACGACAACGCTCACCGCTGCGCCGTTCACATCCAAGCTGCCGCAGATCGTGCCACCGCCCTGCTCCAACAACGCGCTTACCTCGCCACCGGTGGTTTGCCCAAGAACAACGATACCCAGATCCAAGGTTGCGGGATCGTACACCAAGGTGTGTATGCGATACTGGCCTAGAGCAGGTACCGTAAAGGATGGCACCGTGTTGGTCGCTACGATCACCAGATCGCTACTTACCGTTAGCACGTAAATGGCCGCAAACCCGGCAGGGGTAGTAGGCGCAACGTTCTGTGCCGCACTTATGGTAACGGGGTCTCCTTCGTAGCAAACTGTTGCCTCATCGGCAGTAAGCGTACCGGCAAAGGCAGGGCAGTTGCTGCACACTTGCACCGTCACAGCCGCACCTACCAGATCCAAGCTCGCGCAGATCGAGCCGCCCCCTTGCTCCAGCAACCCGTTTACATCCCCACCGGTGGTCTGCCCAAGAACAATTGTTCCCAGGGCCAAGGTTGCTGGATCGTACACGAGGGTATGTATCCGATACTGGCCTACAGCAGGTACCGTGAAGGTTGGCACCGTGTTGGTGGCTACGATCACCAGATCGCTGCTTACCGTTAGCACAAACACGGCCGCGAAACCGGCAGGGATCGTAGGCACAGCGTTCGGTGTTGCACTTATCGTAACGGGGCCTCCTTCGTAGCAAACTGTTGCTTCATCGGCCGTGAGAGTGCCGGCAAAGGCGGGGCAGTTGCCGCATACTTGCACGGTAACCGCTGCGCCCATCAAATCCAAGCTACCGCAGATCGCCCCGCCGCCTTGGACCAGTAAGGCATTGACATCACCACCGGTGGTCTCGCCGATAACGATCGTGCCAAGGTCCAATGTCGCTGGATCGTACACCAAGGTGTGGATGGTGTACAGGCCGGTGGCATCCACTTCGAAGGATGCCTCGGTACCGGTCGCCTCGATCACGAGTCCCGTTCCTGAAGTGAGCACATAGGCGACCACGAAACCAGAAGGTACCGCAGGGGCATCGTTCTCCGTAGCGCTGATCGTTATTGGGCTACCGGCGTAGCACACTGTCGCTTCATCCGCTGTAAGGGTCCCTGTTTCCGCATCGCACGACCGGATGCAGATCGTGAACGTGGGTGTACGTGGCGCGCCCGAATACCAATCCGATACGCGCACGTAATAGGTAGCGCCAACGGTCAGGTCGTCCAGTCCTAACGAGCTGGTGATACCGAAATCCGCGCCAACGGCACAAGACAAGGCTGTAAGGGCGTTACAATCTCCATTGAAGACTTGGAACTGCGAACTGAACTGCGCACTTGGCACAACGGTGATGGCTTGCGCCGGGGTAGTGGCCGTGAAACTGTACCACACACCATCGGCGGCATCGGAATTGCCGCATCCACCGCCGGTGTTACCCGCACGGGTGGCGAACTCAACGCTACCGGCGACAGGGGTACATGCAGCATCCGGAAAGAGCTCAATTGCACCATTGCACAGTGCGTTCGCAGGGAACGTCGTGGAACAGGCGGTGGCGGTGAACGTGAGCGAGTAAGGCCCCGTGGCTCCTGTCCCTTGTAGCACCGGGTAGTAGTAGGTGCCGGCGGGCAGGTCAGGGAAAAGGATGGCGAAGTTGCCATCGCCACAAGCGTCCGGTATCACATTGCTGAGATTGTTGAACGCCAAGTTGGTCAACGGACAGCCAACGGTCAAGGTGATCAACGCACCGGTGAACGCCGGAGTAGTGCCGCAGTAGCCCACAGTGACACTCGCGCATGCCGACGTGGTGAACCCTTCCCACACCACGTTCGCTGAGATGATGGGATCGAAAACGGAGCCGGAATTGTTCCCGGTAACGGTGACCGGCGTACCCAGCGGAAGTGTTACCACCGTTGCACCGCCACACAAAGCGTTCGGCGAACCACCGCGTTCGGTGACAGAATGGTCCACAACGGACCCAGCCTGCCCGATGCGCTGGCTTGTGACATCTACCAAACCGGCTTGGAGGCGCTGCTCCGGTGCCGATTGGGCGGTAAGATCAAAGGAGACGAAGGCCAGGATACCAGAAAGGACGAGCGATCCGATCTTTCCTGCCGAGGTGTAACGGTTTCTCATTGGCGTGTGCTTGTGCGATGCTATAATAAAGAAAGGGGCAAAGATCGGTACATACCGAAGGAGACTCCCGATCGCACCATGGTCGGTTATCCACGATCGCGAAACCAATACCGCTGCTTCACCACCGTCCCTAAGAATGGACCGTGTTGGTGGAAAATAGAAAAGGCGGGCCTAAGCCCGCCTTTTCATCACTATTCAGAGGTTCACTGCACGATCACACGCTGCTCCGAACGGCCATTCGCCGTAGTGAGGCGCACCGTGTACAAGCCGTTGGCGAGCATACCACCCAAGCTAAGGGCGACCTGCTGGCCATTGAAGAGTTGACGTTGCTCTTGGTGTACTGCGCGACCGGCTACATCGAACAATTCGATGGCCACTTTGGAATCGCTACCTGCGTAGCGGATGGTCATGTCGCCATTGCTCGGGTTCGGGAACACGGCCCAGTCCAAGTTGTCGAACTCGTTGATACCGTTGCCTTGGACCACGTTCACCGTGTAGTCCTCCACTTCGCCGTATGCGGCATTTCCACAAGCGGATGGAACATAGCCTTGACCGATGTAGGACATGCGAACGCGCATGCGCGTGCTACCAACGGCAGCGTCGATAGGCGCAATTACCAACCCGGTGAAAGTGAGACCACCGTCGATAGTTTCCAATTGGAAAACTTCGTTGGCCTCGCAGAAGCTCTCGTTCTGGTTCCAGTCCACCCATACCGTTACCGCATCAGCATCCGGCGTCGAGCTCGGACCGTTCACCACGGTCATGGTAAAGCCTTCGGATTGGGTAAAGTCCGTGCTTTGGTCGGTGTAGTCTCCCAAGGTAGCATCGGTGCAATCCGTCGCGTTGTCGATGGTCCCGATCGTGACCTGAGCGATGGATTCGTCGCACGTGGTCGCACTTGCCTCGCAGTAGCCTGGTGTAAGAGCGTAAGAACTGACGTTGATAGTATACGCCCCAACTGCAGGAGGAGCGGACTCCTCATCCCTGATCACAGCGTAGTAGTAGGTCCCGGCTGGGACGTTCTCAAAGTTGAGCGTCACATTTCCATCGGTGCAGGTCTCCGTATCAAAATTAGCAGCGCCAATGAAGTCGGTAGAAGGGCAGCCCACGAACAAGGCGGTCAGGGCATTGCCAAAGACCGATGCAGTGCCGCAATAGTCCAAGCTGATGTTGGAGCACTCATATGTAGTGAAGGAATGCCAAACACTCGGACTACCCAAGCCTTCGGTGTCCAACGCATCCGTGTTGTCACCCGTAAAGCTCACGGAAGAACCCATGCCAAGATCTACGGGGGTAACGTTGGAGCATAAGTCGTTCGCCGGTGCTGGATTCCCTTGGTAGATGCACAAGCTAAAGGTGAAGTCCGTTGGCTCGGGAGCCCAGTATGAATAAACACGGACATAGTAGGTGGTGCCTACTGTGGTTAACATGGTCATGCTCTCGGCCATATCCTCCGGTGCATTCGGGTTGAAGAACGTCGCGTCCGCACAGCCTTCAGAGTTCAGGTCTCCGCAAACGCCACTGAAGCCTTCGATCACTGCATCGAAGGATTGCGTGCCTACCACATCGATGATGGTGGTGGTAGAGGTGGCCACAAAGCTGAACCAGAGATCGCGCGCTTCTGGGGATGTGAAATCGTTACAAAGCAAGGCGGGCAGCGACTCCGTCGCATCAGTTGCGTCATAGGTCGCGATGGAGCCGGAGCATTCAGCCGAAACGGTGACCGCTACTGCACTAACACACTCATCGTTCGAGCCACCACGGTATTCTGGGGC
>Ga0335397_10004635_pt1 | contig 18119 bp, 13 predicted proteins | sample MAT04_FD_205740 | JGI IMG/M metagenome (GOLD analysis project Ga0335397, IMG submission 205740) | Freshwater microbial communities from Lake Fryxell liftoff mats and glacier meltwater in Antarctica - MAT-04 (spades assembly) (version 2) ... | reverse complement strand
GACGCGCGCGGCGACGAGGTCGAGTTCGAAGCGCGCTTCGACGACAGCGGTCGGGAGCGCATCCTCGCCGAGCGCTCCCGGTTCGAGCAGGGCGACGGGCGCTGGTTCTACGTCGGACAGGCCAACAACGAGCAGCAAGCCCAAAGGCGAAGTGGAGGGCTCCGCCCGACCGAGCCGACGGCGCGCAGTGAGCGCAGCGAACGTAGCCCCAAGGTCGGAAGGAATGACCCCTGCTCGTGCGGATCGGGGAAGAAGCACAAGAAGTGCTGCGGTGGGTTGGCGGGCGGGCCGTCGGTTCGGTAGCTTCACCGCAGATGGTGAGCCTCAAGAAGACCGCGGTCATCGGCGCCGGGAGCTGGGGTACCGCGCTCGCGAAGCACGCGGCCGATATCGGGCACGACGTCCTGTTGTGGGCGCGGCGCGAGGATCAGGTGCGCGCGATGAACGACACGCACGTCAACGCGCAGTACCTCCCCGGCATCACGCTCCCGCCGAACCTGCGCGCGACGTCGAGCCTCGAAGAGGCGCTGTCGGACGCGGAGCTGGTGCTCTCGGTCGTGCCCTCACACACCAAACGCGAGGTGTGGATGGAGGGCAAAAAGTACCTCAAATCAGGCGTTCCGGTGATGAGCGCGTCGAAGGGCATCGAGCTCTCGACGCTGCACCTGATGAGCGACGTGCTCCACGAGGTGCTGGGTGATCAGCCGCTCGCCTTTCTCGCCGGGCCCTCCTTCGCGAAGGAGGTCGCGGTGCACGCGCCGACCGCGGTGGTGCTCGCGTCGAAGGACACCGATCTCGCGCGTCGCTTGCAGAAGGAGATCTCCAGCGACTGGCTGCGCACGTACGTCAGCGATGACGTCGTCGGGCTCGAGCTCGGCGGCGCGCTGAAGAACGTCATCGCCATCGCCTGCGGGATCGCCGACGGCCTCGGCTTCGGCCACAACACGCGCGCCGCGATCATCACCCGCGGTCTCGCCGAGATCACCCGCATGGCGATCAAGATGGGCGGCGACCCGCTCACGATGGCCGGCCTCGGTGGCATGGGCGATCTCGTCCTCACCTGCACCGGCGATCTCTCCCGAAATCGCCGCGTCGGCATCGGCCTCGGCCAGGGGAAGAAGCTCTCCGAGATCCTCACCGAGATGGGCCAGGTCGCCGAGGGTGTGCGCACCGCGCAGTCCGCGCACGATCTGGCGAACCGCGAGGGCATCGAGATGCCGATCGCGCGCCAGATGTACTGCATCCTCTACGAGGACAAGGCGCCGCGAACGAGCGTGCTCGATCTGATGCGGCGCGATCTGAAGCACGAAAAGAACTAACGCTTGCGGACGACGACGAACCTCGCCTTGCGCGAGAGGTCCTCGGTCACCGGAGATCCGGCCAGCACAACCGTGCGCGAATCGAGCGCGACCGCGGTCGTGAAGTGATACGGCCGCTCGGCGGGCTCGACCGACAGATCGTCGAAGTCGTGGCGCGGACAGAGCGTGCCGTCCGCCAGCATCTCCGCATACGCGCCGTCCTCACCGCCGAGGAGCATACCGTCCCCGAGCGGAGCCGCAGACAGGATGGGCTCGCCGAAGATGCCGTTGCTCGGGAGCGGCGCGAACAGTCCGTCCTCATCGACGGTCATCAGCTGCTTGGTGTCGATGCTAGCGCAGCCGCGTGCGGCGATGAGCCCGTCGTTCCATCGCGTGATCATCGAGATCGAGGTGTCCGGGTACCCGATCCCCTCGAGGGAGGAGCACGCGCCACCCGCACGCGGTACGCGCGGCTCGCCGACGCCCGCGGGGGTCACGGCCCAGACGCTCGCAGTGCGGTTGGCGATCCAGGCGCGCTTCTCGCGCTCCCACGCGATGGTGACGTCGAGTCCCCGCCGGGTGGGGATCGTGCCGAGCTCGGTGACGTTGGTACCGTCGAAGCGGCGCACCTTGCGCTCCTGATCGACCGTGAAGATCTCGAAGTCGCCCGACTCCCGGCCGGCCATGCGGATGACGAAGCCGCCGAGATCCGCCGGCACGGTCGTGACGACGCCGGTCTCGAGCTCGATCCGGACGACGCTGTTGCTGCGGCTGAGCCACAGGGTGTGCGCGTCGGGCTCGAGGTAGCCGGCACCTGGAGACACCGGCTCGCTGAACTCGTGCAGCGCGGTGACCGTGTCGCCGTCGTAGCGATAGAGCCGGCCCGCGGTGACCGCGAGGACACCGCCCCGGCGATCGGAGAGGACCACCGGAGGGATCTCGGTCGAGTCCTCGGTGAGCACGACCTCGAAGTCGTCGAACTCGGCGCAGTCGGGCGTGCGCTCCGCGATCACCAGTGCGTCGATCGCCGACGGCCGCGCCTCGACGGGGATCCAGGTCATCGGATCACTCTTCAGATCCAGCACGAACGCGCGGTCCTCGGCCGGGATCGAGCGGCCCACCGGCACCAGCCGCTGCTCGCCCTCGCGCAGATCGAAGACCTCCAGCCCTTCCTTGTAGAACAGCGCCGTCATGCGCGCGGCGCGCTCGCTATCGACGCTGAGGCCGTCGCGACCATCGGTGGCGTGCGCGTAGAGGCGCGTGCCCTCGGTGTGCTCGACCGCCACCACCATCGAGCGCATGTCGGGCACGAAGGGCGCGGCGAGCGGCGGCGCCGAGGGTGTGCACGCCGCGATCGCGAGCGACAGGCTCAACGTGCGCCGCTGCATCCCGGCGATGCTACCTCGGGCGCAACAGCTCGTCGATGAACAGCGAAAAAACTGCGCGATCCGTCCATTCACGCCGCACCCGGCCATAAGGCTCCGGGGCGCGCATATCGTCGGGCGTGTAGGCCGCACCAAACGCGCGCTCGGCGTGGATCGCCACCACCTCCTCGACCCAACGCTGGTAGCGGTAGGTCGGCAAGAGGTGCTTGTCGATCGCCTCGCGCTCGGCCGCGGTCAGCGCCAGGAAGTGCACTGCGTGGGTCATTTCGTGCACCATCAGGTAGGGCTTGCTCGCGATGTGCTCCTCGCGCAGGCCCACCAGCGCGCGCTCGTCCTTCGGTGAGCTCCAGAAGATGCCGAGCGCGTTGGGGTTGGTGTGCGGCGGGAAGCCGTAGCTACGAAAGTCCTTCCCCTTCGGCACGAGGACCAGATCGATCGGCTTTCCGAGCAGCATGCGCCGGCAGAGCGCCGGGTTGCCGGCGAGCACGCGCATCACGCCGGCCATCGCTGTCTCGCGCTCGGTCGCGGAGACCTTGTTGTGGATCAGGCGCAGCCGCAGCTCCTTGTAGCGATCGAGCAGCTCCGGCTCGGTCGGCAGGCGCGGCTTCTTCTTCGACGGCTGGAAGAGGTCCCCGCCCTTGATCAGCGTGAACGCCGGCAGTGACACGTCGAGCGGCTGCGCGGTCTTGTTCGTGAGCGCCGAGAGACGCGCCTCCCACCCACGCCCGAGCTCGAGAGGCGTGGCGTTGCGCGCCTCGCCGGTCCCGACGAACTCGTCGATCACGGCAGATCGATCGGCCGGGCGAACAGGTCGTCGAGCAGCACCTGATCGGTGCCAACCTCGCCGCGCGCCGTGAGCGCGATCGTCAGCGCGCCGGCCGGGAAGCGCACGCGGCCCTCGACGTAGGTCCACTCGGCCGCCGACACGGCGGGCAGCTCGAACACGTGCCACGGCGTCGTCGCGTCGACCTCGTAGATGGCGAGGCCGAGGGTCGCCGATCCGAGCGCGTTCACCGTGCGGATCCAGCCGCCGAAGTGCACGCCCCGCCCGTCGAGCAAGATCTGGTCGGTCGATCCCTCGACCATCTCCGGATTGGTGGGCGCCACCAGCGGGCCGGCCGCGAGGAACGTGGGCCCCGAGCGCGACTGCGCGGGATACACCATCACGCCCAGCTGCTGCCCGTCCTTCATCGCGGACCAGCCGCCCATCGCCGCGGTGCCATCGATGCGCAGCACGTCCGGCTTGGCGCCGTGGGGCGCGACGATCTCGAGCGCCATGTACAGATCGTCGAACACCGCGTCGTGGCTCGATCCGCTGGCCTCCTTGCGATGCGACAGCAGCGTCATCGTCACCGTGCGCGCCGTCCTCGGGAGCTCGATGCGCGCCGCGAACGGGTGATAACGCAGCGTATCGCGCCGTCCGGTGGACCAGCGGCGGATGACCTGCCCGCGGCTGTTCTCGATGTCCACGATCACCTCGCCCTCGTCGTACGGCTGCGGGATGTTCGAGACGATCGTGCCGTCGGTGACGGTGCGGAAGCCGACCGCCATCCAGCCGGCGACGTTCAGCACCGCAGTGGTGGCGTCGATCTCGCGGGAGCTGTCCAGGTCTACGCGCTGCGACCAGCCGGAGACGAACGGGAGCTCGACGTCGACGTCGGCGCCGGCGAAGTGCGCTGCTCCCGCGTGCGGGGCCTGGGTCTGGCGGACGCCCTGCGCGATCAGGCCGCGATCGGCGACCCAGCCTGCGTCACCCAGCTCGGCGCCGGGGTTCACGAGCAAGTTCTTCGCGGGGTCTTGCACCACGGCGGCCCACGGCTCGCGCCGCCCCGGGAAGGGATCGACCGTGAACGGCGCTTCCCCGCGTGGATAGATCAGGTCGACCCTCGCCGGCTTGTGATCGGACAGCACCGGCGCCGCGTTGATCACGTCCGCCGCCACCACGATCGGCGCGAAGCGCTTGCGGTAGTAGAACAGGTCGATCAGCTGCGAGCCCTCCGAGCCGTCGAAGCCCGTCGCGGGCCAGGAGATGCGCTGCCCGGGGTACCAGCCGAGCGCGGTGTAGGCGTCCTCCAGCTCGGTCTCGAGGATGTCGGCCTGCGACGAGAGGTGCTCGTCGTTGAAGTCGCCCATCACCAGCAAGCGCTCCGACGGATCGGGCTTGATGTGGCGATCGCTGAATTCCTGGCACTGCAGATCGCCTTCCACGTTCCAGCCGATGTGGGCGACGTAGACCGAGAGCGACGCGCCATCGACGACCGTCTGCGCGCTGACGAAGCCACGGCCCGCGTCCATCGACACCGATCGCGTCGCCGTGAGCGCCGTGCGCGAGAGCAGCACGTTGCCCTCGGTGCCGACCCGGTGCATCAGCCCCAGCGCCGGGCCGATCTCGTCGGCGTACGCGGCCGGACACTCCTCGAGGCCGAGGAAGTCGACGTTCAGCGGGTTCAGCGTCTCGATGATGTGCGGCGGTCGCGCGTCCTGGCCGCCGTGGAGGTTGAGCGTCACCGCCCGCACCTTCACGCCGTCGGGCAGCGTCGGCAAAACGGGCGCGGCGGGCGTGATCCACAGGCTCTCCGGCGTGACCGACGGATCGACCTTCGTCACCGAGCAACCGGCGACGAGAGCCAGGAGCGCGAGATGGCGCATGCTAATTTCCCGTCTCCGCCATGACCTCGGCGATATAAGCCTCGTGTGCGCGCCGGCGATCTTCTTCCTGCAAAAAGAGGCTCTCTTGCATGCGATCCACGAACCGCGGCAGGCCTTCGCGCGTCGTCGCGCTCACCGCGATCCCGTGCGTGGCGCGGCGCAGCGCCGACACCATGATGCGCGGGGCGGCGTCGATCTTGTTCAGCACCACCATCCGCGGCACCTCGGTGATCCCGAGATCGTCGAGGATGCGCTCGACCGCCTGCATCTTGTCGCGCGCCTGCGAGTCCGCGGCGTCGACGACCAGGAGGATGAGATCCGACTCTTCGAGCTCCTCCAGCGTCGCCTTGAACGCGTTCACCAGATCCTTCGGTAGATCGCGGATGAAACCCACCGTGTCGGTGAGGATGATCTCGTGCTCGTTCGGGAAGCGCACCCGCTTGCTCGTCGGATCGAGCGTCGCGAACAGCTTGTCCTCGGCGAGCACGTTGGCCCGCGTGAGCGCGTTCAGCAGCGTGGATTTGCCGGCGTTGGTGTAGCCGACCAGCGAGACGACCGGGATGTTGGCCTCTTGCCGGGTGCGGCGGCGGATCGCGCGCTGCATCGAGAGGCGACCGATCTCCTCCTCCAGCCGGTGGATCCGATCGCGCGCGCGGCGGCGGTGGATCTCGAGCTTGGTCTCGCCGGGGCCCACGCCGCCGATGCCGCCGGTGAGGCGCGAGAGCGCGGTCGATTTGTCGGCGAGGCGCGGCAGCATGTACTTGAGCTGCGCGAGCTCGACCTGCAGCTTGCCGTCCTTGCTCGTCGCGCGCTGGGCGAAGATGTCGAGGATGAGCTGGGTGCGATCGAGCACCTTGAGCTCGGTCATGTCGGTGATCTGACGCAGCGACGACGGCGAAAGATCGCGATCGAACACCAGCATCTCCGCGCCCAGCTCCAGCGCCTGAAGGGCCAGCTCTTCCATCTTTCCCTTGCCGACGACCGTGCGCGGATCGAGCTCGCGGCGGATCTGGATCACCGCATCGACGACCTTTACTCCAGCCGTGCGCGCGAGCTGGCGCAGCTCCTCCATCGACTCTTCCGCGCGCTGGCGGGCGCCCTTGCCGGCGGCCCATACGCCGACCAGCATCGCCGATGCGCGCGACACCTCGCGGGCGTCGCCGCCGAACACGCGGGAGAGCTCGGCTTCGGCCTCGCGCACGCGGGCCATCGCGTCTTCGGGCAGCGCGTGCACGCTGGGATAGGTCTCGACGACCGGCGACATCGTGCGCTTGTGCGCGTCGGGCACGAGGTGCGCCCAGTGCGCGTGGCGAGGCACCCCGCGCGGATCGATCTCCACCGACACCACGCCATCGAGGCGCAGCTTGGTGAGGTCGGCGAGATCCTCGCGCCCGAGGCCCAGCTCGGGCCGCAGCTCGGTGCGCACGAGCCGCAGGCCACGCAGTCGTCCCGCACCGGCGCGGTGGCGGCCGATGTCCGGGAGATAGAGGCGCGACGGCTCACCGACGATGACGCGCTCCACCTCGCCGTTCCTGTTGATCAGCACGCCGACCTGGCGGTTCATCTCATGCGAGAGGTCGACCAGGTGCTTGGCGAGCTCGGGGGTGACGAGCGTGTCGCCCTTGACGCGACGGCGAAACGTGGCCTCGAGGCGCTTCGTCACGCTGGCCTTGAGGCCTTGGGTCGGACCGTCCAATTCGCGCATCAAGTACCGGGGGAAGCGTCGTTCGGGAGGGCCGCGCTGGCAAGCCCCCAAGGGGCGGCATACCATCCGTCGGGTCGTGCGCCGCCTCTTCGGTCTGGCACTGTTCGCGGCCTGCGCGCCCGCGCCGGTGACGCTGGAGCTGCCGGAGGTGGGCACCGCCCGCGCGCTCCTGGTCGCCGTGGAGCGCGGGGGCGAGCTGATCGAGATCGCCGCATTCGATGTCGACGCCACCGACCCGCTCGGGCCGCAGGCCTTGCTCGGCGTGGCGGACGACGAGGTCATCGGGTTCACCGTGCTGGGCCTCGAGCTGTCCCTGAACGCCGCCGGGGTCGAGCCCGGCCGGCACCCGCCCTCGAGCAACGAGGACGACCTCTCGATCAGCGCGCTCGCCACCGTCGGCATCAAGCACGCCGACGTGAGCGCCGGTGTTCGCACCGCCTGGGAGCCGGTCACCGAGCTGACCCGTCCGGTTCGCCTCGGGCGCATCGCCTCGCGCAGCCCCTGCCGCCGCTTCGAGGTCGAAGTGCTCGACCCGGTGGACGACAAAACCACCTTCATCGTCCCGCTCCACGGGGGCAATCTGCTTGGCACCAGCCGCCGCACGCTGCATTTCGTGCCTGCGACCGGGCCGATCAAAGTCGTGACGCCGGGCCCGGACGAGAACGGCGTCCGGTTCCCGACGTGGAGCGCGCTGCCGGTCACCGAGATCCCGGGCGAGCTCTGGATGAGCGGCGAGAGCGGCGAGATGTGGCAGGTCTCGTTCCGCGAGACCGGTGGCCTGCTCGCGCTCGTGGCCCGCACCAACGTCGGGATCGTGTCCGCGGTCCAGTTCATGACCGGCCACGCCGATCGCCGCGGCGTCGATCTCTACTTCATCACCCTCGACGGCACGGTGGCGCACTTCGACGGCACGACCACCGAGACGCTGCACGCGTTCCCTCAGGTCGAGGGCCTCTTCATCTCGGGCGGCATCGTGTTCCCGGAGCCCGACACGTTCATCGCGGTGCGCAACAGCAGCGACAAGGCGGTCGTCATCAAGGGCGGCGTCGTCACGCAGGTCCCGGTCGGAGAGCCTGGCGTGGGCATCTACGGGATCGGCTTCGTCCCCAGCATCGGAACGCTCGTCTCCGACGCCGGCGGGAAGATCTTCGTGAAGACCGGCCGCTCGTTCGAGGCGTTCGGACAGAGCGCGCTGGCCGTGGGCGCGCAGGCGATCGTCCCGCTCGAGGGCGGCTTCTTGCTGGCGGGCGCGCAGGGCGCGATCCAGGAGTGGCGCACCGAAGGCGGCTTCTGCCCGGTGTTCCCGTCGCTCGTCGAGCAGTCGCTGCGCTTCTGGTCGCCGCGCGCCAACGGTGACGGCTGGATCGTCTCGGGCCCGAACCCGCGCGAAGTGGGCATGAATCCGGTCACGATTTACCGCGAAAAGAAGTAAAAGGGATCGATGACCATCACCGGACTGCGCTGCACGATCTGCGATCGCGTCGAGCCCGCGGCCTCGCCCGCGCACACCTGTCCGGTCTGCGGGCCGCGCGGGATCCTCGACGTCGAGTACGATCTGTCGCGCGTGAAGCTCGATCTCGCGTCGGATCCGCGCCGCGACGTGCGCCGCTACATGCCGCTGTTGCCCCTGCCCCCCGATGCGCGCCTCACCCCGCTCCGCGTCGGCGGCACGCCGCTCGTCGAGGTCCCGGAGCTCGCGCGCGCGCTCGGCATCGGCCGGCTGTGGATCAAGGACGACGGCCGCCAGCCCACCGCCTCGTTCAAGGATCGCGCGAGCTTCGTCGGCACTGCGCGCGCGGTGATGCACGGAAAGAAGGCGATCGCCGCGGCCTCCACCGGCAACGCCGCCACCTCGCTCGCCGGCCTGAGCGCCTCGCTCGGCCTCGACGCGCACATCTTCGTCCCGAGCACCGCGCCCGAAGCCAAGGTCGCGCAGCTCCTCGTCTACGGCGCGCGGGTCTTCCTGGTCGAAGCGGACTACGACAAGACCTACGACCTCTGCCAGGAGGCCGTCGCGCGCTTCGGCTGGTACGATCGCAGCGCCGCCGTGAACCCGTACCTGGTCGAGGGCAAGAAGACCTGCGGCCACGAGATCGCCGAGGACCTCGCCGCCACGCCGCCCGACTGGGTCTCGATCTCGGTCGGCGACGGCTGCTGCTTTGCCGGCACGTGGAAGGGGCTCTCCGAGATGCACGCTCTGGGGATCCTCCCGCGCCTCCCGCGCATGCTCGGAACGCAGGCCGACGGGGCCGCCCCGCTGGTGCACGCGTTCGAGACGGGCGCGACCGATGTGACCCCGGTCTCGGCCTCCACCGTCGCCGACTCGATCAACGTCGGGAACCCGCGGAACCCGCGCAAGGCCCTGCGCGCCGCCCGCGCGTCCCACGGCGCGCTCCTGTCGGTGAGCGACGAGGCGATCCTCGCGATGATCCCGCTCCTCGCCCGCGCCTCGGGCGTCTTCGGCGAGCCCACCGGCGTCGCCGGCCTGGCCGGTATCAAAAAGGCTCGAGAACAAGGCCTGATCGGCCCTCGCGACTCGGTCGTCCACGTCGTGACCGGCAGCGGGCTCAAGGATGTCCGCGGCGCGATGAAGACGGTGAAGATCCCTGGGACCATCGCACCTCGAATCGAGGCCGTCGAAGAACGCCTCGCGTCGATGTAGCCGATGGTCGTCGCGAAGCGACGCCCGAGGCCACGAGAGGCTCGCGAAGCGAGTCTGTGTAACTGATCCGGTTCTCGAGCTCACCCGTACCTTCAGTGGTGCTGGCCAAGATCGGCTTCAAAGCCCCGCTGATCGCCACCGCTCCGATCCAGGCGAAGAGCTTCCAGCCGGCGCGCAAGCCATCCGGCGTGATCGGGCTCGCGCCGACCCGACCCAGCGCCCCGCTCGAGCAGAAGCACGTCGAGGTCGCGCTCGCTGGCATCGCCGCCAGCCTCCGCGCGGCGGCCAAACGCGGCGCCGGCCCGCTGCAGTCGGCGATCCGCCAGGCCACCTCCCAGCTCGATCGGCTCGACCTGACCGCGACCGGCAGCGGCCCCGGCATCACGCGCGCGCTGTCGCAGGAGCACCTGGCGATCGTCGCGAACGCCTCTCCCGAAGAGCGAAAAGTGCTCGGTGAGGTCCTCGCCGCGAACCCGCACCCCCCGAGCACGGTGCTCGACCTGCTGAGCATCAGCCCGATCCGCGACGCGTCGCTGGCGAAGCTGGCCAAGATGTTCCCCGGCGCCGACGCGATGGGCGGGATGCCGGCGCTGAAGAAGGCGCTGGCCGCCGATCTGGCCGAGGGCGACCTCGGCACCCAGCTCACCGCGCACATGACCGCGCGCGGCATGAAGGGCCCGGAGATCGAGGCGTTCATGAACGTCCTCGCCGAGACCCGCGCCGCGTTCGCCGCGGGCGCGCCCGGCGACGACATGCAGCGCACCAACTGGATCCACACCCGCGTCGAGCTGCTGCACACGCTGGAGGCCGCGTCGCGGCTGAAGCTCGATCCGATGGAGACCAAGGCGTCGCTCTACGGCGCGCTGTTCTCCGACTCGTTCAAGGACGCCGGCCCGTACAGCGTCGCGTGGCACAACCGCCCGGGCGCCGAGCTGGCCGCGCCGCTGGTGATGAGCCGCCACCTGGACATGAAGGATCCGGAGAACCGAAGGCTCCTCGACTGGTCGATGCGCGTCGCGCACGAGCACCAGATCACGCCGCCCCTGTTCATGAGCGGCGCGCTCGGCGCGGTGATGGGCCAGCACGTCGCGAAGAAGACCCCCGACGAGCAGAAGGCGCTCCAGCCGGCGATCGAGGAGATCAAGCTCAAGACCTTCAAGCCGCTCGAAGCGCCGCAGACGAACGGCGAGATCGAGTTCAGCCCGCAGGCACAGGCGCTCCTGCGCGAGATCGGCGTCCCAGGCTGGGCGGTCACGCACGACGCGCCGTGGGCCCGCGCCTCACAGGCCGCGATCCTCGGCGACGTCTGGCAGTACGCGAGCCCCGACGGCCTCATCAAGTACGGCCATGACCTCCGCGATCCGCGCCACGCGGTCCCGATGTTCCGCGACCCGCTGCTGTCGGCCGCGGTCGAGTCCTCGCTCGGCTTCAGCCTTGGACAAGGCGCCTCGGTGATCGCCGACGCTGACCTTCGCGCGCTCCTCGACGACGAGCAGAAGAAGATGCGCGCGCTGCTCGACAGCCGCGTCTATCCCGAGGTCGATCGCCTGCTGCGCAAGGAGATGAAGCTCGGCCCCGACGCCGCCATCCCCTACTGGAACACCCCGGTGAGCGCCGAGATCTCGCCGGCCGAAAGCGCGACCATCGATCGCGTGAAGAAGACCTTCGAGACGGTGATGGCCAGCGTCGGCGGCGTCCCGCTCGATCCGTTCGCTTCGAGGAAGCCATGAATCTCTCCGGGAAGACGATCGACGAGCTGAAGACCCGGCGGGAGGAGCTGAAGTTCCTCGCCACGCACTTCGCCGCGAGCGGCAGCGACGTCCCGAACGAGCTCAGCGAAGAGTTCACCGCGGTGGAGCGCGAGCTCGCGAAGCGGGTCAGCGCACCCTCGACCCAAGAAAAGTGGTGAACCGCGAGGCGGAGTCTTCCGACGCGATGATCGCCACGCCATCGCCGATCGGCCCCGCGACCGTGACCCCTTGCGCGCCGAACAGGGTCGGCCGGCACATGAAGTCGCCCGGCCCCCACTGCACGAAGCGCCCGCCCTGACCGCCGGCCATGAACGTCGCGTTCCCGAGATCGAGGATCACGTCGGCGCGCGGTGTCTCGAGCGTGGGGGCCATCGGCAGCCAGCCACGCCCGCCTCGCCGGAACAGCACGTCGTAGCGCGTCCCGATCACCAGCCCCACGCCCTCCACCCACGCCGCCGTCCAAGCCGTGTCGAGCGTGGTGCGCGGCGGGAGCATGAGCTCGATCGATCGCTGCACCCCTGCTGCGGTGATCTCGACGATGGTGCTCGTGGCGACGCCGATGAGCACCGCCAGGCCCGGCTCGATCCACGCCATCCCCGGCCGGATCGGCATCTCGTCGCGCACGCGGCTCTTGGCGCGGATCTGCGTCCACGCAACACCGTCGAAGTGGGCGACCTGCGTCGAGCCGTCGGCGGCGAAGAGCTCGAACGGCGCATCGCCGCGCGGCCCGGTGATCGAGACAACGCCGTTCGGAGCGAACGGCAGCGGCGGTGCGTCCACGAACCCGCGATCCGGATGACCGTGCATCACCCGTGTGCCGGGCCCCGCGAGCCACAGATCGCCCCCGTGCGCGAACGCGCCAAACGTCGGCGCCGTACCGGCGGGCAGCGCCTGTGCGCCGGTCGCGCTGACGATGACCAGCTCTTCGCGCTCGGTGCCCACGAGCAAGCGATCCGCATCGATCGACACTCCAAACGTCGGCATTCCGAACGGGAACGGCTGGCGGGTGATGGTGAACGCTGCGCACGGATCCGGGACCGGCAGCCGCAGGTTCGCGATCTCGTCCGGCGGAGCCGTGAGGACGATCCACTCCGGAACGGCGAAGCGGTGGACCGCGCGCGCGCTCGGCAGCGGCATGCCCGTCAGCCCGACCTCGACAGACCCCGGAGCGAAGCCGATCTGATCCAGCCGCTCGGCGAAGAAGAGCGCGTAGAGCGTGACGCTCGCGCTCGGGATCGGGCGCTCCAGCTTGGTGTCGTCGCCCGATAGATCGTACGCGGTGGCGGTGGCGGCGCCGCGCTCGACCTCGATGAGGAGCAGCGAAGGCAGACCACCGCTCGGCAAGAAGATGAAGTCGTCCGCGCAGGCGGAGAGCAGCGCGAAGGCGAGGATCGCGGCGCGCACTTCGATCGGAGATCGTACCTCACTCCGGCGGTCGCGCGAGCCCGGCGATCCGAAATCCCTTCGCGGGACCGAGGTCGTATAAGTGCACCTCGAGGGGCCCAGGCGCGACGCCGTTCGAGATTCGCACGACGCGATAGCGAGCGAGCGCGTCATCGGGACCGGACAGCGCCGGGTCGTACGCCAAGGTCACGCAGAGCTGGTCGCCGTCGTAGCGCGCCTGACCTTCGCCGACGACCTTCCAGTCCGGTCCGAGGATCCTGGCCGACGGCACGAACTCCGCGGCCGGCCTGACCCCGCGCAGGTGTCCCAGATCGAGCCCGCAGAGGTTGGTGCCCTCGACCGTCACGTCGGTCACCGGCGAGAGCCGCGTCAGATACCGATCGAGGATCAGGCGCAGGCGCTCGTGCAAGGTGCCCCACAGCCAGTCGGCGGCCTTCGGGTCGCTGAACTTCCCCGCCGAGATCAGCGCGCGCAGCTCGTCGGGGCCGAAGCGGGCGAGGATGCGCGCCATCCACGCGCCGTCCCGCTCGGTCATCTTGCTGAACGCATAGTTGGAATAGCCGACGTGCCAGGTCTCGGGATCGAAGTCGTGCCAGTGGAAGTATCCGAACAGCTCGAGGCCCGGGAGCCGCGCGGCGCGATCCCACGGCCGCTCGATCGCGCCGAAGGTGATGTAGTCCTCGGCCACGTGCGCCATATCGAAATAGTAGGAGTGTCCGATCCGCTTCGAGATCTTGTCCCACGCCCACTCGGCGCCGAACGAGTCGCTCATGTCGAGATAGTAGTGACGGACGATGCCCGGCGATGAGTCGGCGTTCTTGCTGTCGATCGCGATCCAGGAGTCGATGCTGTTCTGCTCGCGCGCGTCGAAGTGGTTGATCCACGCGGCCAGCAGTCGCGCCCCGCGCAGCTCGCGGCGATCCTCGTGATCGATGACGTCGTTCGGATCGTCATCGCGCGTGGACTCGTAACGGAACGGCCCGATCAGCCGCCCCGGCAGCCAGTGCGAGACCTGGAGCCGCACCATGCCGTCCTTCTTGGTCGCGAACGCCAGCACCTTCTCGAGCGCGGCCTGATCGAAGGCCGTGGTGGCGCCGGTGTTGTCGGTCTGCATCAGCCCCTCGGCGAGCTTGAGGAGCGACGGCTTGATGTACGTGACCCGCTCGCACGAGGTGTAGAAGCCGACCGCGTGATACATCGCCGCGCCGATCGCGCTGGCGGCGGTGGCGCGATCGGGCTGCTCGGGCGCGTCGGTCTTGAGGAGATACTTCTTCCCGTCGATGCGCACCCGGAATCCCGGCGTCGATCCGTTCGACTTGCCTTGATCGATGACCCACGAGCCGTCGGGGACGTCGGTGTCGAGATCGGGGCTCTCGGGGCACGCACCCTGGGCGAGATCCTCGAGCGACATCTTCTTCTCGCCGATGCGATTGGTGAACCACGCCGAGTTGGGGACCTCGTCGAAGTCGTTGGCGTTGACCGACTCGCTCTCCGCTTCGAAGAACCAGAAGTTCGAGAAGATGCGGAAGAACAGGTTGTCCGCGCCGTCCCAGGCCAGCGGGGAGTAATACTCCTCCGGGGTGCAGACCTCCTTGTCCTTGTCCTTGTCTTTGTCTTTGACCGTGCGGCACGGCATCGTCACCGGACGCAGATCGCTGTCGACGAGCATCGGATCGCGGAGACGGAAGTGCTGATCGCCCGCGCAGGCGGTCATGGAGATCAGCGCGGCGGAGAGGAGCCTAGAAGCCACGGGTCCCACCGAACACGATGCGGACCGAGTCGATCTCGCCGCCGTCGACGAAGGGCCTGGTGCCGATGGCGACCAGCACCTCGAAGGGATAGTCGCGCTCGTCGGCCTGCTTGATCCCGAGGCCGTAGCTCATGCGCAGGAGCTTCGGATCGAAGTCCTCGAGGTGCTCGCCGAAGACGTTGCCGACCGCCGCGTGGAGCGAGCCGTCGAGGAACGCCCAGATCGGCCACGCGTAGCCGAGCGTGGCGACGACGGCGCTCTGATCGATCAGCCGGCCCGGCAAGAAGGCCGGCATCAGATCGTTGCCGCCCAGCGTGACCTGTTCGGTGAACGGCACGACCGTTCGCCCGATCGGATCGACGAACGCCGCCGCGAAGGTCAGCGAGACGATGCGCTGCTTGCCCGTGAGATCGAGGTACCCGCCGACCTCACCGCTGTAGCGCAGCCACGTGCGCGGGTTGTCGCTGGTGGCCTCGATCGAGGGCCCGAACTTCCCGGCGAGGCGCACGCCCGAGCCGAGGAGCGCGGTGGTGCTGCGGCTGTCGAGCGCGAGCCCGAGGCGGCCGTAGAGCACGGTGTAGTGGTCATAGAAGCCGGGCGGCGTGGGGAGATCGCCGCGCCCGACGCGGGTCTCGAGCGAAGGATCCGTGCAGCAGGTCCCCTCGTGGAAGTGGAGGAACTTCGCGCCGAGGGACGCGTCGAAGTTGCTCGAGCCGAAGAACCACTGCGTGAAGCTCAGGCCGCCGTCCAGCACGGTGCTGCCGTAGCGGGAGCGCAGCGCGTCGTCGCTGCGCGGGCCGATGCCGTTGTAGATGAGATCCTGCCGCCGCAGGCCGCCGAAGAGGAGCGTGATGCTGGTGTCCTCGTCGAGATCGATGCGATCGGCGGCGGTCGCGGCGATCCACTTCGGGCCCCACGTCGCAGCGTGGAAGCGCAGGTGATGGCCGCTGGGATCGTTCCAGAACAGATAGAAGCCCGCGCTCGGCAGCAGGCCGAAGTCGAACAGCAACGACGGGATGAGCGCGCCTTCCTTGTTCGGACCGAAGGTGATGAGGTCCTCGACCTTGGCCGGGATCTGCTCCTCCTCGGCCCAGCTGATCACCGCGCGCAGCGGGGTACGGATCACGTACTCGGTGAGCAGGTGCACCGGGAAGAAGGTCACCCGCGGGATCCACAGCAGCACGTCGCCCGCGGTCGCCGGCTCGCCGTCGCGGCTGTCGTAGTCGGGGACCTCGCGCTTGGGTTGTTCGGCCAGCGCCGGTGCGGCCAGCCCAACGAGCACACCCCAAACTATCGGAAAACGGAGCCGCACCTGGCGCGTAGAACTATCACGCCGACGCTACCAGCGCACCAGAGCTCCGCCCCAGGTGAAGCCGGAGCCGAACGCGACGAGTGCGACGAGATCACCGCGCTTCACGCGTCCCGTCCGCCGCGCGTCGTCGAGGAGGATCGGGATCGTCGCGGCGGTGGTGTTGCCGTACGTCTCGACCGCCGAAGGCACCTTCGCCTCGGGCAAGCCGAGCGACTCGCGCACCGCGTGATTGATGCGCATGTTGGCCTGGTGGAAGAACACCAGGTCGAGCTCGTCGAGCGCGATCTTGTGGTCCCAGCACAGCGCGAGGAGCTGACCGGCCATGCGCTCGACGGCGTGCTTGAAGACGATGCGGCCATCCATCTGCGCCCACAGCATCTCGGGCGGGATCTTGCCGTTGCCCTCGGCGTCGAGCGGGATGAACGGGCGCGCCCGGGTGTCCCAGACCCGCTGGGCGAGCGCCTCGGCGTAGCGACCATCGGCGCCGAGCTGCCAGCGCAGCACGCCGTGGGTCATGTCGTCGGTCGCCTTGAGCACCACCGCGCCCGCGCCGTCGCCGAAGATCGTCGAGACGTTGCGCCCGCGGGTGGTGAGATCGAGCGCGGCCGAGTGGACCTCGGCGCCGACCACCAGCACGTTCTTCACGCTGCCGCTCTCGATCATCGCGGAGGCGACGGAGAGCGCGTAGACGAAGCCGCTGCACTGGTTGCGCAGGTCCATCGCCGGGACCGACGTGAGGCCCAGCTTGGCTTGCAGCAACACGCCAGAGCCTGGGAACGCGAACTCGGGCGAGAGCGTGGCGAGGACGATCATGTCGAGCTCGCTGGGCTCCATCTCGGCGCTCTTCAGCGCCTCGAGCGCGGCGGGGTACGCGAGATCGGCGGGGCCGAGGCCCGCTTCGGCGAAGCGGCGCTCGCGGATGCCGGTCCGCTGGACGATCCACGCGTCGCTGGTGTCGATGCCGTACTCGTCGACCAGGATCTGGTTGGTCACGATCCGGGAGGGCAAGAACTTCCCGGTCCCAGCAACGTACGCGCGCGGCACGACGCGAGAATCGGCTCACTCCGCCCCAGACCGCAAGGTTCTTTGTGGCCCGCAGCGACGTTGAGGCATGATTCTCCGCGATGGCACTCATTCTCCGCGGCGCCACCGTCGCCTCGTTCGATCCTCCCCGCGCCGAGACGCGCGATCTCGCTTTCGACGGTGAGACGCTGGTGGATCCGGCGAACCTTCCGACCGGTACGGCGGTGCTCGACTGCAGCGGCGCCACCATCATCCCGGGCCTGGTCGTCGCGCACTCGCACCTCTACAGCGCGCTCGCCCGAGGCATGCCCGCCCCACCGGCGCCGACCCCGACGTTCCGCGCCATCCTCGAGCAGGTCTGGTGGCGCCTCGATCGCGCGCTCGATCACGACTCCCTCTCCGCCTCGGCCGAGGTCGGCGCGGTGGAGGCCTTGCTGGCCGGCGTCACCACCCTCGTCGATCACCACGAATCACCGAGCTACATCGAGGGAGCGCTCGACGTGATCTCCTCCGCGACGTCGTCCGTCGGCCTGCGAACGGTGCTCTGCTACGGCGCGACCGATCGCCACGGCCCCGACGGCGCGCGCCACGGGCTCGAGGAATCGGCGCGCTTCCCGGGCAGCGCGATCGGCCTCCACGCGCCGTTCACCTGCACCGACGAGACGCTCGAACGCGCAGCGTCGCTCGCGCGCTCTTCCGGAAAGTGGCTGCACCTGCACGTCGCGGAGGGGCCCGACGATCGCGCCTTTGCGCGCGGATCGCCGTTCGCGTTTCTCGACGCGCGCGGCTTGCTCGGCCCGAAAACGCTGATCGCGCACGCGGTGGACGCGACGCCGGACGACGTGGCTTTGCTGCGCGAGCGCGGCGTCTGGGTGGCGCACCAGGCGCGATCGAACATGAACAACGCGGTGGGTTATGCGGGCGGCCTGGCGGCGCTGGAGAAGGTCGCGCTGGGCACCGACGGCATCGACGACGACATCAGGAGCGAGCTGAAGTCGGCGTTCTTCCGCCGCCGCGAGTTCGCCGGATCGACCGCGTGGCCCGACCCGGTGGCGTGGCTCGCGCGCGGCCACACGCTGGCGGGGGAGATGCTCGGGATGCCTTCGCTCGGCTCGCTCGCGGTGGGCGCGCCGGCCGATCTCGTGGTGCTGGCGTACGATCCGCCCACGCCGCTCAACGG
>Ga0335397_10004634_pt1 | contig 18121 bp, 17 predicted proteins | sample MAT04_FD_205740 | JGI IMG/M metagenome (GOLD analysis project Ga0335397, IMG submission 205740) | Freshwater microbial communities from Lake Fryxell liftoff mats and glacier meltwater in Antarctica - MAT-04 (spades assembly) (version 2) ... | reverse complement strand
GTGATCATGATCGCGGAGGAGTCCACCGCCTTCCCCTCGGTCACCGGCCCCACCTCCGCCGGCGGGCTCGGCTTCGGTCTCAAGTGGAACATGGGGTGGATGCACGACACCCTCTCGTACATGCAGGCCGACCCGATGTACCGCTCACACCATCACGGGGAGATCACCTTCAGCCTCGTGTACCAGTACACGGAGAACTTCCTGCTGCCGATCAGCCACGACGAGGTCGTGCACGGCAAGGGATCGCTGCTGCACAAGATGCCGGGCGACCAGTGGCAGAAGCTCGCCAACCTGCGCGCGTACCTCTCGTTCATGTGGGCGCACCCGGGCAAGCAGCTCCTCTTCATGGGCCAGGAGTTTGGCCAGCCATCCGAGTGGTCAGAGCAGCGCGGCCTCGACTGGTGGATCCTCGACCAGCCGGTGCACCGCGGGCTCCTCACCCTCGTCTCCCGGCTCAACCGTGTCTACCGCGACGAGGTTGCCCTCTGGGAGCAGGACAACGTCGAGGCCGGGTTCGAGTGGATCGACAACTCGGCCGCCGAGCAGAACGTCATCTCGTTCCTGCGCTGGTCACGCGACGGCCAGCCCATTGCCGTGATCATGAACTTCTCGGGAAACCCCGTCGGCCCCTACCGCGTCGGTCTCCCCTTCGCGGGGGTCTGGGACGAGCTCGTCAACACGGATGCCGCCGAGTATGGCGGCTCCGGTGTCGGCAACTACGGCGCGGTCACCGCCGTCGACGAGCCGTGGGCCGGCCGGCCAGCCTCGGCCGAGCTGACGCTGCCGCCGCTCGGTGGTCTCTGGCTGAAGCTGCGCAAGTAGCGACCGCGCCCCGCCCAGCCCCGCCCAGCCCTGCCCCTCCCCGCCCCTCCCCGCCCCGCGAGTTGCCCGCTCACGTCCCCTGGAACCGCCCAGAAGGGACGTAAGTGGGCAATGCGTGCTCGCTGGCGCGGGAATGGTGGGGGCGCGGCGGGCCAACTGACGCGGTCGCTGTCGTCGAGCAGCGCTGCGCGGGCGAGTTGCATCCGCCTGGCTGACGCCCCGTGGAGTAGAAACCATTCGCGAGAGACCCTCGGTTGCCGAAGTCGCGCCGGCCAGGGCGGGTGGCCCGACCCGCGCTTCGCCTTTCGCCCCCCGCACCAGGCACCCAGCTACCGCCCCCGCACCAGGCACCCATCTACCGCCCCCGCACCAGGCACCCAGCTACCGTGGCGTCCAGCCGCTCACTTCGCTCCGTCCACCACTCCGCTTCCACCCCAGCGAGTTGCCCATACAGGTCCCCAATCAGCCCCTACAGGGGACGTGAGTAGGCAACCCGCGGTCACGCGCTACCTAGTGCCGTGCGGCGCTCGCACGGCGACCCGGCCGAACGACAGGGCCGAACGACCCGGCCGGCCGAGCGACTCAGTAGAGCAGTGCCGTGAGGCGGCGGCGGGCCGCTCCGACGCGAGGATCCTCGGAACCGGCGATCTCGAAGTAATCGAGCATCCTGGTGCGGATGGCGTTCTTGCCGTCCGCGTCGAGCGACGGGAATAGCACCAGCAGCCGGTCGAAGGCGTCCTCAAGATGACCGCCGGACACGTCGAGGTCGGCCACGGAGAGCTGGGCGTCGACATCGCCCGGCGCGGCCGCGGCCGCGTCACGGATGCCGACGGCGGTGAGGCCGCCCAACCGGTCGAGCAGGGTCACCTGGGCGAGTCCCGCGACCGCGAGCTGGTCTCGTGGGTCCTGAGTGATTGCCGTACGGTAGGCAGCGATCGCGGCGGGATAGTCGCCACGCTCGATCGCGTCGTACGCAGCCTGGTGCAGGGGCGGCAAAGGCTCCTCGACGGGCTCGACGGGCTCGGCGGGCTCCTCGTCGACATCTGGCGCGGGGACCGACCCGGTGACCCCGTTCTGCGCCGCGAGAGCGAGCAGCTGGTCGAGAACCTGGCGCACCTCGGCCTCGGGCAACTCGCCCTCGAACAGCGCGAGCGGGCGGCCGCCGACGACCGCGGCCACGGTCGGGGCGACCTGCGCCTGGAACGCCTGCTGGAGCTGCGGGTTGGTCGTCGCATCGACTCGCGCAAGCACGAGGCGCCCGCCGAAGCTCGCGACGAGGGTCGAGAGCGTCGTGGTCGGCTGGCCCCCGTGGAGCTCCACGATCACCGGGACCGTGTTCGACAGCTCCAGGATGCTTGTGAAGCTTGCGTCGTCCGCGTCGACGACGACCGACCGCGCGCCGGGCGCCGGCGCGGCAGACGCGCTCGGGGGCGTCGGCGGGCGCACGAGCGACGAGAGGTCGACGGCGCCACGGAGGCTGGCGGCGGAGGGGGGAACGTTGGTCACTTGGACTCCTTGGCGCTTTCGAGGATCTGGCTGAACCCCAGAAGGACGATCTTCTCGGTGCTGCCGACGGGCGGGACGTAGAACAACAGCTGGTCGCTGTAGAACGCCGACACCCCCGTCTTCGTGCCCGAGATGCCGGAAAGGGTCTTCGTCGCGCCCTCCGGGTTAATCGTCGCACCGTCTTCGACGGGCAGGACCCGCTCGCTCTCCCGGATGTAGACGCTGACGAGGGCTCCGGACTCGTTCGACGCGAGAGCGATCGTCTCGGCATCGCCCGGGGCCACTCCGAACACAATCTTCGCCTTCTTGTCGAGAGCCTCCCTGCGATCGGCTCGCGCCTCCACGCCGATGCTCGGGAGAAGCCTGTCCTTCTCAACGTCGAACATGTCGTAGTACTCGCTCTCCTCGCCCAGAGAGATCACGTCGACGTAGGCCGCGGCGAGGTTCTCGGGCGCCATCGAGAGCAGCTTGGTGTCGGGCGGCAGTCGGGGGGCCCCTACGGTCTGTGGAGCGAGTTCCGGCAGCACCGCGTCGGGGCCGAGGGTGACCGAGTAGTACACCTTGTACTGCTCGCGGGGGGCGTTCTGCACGAGCATGAGCGCGACGGGCGCCGCAGCCTCCGCCTCCTCTGCGGCGGCCGCGTCGTCCTCGACCGGCGTGACGACAGCGAAGATCGACCGGGGCCAGGAGGTCTCAGCGTCCTTCGGCAGCGACTGGGGAAGCGTCACCGCGAGGTCTCCGGTCGGGAACTCGGGGAGCATGGGGAACGCCTTGTCCTTCGCCTTGATCGCATAGTTCGCCGTACGGAGGGTGAGGGCGGGGCCGTCGAATCGAGCCGTGAGCGCGTCGGCGTCGAGTGCGGCGTCGGCGGTCGCCGCGACGGAGGCCGCATCCGACACGATCGCCTTGACCTGGCGAACGGTCGCGGCCGGCTCGCGTTCGTCGACCGGCTCGGCCGGGGCGGATGCGCTGGGCGACGCGAGCGGAATCGCATCCCGACCCGCGAGGTCGGGCCAGAGCGCCGGGGAGCATCCGGACAGCACGAGACTGCCGACGAGCATCACGGGAACCACGGCGATCATGCGGCGGATCGATCGACGACTCCGCGGGGAGGCGTCGGTGGCGGACTTGGTCACGCGGTAGCTCCTTTGTCGGGGCAGCTGCGGCAGCTGTGGTGCCTTCCCCTGATCGATGCTCGTGCGCCGGGGGCCGCGGGTGCGGCGCCGGTTCGCGAAGGCCCACGCGAACAGGATGAGGGAGATGAGAAGCATCAGCCCTCCACCCGCCATCAGGGGGCCCGCCCACGGGGTGCGGTTGTCGAGTGGCCAGGTGAGGGCGACGGTGGACGGGGCCGGCTCGACGCCATCCGACACCACGAGGACCGAGTAGTCCTCGTCGAGCCGGAGCTTCATCTCGAGCTCATCCTCCGCTGTGTACTCGGCGAGCCACAGGTCGGAACCGACCGGGGTCGGCACGGTATTCTCGGCACCGCTGTTGGTCACGCTCACGAGGGAGCCGGTGTCCTCATCGAACCCGATGCTGTTGTAGTCGGCCTCCCCAACCCAGGCGAGCACGTCATCGGTGCGTGCATAGGCCGCGAAGATCGTGTCGGATCCGCTGATGCGCAGATCCTGCCGCCCCTCGAGGGCGTTGAGGGTCTCCCCGCCGATGACGGTGACCGGAGCGGGGGAATCCGACTCGCTCGTCGCCGTCAGTTCCTCGGGACCGTTGAGCACCGTCGTCTGGGCGATCCCGTAGCCGCCGAGGCCGAGGGCGATCAGCAGAGCCATGATGGCGAGGGCAAAGCGCACGGATTTACTCCTTTCGTGTTGCCCGGCCGATCACGGGGTGTTGCCCGGGTGTCGCTTTCGAACGCGACGCTCGCGCGTGGAGCGAGATCGGGATGATGTCGAACCCGCGTTGGGCCCGAGCTGGCAACAGGCAAAGACAGTACAGCCTAGCCGATGAGTCTGGACGCGCTCCATTCGTTCGCTGTCGGAGTAAACCGCGTCGAAGCGAAAGGCTCGCTCTCACAACATTAGGATTGCATCCGACGCGGGCGACAACAGCACCATTACCCCGCTGATCGCGAGCGTGGCGGAACGTCCCCGCTGAATCCGACGACCGTGAGGAACCCCGCCCGTGAAGATCCACAACACGTTTCGACTCGGACTATTCGGCGGCCTGGGCGTTCTCGTCGCGCTGCTCATCGGTGCTGCGGCCAGCTCGCTGGCCACCATTCTCACGTACATCGGGGCGGCGCTGTTCCTCGCACTCGGGCTCGATCCCATCGTCACGTGGCTCGAGAAGAAGGGGATGAAGCGCCCGGTCGCGATCGTCACGGTCCTCGTCGGCGTGCTCGCCATCGTCGCGGGCCTCGTGCTCGCCATCATCCCCGTGATCGTCGACCAGGTGCAGACCCTCATCGCCCAGATCCCGCGCGTGATCAAGAGTTTCTCCGACGGCACCCTCAACCAGGCGATCAAGGATGCGCTCCCCTGGCTCGAGGTCGATTCCCTACTCGAGCAGGTGGCGCAGAGCGTCGGAGACCCCACCTTCCTCAGCAATCTCGGCGGCGGCGTGCTGAAGGCGGGTATCGGCCTCGCCACTGGCCTTGCCGGTGCCCTGATCGTGATCATCCTCGTGATCTACTTCACCGCGTCGCTCGGCAGCCTGAAACGGGGCATCTACCAGCTGATCCCGGCCTCGAAGCGGGTCGGATTCATCGACATCTCTGAGCAGATCAGCCAGTCGGTCGGCCGGTTCGTGGTCGGGCAGGTCACGCTCGCCTTCGTGAACGGCCTGCTGTCGTTCATCGTGCTGACGTTCTTCATCCGCGCGGAGTACTCGGCGCTGCTCGCATTCATCGCCTTCCTCGGGTCGCTCATTCCCCTCGTCGGCACGCTGACCGCGTCGATCATCGTCACGCTCGCCGTGTTGCTGTTCGACGGCCCACCGACCGTCTTCTGGGTCGCGGGCTACTACCTCGTCTACATGCAGCTCGAGGCGTACGTGCTGAGCCCCCGGATCATGTCTCGGGCGGTGCAGATTCCCGGCGTGCTGGTGGTCATCGCCGCTCTCGCGGGCGGCACGCTGCTCGGACTGCTCGGAGCGCTTGTTGCGATCCCCGTCGCGGCGTCCATTCAGCTGATCATCAAGCAGGTCGTCGTGCCCCGGCAGAACGAGCTCTAGACGCGCTGCCCCGTGCGGTTCAGTCCCACTCCTCGGGAAGGGGCAGCAGCACGGGGTTCAGCCGCGTGACGATCTCTGTGAGCACTCGACGGGTTTGCTGCTCCCCCACCCAGAGGTGCTTGCCCCCTTCGACGGCGACGAGCTCGGCCTCTGGGACGCTCGCGAACCTCCGCACGGCCTCCGCCGGCCGCAGGTAGTCGTCGAGTTCCGGTACGACGACGATCATCCGCTTTCCGCTTCCCGCCCACGCGGCGAGCTCCTCGGCGGTGGTGCGGTGGAGCGGCGGCGACAGCAGAATGATGCCCTCGATGTCATGCTCCAGGCCATGCTTGAGGGCGACCTCCGTGCCGAAGGACCAGCCAAGAAGCCAGGGCCGCGGCAGGGCACGCTCGGCGACGAATCGCATGGCGGCGTCGAGGTCGTGCTGCTCGTCGACGCCATGCCCGAACTCGCCCTCCGAGGAGCCACGGGGGGAGGAGACCCCCCGGAAATTGAATCTCAGCACGGCGAGATCCGCGAGCGCCGGCAGCCGGGCGGCCGCCTTGCGGATGATGTGCGAGTCCATGAATCCGCCGGCGGTGGGCAGCGGATGCAGCGCGACAATGGTCGCCGTCGGGGTCGCACTCTCGGGAAGGCTCAGCTCACCGACGAGCACCAGGCCGTCTTCGGTGTGGAGCTCGATGTTCTCCCGGCGGGCCGGAAGCTCGATGCCGCCCTTGATCTCCATGGCTCCCTACGCGATCTTCCAGCAGTGGTTGTGCCAATGGCGCCGCGCGGCGACGTCGTCCGCCTCGCCCATCAGCCCGTCGGCCCGCCACGCCACGGTGTGCGCGACTCCCGCCGCGATGCCCAGTCCGCAACCAGGGCACACGTACGCCTTCGCGGCGGAGGATGCGGCGAGAGACTGCACACTCCAGAGGGCTCCGCGCTTGGACTCGGTGCGCAGCCGGCCGTATCCGCCGCGCGACAGGTCAGCCTGGTCGTCGGGCCCCGAACCGGACTTGGCCCTGCGCGGGCGATTGCTGCGCGGCATGGGTCCAATCCGAATTCCGTACGGTGGCGGCGATCGGGGCGATCAGTACCAGTTGTTGGCGATGCTGTGGTTCCACGCGCCACACGGTGAGCCGTAGCGGTCACCGATGTACCCGAGGCCCCACGTGATCTGCGTCGCGGGATTCGTGGCCCAGTCGCCACCGGCAGACGCCATCTTCGATCCGGGGAGGGACTGCGGGATGCCATAGGCGCCGCTGCTCGGGTTGTTCGCGAAGGTGTTCCAGCCGGATTCCTTCTGCCAGAGCTGCTCGAGGCAGCTGAACTGGTCGGCTCCCCAACCGCGGGCAAGCACCATGTTGTAGGCGATCGACTTGGCCGAGCCGGGATCAGGGGCGCTGGCCGCTGGCGCCGGAGCGGGGGTGGGAGGAGCTGCGGGTGCTGGCGCGGCCGGCGCTGCGGTGCTGGCGTCGGGCGCAGCCTTCGCGACGGGGGCCGGCGCGGGCTTCGGAGGCACGACAACCGGGATGGGCTTCGCCGTCACGCCGTACGAGTCGCGCACGATCACGGTGGAGTAGTCGCCGGCGACGGCGAGCGCCTGCGTGGGCTTCGCCTCGGCCTCGGCTACGACGACCGCCGCGGCCGCCTCATTCTGCGAAATCGGCGAGGCGACAGAGACGAGCACGAATGCCAGCGCGGCGAACGATGCGAACACCGGAAGGGCGCCGCGCGGGCGAACATCGGCCTGCAGAGCGGGTGTCGCGGGAGCCGGGTTAGGCGAATAGAGCTCTAGGGAATCTCGAATAGTAGCCACGGTTGAAAGACTTTAGACCAGATTCGCGGATTCGCCACATCGAGTCATGCTCGATTGGCCAGCATGACATCGATCACGGCGTCGAGGACCACGTCGACCTGCGCCTCCCGATACCCGCCCCGCTGTGCTCGGAACGCCGTCGAGCGCACCTCGCCGACCGAGACCGGGACGCCTTCCTGAAAATTACGTGTGAGTCGGTCGGCGAACGAGTCAACGTCGGCCCGACGGTAGCCGGCAACGACAATCGCGACCCGCTCGAAGCGCTCGCCGGGCGGCCGCGTGAGCCTCGCCACGATCTCGTCGATGGCCGCACGCGACTCCGCTTTCCAGTCGGCCTTCCCGCGCGCCGCCATGCCGATTTCGCGCTCCCTGCCCGCGAAAGCGTCCTCGAGACGCTCGAGCGCCTCGTCGACCGGCCCCGTCTCATAGCCACCCTTCTGCATCGCGAATGCCACATGGCGGATGCGCGCCGCCGTCACCTCCCCCGCGTCGAGTGGGTCTCCGCCGTAGGCGCGCCGCGCCTCGTCGAGGAAGCCCTCGACCTGCTCGACGTCGTAGCCGAGGACAGACCTGGACGCGCGAGGAAACATTGTGCTCACGGGATCATCCTGCCTCACGCGAAGATCAGGAACAGCACATAGGCGGCGCCCGCGCTCGGGAGCACCGAATCGAGCCGGTCGAGGAATCCGCCGTGGCCGGGAAGCCACGTGCTGATGTCCTTGATACCCAGGTCGCGTTTGATCAGCGACTCGGTGAGGTCGCCGAGCGTGGCAGTGGCGACCATTGTCGCGCCGAAGATGACCCCGAACCACCACGGCTGCCCGAGCATGAAGATCGCGAGCACGACCCCCACGACGAGCGCGACGATAACGGACCCGCCGAAGCCCTCCCACGTTTTCTTTGGGCTGATTCGCGGGGCCATCTTGTGCTTCCCGAACAGCAGACCACTCGCGTAGGCGCCGGTGTCGGTCGAGATCACGATCAGCAGGAACGCCAGCGTCCACAACTCCCCGCCGTCCTCCGCCGCCATGATCACCGCGAAACTGCCGAGGAACGGCACGTAGGCCTGCACGAGGGTCGCTGCCCCCAGATCCTTCCAGAACTCGAGCGGCGTTCCCCGGCGGCTGGGCCGCAGCTGCTCGCCCGCTCTCCACAGGACGACGAACAGCACTCCGGCGAGGAAGCTCAGCCACGCACCGGTCTGGCCGAAGTAAAATGCCGCGGGCACGATGACCACCGAGGCGATGACGGCGGGGATCCGCGGCACGAAGCGGCCACCGAACCACAGCGCGCTCGCGAGCTCGAACGCCGTGAAAGCGACGAGCGCGGCGGCGAAGACCATGAAGAACGACTTCACGAGGAGGAGGCTCAGCAGCATGCCCCCACCGAGCACGAGCCCGAAGAGGATCGCGAGCGGGAGATTGCGCCCGGCCCTCGCCTCGAGCTTCTCGTTGGTCGCGTCGATCTGGGCGCGGGTCGAAGCAATCTGGGCGCGGATGTCCTCGCGGGTGGCCGCGGCACGGGCTTCGAGGTCCTTGCGCCCCAATCGCATGCGCTTTGTCAGCGCTGGTCGGGGCCTCTCCGGAGCATCCGACATCTAGACCTCGAGGAGCTCGGCTTCCTTCTTCTTGAGCGCGTCGTCGATCGCGTCGATGTTGGCCTTGGTGATCGCCTCGAGCTCCTTTTCGCTGCGGGCCACCTCGTCATCGCCGACCTCGCTCTTGAGCGCGTCGAGGTCATCCTTGCCGCGACGGCGGATGTTGCGGATCGACACCTTGGCGTCCTCGCCCTTTGCCCGCACAATCTTCACGAACTCCTTGCGGCGCTCCTCGGTGAGTTCGGGAAGGGTGACCCGGATGACCGTGCCGTCGTTTCCGACGTTGGCGCTGAGGTTCGGAGCCGAGACGAGGGCGCGCTCGATGTCCTTGAGCGCGATCTTGTCGTACGGCGTCACGAGCAGGGTGCGCGCCTCGGGGTTCTGCATGCCGGCGAGCTGGCCGAGCGGCGTCGGAGTGCCGTAGTAGTCCACGAGAATCTTCTGGAACAGGGCCGGGTTTGCACGGCCGGTGCGAACATTTCCGAAGTCGTCCTTCGCCGCCTCGACGGATTTGTGCATCTTGTCTTTGGCTTCTGCCAATACGTCACTGATCACGACTTCTCCTTCATGTCTGTTCGAGTTTAGACGGTTGCCGCACCGCGGGCTTGCGGGGATCACCGACAAGGAATGTCGACACCGCGAGCGCCGAGAGGATGAGGGCGGTGAGCCACCCGAGATGCACGACGAGCGGGAACGGGATGAACATGGTGACGCCGACGCCGACCAGGGTCACGGTAACGACGCCGAGGGCCGGCCACCAGACCCTCCGCCACCCCACGACGATCGCCGCGGCAGGCAGCCAATAGGCGATTTGGCTCGCGGTACCGGACGCGCGCACGGCACGCGCGGCCGGTTCGAAGCCGGGCACAGCATCCACCCACGGCCCGAAAAACATCGCGGTGCAGTGAAAAATGAGCATCCCGCCGCCGATCATCACCAATGTCCGCTCCCACGGCTGCACCGGCACGGCACGGGGTGCCAGCACCGCCCCGCGGGAAAGCAGGCGGATGAGCCCGCCCAGCAGCACGACCCCGAGCAGGGCGCCCCACAGTAGCGGCTGGTCCACCTGCATCGCCTCCGTCGGGCTATCTGACGAGTGTGCCGATGCGCTCCCCGCGGATCGCGCGGGTCACGTTGCCGTCGGGCGTCATCCCGAACACCACCATCGGCATCCCATTGTCCTTGCACAGGCTGAACGCCGTCGAGTCCACGACGTTGAGGCCCTGCACGAGCGCCTCCTGGTAGGTGATCTCGTCGATCTTGGTGGCGGTCTCGTCTTTGTTCGGGTCGGCGGAGTACACACCGTCGACGCCGTTCTTGGCCACGAGCACCACGTCGGCTCCGATCTCGAGCGCGCGCTGGGCGGCGACGGTGTCGGTCGAGAAGTAGGGTAGCCCCGCGCCGGCGCCGAAGATGACGACCCTGCCCTTCTCGAGGTGGCGTTCGGCGCGGAGGGGGATGTACGGCTCGGCGACCTGGGTCATCGAGATCGCCGACTGCACGCGCGTCGCGGCACCCGCCTGCTCGAGGAAGTCCTGCAGGGCGAGGGCGTTCATCACGGTGCCCAGCATGCCCATGTAGTCGGCCCTGCCGCGGTCCATCCCGCGCTGGCTCAGCTCGGCTCCGCGGAAGAAGTTGCCGCCTCCGACGACGATCGCGACCTCGACTTCCTGCGCCGCCTCAGCGATCTCGCGCGCCATCGCGCTGACCACGTCGGGGTTCACCCCGACGGATCCCCCGCCGAACGCCTCCCCCGAGAGCTTCAGGAGAACGCGTCGTCTCTTGGCCTGCGTCGTCATGGGGGTTCTCCTTGCTCGATGCCGATTGGATCTGCCGTGCATGGTGCGCGGACGTCGCGCGGACGTCTGCGCGCGCCGGTGGTGGTGGTACAAAAACAGGGTCCGAACCGCCTGGAGCGACTCGGACCCTGTTCATGTGCGTGTTACGCGCCGACCTTGAAGCGGGCGAAGCCCGTCACGGTGAGTCCGGCGTCGGCCAGGACCTTCGCGACCGACAACTTGTTGTCCTTCGCGTAGTCCTGGTCGAGCAGGGCAACCTGCTTGAAGTAGCCGGTGACGCGTCCCTCGATGATCTTCGGAAGCGCGGCCTCCGGCTTGCCCTCGTTGCGGCTGATCTCCTCAACGATGCGTCGCTCGGTCTCGACCACGTCGGCGGGGACATCGTCGCGCGAGAGGTACTGCGGGTCGGCGAAGGAGATGTGCTGCGCGATGCTGCGCGCCGTTGCCTCGTCGTCTCCCGTGTAGCCGACGACAACGCCCACCTGCGGGGGCAGGTCCTTGTTGGTCTTGTGCAGGTAGATCGCGAACTTGTCGGCCTCGATCGAGAAGAGGCGACGCAGGATGATCTTCTCGCCGAGGATCGCTGCCTCGTCGCTGATGAGCTCGGCGACCGTCTGGGTTCCGGCGGTCGCGTCGAGTGCGGCCTCGACCGTGGTGGCTCCCGCCGCGACGGCGGCGTCGAGCACCGTCGTGCCGAGGCTCACGAACTTGTCGCCCTTGGCGACGAAGTCGGTCTCGCAGTCGAGCTCGATGAGCGTCGCCGTTCTCCCACTCTCGTTCGCGGCGACGAGGCCTTCACTCGTGGAGCGGTCGGCGCGCTTCGCGTTGCCCTTCGCACCCTTGAGTCGCAGCAGCTCGGTGGCCTTCTCGAGGTCACCCCCCGCTTCGACTAGGGCGTTCTTGGAGTCGACCATGCCGGTGCCCAGGCGCTCGCGCAGGGTCTTGAGGTCTGCCAGGCTGAAATCTGCCATGGGGGTTCCTTACTTGGTCTCTGCTGCGGTGGGGGCGGGGGTCTTCTCGGCGTCGCTGGACTCGGCCTCGATCTTCGCCTCGGCTGCCTCGTCGGTCACGACGTGGTGCTCGGGAACGACGGTCTCGTCGGCGGTGGCCTCGTGCTCGGCGACGGCGGCATCCGCGTCGTTCTCCTCGACAGGGAGTTCGGCGGCGGGAGCGTCGGTCGCGGGAGCGTCGGTGGCCGGCGCCTCGGCGTTCTCGGCCTGTCCGAGGAGCTCGGCTTCCCAGGCGGCGAGCGGCTCGACGGGAGCGGATCCCTCTTCGGGCTTCTGGTGGCGCTGGATCAGGCCCTCGGCTGCGGCGTCCGCGATGATGCGGGTGAGCAGGCCGACGGAACGGATCGCGTCGTCGTTGCCCGGGATCGGGTACTGGACGTCGTCGGGGTCGCAGTTGGTGTCGAGGATCGCGATGACCGGGATGCCGAGCTTGTGCGCCTCGTCGATCGCGAGGTGCTCCTTCTTCGTGTCGACGATCCAGATGGCAGAAGGGGTCTTCGTGAGGTTGCGGATTCCACCGAGGCTGCGGTTGAGCTTGACGAGCTCACGCTTCTTGATGAGGAGTTCCTTCTTGGTGAAGCCCTTGGTGGTGTCGTCGAAGTCGAGCTCCTCAAGCTCCTTCATGCGCGCGAGGCGCTTGGAGACCGTCTGGAAGTTGGTGAGGAGCCCACCGAGCCAGCGCTGGTTGACGTAGGGCTGACCGACACGCTGCGCCTGCTCGGCGATGGATCCCTGAGCCTGCTTCTTGGTGCCGACGAAGAGAATCGTGCCACCGTGAGCGACCGTCTCCTTGACGTAGTCGTACGTCTTGTCGATGTGCACCAGCGACTGCTGCAGGTCGATGATGTGGCTGCCCGAGCGCTCCGTCAGGATGAATCGCTTCATCTTGGGGTTCCAGCGGCGGGTCTGGTGTCCAAAGTGAACGCCACTGTCGAGCAGCTGGCGAATGGTTACAACGGCCATGGCCGTCTCCTTTACTGGTACGTGCCTGCCCCTCCGGGCAGCGCTGTCGTACCGACTCAGTTGTAACCGCGACCGGTTGGCGCGGTTCCTGGTGCCCGGCACACATCCGCCTGAATGAACAGGACCGAGTGGATGAATGGTGGCGTACTCCGTCGAGCACTGCGGGCACGCGTAGTCAGCACGCTCACGCGCGCTGCTCCGAGAATGATAGCACCGCTCCTCCACCGGCCCGCCCAGCGGGAGGGGTGGACATCCCTGCCCGATCGCCACGCACGGCCGCTCGACCGGGGCAAGCTGGGCTCGTGTCGCTCCCATCGCCGATCGCCAGGCCACCCCGGCTTAGTGCCCTCGCGCTCGTGCTCGTGCTCGTCGTGCTGTCGACCCTGTGGCCGGCAGGGCAGTCGGCGGCGGGGGCGGCACCGTCGTGGCACTGGCCGGTCGGGCCCGGACACCTCGTCACCCGCCCGTTCGTCGCCCCCGCGACGGTCTACGGCGCCGGCCACCGCGGCATCGACATCGCCGCGCCGCTCGGTGCCACCGTCGAGGCGCCGGCCGACGGTGTCGTTCATTTCGCCGGGATGGTGGTAGACCGCCCCGTGCTGTCCATCCGGCACGCCGACGGTCTCATCTCGAGCTTCGAGCCGGTCACGACGGGGCTTTCCGAGGGAGCCGTCGTCCTGCGGGGCAGTGCCGTGGGCACGACGACGGCCGGACACTGCCGCTCGCCGTGCCTGCACCTCGGGGTGCGACGATACGGCGAGTACCTGTCGCCGCTCGTGTTCCTGGGCGGGATCGGGCTGTCGGTGCTGTTGCCGAGCCGGGCGCTGCGCTGACCAGCGCCGGCCGATCCGCGACTCCGCCGGCGGTACTCCTGCCGCGCCGGGCGATGCGCCGACGGGCGCAGGGCGACCCGCGACTCCGCCGCCGACACTCCTGCCGCCCCGAGCGCTAAGCCAACGGGCTCAGGCCTCACCGCGAGTCAGCCGGCGGTCCTGGAATCCGTCGCGGCCGCCGTCCCGGCCGCCGACGTGGTGGACGCGGCCGCCGCCCCAGTCGAGTCCGAGGGCGCATCCGCTGCCGAGGGGTCAGACGCCACCATAGCGGCGTCCGGCACCCCCGGCTCTGCCCCGGCCGGATCCGGGGAGTCCGCCGAGGTCGCGCTGGTCGCACTTGGCACACTCCCGCCGTTCGCCGGGCTCGTCCCGATCGCCTTCGGAAGCCGGTCCAGGAGTCTCCGCAGGGCACCTGGCCGCGGTTCCGCCTCGGAGGGGCCGTCCACCTCGAGCCCGTAGTAGTCGCCGATCCGATCGACGAGCAGGTCGTGCTCGGCTCGCTCGTACGCCTTGAGCTCGCGGCCGAACGCGATCACGGTCGCCCAGCACATGAGGATCATTACGACACTGAACGGCAGTGCCATCGTGATCGCCGCCGTCTTCAGCGCGTTGAGTCCGCCGGCGAGCAGCAGCGCGATTGCCACGAGGGAGGTGACTCCGGCGAAGAACACCCGGATCCAGTTCTTCGGCTCCGGCTGACCGCCGGTGGCGATCATGCCCATCACGAGCGAGCCGGAGTCGGAGGAGGTGACGAAGAATACCCCGATGAGGATGATGGCGCCGATGACCAGGATCGATCCCCCTGGGAGGTCGGCAAGGAGTTCGAAGAGTGCGCCCTCGAGATTCACCTCCCCGTCGGGGCCGACGAGGCCCCCCTGTCCGGAGACCTCACGGTAGATCGCCGCACCACCGAGCACGCTGAACCAGAGGAACGTGAGTGCGGTCGGCACCAGGAGAACCCCCGCGACGAACTGGCGCACGGTGCGCCCACGCGAGATGCGGGCGATGAAGATCCCCACGAAGGGGGCCCACGACATCCACCAGCCCCAATAGAAGGTTGTCCACGCGGCCTGCCACGCTTCGCCCTCGTCACCGGTGAAGGCACTCACGGTGAAGGCGAGGCCGATGAAGTTCTGCAGGTAGGCGCCGATCGACTGCACGAAGTCGCGCAGCAGGAACTGGGTCGGCCCGACGGCAAGAACGAAGACCAGCAGCAGCCCGGCGAGGATCAGGTTGAAGTTCGACAGGACCTTCATGCCCTTCGCGACCCCGGTGAGGAGCGAAACGATAGCGATCAGCGTGATGACGACGATGATCACAATCTGCGTCGTCAGCGTGCTGTCGGCGATCCCGGCGCTCTCGAGGCCGGCTCCGATCTGGAGCACTCCGAGTCCCAGCGACGTCGCGACACCGAAGAGCGTGCCGACGAGGGCGACGACGTCGATGAGGTTGCCCCAACCGCCCCGTACCCGCTTGCCCAGCAGGGGCTCGAGCGCCCAGCGGATCGAGATCGGGCGCCCGCGGCGGTGGATGGCGTAGGCGAGCGCGAGCCCCACGACGACGTAGATCGCCCAGGCGTGGAATCCCCAGTGCAGGAAGGTCTGGGACATCGCCTGCTGGGCGAGTTGACTCTCCTCGCCGGTGACCCCCGGACGCGGGCTGGCGAAGTGACTGAGTGGTTCGGAGACTCCGTAGAAGACGAGTCCGATTCCCATTCCCGCCGCGAACAGCAGCGAGAACCACGAGTGCATGCTGAACTCCGGTTCGTCGTCGTCCTTGCCGAGCTTGATCCCGCCAAAGCGACTGAGCCCCATCCACAGGGCGAAGAAGACGAAGAGCGCCGCGATCAGAACGTAGTACCAGCTGAAGTTCAGCACGATGGCGCTCTGCAGGCCCGCGAACAGGTCTTCGGCCGCGCCGGGCGCGATGATGGCGAAGGCCACGAAGGTGAGGATGATGATTGCGGCGGGCCAGAACACCCAACGGTGGACCGCCGGCGTGGATGCGGCAGATGTGCGTTCGGGGGTTGACATTATCCCATCATGACCCCAAACGTCCGAGCCGCCAAAGCGACAAGTCCCTCACCTCCCTACGTCGGGCGGAATCACGCGCGCGGGTGCGCCGAGCGATAGGTCTCGGTGAGGCGGTCGGTCGAGACATGCGTGTAGATCTGGGTCGTGCCGAGGCTCGCGTGTCCGAGCATCTCCTGGACAGCGCGGAGGTCCGCCCCTCCGTCGAGCAGATGCGTCGCGGCGGTGTGCCGGAGCGTGTGCGGGCCGGCCGGGCCGGAACCCGGAACGCCCTCGAGCAGCCGCGCGATGAGGCGGTAGACAGAGCGGGTGCCGAGTCTCGCGCCGCGTGCGCCGAGGAACATCGCGCGCGACCCGGCTGTCGTCCGCTCCCCCGCACCCGCGCTCGATCCCGCGCGCGCGCTCCTGCTTGATCCCGCGCGCGCCACAGCGCCAGCGCTCGTTCCCGAGCGCGTCGCAGTGCCGGAGGCAAGCCGGTCGCGGTCGTGGTGGAGATAGCCCTCGATCGCGCGCAGGGCGGGCACCCCAAACGGAACGACCCTCTCCTTCGCGCCCTTCCCAATGACGCGCACGGTCAGTCGGGACAGGTCGAGGTCGTCGAGGTCGAGGCCGGTCACCTCGCTGACCCGCAGCGCTGACGCATAGAGGAGTTCCACGACGGCGAGGTCGCGGCGCGCGCCCGCATCGTCGTTGGCTTCGGCGCGCTGGACGAGTCCGGTGAGCACCTCGTCGATCTGCGCGCGGGTGAGAACCCTCGGGAGGTGGCGGTCGGGTGAGGGTGCCTTCAGCCTCGCCGCGGGATCGATCGGCACCGCCCCGGCGCGCGCGAGCCACGCGGTGAACCCGCGCGCGCTCGCGGCGCGGCGCGCGAGGGTGGCCTTCGCTAGTCCGGCCCGCGACCCGTGCCAGAGCCAATCGCGAAGCAGCTCGAGTGTTACCTCGCCGGGTATCACGACGCCGTGACCACCCGCGAACTCGACGAGTCCGGAGAGGTCGGAACGGTACGACCGCACTGTGTGCGCACTGAACCCACGCTCCTCGGCGAGGTGGCGCGCAAAGTCTCCTACAGCCTGCTCAAGCGTCACCGGCTATGCGCGCTCGCCGAGATTGAAGGGCGACTTCTTCGCCGAGAACATCTGCCGCCGCTGTTCGGGCGTCATCGCCTCGATCGTCGACCGGTGCTCTGTCGAGAAGCCGGTGATCTCGGGTTCGTCGCCCACCGGAACGGTTGAGTGCACCACCCTGTCCTCGTACACGTGCACGAGGGCGAAGGACTGCCCCGCGTCGACGCTCGACAACAACCGGTCCCTCTCGGTCAGCGCGAGCGTGTAGCAGGTCGCCGCCGACACCGACACGGGCACCCCCGCGCAGGTGCTGTGCGTGGAGTAATGCAGGTGCCCCCCGAGTATCTGGCGCACGTCGGTGCCCTGGACCACGGCCGCCAGCCGGTCCTGGGCTTCGAGTTCGAGCATCTCCATGGCCCAGAGCAGGGGGGTCGGGATGGGCGGGTGGTGCATGGCGATGATGGTCCCGTGTGGCGCCGGTGTCGCGAGCGCACCACCGAGCCACCGGAGCTGCTCGTCGGTGAGCTCACCATGGTGGTAGCCGGGAACGGTCGTGTCGAGGGAGATGATTCGGAGCCCACCGAGGTCGTAGATGCGGTCCTGGGGGGCCTCGCCGCCGTCGTCGTCGAACAGCTCGCGGGAGTAGTCCGCACGCTCGTCGTGATTGCCCATGACCCAGATCACCTGCGCGCCGAGCCGCTCCGCCGCCGGCTCGACGATCGCGCGGAGTCGGCGATAGGCATCCGGTTGGCCGAGATCGGCGAGGTCGCCCGTGAACACGAGGGCCTCCGGGCGAATCCCGGAACGCTCGAGCTGCGCGAGCGCCTGGCCCAGATTCTTCTCCGTCTCGACCGCGCCGAAGAGCAGCGCGCCGTCGGCCAGGAAATGAGGGTCGCTGAGGTGCACGATCGTATGAGCGGGGGACGGATGCTGGCCAAGATGGATCACGAGATCAGACTAGGACCAACCACCGATCCCGGCCACGAGCACTCCGCACGGCCAGGCAGGGGACTATTTTTCTGCCGGCGCGCCGGCGGCGCTCACGGCGCCCGGTGCGCTCCCCTGCCGGCGCGGACCGAACCGGACCTGGACGGGGCCGCGGCCTCCTCGCCCGCCGCACCGGCCGACGCGTCGCCCGCCGCACCGGCCGCACCGGTCGCCGTCGCCTCGTTCGCCTGGTGCGGCGCCAGCTTCCGCGGCCACCAGAAGGCGTCACCGACGATGAACGCGAGCGCCGGGACAACGACCGTGCGCACGAGCAGCGTGTCGAGGAGCACCCCGACGCAGACGATGATTCCGATCTGGGTGAGCGTGATGAGCGGGAGCACGCCAAGCACCGCGAAGACTGCGGCGAGCAGGATGCCGGCGCTCGTGATGACCCCGCCCGTGGCCGCGAGGGCCCTGCCCATGCCGTCCCGGGTGCCGAGGGTGGCCGCCTCCTCGTTGGCGCGGGTCACGAGGAAGATGTTGTAGTCGACGCCGAGCGCGATAAGGAAGAGGA
>Ga0335397_10004631_pt1 | contig 18131 bp, 13 predicted proteins | sample MAT04_FD_205740 | JGI IMG/M metagenome (GOLD analysis project Ga0335397, IMG submission 205740) | Freshwater microbial communities from Lake Fryxell liftoff mats and glacier meltwater in Antarctica - MAT-04 (spades assembly) (version 2) ... | reverse complement strand
CTTGTGTTTGGTAAAAATTTCCAATGCCTGCGTGTTACTTAAATGCCCAACACCACCAGTAATTCTGCTTTTTAAAAAATGTGGATAAGAGCCGTTTTCCAACATGTCTTCATCGTAATTGGCTTCTAAAAAAGCGGCATGGCATTTTTTAAAATGAGTAATTAAATGTTTGCATGGCGCACCAATATCTGTAAACACACCCACCGTAATGCCATTGCAGGTAATATTAAAACTGTGTGGATCTGCAGCATCATGAAATTTCGGAAAGCCTGTGATAGTTAATGAGCCTATGTGTACAGGAACATGTGCTTCAAATAAAAATGCGCTTTCCTGTTTTAAATGATAACAACCTTTGCGGGTAGCATCTGTTACATACACAGGCATGCCATATTTATCTGCAAGCCCGGCAAGCCCACGCACATGATCTATATGCTCGTGTGATACAAATATTGCTTTTACTTTTTGTATGTCTAAACCTAAGCGAGCCATGCGCCTTTCCGTCTCTCTGCAACTAAGTCCGGCATCTACCAGCACAGCTTCGCTGTTATTACCTATGTAATAACAATTGCCGTTACTTCCGCTGTTGAGAGATGAAATGTAGAGAGCCATTGTAAGAAAGATTCACAAAATAGTTACTAAGGCAATGGTTGACCAACGGCTACTTTGCAGTCATGACCCGGCTGCCCGTGTGCAGGATTTACTTTGCCTGTAAATGCTGCTGATGTTTTTGCTGCAGGTGTTGTAATAGAAGTATTTTGTAATGCTGGCACAACCGGCAAATTTTGAGTGGGTGTAGCCATTGGTGTAATATTAGCAGTGGCATTTGTTGTAGCCGGCTTTGCAGTAGGTGCAGAATTTAGCGGCGCTCCTACTGATATATCACATCTATGACCCGGCTGTCCGTGGGCAGGATTCATGCCTTTTTGTGTAACGGTTGGTGCTGCTACCGCTGCATTTGTTGCAGGCTGTGGTGCTGAAACTATTTGCGGCGTAGTACCAGTTGGTTGCGTAGCTACCCTTGCCGGTGCCGAACTTAATGGCGCACCATCTTTAATATCGCAACGGTGGCCGGGTTGCCCGTGCGGAGGATTCATACCCGGTGCAGTTGTTGTAGATGTAGAAACCACATTTTGAGGCATGGTGCTATTGCTTTGCGGCATTACACTACTGCCGTTTGCCGGCATCTGTACGGGTAAATTATTAACGGATGAAACTGTTGTTGCAGTAGTAGTATCTGCTACAGTGGTAGATGTAGTTAAAGGTGCAATACTCACATCTTTTTCAACTTTATCATCATTGCAAGAAAAAATTGTAAAAGAAATAGAAAGTAATAATAGTGCATGTCTCATAATGGCAACAGTTTTTGGCAGTATTTTGTTTTCAAAGCTAATAAATGTATTGCACATTAAAGTTCTAAAATTACAAATGCTACAACTGGTCAAATTAATTTTATATTCAATATTTTGCCTATTCAATAGTATTGAAATTTAGCTTCCGGGATGATATCTTCTTTTTATATGTTGTATCACATCTTCTTTGTAAAATAAAACATCTTTAAATATTCCTTTTGTGTACATCAACAATTGGTCAGTAAAATGGGGTGAAGATGGATTGCCGCTATTACCACCGGCCAGCAAAGATTTTGCCTTCACTTTTATCCCAAACTCCACAGCGCACACAAAACTGTTTCCACTTACTCCATATCGTTTTTTAGTACCGGCAAAATACCGGCTGTTGTATGAGGGCAACATTCCCCAAATGGCAGAGGCAAAGGGTACAGGATAACTTACTTCATCATCTTTATACACCTGATTTATATCGCTGCTAATTCTTTGATACCTGTTTATTGCTCCCCATGGCATTTTCCAACTGCCATGCTTATCTTCCAAATTTTTAATGGCTTTTACCAACGGCAACAATAAATGATTGGCAGAACTTATTTCTACAAATTTTTTGGTAGTAGTAACTTGGTCTGGTTCACCTTCATCTACATAAACCTTTCGTATATTTTCATTTAATAACTGTACCCACTCTATAGCAACGCTGGTGGCTACACTGTTTTCACTTACTTCAGCATTCCATTTTTTTAAAGTATCAATAACTTCTTTTAAAAAATATAGACTATCATTTGTGCCAATATTTTTTTCAAATTTGCTTATCAATGCAGGTATCAATATTTCAAATGCGGCTAACTTTTTATTGTAACCGGCCTCTATCATTTTATCAATGGTAAAATGTTTTTCATTTTCCAATACACGCACTGCATTTACCCCTCTAAAATTCTCGCCATCGGGTGCCATGTATTTGGGATAATTAATTTTGAGCGGACTATTTTTTCCACTCACCGTAAAGGGAGTAGAATTACAATTTTGTATAAATCCGTTGGATGGATTTATTATTTGCACAATATCTTTTAATGCATGGGTGCCTTTCCAGTCAGTTTTTTTTATTGAACCATCCACCGGTTTGCTCCAGTTAAATGACACATCCCGTACAGGAATATAATTGCCATGCCAATAAGCTATATTGCCGCTATTGTCTGCAAACACAGTACTGTTGCTGGTGTTGCCTTTTAAATGCATTGTTTTAGTATAATCTGCAAGCCCTTTGCTTTTGGTACGTTGCCAGCTTTGTATAAGTCCATTCATCATTCTATTGTTACTTTTCACTGTGATGTACTGGCTATTTCTTTCAGCCATTACTGGCCCATGCTGTGTATACAATGCTTTTATTTTTCTCTGTTCAATGGTATTTCCTTTTCTATAATTAATAATAATATTTTTGGTTTGAACGGTTTTTATCTTCCCATCATATTCATATTGCAAAGCATTGTTTGCTGTAGAAATTTTTTCCGCATACATATCTGCCACATCCACATTATTGCTGGTATGCATCCAGCCGCAATGCTCATTAAAGCCCTGGTAAATAAAAAACTGTCCCCAGGTAACAGCGCCATATACGTTTAATCCTTCTTTGCTTACCATGTGTACTTCTGGCCTAAAATAAAAAGTTACATGTGGGTTTATGTAAAGTATGGCGTTTCCATTTTTTGTTTGTGAAGGAGCAACAGCAAATCCATTAGAGCCTGTACTTATCTCTTCAAACTTTTTGGGATTATAGTAAGTGGTAGATTTATTTCCTGTATAAAAGTGTTGCACTTCCTCTTCTGTAATACCGCCCGTGCTGATAGCGCCAATACTTCCATCCGTCCATAAAAGTGCATACCATGGCTCAAAATGATTTAACAGTACCGGAATGGTATTTTTATTTTTGTATAAATAATAATTGATGCCATCTGCGTACGCAACCAATAATTTTTTTAGCCAACCAGGTGCATTTTTATAATCTTTTATAGCATCAGTGCTATCTATTAGTAACCTCATATACAAATCACTAAATAAAGCAGATTCGCCTTTCACCTCTGCAATACGGCCAAGTTTTTCGATGTAGTTCATTTCAACCCTTTTAAAATCATCTTCGCATTGGGCGTACAATAAACCAAAAACCGCATCAGCATCTGTATTACCATAAATATGCGGAATGCCATAATTATCTCTAATTATTTCTACATTGTTTGCCTGCTGTTGCCATCTTTTTATTTCCGTAGAAGTGGGTTGTGCAAACGTTATGACTGGTAAGAATAAAATGAATATGAAAAATTTAAACATGCGATAAAGTTACTGTGTTTAAATTTTTGTAGGATGAGGTGTTTGATTTTAGTGATTTTTTAATTGGCAAATAAAGAGTTTAGTAAAACCGTTTTCAAAACTAAAATTTTGGGGATGGAATCTACTATCTCTATTCATTTTTTTCGACGGCTGAAACACTTAACCACAAAGCGTTTGTTTTATACCGAAGGTAAATGGCATGTGGTCCAAACCTTTGACAGTCGGCATAATACTATCTACCTTGTTCCGTACAAATTTATAAAGAGCAATTCAACAGAAAACCTTTTTAAAACATTTATTATACAATAGGGGTCGCATTGTTTTGTGGTAGTTCTTTTTTTTGTGGAGCGCCGTTAGGATACATCATGTTTTGAATTCTCTGTTCCATTAATTTTTCATCTTCAAATTTATTTTCCCAAAATACTTCGTAGTATGCTTTAATAACACCTGTTAGCGGTGTAGCCAATAATATGCCTATAAAACCAAATGCGGCACCCATTGCCAATACGGCAAATAAAATAGCCACAGGATGAATTTTCATAGTAGCAGATCTTACTTTTGGCATAATGAAATCTGCCATTAACTCATCTACCGCTAAATAATAAACTGCTACCCATACAGCCGTTGTACCATTTATTGAAAGTGCTATTAATACGGGTGGTATAGCTTTTATAAAAAAGCCAATGCGTGGAATAAATTCTGTAAAAAAAGCCAGTGCTCCCCAAACAAATGCACCAGGCACACCCATCACATTTAAAAATATAGTTACTGCCAACGAATTTATGGCGCCACCAATCAACAATGATTTCATCCATCCTCTTATCATAAAAGATATTCGGTTAAATGCTATGGTAGCTTTATCTCTCTTTGCTGTAGGAAAAGCAAGCAAATAAGATTGAAATAGCGGGCGTGGGTTTGTAACCGTATAACCTACCATACTTATAAATACAATTACTATTAATACCTGCGATAAAATAGATAATGAGAACGAACCCACCTGCATCAGCGTTTTTGGAATGGAAGGTAAAAGGGAGGAAAGTTTGGATGGATCTATTCTTATTTCTTTTTGCAGATCTGGGTATTTACTAAACCATGCACTTACAGTATTGGAGGCGCTTGTAGCATAATCTGGAAGATTACTGATAAGCAATGAAATTTGATTGTTTATTTTAGGACCAATAAAAACAATGATAGCAATAAATGAAATTAGAATAATACAAAATACGATGGTGGCAGCCCAGCCTCTTTTTATGTTTCTTTTTTCGAGGTTGGTAACAGGCCCGTTAATGGCAACAGCTAATATTAATGCAAACAACAGCAGCAATACTACACTTACCATTTTATAAACCAACCACAGCAGCATTACTAAGCCTGCGGCTAAAAAAATTGCTTTTGCAAGCTGGCGGTATAAACTATTCGATTTTAAATCTTCCACAGAAGTTTATTTTTACAACTCATAAACAATGCCTGATTTTTTCGTTGAATAAAAGATAGTGTTTTGTTTATGTCAATATTTCATTAAACAATCACTGTTCTAAAGGTTAGGTTTATTCTGCCGGTAAATATTTTTTTAGTTGCCGGAAGCCTATGAAGCCAATGCGTTTGTGTTTCACCTTTCATTAAAAGTAAGCTGCCGTTTTCAAGTTGTACTTCAATAGTTTCTTTGCTTTGTTTATGCCTAAACAAAAATTTTCTGTCAGCACCAAAACTTACGGAGGCTATGGCAGCATTTTTTTTTAATTCTTTTTCTGCATCGCTGTGCCAACCCATTCCTTCATTGCCGTTGTGGTACAAATTTAGCAGGCAGGAATTATAATTTTCACCGGTTTTTTCTTCTACCATTTTCTTTATGGCTAAAAGTTCGTTCGTAAACGGCAATGCTTTTTTTGTGGTGCCGGAGTATTTATATTCAAACTCATCATCTGCATACCAAGCTACTTTCCTTTTGGTAATTATTAGTTTTCCGTAAATATAACTCTCGTCGTGTTTCCATTGTATGTTTTGGAAAAGCTCTGTAAAATAATTACCTGCTTCTATGGTTGAAAAAGTTTTGCCGTAATAATGTACAATACCATCAATTGGTAATAAATTTTTTAAACCGCTTTCTTCGTGACTGAATAAATGCATGTATATAGTTTACTAAAGTTGTAAAATAATGGCAATTTGAGAAAATGGTTCGATAAAATGTTTTGAAAAAAGGATTATTTTTTTTAATAGACTTAACTAATACGCCAATAAAAGCTAAATAAATAATCTACCCCTTAAAAGCTGCTTGACCTGCATACCGGTAGGCAAGTTGAAAGTAGTATCCAACGGTGGATCCACCTTGGCGGAGAAACGAGGAGTTCTACGGACAGCCGGAGCAACTGCTCAAAAAAGATATTGTGCAAATAGCCCAAACATTGGACATTTAAAATTGAATTTTAAAAATTTTCGTTTTTTTCACTACGCAGATTTAAAATACACATTTAACCAAGCACACTTTCAACCTTTAACCTTTAACTTTCAGCCTTCCACCATTTCCTGACACAACTCCACCAATACACCATTTGTTCCCTTTGGGTGCAAAAAACACACAAGTTTATTATCTGCTCCCTGTTTTGGCGTTTCGTTTAGCAATACAAAACCTTCTGTTTGCAGGCGTTTCATTTCGGCTACAATATCTTTAACTTCAAAAGCAATATGGTGTATACCTTCGCCTTTACGTTCAATAAATTTTGCAATTATGCCATGGGGGGTGGCACTTTCCAGCAGTTCTATTTTTGTTTGTCCGGTTTTAAAAAAAGCAGTATTCACCTTTTCGCTATCTACCGTTTCTGTCTTATAACACTGACTATTCAGCAGTTTTTCAAACAGCGGAACGGATATTGCCAATTCTTTAACAGCTATACCTATATGCTCAGGTTGTAACATGGGTTATAATTTCTTTAATGGTAACGCTAAAGTAGTTCGATTGTAGTAAATTTGTATTATAAATAAAAAAAAGCTAAAATGCTCAAATTACCCATATACTTAGATAACAATGCTACGACCCCTATGGATCCTCGTGTATTGGAAGCTATGACTCCTTATTTTTTAGAAGATTATGGCAATGCTGCCAGTAGAAATCATCCTTTTGGCTGGAAAGCGGAAGAGGCAGTAGATTATGCCCGTGAGCAAGTAGCAAAATTAATAGGTGCTGACCCTAAAGAAATTATTTTTACGAGTGGTGCTACTGAAGGAGATAACCTTGGTATAAAAGGTGTGTATGAAATGTATGCGCAAAAAGGAAACCATATTATAACCTGTACTACAGAACATAAAGCGGTGTTGGATACTTGTAAACATATTGAAAAATTAGGCGGAGAAGTTACTTACTTAAAAGTGCAGCCTGATGGTTTGATTGATTTAAAAGAACTGGAAGCGGCTATTAAACCAACTACCATTTTAATATCTATCATGTGGGCCAATAACGAAATTGGTACCGTAATGCCAGTTAGAGAAATAAGTGCTATAGCTAAAAAGCATGGCGTTCTGTTTTTTACAGATGCAACGCAGGCAGTTGGTAAAATACCTGTTGATGTAAATAAAGATGGTATTGATATTATGGCATTTACAGCACATAAAATGTACGGACCAAAAGGTGTTGGTGCATTGTATGTTCGCAGAAAAAACCCTCGTGTAAAAGTAACTGCCCAAATGGATGGCGGCGGCCATGAGCGTGGAATGCGTTCGGGTACACTAAATGTACCTGGTATTGTGGGGATGGGGAAGGCGTGTGAATTGTGTATGCTGGATATGGAAGCTGATACAAAACGCATCAGTAAAATGAGAGACAAACTCGAAACAGCTTTAATGTTGTTGGAAGAAGCATATATTAATGGAAGTACAGAACATCGTTTGCCGCATGTAACCAATATTTCTTTTAAGCATGTGGAAGGGGAAGGTTTGCTGATGGGTTTTAATAAAAATATTGCTTTAAGTTCTGGGTCTGCATGTACCTCTGCATCTTTGGAACCTTCATATGTTTTAAAAGCATTAGGTTTGGGGGATGATCTGGCACATAGTTCGCTGAGGTTTGGCTTAGGGAGATTTACTACAGATGAGCAGATTGATTATACCGTAAAGGCAATAAGTGAAACCGTTATTAAGTTAAGAGAAATGAGTCCATTGTGGGAAATGTATAAAGAGGGGATAGATTTGAACAGCATTGAGTGGGCAGCACACTAATTTGATAATGTGCTGATGTGCTAATGTGGGCACTCAACAATTTAGAAAATTAAAAATTCGAATAATAGAATAGACTAACAATTTTAAAAAATTAGCACATTAGCAAATCAGCTAATTAGCTCATTTGAAAACTGAACTGTATAAAAATTAAAAATCATGGCATACTCAGAAAAATTAATAGATCATTATCAAAATCCTAAAAATGTAGGTACACTTGATAAAGCAGATAAAAGTGTAGGAACAGGTTTAGTTGGTGCACCAGAGTGTGGAGACGTTATGCGTCTTCAAATACAGGTAGATGATGCTACAGGAATAATTACGGACGCAAAATTTAAAACTTTTGGTTGCGGCTCCGCAATTGCCTCTTCATCTCTAGCCACAGAATGGCTAAAAGGTAAAAGCATTGAAGAAGCAATAACTGTAGATAATATGGATTTTGTAGAAGAATTAAATCTTCCTCCGGTAAAAATTCACTGTTCTGTATTGGCAGAAGATGCCATAAAAGCTGCTATAAACGATTACCGTGTAAAAAATGGTATGGAGCAGTTTAAGTTTGAAGAAAGCTTGGTGCATTAGAAAAGAGCCTCCCCTAACCCCTCTTGAGTAGGGGGACTTTAGATATAATAATTTATAAAAAATTATGTTTGGCAGTTTAATGGCTTTATCAAATTAAAGAATTTTAAAAATGACGGAAACCCAAACCATAGATAATATAAATAGCTCAGCAATGGCTGAGACCCAGAACCCCCTTTCGGGGGACAGGGGGGATAATTCAATTTACATTTCCGATAAAGCAAAGGCGAAGGTTTTAAACTTAATGTCAGAGTCTGGCGTGGCAGAAGATGATACTTACTTTCTAAGAGTTGGAGTAGTGGGCGGCGGTTGCAGTGGACTGAGTTATAAAATGGATTTTGACAACGAAGTAAAACCAATGGACCAGGTGTTTGAAGATAAAGGTGTAAAAATTGTTTGCGATTTGAAAAGTTTTTTATACCTCGTAAATACGGAATTGGAATTTAGCGATGGATTAAACGGAAAAGGCTTTTATTTTGATAATCCAAATGCGAGTAGGAGTTGTGGCTGTGGTGAAAGTTTTGCAGTATAGAAAAATAAAATCTTAGAAAATAATAAGTATGCCTCTCTTCAAGTTGGAGAGGTTTTTTATTATAGCAAAATGTACGATGGTAGCAATATTTAGTTTTGAATTTTACCTTATTAACAAAAGGCTGCCTGATTTAAATAACAGAGGCTTATCACGAAATTGATATTTACAGGTCCATATAAAGCTACCTGTATTTTGCATTATTTCTTTTAACTTACCATTCCAGCCAACTTTTATGTCATTACTTGTGAAAATCTTTTGTCCAAATCTGTTATAAATATTTAATTCATAAATTAAAGGCGATGATTCAGAAATAGGTCGATAGTAATCATTTATTACATCACCATTTGGCGTAAAAGCAGAGGGGAAGTAAATTGCATCAGAGCAGTATTTTATTTTTATGAGAATAGTGTCAATTCTTTTACATCCTGTTGTTGTTAATGCTTCTAAAGTGTAAATTGTATTTTGTGTAGGAAATAATTTCAGGAAATTATATTCTATAAGGCCTGTACTTGTTGCTGCCAAGTTATAATTAGTGAAAACATTTGAAAGTTTAATAGTGGCAGTATCATTAATGCAAATGCTGTTCGGAAAATCAATTTTTATTTGGTTGTTTATTTCAGTTTTAATAACAATCGTATCATAGCTTTTATTTCCACAGCTATCCATCACATTTACAAAATATATTCCCGGTTGGGTTGCTGTAAAATTTGCTGCGTTACTACCGTCTTGCCACTGATATATTTTATAACCTAGCCCAGCTTTTAGAGAGTACGTTTTTGTTGCACAGAAATTAATATCTGCACCTAAGTTTACAGGTGATCGGTCAATAAAATATTTTATTACAATAGTATCTGTCAAAATATGTCCGCAACTATCTGTTGCTGTTACAAAATATTTTCCGGGTTGTGCTATATTGAAGCTGTCTGCTATGGAACCGTCCTGCCAAACGTAAGTTTTGAACCCTTTTCCTGCCTGCAAAGTGTACGTTTCATTTTTGCATAAAGTGGTATCGTTTCCAAAGTTTATTAAAGCAGGTTGCAAAATATATTTCACAGTAATAGTATCCTTAAAAATATTGCCGCAGGCATCTTTTGTTATTAAACTGTACATGCCAGGCGCAGTAGCAATCAAAGAATCAGCAATACTTCCATTTTGCCACAAGTATTCAGTAAAGCCCTTATCAGCTTTAATTATCAACGTTGTGCCTACACAAATAGAAGTATCATTCCCAATGTTTAATGAAATGGGAGAATTGAAAACGCTTAAATAAACTGAATCTTTTAAACTGGAGCAGGTATTAATGCCTGCATATAAGTAGCCCTGCCAGGTTTTTTTAAACTTTATGGCCACCGTGGTATCGTTGATTGTGCGTATGTAGCTGTAAGCACTTGTATCTAACAGCCAATAAACTTTTTTTAAACAAGCTCCATTAATGTGAGCACTAAACATTACTTCGTTATTAATGTTGCAAAAACTATCAGGCGTTGATTTAATCTTTATATTGTTGCAGTCAGAAATAATTGTACATTGTTTTTCAGCAATCAATGATAAAGATGAAATAGAAACCGGCAAGTTTGTTATTACAATATCAGTAATATCTATAGTTTCATTTATAAATGGATTAAGAACTGGATTTATTGTATATGGTTCTATTTTTACAATATTAGTATCTATTCCATAGCAATCGGTTAAGGGAACATCATCAGGAAATTGAACCAATTGTAAATAAGTATCACCCGTTTGGGTAAATGAGTTTAGTATGTTTAGGTATTTATTTTTTAAACCTATAGGCTTGTCACCAATAGGTTTATATATTGAACCATTTGGGTAGTTTAAAAATGATTCTCTTTGGGCTACGTTATTACTATCAAATTTTGCAAAGTAGGAAGTACTTAAAATATTGCTGTTTATAGTATTGCCATAAATGAATACCTCTTTTTCGTTATTTCCAATTATTCTGGTATTTCTAAAATTAGCATTTGAATAGGAGAAAAACGTTGCATTTACAATATTAAGATTGGTATCTAAAATAATTTTTGTTGTACCTCTTTTAGTACGTGATTCGTTCACAAAAACATTGGTAAAAAGTAAATTATTGTTTGTAGTTGACACTTGATTTGGATAAAATGGTAAGATGAGAGATTGTTCAAATTCGTCATCTACCCTTAAATCTGTAAATGATTTTGAGTTAATCACTGTTCCATTTGCGGCATTTATTTTTGCCGTAAACCATCTGTGTTCCATAACGGATGGTGTGTGATTAAATGGTTTTTCAAAAAACCCCTTTAAATAAATTAGGTTGTTTATTATTGAAAATGATTCTGCTTTAAGATCGGAAACGCCCATACCGACTGCATCAAATTGTTTACACCAGACTAAAGCACCTACTTGATTAATTTTCATTAAGCCAAATCTGGGAATGTCTAACCCATCAAAACCATATTGCAACTTTAATAAAAAAATAAGGTCACCATTAGTCATTTCATCTATTAATATCGCATTTATTAAACCTCCAACCCTTAAAATTTTCTTTGCCCAAATTATATTTCCTGTGTTATCAAATAATATAAGTCTTATTGAACTATCAGGAAGTACAAAATAATTGGTGGTATTATTATATGCAGTTATGTAATTTCCATTTTTTAATGATTTTACCAAGCATCCAAAACCAAGGGTTGGAAGAGGAGTGAAATTTATTTTCTTCGCAAAATTGATTGTATTGTCAATATTTAATCTGGTAAAATAATAACCTGTATCAGTTTGTGTATTGTAGTTTCCAAGCAATATGTTATGGTCATTAATGTCTACAATATTTTCTTTCACTGTTAGTTTGTAACCTGCGGCATGTATATTTACTTTTACAGAAGTATCAATACAGTTTTGAGGAAATGCTTTAATACAAAAAAGAATGATTGATATGGTTGTAATGATTTTCATAGCTAAAAAAGGTAGGAGCATTGCTGCTCCCACCTAAGTTAATAAATTTATTGAACGGTGATATTGTTGTATGTAAAAACGCTCCAAACTGGTGTAAAACATGAATTGGTTGCACTTGGTATGGTAGCAATTGGTGTTGGGCAAGTATTAAATTGCCAGTTTCTAGTTCTTACCTGAAAGTTGTGCACGCCGGGTGAAATCAATTGGCTAAAACTATTGATGGTAAGCCGAGTTAAAAACGAAGTGCCTGTTATCCAAGATGGAAAAGTCTCACTGTTTGAAGCATTGGTCCAAGGCCCTCCATCTACAGTATATTGTACTTCCTGGTAATCTGGATATCGTGTATCACACACAAAAATATATGTACACAAACTCAAGGGATCAAACCCTCCAAACTGTAGTTTCCTCACGTTACTTGAACCAGAGTTAGCGTCAGGCATTCTTATGAAAACTTTCTCACTTCTTTGGCATGGGCTTGAATTAAGTGGGACTGTACCATTTGGGCCATAAGCATTGCCGAGAATAATTCCAATACTTTCGTTAGAGGGACAATCAGAATATAAGGTAGCACCAAGCCTTAAGATAGCTCCAGGCGCATTTAAAACACTTTCAGGAATAATAGTTGTAGTCATAAAGGAAACAGAAAAAATGTCTTCCCCTGGAAAAGTAACCTGATCAGGGTTTGGCCCCAAATTAAATATTTCAACATTAAAAGTATTATTTGTATAAACTACTGTACCACTAGAATTAAATACTCTAGCAATTCCTCGTGTTCTTAATGCAGGGTTATTTGCTATTGGAACAATATTGTTATTCCACGAAATATTGTAATACCATTTTATAGAATAGCCGCTATTACATTGATAACCTTTTTCATAATAGACAAGATCTGAATAGCTTGGTAAATCTCCAAGACAAGTTGAAGTAAAATTAGAAGATGGTAAAGTTGCACTTTCATTGCCGTTTATATCTACAAACATTGGTGTTATTTTCTGATGTACTTCAACTCTTTGTACCAGACCATTTTTTTCAATATCATTCTTGATACTTTTTAAAAATGCTTCATTTTGTGGATTGTCAATTTTGGTTTCGCCTAACCCTGTTTTTTTACAACTATTCATTAGGAAAATTATGGTAAGAAAAACAAGAATTATTGTGCTAAGTTTTATAAATATATTTTTCATTTTTACGTTTTAATTGTTAAATATTAAGATCATGGGTATAATTAAAAAACTACGGAGGTTTTAAAATTACTAAAATGGAAATTATAGAAGTAGAGGAACTACGAAAATTAAGATAATTAAGTAAGCGGATAAGCGGATAAGCGGATAAGCGGATAAGCGGATAAGCGGATAAGCGGATAAGCGGATAAGCGGATAAGCGGATAAGCGGATAAGCGGATAAGCGGAAGATAAGTTTTCATAATATATATAAATCTAACGCTTATTTTTATATAATATTTGATTTTAATGTTACTAAAATGTAATTATGGTTATGTTAGATAAAATCCTAGACGATTTTATGTTTGTGCAGTAGTTATCACATTGATTCATAAAATAAACGTTCTCGAAAATATTTGACGAATGCATTAAATACTGAATTGGAATTTAGCGATGGCTTAAACGGAAAAGGCTTTTTCTTCAACAACCCAAATGCGAGTAGGAGTTGTGGCTGTGGAGAAAGTTTTGCAGTGTAGCTATCTTGGAATAAAACAATAAAAAATAATAGGTATGCCTCTCCGATATGGAGAGGTTTTTTATGCAATTCATAAAAAAAGCGAAAGGCATTCACCTTCCGCTTTTTTTATTATTTTATTTATCTGCTATGGTTGAGCAAAAGAATTTCTTGCACCGCCGGCAACAAATGTTGCGTTCATACGTGTTTTTTGATTAGCGCTAAACATGTACATACAAAGGTCATCTGTATAATCCATATAATTCATAGTCATCATTACAGAAGAGCCCGAGCAACTGCTTCTTATTCCACTGGCAGGACAACCAAAGTTAGCCCCAGTATGTAAAGGTGTATCTGTAACAAAATCATTACCGCATTGAGCATCTCCCCAAATATGGCGAAGGTTTAACCAATGGCCAACTTCATGCGTAGCTGTGCGACCTTTGTTGTAAGGAGCACCGGTAGTAGTCAGCCCAAATGCACTAAACAATATTACTACACCATCCGTAGCAGTAGAACCACCCGGAAACTGCGCATAACCCAACACACCATTACTTAAATTACAACTCCACATATTTAATTTTGTGGTAGGACTTGTGGGAGCAATACCGCCACCCGAAGCTTTCTTGACACCATCATTGGTAGTAAAACTTGTTTTCTTTGTGTTTACTCTAATAACCTGATCAAGTACAAAACGCACACCTACATCGTTAGCTTTTACACCCTGAAAAATTGTTGGCACGCTGGTTATATCAGCATTAGTTGAAGCAAAGTCATTGTTTAAAACATCAATCTGTGATTGTATTTGCGCAGCAGAAATGTTTTGAGCTGCTGTTTTGTAAACAACGTTTACTACTACAGGTATTTCAATCATACCATTGCTAAGTAATCTGTAGGCAGATGGGTTTTGTTGATAACGGGTGGTAAATTCTTCAATAGCTTGCATTCTATCAGCAAGTGTGGGGTCTGCAGCTAATTGTGCCTCCAGCACTTCATTAGATGCACAACCACGATGTGTAGATGAGGATGTAACTGCAGCAGGCTGTGCAATATCATTTTCATTCTCTGTTAAGGATGTTTTAGTACAGCCAATTGCAAATACCACAGCACAGGAAAATAGTCCGATTAATTTTTTCATTTGAAAGGATTTATGTTTAAAAAATGATGAACATAAATTTAATGCTAATACTTTGTTAAGAAATTATTATCATTGCAACAAAGATGCAAACGAAAGTGGTGAACATAAAAATCCCCCGCTAAATTAGCAGGGGACGAGCAGTTAGTGTCGGTAAACACTACCATCTAAACAATCTACTTTGATATTTACGACTGCATATCAAAAGAAACTATAAATCCTAAAATTTTTTTTAACTAACAACTTATCTTACATACCGATAGACAGATTCATAGTATAAAACGCTGCTTTTATATTTTATTATTATAAACATGGTAATTTTTCTATTCTGCATTAACGATCTAACACTTAAATTGCAGCAATTTTAAAAAATATATGTATAGCATTTGCATAAAGGAATTAAACAGGTTTTTTAGTAACCTCACTGGGTATATTGCCATTATTCTTTTTATGCTGGTTTGCGGTATTTATTTATTTATGCTAAAAGACAGCAGCATTCTAAATAATAATTATGCTACTCTGTCTGCGTTTTTTCAATTAGCCCCGTGGGTCTTATTATTTCTTGTACCCGCCATTACTATGCATACCCTTTCGGAGGAATTTAAAACAGGTACTTTCGAATTGCTAAAAACAAAACCACTCACATCTTGGCAGATTGTATTGGGTAAATATTTTGCTATAATATTAGTCCTGATTTTTGTAATAGTTCCCACAGTTATATACGTCTTTTCTATAAAGAGCTTGAGTACACAGGCAGGAATAGACGGCGGTGGAATAGCAGGAAGTTATATTGGGTTGTTTTTACTGGCCGCAGTTTTTGCAGCAATAAGTATTTGTTGCAGCAGCTTTACAAGCAATGCGGTAGTGGCATTTTTAATAAGTGCGTTTGTTTGTCTCGTTTTATATTTTGGTTTTAATGCAGTAAGCAAACTGGCATTTTTTACCGGCGGTGCAGATTATTTTATAGAAATGCTTGGTATAGATTTTCATTATAAAAGTATAAGCCGTGGAGTAATTGATAGCCGGGACGTTATTTATTTTTTCTCTATAATATTTCTTTCATTATTGATAACTGTAAAAAAAATCAATAGAAAATAATGCTAAGAAAGCTCTTGAATAATAAATTTTGGTTGCCAATCATAATTGTCTGTTTATTATTTTTAAACTGGGCGGCATCTCAATTTCATAGTAGAGTAGATCTTACAAACGAAAAACGTTTTACCCTTAGCAATGCCACAAAAAGATTATTAAAAAAAATTGAGGAACCAATAACGGTAGATGTATTTTTAAAAGGAAACTATCCATCGGGCTTTATACAATTATCATCTTCAACCAACGATATTTTAAAAGAATTTAAAGAAGTAGCCGGTAATAAAATAAGGTACAATTTTATTAGTCCAAATGAATTGATGCCCGGCACCGAAATAATATTTGCAGACACTTTAGGTGGCATGGGGCTTTACCCAATAAACCTTACAAGCCAGGTAAAAGAAGGACAACAGCAACAATTTGTTTACCCTTTTGCATTGGTACATTATCAAGACAAAACATTGCCTGTAGAACTATACAAAGGCAAAACACCCCTTATAAATTTTACGGAGCTAAACAGTGCAGAAGCTTTACTGGAGTACAGACTTGCAGATGCTATTGCAAAAATTACTGAAAAAGAAAAACCTATTATTGGTTATGCTGTTGGAAATGGTGAACCTGAAATTGGTCGTTTTAATACCTATGATTTGGTGGAAAATGTATTAAAACCCAACTACAACCTTTTTACTTTCGATCTTAATGCTCCTGCATTTTTGCCAAAGGAAATGACCGTCTTACTGATTGTAAAACCAACTGTGTCGTTTACAGATGAGCAAAAATTAAAGCTGGACCAATATGTAATGAATGGTGGAAAATTGTTGGTATTTGCCGATAGGTTAAATGCGGAAATGGATAGCCTGCAAATTCAAAACCAAGTGACGGCATTTGATAGAGATTTAAAATGGAATGATTTGTTTTTCAATTTTGGCGTAAGAATAAATGCAGATTTGGTAATGGATCTGCAATGCGATTATCTGCCATTTGATGTAAATGGAAATGGGCAGTTTGAATTGTTGCCATGGAATTATTTTCCGGTAATGGAATCTAAAAGTAACCACCCAATAAATAAAGGACTTGGCTTTGTAGCCGGGAGGTTTGTAAACTCTTTAGATACAGTAGAGGCTGATGGCATTACAAAAACAGTATTACTTAGTTCTTCTGCAAATGCACGTACGCTTGGTTCCCCGGCGGTAATAAGTGGAGCCGAAAATGTAAATGCACCCGAAGATGCAAAATATAAAAGGTCAAATATTCCTGTGGCGGTTTTGCTGGAAGGAAAATTTAAATCAATGTTTGCCAACAGGCTTTCCAAAGCTATGGGCGATAGTTTACAAAGCAATAATGCCAGTTTCTTGCCACAAAATATCGTAGAAAATAAAATGATTGTGGTGGGTGATGGAGATATTATTTTAAACAGCGTTGTAAAAGGAAACCCCATACCCATGGGTATGAATGTTTATACCTACGATACGCAGGCACAGGTGCCATTTGCCAATAAAGAATTTTTACAAAACTGCTTAGACTATCTTATAAACGAAAATGGTTTAAGCGAAGCCAAAGCAAAAGATTATGTGGTAAGGTTATTGGACAATAAAAAAACAGCAGAACAAAAAACATTTTGGCAGGTAATGAATATCGCCGTTCCTGTTATCATCGTTCTTTTGTTTGCGTTTATTTTTCAGTGGCTGCGCAAAACAAAATACACAAAATAAAAAATGGACAAACAACAATTCATATACCTTGTTTTTGGAATAGTAGTGGTGGTAGCACTTATTTTTGACCTAGGTTTACTTAGTAAAAAAAACCAAAAAATTGGTCTTAAAACGGCCCTTATACAAACTTTCTTTTGGGTTACACTTTCATTGGCATTTTGTGCCTTTATTTGGTGGGAAAATGATGGTGGTAACGGAAAGAAAGATGCCATATCCTACATCTCCGCTTATCTGTTGGAGTGGTCTCTTTCTATTGATAATATTTTTGTTTTCATCATTATATTTTCCTTTTTTAGAGTAAAAGAAGTTAATTACTCCAGGGTATTACTGCTTGGTATTTTAATGGCAATTGTATTTAGAATAATATTTATAGCCATAGGAAGCGAACTTGTTGCAAGGTTTGGATGGATCATGTACATTTTTGGTATCTTCTTAATCTTTACCGGCATAAAAATGTTTAGCAGTAATGAAGATGATGAATTTAACCCCGAAACAAATTGGGCGTATAAATTATTAAAACGACTGATGCGCACTACTAATGAGGAGCCAAACGGTAGATTTGTTATAACCAAAAATGGTAAAAAATATTTTACTACACTTGC
>Ga0335397_10004628_pt1 | contig 18145 bp, 8 predicted proteins | sample MAT04_FD_205740 | JGI IMG/M metagenome (GOLD analysis project Ga0335397, IMG submission 205740) | Freshwater microbial communities from Lake Fryxell liftoff mats and glacier meltwater in Antarctica - MAT-04 (spades assembly) (version 2) ... | reverse complement strand
AATATAGATATATAGATATAATACCGTAAGTATATATCCTGTTCCACCAATCAGCATCCCAAATCAGCTATGCTGATTTGGTGGACCGCAGCTAGTTGATGAGGGACTCAGATATTGAAAATATCCTAGGCGATATTAACAATATCCTAGGCGATATTGAAAATATCCTAGGCGATATTAAAATATCCTTGGTGGTATGATTAGATATTAGATTAATTAATCCAAGATTACCTTGGTAATCTTGGGGGCCTCCGGAATACCCTAAACCCAAATCAGTTATACTTATTATACTTATTTGATGAACTGCAAGTGGATAGATATTTTAATATTCTTGGAGATTAAATAAAATTAAGAAGGGGTAAAGTAAATAATAAAAATAAAGGTTTAGGGAAGAAAGTAAATAGAACAGAGAATACAGTAAAAGGTAATAATGAATAGAATTCAAAACTAGAAAGATCATAGGTAATAAGAGTAGATAATTTACGATTAGGATTACCATATAAAAGACGATTAGTAAATCAAATAAAGAAGGAAGAAGAAAGGATGAAAGTAAAAAGGAGAAAAATAGTTAAAAATAAATTAAAATGAAAACAAGAGATAAGAATAAGTAATTCAGATAAGAAAGAAGTATATATAGGTATAGATAAATTAGCAAAAGAAAAATAAAGAAAGAATAAGGAAAATATAGGCATATAAATAGATATAGAATTTAAATATAATAAATTACGAGTATGTGTACGATTATATAAATATCCTATTAATAAGAATAAACAACTAGATATAAAAGCATGGGAATATATTAATAAATTAGCACCAAATAAACCATATAAATCAAAAGAGAATAAACCAAAAATAGAAAAGTTCATATGTATAATAGAAGAATAAGCAATTAATTTCTTTAAATCAAATAAAGATCTTAAAGATAATAATGTACTGTATATAATAGATATTAAAGATATTATAAATATTATGGGTAATAAATTCCTATATATCGATATATTTTCTTCCAATACATTACTATATACATATATATTATATCTTAATATTCCGTATGTTCCTAATTTTAATAATATTCCTGCTAATATTACTGATCCTATTGTTGGTGCTTCAGCATGTGCAGCAGGTAACCAAGTATGAAATGGAAAAGAAGGAATTTTAACTAAGAAAGATATGTAGAAAAAGAACCAAAGGATTTGTAATAAAAAGAGATTATCTGTATTATTAAATTTATATAATATTAACTCATTATTTGTTGTTCCATATTTTATTTGTATTATTATTATTGCTAATAACATTCATATACTTCCTATTATTGTATATATTATAAATCTATAACTTGCTTCTAATCTAGGTAATAAATAATTATATTTACTACCATAATATGTAATTATAAAAAATATAGGTATTAGTATTAATTCAAATGTTATATAAAATATTATTAGATCCATTGTACTGAATATCAGTAATATGATAATTTTTATTATTATTATCTTATTTATTATTCTTTTTTGTTTTTCTTGCTCGTATGTCTTACTAATTAATATTAATATTGGTTCTAATATCATTATCAATATTATTAATCCCATATTTAACCCATCTATTCCTATATTTATATTTAATATGTTTTCCCTATTTTGGTATTCACAATTATTATAATTATATGTTAGTATTTCTCATAATATTATATATACTCCTACTATCGACATTAACATACTCCTTGTTCTTATTACATGTATACTGTTATTACTCCTTAAATTTAATAGTAAAGTTACTAGGGAGAGTATTATTAATCCTGATACCATTTATATTTTTTATATTATTCCCTTAGTATAGCTTAAGGTAGTTCCTTATATGTGGATATATCCTAGCATATATATATACTATAATTATGATTAAATGTCTTTTCTCCCTCTGCAACCCACCCCCCATTTTCCCATACCAATCAGCTAAGCTGATTGGGGAAAAATGGTAATTAGTATAAGTAATTCATAGACTTAATACCTGCCTGGTCGTTTTCTTCCTTAGTTATGCAAATATTTTTAAATATCGCCAAGGATATTAAAATATCTGATACTACATCCTATTAACTGGATCCCAACCAATCAGATAAATCAAATCAGCTGCGGTCCACCAAATCAGCATAGCTGATTTGGGATGCTTATTTGGGGGGGCTGCAACTGGTTGATAGGGGTGTGATTAAATTGGATGTACTTTATACAAATATAATACATAGTAAAACGTAATTTAATTGGTAAAATTGGGAATTCCAAATTCCTTCTTGTAAGTTCAACTCTTACCGTTTCCGGATTCCAATATTACTGAAGCCCACCCAATCAGATGCGGACCACAAAATTAATAAATTTGGTAAGTTTATTTAACTGATTGGGTGGGTAATATAAGGGGCCTCAAATATATCCTTCTGATATATTTACTACTAACTTAATATAATACAGTTAATATGTGATTTTTCTACTTCTCATAGTTGACAGGAGAATATAAATAATGGATAATATTAATAGTACATTTTCTCTTCTTTATATATAGGTATTTTCATCTAGGCCTATGAAAATAAATAAATTATATTCTATGGGTGGGGTATCATAAAGGAAAATAGTATATGAGCCTTACAAGAATTGAACTTGTATTTACATCATGAAAAAATGCTGTCCTAACCTTTAGACGAAAAGCTATGTACTGATAAAGTATTATATATATAAGAATACATCAATATAATATATTTTGTATCTTTTTAGCAGTGATAATTATTATCAAAGCTTATCCTCTTATCTCAAGGATTTATAAATAATGAAAAGAATCTGGTAATATTACATACCAGTTAATGATTTCGAATTTATATGGTTTCAATTCTTCTTCTGTATTCTCCGTTAACTACACGTTAAATATTATTAATATATTTATTGTTACATCATAGGGTTTATAGAAAGGGTCCTCTCGTACTTCTTTCTTATTCTTTTTCTTATTTCTTGTCCTCAGCAGATAGTTGAAGTAAAACTTTTGGAATTTCTTCCTATTCGAGTCCTTCCCAAACCGTGCGAAACAGTTACCCGTTACACGGCTTTCCAACTTAATTGTTCTGCGTTTTCTTTGAAAGAGCTTAAGGATTGATTTGTTTAATCATTTTTATATACGTTGAAGTAACAATTTCTTCTTCGTTGAAGCTTTTTTTATTCACGGAATATCCGTTACTCCTTTTGCTATTATTACTTTAATAATAGTTAATGATTTATATTGGTTATTATAGTAAGTTATCCAAAGTTTTACTAGTTATTTTATATGATTGATAAATTTAATCATACATAGTATCTCAATTAAGTGTGATAAAAGTCTTCTCTTTTATTTCTAATCTTCTTCCTGTTTTAATAATTTAGTGATTATACTCATTACCTTACGGTTATCTTTCGATTAATAAGTCAGTACTATAAGATCTCAGCCAGGCTCGTTAAGATTTATTTAAATCTTTTAGAAAAGTATCTAGTACTATTTCTCATTATTTATTCAACGTTTGCCCTTCACCGTTTCTCCTCATATGCACTTTCCCTGTTCTATATTTATATTTAATTTAAATATAAAATTTAAGGGGCTCTAGAAGGTTGCTCTTTTGTACTTTTTTCCCAATAAAAATATTGGTCATCTATTGTTTATTGATTATATATAATACCACAACCTATTAACCGGTAGGGTATAATAATATATTGAGTCTGCACATATATAAGGTTCCTTTATACTGTGAAACAATAATCTTATTTTAGTATACTATACTTACTGTGGCCCACCAAATCAGCTTAGCTGATTTGGTAATTTAATTACATTTCTGTAGTGTCCGTATAAGTATTATAAATATTATAAATAAGATAGGGTCAGTATCCCTGAAAGCAACGAATTCGTCTTCCTCAACCTTTTAAGAGATCACTAAGGTATTACCTTTTTTAATACGCAGGCTATTGTCCCTTTACTATTACTAGTTTAAATCTTTTTACCAATCCAAGGTAAGCGTATAGTGTTAATAACACTCATTTCTATTATTACATTCTCTCGAATGTTTGCATATGGGCTTTATCCGGTCGCCCGAACCTTCCTGATTTACATCGGAATTAACTCAGATCGCGTGCCCTACTAAGGGATGAACAATCCCACCCTTGGCCATTTCTTCTTGGCCAGGTTAGGGCGATCCAACATCGAGGTGCAAAACTTGCAATTCAATACGTACTTTAGCTGCAGATTTGTCTGTTCTTTTTAATATACAATTAACCATAATTTAATAATAATTTTATTATTGTCTGTATGGGTTATTATTAAATGTTATTATAAAGGCTATTATACCATAGGATAATAAAATAATTATTACCTAGATTTTCATATATAAATTATAAAAATGAAATTTTTTATTTCAATAACTTTCGTTATTGTTCAGACTATGTCTTCAATCTCGGCTACCACACCCCCCCATCAGCTATGCTGAGGGGGAGGAATCAGTATAATTGATTCGGTCTTATTGATGGAATTAGTATAATTAATAGGAACATTCGTCCATAAGGTTCTGGGCCTTAGGGTATAAGTATACTTACATAATTACCGTAAATAGTAAAGATTGCTAGTTTATCTAGAGAGGTTAATATTATCCCCTTAGTCGTTGAACGTCTTAATACAATAATATATTACTATAATGATTAATTTCCGCTGCAAGTTGACATAATAATTATATTACATAATTATCTTAGTTTTCTTGACAATTTTACTAGTTTTTATTACCGGGAACAACAGTTTATCCCCGGGGTTATTTTTATCCATTGAACGATAGTATATTTTATTATTTCTATCTGGTCTCTAGAACAGGCTTTAAATTAAGGATTATTATATCCATAACAATATTAATTATTTACCCTTAAAAGATGTGTCTATCTTTTAATTAAGTATGCTTTATTATTTATTTACTAATTCTCCTATATCCTAAATCTCTTACCACCCAATCAGCATCCTCAATAAGTATAACTTATTTAGTACTGATTGGTAATATATTAATATTTTATTTTTTCTTCTACATGTCTATATATATTATTTCCTTAATATAACAATCCAAGATTACATTGGTAATCTTGGAGGGCCTCACTAACCTTAGTCCATAAGGTTCTGGGCCTTAGGATAAATTAATTAATTAACTCAGGGTGCGGTATAGCTGTAACTTATCTTATACTTTATTCAAGTATAAAGATATAAAAGGGATTAATATATAATTGGGTATGGGAAAATTGGAGGGGAAAATAGAAAGATTAAAAATTAGCTCTTATGCTTTTATATTAAAGTAAACATACTATATGTATTTCTCCATTACTTTTTAGGAGAATGTTGCCCCAACCAAACTACCAAACAAATACAATATATATTAATAAATGTATATTTGTGTATAGTAAAATACCCGGGGTCTAGTCGTCTAACTGAGGATAATGAGCATCTTCACTCATATTGTTATTTCACTGAAATATTTCTTGAGACAGTTGGATTCTGATTAATCTATTCATGCAGGTCATCAATTAAATGACAAGTATCTCGCTACCTTAGAACCCTCAATTATTAGGGCTGCCGTTTATTTAGGATTATTTTATTTCTTTATTTTTCTTCTAAACACCGGGCAAGATGCAGACTTTATACTATCCCTATTAGGGTTATGCAAAGTCCTGTGTTTTTGGTAAACAGTTCGAATCCTTAAATTATTCATTGAATTGTAATAATTATTATTGCCGAGTTCCTTAAGAAATATTCTTTCTTGTTCTATCTTTTTAGACCTGTGTCGGTTTTCGGTTAGGTATACAATATATTCTTTCTTGTTTTTACTTCTTATATTGTTCTCATCAATTCTATTTTTCAATAGTTATCTTAGAGTCCTATGATACATACATATATATGTATATACCTCCTTATTAAAGTATTTTTATTTGCTTTAAAAACCTTCTTTTTATCATTTTTAATAAATGACTAGTCATAGATACATTAAACTTTTTAGTTTATTTTCGTTACTCAAGTCAGCATTCTCTATTCCATTTTCTCCTTTTTTCCTTCCCTCCAATCAATTTAGTTGATTGGTAAGGTTGTATATTTATGTATATATTCTATATATATATTAACCTTGTATACAACAGGTTCAATATATACTAAAAATAAAGGTATATATATTCATTCTAATGAATCTTTCAAAGATAATGGATTGTTTTGGTACTCTTTACATACTACAATTACTACTACCCCCTTATCATCCTGCGGATCAACCAATAAGCATTGCTTATTGGGGATGCTGATTTGGTAATATTAATGAATTGTCTCTGCAAATCAATAGTTGGTATTAATATTTATTTCTTTGCTGTGGCCTACCCCCTCAGATATACTGAAGAGATTTTTAACTTTATATAGGTATCTATAACCAGTATAAAGAATTAAGACAAAGATCGTTATATAAGAATCAATACATTTTTAATGCTAGAATAATCATTCATTGAACTATTACGTTTTCTTATATGGGTATAATATACCCTGTGATAGCTGTTTCCAAGCTTACACCATGAACATATTGTTATTTAAATAATTCATACGTCCAGTAGTTATCTGGTATACGTAATAAACTATTAACCCTTAATAAAGGGCAAACTATCTTATTTTCACTTATATTAAATTTAGATACCTTATCTATTATTGAGTTGATTTGTTTTTCTTTCGACTTACAACCTTAGCGCTCTAAGTCCGAATATCTATGTTATATTTTTATTGGATAGATCTTTATCTGGATTCACAATTACATCTGTATTGTGTTTCTTTACATATCTATTTCTTTATCTATATATATAATCAGTTAATGATTATAGTTCTATAGAAACATAGATTACATACTAAAATATGTTTCCCAAAATACCAGCTATTTGATAGTTAGATTATAATTTCTACGCTTATTACAACTCTTCTCACGTTTTTGCTACAACGACGAGTTCAAGCATTGTTTCCAATCTTTGGTCATAATAAGATCACTATCTTTCGGGTCTACAGTCTAATACTTTTGTTTTTATTTTAATATTATTATATTATTATACTTGCTTTATACTGTATGTCACTGACCCCTGATGCAAAAGGTATACAATTACCAATTAATTTATTATGGTTCTTGTTTCTTATAGAATTAAGATTTATTGTTCTATTTCACTCATATTTGTCTTATGTTCTTTTCAACTTTCCTTCACAGTACTCTTCTCTATCGCTCTAATAAGATATATTATTATATTTTATTCTTCTTTAAAATAGCCCTAATGGCTATAATCTAAAATATAATAATTAAACAATATTGACTATCACAATTATTGTATATATTTCCATATATTTTTCTGTTCTTTAATTAGCTTTCATTCACCATTACTTACTATATTATTCTTATTCCTTTAATTACTAAGATGATTCAGTTCATTAAGTTATTATATTTATCTTTCTCGCCAAGGATATTTTCAATATCGCCAAGGATATTGTTAATATCTGCAACCCACTAAATCAGTATAACTTATTTGGGATTTACTTAATATTTAAATAATATTAAGGGCAGGGTGGATATAATGATTTCTCATTCAGATTCAATAAGTTCTTTAGTTTTCTTCCCTTATCTTTTTGTTATTTACATCTTCTTTCTTTATTAGGCTAGTCTTCTATCTTAATCCCTTTCTTACTTTATCTCTCTCGCCAAGGATATCGCCTAGGATATTTTCAATATCTGCAACCCACCCCCAATATTACCTTACCAATCAGCTGCGGTCCACCAAATAAGCATAGCTGATTTGGGATGCTGATAGGGGAAAATTGGTAATTAGTATAACTAATTTGGGATTTATTACCGGATATATAATAATCCGTATATTATTATAAGTACATTTATATTCTCCAATACATATATAGTATGGATGCTTGAGCAAGGAATCGAACCTTATCAAATAAATTTTCAGTTTATCGCTCTACCATTAAGCTACTCAATTTTCTTATTTATATATCGGATCACCCTTAGCTATACTATGTTTGTATATTTCTTTAATACTAGGTCCACCCCCTCAGCATAGCTGATGGGTAATATGGTATTATTTGTATTCTGATATTATACCTCTCCAAGGATATTTTCAATTTCTACATTCCCAATCAGTATAACTGATTGGGTAGGGCCGCATATATGTACCAATCCCAATCAGCTTCGCTGATTGGGTGGTCTTCAGGTACATATCCTAGGTGGATATTTTAATATCGCCTAGGATATCGCCAAGGATATTTTCAATATCTGTATAACTGAGTGTAGTTATATATATCTTTCCCCCAAGGATATTTTCTATATCTCCAAGGCCCATAACATTCTGGACGAATGTTCCTACCTTGTAAGTAATAGGGATAGTAATAGGGATAGGAGTAGGGATAGTAATTAATTAAGGGTAAGTAATAAGGAGAAGGTAAAGATTAAGAAACTAATAGAAAGAGGTAATATTTTAGTTCAACCAATATATAATAATTGATCAAATCTTACTCTAGGTAGGGAAGCTCTAGCCCATATAAAGATAAAGATAAGTATAAATGTATAAATAGAATTACCAAAGAATAATATAGATGTTAATAAAGACATACTTAATACAAAGGCATATTCTCCTAAATATATAGCTGCAAAAGCCATAGAACCATGTTCAGTAATTACACCAGCTACTAATTCTGATTCAGCTTCAGATAAATCAAAAGGAGGACGATTAGTTTCAGCAATAGCTGAAATAATAAATAATATAAATATAGGAAATAAAGGTATAATATTAGGTATATATATTTGATTATATATTATAACTAATAAATTTAAAGAATTGTTTAAGAGTATAACACTCATTATTATTATTCCTATTGATACTTCATATGATATCATTTGTGCTATTGATCTTATTGCACCTATAAATGTATATTTTGAATTACTAGATCATCCTGTATATAATAATATATATCCACTTAATGATGATATTGCTAATATATATATTATTCCATTATTATTTTCTTGTATTATTGCCCTTAAATTATTTATTGGTATAGGTATAAATATTATTAATGCTAATATTAATATTATTATTGGTCCCTGCATATAATTTATTTTATTTGATTGTTTTGGTATTATTATTTCTTTTATCATTAATTTTCCTCCATCTACTATTGGTTGTAATATTCCATATATTCCTACTATATTTGGTCCTCTTCTTCTTTGCATACTACCCATTATCTTTCTCTCTGCTAATGTTATATATGCTACACTTATTAATATTATTATTATTGTTTCTATTATTGTTACTATAGTCATTTCCTTTCTTCTTCTTCTCTCCTCTTCCGGGTGTCTCTCTCCCTCTCCCTGCACCCTCCCCTCCCCTCCCCTCCCCTTTTACCTATGATATTACCTATAATTTACCTATGATATTACCTATAATTTGCCTAGGGTAGGACGCAGCTGATTGGTTTAGGGTATGAATATAGTATACTACTACCTATAAGGAAGAATTATATTTATTTGATAGAATAAAATATAAGGAATAGTGGGTAAAGGAAAGAGAAATATATATGAGAATATATGACGGATCAGACAAGAATTGAACTTGTATTCTTTTGTATGACAAACAAATATTTTAACCATTATACTACTGATCTTAATAAATATATAATAATATATGGCTATCTAGTTCTATTAAGTTTATATATCCTTCTTTTCCCCTCATCTATTCTGATTGGTCGGGAGGGATATAATAATATAAGGGTTAGGCCATAAATATAGATATTACAACTGCTCCTTCAGGAACAATTACCTTGTTTCGACTTCATCAAAATCTATAAGTATTTAGTGCTTATATTTTCCAACGTGACGGGCTGTTTGTACCAGATAAATTAGATATTCACCGCAACACACTACTTTGCTGATTACTTGCAATTCCTACTTTTGAAGTATATTTCAATACTTCTTCCGTACTTTGATAAACTTTATTTTTTATATTTTATATTTTGGTTTTATCTATGTATGACAATTCTAACCCTTCCTTATATGGATCACTTTATTTGATATCATTCCCTTCTTTATTTTTTACTACTTCCACACCTTTTACCATAAGTAAATTACCATAAGTAAATTACCATAAGTAAATTACCATAAGTAAATTACCATAAGTAAATAAGGGGGTGGTAGTTTTAATGAAATAAGGAATTTCGTTCGTTTATAGACTTAACTTAACAATTCACACCACGAACTTTTCTCAATCGTGCAATACCTTGTATTTATTATTTAAAATAAATATATTATTATTAGAGTATATCTTATTATATACTTAAATATATTATTATTAGAGTATATCTTCATATATACTACCTAGGAGGTAAGATTTTTCGTGTACTATCAGATTAATGATCATCATCCACTGCCTCTTTTTATCTCTGTCAATTTCTTTAATTTTTAATCTTGCGATTTTACTAATCAGGCAAATAATTTTACGCGTTTGCTTTAATACTCCGTATCTTTTTATCCTTATTTCTTTATTTATATATTTCTTTATATATTTCTGAAGCCCATCCAATCAGCTGCGGTCCACCAAATCAGCATAGCTGATTTGGGATGCTAATTGGGATTATTTATATATTTCTTTATATATTTCTGAAGCCCACCCAATCAGCTGCGGTCCACCAAATCAGCATAGCTGATTTGGGATGCTGATTGGGATTATAAAGAAATATTAGGGTATTATACTAGGGTATTTAATTATTATCGTTTACTGCTAAAACTACATCGGTTCCTAATCGATTTTGCTCCTCTAGCCTTCGTGATTCAATGTCAGTAAGTTCATAGAAAGTTCTCTTCAGTTTTGATGTTCCTTTAAGTATTTACAGATTTCACTCTTCCTCTTAAAATTCTACTTCCCTACAAATTACTCTCTTTTTTCCACAGTTTAATTGTTTCAATTTTAATCTTATCACTCTTTACGCCTTTTTATGCTGAATAATGCTAGCCTTATCTGTATTATTAGAATAGGTAATACCTTTCAGTCTTTCCCCTCTTAGGAACTGTACGTGCAATTTTCACTGCATACAGCTCGCGCAAGATTATTTATTTGTATAATATTTATTTGGATTATTTAACTGATTGGGATTATTTTACTGATTAACCTTTTTAAATATATGAATATATAAGAGTATATTTTTCTATATTTTTCTATATTTTTATGTTCGGGTCAATCACCTCCCAATCAGCTTAACTGATTGGTAATAGAATAAAGATATAAATAATACAATTTTTCTTATAGTTAATCCCACCTTTTTATCCACGTTTGCCACCTTTCAGTGTAGAGTATTTTACTCCTATCCTAATCATTACAATTAGGCATTAGCTTCTTGGATGATTCTTATTCCCACTAAACTATATGTACCATTACTGGTACACTTCCTTAATTGTAGATATTATGGATCTTATAAATTAAGGTATTTATTGGGCTTACTCCCTTCTAATAATTGAACTTTCTTATACTTACATAATTGTTAATTATATAAGCCCACTTTTTTAAGGTGGTCTTCCTTAGGTTAGTACTATACACCGAATAATTTGTGATCTCTTTAGATAGAGTAACGGAGATTCTATCTACACTTATTATATATTCGTATCAAGGAATTTCAAATATTTCAGCATTACGATGTTTTAATATGTACTTTCACTTTCATTAACCATAGAAGACTTCTATCTAGATCTTATATATTCATTGTCCTTACGAATATTATGACCATTGTCCCTCAAGACTTTATACCAATAAATTACTTCATTCGCATATTAAGGTAGATATATAATATGAGATTATTATAACGTTTTTTACCGTATTTCAATTATTAGTATTGGATCGCACACCGCTGCTGCTGGCACAGTTAATTGGCCAAGACTTATTTATGGAATTCATTATATACCTTTATTGGTCTTATATTATTATGGTTTTATTTATTATTTGATTATATTTCGTAAGGATATTTCCCGAATGGAAATATCTATTCTATACCCAAATTAGTATTTTGATTCCCTCCCTTCCAATCAGTATAACTTATTGGTGATGGAGATCCCAGGTATAGATAGTTATATATTTATAACATTGTAATCCCATTTGTTTTATAAGTTAATATTTTATTTAATAGACTGTTTCACGCTCTCGCGCATTGAACAATATCCTTGACTGCTGAAAACCTTGTATTAATTAAATAATACAGGGGTTTTATGGTTATTTATTAGTTTATTTTTACTTACCATTGTGACAATCCAATCTTTCAATCTTGTTACAAAACACTTAGTCTTGTATAAGGTTTATCTTTACTTACCTTAGGCTCCTACCAATCAGCATAGCTTATTGGTGGAATTAGTATAACTAATGGTATGATTATAGGTAAAATCCTTATTGTTATTCACCTCCTTTATTATGTCCCACCAAATCAGTATAACTTCTTTGGGAATTAGGGGACCTTTCTATGCATGTCTAAGATCTATTTACCGCATTTATTCTAAACCAGAATCAAATTTTACTTATTTATTTATGTTACAATACCTTACTTTCATTTGTTTGGATACTAATGGCTTATACGAATATATTTATATTGATTATTACTGATACTAATCTAATTGTGTCTATTCTTTTCTGCTATCCCCAATCATCCAATGCTGATTGTTATATTACCACCCAAATAGTATGGCTGATGGGGGTATAATTAAGGGTGACAAAAGAGAGATATATATCCACCAAGGATATGGAAAATATATTACCAATCAGTTATACTGATTTGGAATGGCGATAAATAAATATATATATTTATTAAGTTAGTTGACAGAGAGGATTATTGTGTCGTTCTTGAAAAACGAAAAGCTATGCTTCAAAGGTTCGAATCCTTTACTAACCATTCTTAGTTCCAATCTTATGTATATCTTATATGTATATAACTGGCAATGGGCCAGGAAAGAATTGAACTTTCATCTATAGTATCGTACACTATTACTCTATCCTTTAAGTTACTAACCACAAACGTATATATTTCCCACAGGTAAATATCCCCTGCCAATCAGCTGCGGTCCACCAAATTAATAAATTTGGGATACTGATTGGGAATGGTGAAATTGAAAAATATCTTCAATCAGTTATACTGATTGGGAATGGTGATTAATTTATAATACAGGTAATTCATCAAAGGTATGGTATTTAGGAGGATTAGGTAAAGAAAATTCTAGATCAATATTATTAGGATAAAACTCTAACATTGAATTATGAAAGAATAGAGTATTATAATCTTCTGTATTGGTAACTATAGTTTCATTAAAAGGTATTTTACTTGTAAACAAGTCATATAATATATATACAAATAAGAATACAGTTATTAATGATATCATTGCTCCTATTGATGCTATTGTATTCCAAGCATGATAATTATCTGCATAATCTCCTATTCTTCTAGGCATACCTGCTAAACCTAAGAAATGCATAGGTCCAAATAATAAATTAACACCTATGAAAAAAGAATAATAATGTATTTTACCTAATATTTCCTTATATGTATATCCTATTATTTTTGGTGCCCAATGATAAAATCCGGCAAATATACCGAATACTGCTCCCATTGATAATAATGAAATGATCAGCCAGGATTGCCAACTGATTTTTCCCGAACGTACCGGGCACCTTTCAATGCAGTACGCTCTCAAAGTTATAATATTAAAAAAGAAATGAACCAATTTTAGGACCATCATATATACCCTTATGTACTTTAATATGACAATATTGACATAATGGTATTTGTTTTCTATTAATATTAATCATAGTTTGTGTTAATAAATCATTACTTTTCTGCGGCCCACTACCCATCAGCTTAGCTGATAGGTAGATTTTTCTTAAAGGTGTTAAATGGTGCATTTCAACTTGTAAAATACTACCACATAGTTTACATGGTTCATTTAATAGATCCTTAGTTCTACAAGTAAATTTAGAGATTTTATCAATTAGAGTTAAAGGTATGGTTGTATTCATTCATATTTTTTTTTTTAATATGGGTTTTCCCCATTTAGGAAAGGAGGTAATGAGATTACCTGTATTAGTTTTAATAGTTATATATTTTCCGTATTTTTTCAATACTTTACTTTTAGTTTTTAATCTAAATTTACTAGCTAATGTTAATACACAGGAATAAAATAATATATAATATACTTGATTTAATGCGGCAAAATTAGAGCAAACTGAATAATAATTGGCAATAATTAACCATATTATCTTAAAATGATTTACAATTTGAGATGGTGTTAAATGTATTAATCTTCCTACCCTTGTAGGATTATTTCTTTTCCCTCTACAATATTTTATTTCATTTAATTTAGATACTAATACGGATACTGGTACAGATATTAATGGTCTACTTGTTTGTTGTACTTTTACCATGGTATGTGGATCTTCTCTTTTTGCTCTTATTTGTATAACTCTTTTATTTATAGGTGTTATATGTATTTCAAAACCTAGAAAATTAACCCTGTCTGTAGATGCATGTTTAATAGTATTATCTATATTCCATTCTAGATTTAAATTTGTTTTTAAAAACTCCTTTAAATCTATCTGTATTTTTAAACTATCTTTATTACTACCTATTATTCCTATTATAAATTGATCCCCGTAACGTATATAACTTAATCTTTTAAAATTTTCATCATTTGGTAACAACCTTGGTATTTGTTTTTTCCTTAATTCTCTATTAGCTTTAGCTAATTCTATACCACTTAATTTTCTAATTATTTTATGGTGTTCAGGGTTGGTCTTACGACGTATACCTTTATTAAAATTAAGGATCAAGTCTCCCATTCATACATCTAATTTATGTAAATATATATTGCATAATATAGGTGGAAGTATTATTTCCTTTGTTGTATTAGTTATATTACTTAAAGTAAAATTAGGAGTCTTTAATAATTTATAGATTAGATCCATAAATACTTGATCTTTAATTCTTAATTGTAAACATTGTACTAATAGCTTTTGGTTAAATAAAGCAAACCCTTTACTTATATCTCCATTTATAAATCATTTTTTTTCCCCCATTTTCATTTTTATCTCATTTATTACGGTATGACTATCTTTTTCTGGTCTAAAACCTTGATTGTATTCTAAAAATGTAGGTTCATATATTGCCTCTAATACCAATCTCATTGCTTCTTGTATAATTTTATCCCTTATAGATAAATTCCTTGTGGAGGATTTAAATTTAAAACTACCTGTCCTTAATTCTTTTTGAATAATAGTAAACCATTTATCGGTTAGTTTATCTCCAAGGATATTTTCAATATCTCCAAGGATATTTTCAATATCTCCAAGGATATTTTCTGGAAAGAAAATATCTATTGTTTTCTCATTTACTTCTGGATTATATAAAGTATTATTACCCTGACTATTTTTAATATTATTATAAGAAAGTTTTAATATATCTATATTACTTATTATATTAGTTATATTAGTATTTATATATTCCTGATTCTTTTGATTTTCTTTTCTTAATTGCTCTAATTCAATTATACCCGCCGGCATATTTTTCTTAGTGCTATAACTCCTAGGACACTTCGACAAATTTCTTTTTGACATTTTCTCTAATTCCCAATCAGCATCCCAAATCAGCTATGCTTATTTGGTGGACCGCAGCTGATCAGGTGACCAGTGGACTATGACCCTCTGGTTATTATAGTGTTTAATACTTTGAATATTTCTCTACTATTATCCCTCTGTTATCCTCTTATCCCTCCCTTCTTCTAGAAGGGGGGAGTAGGATAATCCCAAATTCCTAGTTAATTACCCCAATAATATTATTCAGGACTCTCTTAGCATTATGATTAATCATTTTAATCCGTTTATATGTAACTTCAATAGTATACCTACCACTACGTAAAATAGGTATACACTTATAAAAACACTTCTTAGGTGTCTCGACTTCCTACGACTTGCTAATTTTAGAGATTCGTTATCCTATCCTTAATCCCCTTATTCAGAGATAATATTGTAGCTCGGGAAATACTCTTTCAATCTCCCTTTTCTAACAGTCTATGTTCCCCTAAACCATTACTGGGTAAGGTAAGTTAGTTGCTTTAATACAAAAAAAAACTAAGATAACCCATATATAATGAGTATTCAATTTCTTTTGTTGAAGTTTTTGTATGGATAGTTTTCTATCCAAGGTAATTAATAGTTAAATGGCGAACCGTAATGAAAATGTGAGACCACGTAATAGGTATCGTGTACATACATATCTATACTACTATTTGCTAATACTACACCTGTAATTCCACCTATTGTAAATAATATAATAAATCCTAATACATATAACATAGGAGTATTTAATATTATTTTTCCCCCATATATTGTTGCTAATCATGAAAATATCTTAACCCCTGTAGGGACCGCTATTACTAATGTAGCAGCTGTAAAATATGCTTTTGTATCTACGTCTAAACCTACTGTAAATTGATGATGGCTCCATACTATAAATCCTAATATACCTATCGATACCATTGCATAGGCCATTCCATGATAACCAAATATTTCTTTATTTGTATATCTTTTTATTATTTGTGATACTATTCCAAATGTCGGTAAAATTAATAGTTAGATGGGCTACCGGCTCTTATTTTATATTTATAAACCTTAGATTCCAATAACCTTCTCCCGAACCGTACGTGCACCTTTCAGTGCATACGGCTCTCCATTTATTATTGTAAAAAAAGGACTTAGAATATTTAACCATCATAAGTACCACTATGAATTTTATCGTGACATGTTTCACAAACAGGTATTTTTAATGTAGCCATTATTTTATCAGTTGTTGATAATTTTGGATTAAGATTTTTAAGGTGTTTTACATGATGCATTTCTATATTTTCCACATATTTGACAAGGTTTATCCATACTAAAGTTAGTTCTCAAGTTATACTTTGTAACTTCTAGTGGATCACCTGCAGTTATCATTGGTTTCTTTGAGATATCGGGTTGATAGTTTAAATCTAAAACTTTCCCTTTCATCTCGACGGCTAAATTTTTTCCATATTGTTGGATTATTTTAGCAAGACTGCTTTTATATTTTGCAGCCAATGTGTGGGCAGCTGAGTATTTAAGTAAGTAAGTAATATCCTTAATATTATAGTAGTCATCTGCTAGTATATAGTAGTTCATATAGCCCATAATTATTGCTCTGTATTTTATTATAATTTCTTGTTCCGTGTGATTTACCCATGGTCCATAGTATTTACCTTTGTATACATCTTGTCTTACAAAACCTTTATTTCTTAGTCTTTTGACTAGATCTTCAGTAGGTATATAAAGTTTTACTCTCCCATGATTACACCTTCTTAGGATACCATTTATAACAGTTTTCTTACTTTCGTAGAATTCTTTATCTGTTACCAATATTTTATAACCTAGGAATTTTACACAGTCTTTCTGTACATGTGTTACCTTAGTTTTATCTTCATTTAGCTCTATAAGCAATTCCTTTTTTAGGAATTCTGCTATTTTAGCTTTTATTTCTTCTGCCACTGTCTTAGGTCCCAATACTCCTACAATAAAATCATCTGCATATCTTACATAGTGAACATTAACTCCGGTTCTTAATGTATAGTTTGTATTCATCAATATCTTACGTTTCTCTTTTAAAACTGTTAAGTTCTCTTTTGACTTGTCTGCTTTATATTTTAACACTGCCTTTCTATAAGGGGTTATTGCTTTATTATATTCAGGACTTTGTTTTCCTGTCTTATAGGTATTTTTAATATGTTCCATAAATACATCGAGTTCGTGTAGATATATATTACTTAATATTGGACTAAGTACTCCACCTTGTGGTACACCTATATGATTGGGTATAAGTTTACTATTTGTTTCTATATATCCTGCTTTTACTAATTTCCAATACAAATCTATAATATTCTTATCTTTAATTGTTTTACTTAATAGTTCCGCTAATTTATGGTGATTTATATTGTCAAAATATGCTTTGATATCACCTTCTATCATTCATGTTACACCTGTCCATTTGGTTATTTCCTTAAGAGTTGTATGACAACTTCTATTTG
>Ga0335397_10004627_pt1 | contig 18145 bp, 17 predicted proteins | sample MAT04_FD_205740 | JGI IMG/M metagenome (GOLD analysis project Ga0335397, IMG submission 205740) | Freshwater microbial communities from Lake Fryxell liftoff mats and glacier meltwater in Antarctica - MAT-04 (spades assembly) (version 2) ... | reverse complement strand
GGCGCGCTGGTGCTTGCGGCGTCGAGCGTATCGAGATGACGCTTTGCCGCGAAAACAAACGCTGGAGCGCCCGGCCCGCCATTTACGTATTTGTAGCTGCAACCCACGGCGAGATCAGCATTGCAGGCGTTCAACTCGACCGGAAACGCGCAGGTCGAATGCGCGAGATCCCAGAGCATCAGTGCGCCTTTTGACTGCACGAGCGCGGTCATCGCCTTCATGTCGTAGCGCTCGCCGGTGCGGTAATCCACCTGAGTCAGCATGACGACAGCCGTGCAACCGCTGAACGCTTCAATCGTCGATTCCATCTCCTGTCGCTTCACAAACTCCAGCTGAATCTGGCGTTCCCGCAGCAAATCGCGGATGCCCTGCGCAATGTAGAGGTCGGTCGGGAAGTTGTCGATGTCGGAAATGATGACGTTGCGTTGCGGCTGGTCCTGCTGCAGCGCGAGCGCCGTCAGCAATGCCTTGAACAAGTTCACCGACGTCGAATCACAGGCGATCACTTCGCCCGCGTTCGCCCCGATCAAGCGCGCGATCTTGTCGCCACAACGACGCGGCGCGTTCACCCAGTCGGCAGTGTTCCACGAGCGAATGAGGCCGTTGCCCCACTCCTGAACGACTGTTTTGGCGACGGCGGCAGCTGTGGCCTTCGGCAGCACGCCGAGCGAGTTACCGTCGAGATAAATCACGCCATCAGGGATGGAAAACTGTTGCCGGTATTCTGCGATTGGGGTGGGTGTCATGCTGTCTCTTCAGGTCCTGTCAGGTGCAATGATAAATCGCGCGACATCCGGCATTTCCAGCGTTTAGCGCACAATGCGCAATCGACATAACCCGCCTTCCCCGATGAGAAACCTGATCCTGCTCCTTCACCTGTTTGCCGCGATCGTGTGGCTCGGAGGCATGGTGTTCGCACACTTCTGCCTGCGCCCCTCGGTGGCGATGCTGGAGCCGCCAAAACGCCTCGCGTTGATGGCGGCAACCCTGACGCGATTTTTCAATATTGTGATCGTGGCCATTGTGATCTTGCTCGCGACTGGCGTGCAGCTCTACATCGCCCGCGACGGGGCGGCTGCAGCGGCGATCGGGATGCATTTGATGTCGGGCATTGGGATCGCGATGATGCTCCTGTTTGGCCACCTCTTTTTCGGGCCCTTTCGCCGCATGAAGGCGGCGGTGATCGCAGAGGCGTGGCCGGTCGCCGCCACTCAGCTTGGCATGATCAGAGTATTGGTGCTTGCCAACATGATCTTGGGGTTTCTGGCAGTCAGCGCGGTTCGACTGCTCTGATCGACCGCAATTCGGCATTGCCTTTTTTCGCCATCCCTTGCTATATCTAAGATAGGGAGCCATTCAGAGTGTTGTCGACTTCCGCATAAATGACGGTCTAGCCCCAATAGAGCCGACCTTGCACAGAAAAGCTGAATCAGCAGATAACTACAGCAACCGACTACCGGCTCGCAACCGGAGCGGCGAAATGCGGCGCGAATTTGGCTGCAATGACCTCTGGCGTGACCGGCCCGACGTGTTTGGCGCGGATGACGCCTTCCTTGTCGATCAGGAAGGTCTCCGGCGCGCCGTAAACACCCCAGTCGAGCGCGGTTTTGCCATCGGGATCATAAGCGGACAGGTTGTACGGATCGCCGGTTTTTCTGAGCACTTCAAGACCCAGATCGCGCTTGTCTTTGTAGTTCAAACCGATGATCGGGACGATGCCGGATTTTTGCATTGCAAGCAGATGGGGGTGCTCGTCCTTGCAGTTCGGACACCAGCTCGCCCACACGTTGAACAGCCAGACTTTGCCCTTGAGATCGGCGGGAGAAAACGTGGCGTTCGCGTTGCCGAGTTGCGGTAGCGTGAAGGCGGGGGCGGGTTTGCCGATGAGTGGCGACGGCACTTCGCGCGGGTCGCGGTAGAGGCCGAAATAGAGAATTGCGGCCAGGGCGAAGAAGGCGATCGGGAGCAGGAGCCTTTTGTTCATCGACTACTGCTTGAGGGTCTTAGCGGCCATTTCGCGCGCCTTTGTGGCGCGCTCGACCGCAGTCGCAGCCTCCGGCGGCATGTAATTCTCATCATGCTTGGCCAGCACTTCTCTCGCGCGGAAGACGCCGTCGTCACCCAGCGTGCCTTGCGCGACCACGCCTTTTCCTTCTTTAAACAAGTCAGGCAAGATGCCGCTGTACGCGACGGGCACAATCTGCGCGGTGTCGGTGACGCGGAAGCTCACATTCACGCCGTCGCGCTTGACGCTGCCCATTTCGACCATGCCGCCTAGGCGAAAGATGCGACCGATGGGCGCTTCTTTCGACGTGATTTGCGTCGGCGTAAAAAAGAACACCAGGTTCTGGTTGAACGCGGTGAGCACCAGCGCAACCGCAGCAGAGAGTAAGACCAATCCACCGAGGATCAGCGCGAGGCGTTTTTGCTTAATGGTCATAGCGCGTCCTGAGTCTCTTGCATCATTCGAGTGGCCGCTTTTCGAGCGCTGCGAAGGCTCAAAAGTTCCGCAATGACCGCTATCAGCAGTGCGCCGTAGCTACCCCAGACGAAGAATCCGCGCCCGCCCATGTCCCAAAACGCGCTCCATGACTCCCAGATCATTTGACCGCCTCCTTAAGCCACGCCGCGCCCTGGTCACGTTCGATGATTTGCGTGCGCAGTCGGTGCATCGACGCCGCGATGCAATACGCCCAGAACGCAAACGTCATGATGAGCATCGCCCACAGCATGATCGCTGCCATCGACGAACTTCCGGGACGCACTGATGAGCCCTGATGCAGCGTCGTCCACCATTTCACGCTGAAATAAATGATCGGCACGTTGATCGCGCCGACGAGCGCGATTAATGCCGAAGCGCGGTCGCCTTTCTTCTTGTCATCGAACGCAGCGGCGAGCGCCATGTAACCGACGTAGAGAAAGAACAGGATGAGCGTCGAGGTAATTCGCGCATCCCACACCCAATACGTGCCCCAGGTCGGACGGCCCCACAGCGCGCCCGTCCACAACGCGATAACCGCCATGATCGCGCCGGTGGGCGCAAGCGCGTGGCTCATCATGAACGACAGGCGCGTCCCGAGCACGAGTCCCGTACCCGACCAAAAAGCCATCGCCAGGTAGATGATCATCGTCATCCATGCTGCAGGAACGTGAATAAAGATAACTCGGTAGACCTCGCCCTGCGTCGCGTCCGCAGGCGCGACGAAGAACCCCACATATAGCCCAACGACTGCCAGCAAAACTGCAAGCACCCAGCAGATTTTTTCGATCTTGCCCGCGAGAGGATAGAACGTGGCGGGCGAAGCGTAACGCCAGAACCAGCGTCCTGCAAATGTGTCGTTCGATTGTTGTTCGGTACGTGCCACTTTTTTAATCAGTGCTTATTTTCAGGGCGGCGGCTGCCGCAAGCGGACACAATGCTAGTGCAAGCAGCAGGAACGCGCCCTGCAACGCCAGTTCTGCCACGGGCGACTCGCCGTAGAGCACTTTGAGCGCCGCGCCCGCGCCGAAAATGAGCGTTGGGATCGTTAACGGAAGCACCAGCACAGCCGTGAGGATCGCACCGCCACGTGCAGACACCAAAAGCGCTGCGGCGATAGCGCCAATCAGCAAGAGCGTCGGCACCGCCATCGCGACTGACACGGCAAGCATGCCAGCGACGTCGAACGGCAATGCATAAAAGAGTGCGAACACCGGCGTTGCGACGGTGAGCGCTACGCCGAGACCAAGCGAGAGCGCGGCGATTCGAGCCAGAATGAGCACCGCCAGCGGCTCACTCGAAGCGAGCATTAGCTCAAGCGATCCGTCTCGTGCATCCTCGTCAAACAAGCGCGGCAACGACAGCATGGCGGAAAGCAACGCGCCGACAAAAATCACACCAATCCCGATGAGTTTGAGTTTTTCCGATTCACTACCAACCGCGAACGGAAACAGTGAACACACAATCAGAAAAAACACGATCGGATTGGCCCAGTCGCTCTTGCGCCGCGCAAAGAGCTGCATCTCGCGGCGGAACACTGCGGTAGTTGCCGCGCGCAGGCTCACAGTGCGAGCTCCTGAATACTGGAAGCGTTGATGGCGACTGTTTGGTGCGACGTCAGCACGACGATTGCACCCGCGGCCAGCTCTTGGCTGATGAGCAATGCGAGCTGCGATTGCGTATCGGTGTCAAGCGCGACGAACGGCTCGTCAAGCAGCCAGGCGCGCTCGCCGGGTTGCGCACGCAGCAGCAATCGAGCGAGCGACGCACGTTTGCGCTGACCCTGAGATAAGCTGCCGAAGCGGCGATTGATGAGCTTTTCCACACCCAGTTGGGTCAGAGCACGACGCACGACAGGTGTCGTACCGTCAAGACCCGCTAATGCTGCGGCGTAGCTCAAGTTCTCGGCAACGGTAAGCGCATCGTTCATCGCGTTGGCGTGGCCGGCGAAGACTGCGGCTTCGCCAGGGCGCAGTTCCATGGAATCAGCGGCATGCCACTGCACCGTACCCGCCGACGCAGCCCCTAACCCGGCGAGTATTCGCAGCAGCGTGGTCTTACCAGCTCCGTTGGGCCCAAGCACCCGAAGTAGCGTGCCAGAAGCGACATTAACGTTGACGTCTGCAAACACAGTCTTGCCGCCGCGCTCGGCAGCCAGCGCTTCAAGACGAAGATTTGTGCAAGGATTCACGAAACTGCGCGCACCTTGAATGCCGCCCAGATCGACACAATGCCGACGATGCACGAGAGATAGCCCACCGCTTCATAGCCTACGATTTGTCCGTTGGCTGAGGTGGTCAACATCGCGCCGCCAACGAGGGCAGCAAGTCCGGTAAACAAGTTTTGTACCGCCGAGTTAAACGACATCAAACGCCCGCGCATTTGCGGAATCGTCGCAGCCGTCACTAGCGCCGAGGACGGTACAAAGCGACCGCTCACAAAGATGAAAAACAACGCTGACACGGCAAGTTGCCCGAACAGATTGAGTCCATACGAATGCGTAATGAGAACCATGGGAATGATGGAGGCGAGCACCAGCCAATAGTAAAACTTTGCGCGCGGATAGCGATCAGTCATTCGACCGAACAGAGGACGCGTAAAGAGCGTAACCCCGCCGCCGACTAGATAAAAGTACGCAAGCTGAAGCTCGGTCATGCCTTCATTCGCGACGCGCGACGGCGCGATGTACGGGATGACCATCATCCCGGACAGCGTGAGCAAACCCGTCGTTGCGAAGGCCCACCAGTGATTGGGCACCGAGAGCAATTCGGCATAACCCGCCCACAATCCCTGCGGGTTGCCCGCGCGAATGTGGCCGCGCATCACCGGCACCAGCCGCTGCGCAACCACCCACAATACACAACAGGAAATCGCCAGCGCGAGAAACGGTGTGTGCCAGCCGCCCTGACCCGCTGCATAAATCGCGAGCGGCACGCCGAGTACGGCCGATAGCGAAAACGACAACATTACGAGGCCCATGGCGCGGCCACGACGCTCGTCGGGCACCAGATCGCCCACGATGGACATCGCGATAGATCCCTGCACGCCGCCGAACACACCCGACACGATGCGTGCGATGAGCAACATCGCATAGCTTGGTGCCAGCGCGCAGCCAAGCGTGCCCACGATCAGCCCCACATAGACGAATAACAGCGCGCGCTTGCGATCAAACCGGTCTGCGATGGAGGCCATGAGCAGCGATGAGACCGCTGCGGCGAATGCGTACGCCGAGACCAGCAACCCAAATTGTGATGTCGAAATACCGAATTCGCGCATCAGATGCGGCGACAGAGGCATCAGGATCATGAAGTCGAGAATGTTGGTGAGACTCATCAGCATCAGCACGATGAGAATCTGGCGTTCACGCTTGGGGTTCAGGGCGGAGGCGGGTACTGCAGCGGGCATTGAAGAGAAACAAAAAGGGGCGGTCAGCGATGACGCGCCCCTTCATTTATTGCGGGCAAACCCTATTTTACGGTGCGCGACGGCCGCACGACGTTACTACTTCACTTTGCTGAAATCGCCCGCCAACACGGACGACAACTGCGCCGGGTTCACGTATTTCTTGAGAACCGCATCGAAGTCGGCTTTCGTGAGTTTCGCAATGTTCGTTTCGATCTCGCCGACGAACGCATAGGTACGATCTGCATCCGACAAGCCGACGAGCTGCGCCGCAAGCGAAGCGTCCTGCGTGCGACGGACTTTTCTTTGATCGAGCAGCGATTGCTTTTGCAACACGAACTCTTCTTCGGTGAGCTCGCCGCGCAGCAAAATATTTAGCTCATCCTTGAGCGATGCTTCCGCCTTCGCAGCGTTTTGTGGATTCGAGATGAAGCCAAATGTCCACGACGCACTATTGGAGAAAGTCGGCACCGAGAGCATGCTGAACACGTCGTAGCTCAGACCTTCTTTTTCGCGAACACGCAGGAACAAGCGCGCACCGCCAGAGCCGCCGACAATAAAGTCTGCCAGCACCAATGCCGGGTAGTCCGTCGATTTGTCTTGCAGCGGAAAAGCGACGCGCGTCATGTAGGTCGCGTTTTCTTTGTCGGGTGTGGCAATCTTTTCCTGCCTGACTACAGTGGGCTTGTATTCGCGATTGACGCGCGTAAACGGCTGCGGCAATTTGCTTTTCCCGAAGGCTTGTGCAAGCACCGTTTTCACGGTTACCGGATCAAAGTCGCCCACAATCGATATCTCGGCACTACTGAAGCCGCGCATTGCGTTGGCGTAGCTAATAATCTGTTGGCGAGTGACTGCCTTGATCGCCGTGATTCGCTCAGGAATGGTTGGGACGTAGCGCCAATCACCGAAAGGATAAGTCGAAAACTGTCGCTCAAGTGCGTTCTGGGCAAGGCTGTCTGGTTCTACTGCTGAAGCCTCCAGGGCAGTGATCATTTCCTTGCGAACCAGTTCCAACTCGTCGGCTGGAAAGGTTGCGGTGTAATAGATTTGCGATGTGAACAACAGCAAATCATTCAGGTACTGACGCTTGGTCTGCAAACCTCCGCCACCAAGACTAACCCCACCACTGGTGCGCAGCGCGTCGAGTCGATCATGAATTTGTTGCCGCGTGAGTCCTTTCGAGCCGCGCATCATCAATGCGCTGGCGAGGTCATCGACGGCGTGCTTGCCAAAAAGTGATTTTTCATCGCCATGGCCAATCCGGAACGCGACCTGAACGGTGTTACCGCGCGTTTTTTTAGGTAGCAGCGCGACCTTCATACCGTTATCAAGTTTGAATCGCTCGGTACGCTTCTCCAGATTCTCAGCGCTGGGATCAAACACTTCGCCTTCGCTCGCCGCTGTGTCGCCTTTGTAGTCAACCAGAAGAGTGGCCAGTTCCGGGCGCGTCGGCATGTCTACGCGGTCTGGCTTCGCTGTCGGGATGTAGCGGCCCAGTGTCCGGTTTTGCGGTTTTAAATATGTTTTTGCGACCCGCGTCACGTCAGCATTCGTGACCTTGCTGAGGCGATCTCGCTGGTAGAAAAAGAAACGCCAGTCGCCGTTCGCGATGGCTTCCGAGAGCGATACGGCGAAACGCCCCGAGTCCGAAATAGTCTGGTCGTAGCCGCGTGCGATTTGTAATTTGATGCGATCAAGCTCGGTCTCAGTGAACGGTTTGTTACCTGCCGCTTCAATCGTCGATAGCAGCACATTGCGCGCACGATCAATCGATTGTGTTTTGTTCAAGGTAGCCCAGAACCCCATTAGGCTGGGTTCAAACATCACGTCGCTCTCGACGTCAACACCCACCGCAAGTTTCGCCTTGACCAGCGCCTGATAAAGCCTCCCGCCAGGCTCGTTAACCATCAGATTCATGAGCACTTGCAAAGCGGCTGAATCGGGATGCGCAGCGGGTGGCGTGCGATAGGCGGCAAACAAAAACTGACTGTCGCCAACGCGACGAACCGTGATCTCGCGCTCGCCGTCTTGCGTCGGTTCTACCGTCCATAGCTTGGGCAAAATACGTGTGGGTTTGGGTAGTTTTCCGAAGTTCTCAGCGAGCAAAGCCAGCGTTTTATCGGTATCAAATTTGCCTGCGATCAGAATCACGGCATTGTCAGGCTGATAATAGGTTCGATAGAAAGCACGCAGGTTTTCGATGCCGACATTTTCGATATCGCTACGATTGCCGATCGTCGAGTTACCATAGTTATGCCATGCAAACGCGGTTGCAAAAACCTTCTGGTAGAGCGTGCCTTGCGGGCGGTTCTCGCCCATCTCGAATTCATTTCTCACCACCGTCATCTCGGTGTCGAGTTCCTCACGCAGGATATTGGAGTTGACCATTCGATCGGCTTCCATCTCGATGGCCCATTTCAGGTTGTCATCGTTGGCTGTGAAGCTTTCGTAATAATTCGTGCGATCGAGCCAGGTTGTGCCGTTATTGATGAATCCACGATTGGCCATGTCTTGCCAAAGCTTGGGGTACTTTGGCGTTGACTTGAACAGCATGTGCTCCAGCAGATGAGCCATACCGGTTTCGCCGTAGCCTTCGTGCCGCGAGCCGACCAGGTAGGTGATGTTCACCGTAATTTTTGGGCTCGACGCATCGGGGAAGAGCAGCACCCGCAGGCCATTTGATTTGAGCGTGTATTCGCTGATACCTTCGACGTTGGGGCCGACACTAAACGCAGGATTTGCAGGTTGCGCAAACGCGGCAGTCGACAGGATTGTGAGCGCGCTCACAGCGATGCACAGCCATCGCGCGCGAATTGATTGAGTCATCGTAAAGAACTTCATAACATGTGAATGGTGAGCGTAGCTGAAATTGGGAGGAGCACTCTGTCGCGTTTGTGGGAGCGGCTTTAGCCGCGATGGGTCGAATGGACACAAATCGCGGCTAAAGCCGCTCCCACAAGGAATTCGGGACAACTCAGAGGTTTGTTTCCGCCTGCAACGCCCACAGCCTTGCATAGAGTCCCTGCCCAGCAAGGAGTTCCGCATGCGAGCCCTGCTCGACGATACGGCCCGCCTCCATGACCAGAATGCGGTCGGCATCGACGATGGTGGACAAGCGATGCGCAATGATCAGCGTCGTGCGTTCACGGCTCACGGCCTTGATCTCGGCCTGAATCGCTTTCTCGCTTTCGCTGTCGAGGGCGGAGGTGGCTTCGTCAAAGATGAGAATCGCTGGGTTTTTCAAAAGTGCGCGGGCAATGGCGACGCGTTGTTTTTCGCCACCCGACAGTTTCAGGCCGCGCTCGCCGACTGCCGTTTGCAAACCTTGCGGCAGCACGGCGACGAATGCTTCCAGCCGTGCGGCACGAATTGCGGAGGCAACCTCTTCGTCGCTCGCTGTCGGACAACCGTAGCGCAGGTTGTATTCCAGCGTATCGTTGAATAACACCGTATCCTGTGGCACGATACCGATAGCGGAGCGCAGGCTGGTTTGAGTGAAGTCGCGAATGTCAGTGCCGTCAATGCGGATCGCGCCATCGGTGACGTCGTAGAACCTGAATAGCAGACGCGCAAGCGTGCTCTTGCCGCCGCCGCTGGGGCCGACTACTGCGAAAGTCTGACCTGCTGGAACATGAAAGCTTACGTCTTGCAGAATGATGCGGTCGGGCTCATAGGCAAAGCGCACCGATTCGAAGCTGACGTTCCCGGCCCGTGCACGATCCGGTTGCAGCGTCTGTGCATTCGGGCGGTCCGCAATCTCCTGATGCTCATTCATCAAACCAAACATGCGTGCCATATCGGTCGCGGACTGGCGAATTTCCCGATAGATCACGCCAAGAAAATTGAGCGGCGCATAAAGCTGGATCAAAAACGCGTTGACCAGCACCAGATCGCCCACCGACATGGTGCCCTTCATGACGCCATCAATCGCTCGCCACATAACGAGGCTAGCGCCGGTCGCTATGAACAGACTCTGTCCAAGATTGAGTAGCGACAGCGAAGTCTGTGAGCGAACTGCCGCACGCTCCCAGCGCTGCAAGCTCTGGTCGTAACGATCCGCCTCAAACCGCTCGTTGCCGAAATACTTGACCGTTTCGTAATTAAGCAAACTGTCGATGGCCTTCGAGTTCGCCTTCGAGTCCAGCTCGTTCATTTCCTTGCGGAACGCAGTGCGCCATTCGGTGACCGTGATCGTGTAGACGATGTAGCCGATCAGCGTCACGAGCGTGATGGTGACGAACGTCCAGTCGTACTTCCATGCGAGGATACCAGCGACCAGCGCGAGTTCAATCAAGGTCGGCAGGATCGAGAACAGCAGGTAACTCATGAGCGACGAGATGCCGCGTGTGCCACGCTCAATGTCGCGCGTCAAGCCACCGGTTTGTCGTGCCAGATGAAAGCGCAACGACAAGCGATGCAAATGCTCAAAAGTTTCCAGCGCGATGCGGCGCACTGCGCGCTGCGTGACTTTGGCAAAGAAGAATTCGCGCAATTCGGTGAAGAGCGTGACCGACAGGCGCGCCAGACCGTAGGCCAGCAGAAGTGCAAACGGAACCACAAGCAGCGCTTTGTCAGTGCCCAGATGATCGACAATCCACTTGAGCACCAGCGGCACCGAAACGTTGCCGATTTTGGCCAGCACCAGACAACTCAACGCGATAGCGATCCGAGCTTTGTACTGCGCCAGGTACGGCAACAACAGCCGCGCAGGGCTCAAAGTCCGCGCTGGGCTCAGCGACTCCGAACTCACCGGCAACTCACGAACGGGAGAGCTTTCCAGCGATGGCTAAATTCCTGAGGGTCGCGAGAAACTCCTTCATCTGCGTCGGCTTGGTCAGGTAAGCGTCGCAGCCAGCAAATTTCGCACGCAATCGATCCACGGCACCGGTGCGCGAGGTCAACATGATGAGTACCGATGGGGCCTGCGTACCCAGCGCGCGGAGCTTCCGCAACACTTCGGTACCCAGCATTTCCGGCATCTCAAAATCCACCAGCGCGACGTCGAAATGCTTTTCTGTGGCCATGAGAATACCGGCCGCACCGCTCGCAGCGGTATCAACAGCAAACCCCACTTTGACGAGCGCTGCAGAGATCGCTTCGCGCGAAAAGTGCGAGTCGTCAACCACAAGAATGTTGAGCGCACGCTGCCACGGCAAACCCGCTGACGTGGCAATCGAACCGGCGGCCGACGTGGCTGGGGCCGATGCGGGCGCAATAACCGTGACCGCAGTCGAATCGGAATCTGTTGGGGACAACGCGGAAGGCTTAGGCTCGTCGGCAACAGATGTAGCGGTGGGTTCTGTCGACGAAGACGCTGCCACACCGCCTGTCATCTCAACTGACACAGGCGGCATCCATCCAGCGCGAATGCGATTAATCGCTTGCGCCAGCGAGAACAACAGTTGCCCGTCTTGCGCGACCTGATAGAACGGCGCGTCACGCTCGAACCGCTCAACGATACCGACCGACGGGACCGACGTTCCACGCGCTCGTAGCAAGGCCAACACTTCGGGTGTAGTGGCGTTGCCGATCAACAGATCGGCGTTGACGTCAATAATCGCTTCGCCCTCCACGGGCGAGCCGCCCGGAGCCTCAACAATATCAAGCCGGATGCCGGTGCCCGGTGGGCGGCGCAGAAAAAGCCGCATGATTTCGCGATCACGAAGGCTGAATCCGGCGAGCTGAACGGTGCGCAGTTGACGTTCATGCGAAACCGCACCAGTCGGCGCACTTGTTTCGCTCACGGAGGGTTCAAACTGCGCATCGATACTCATGCAACCGATTATAGGAAGCTACTGTGTTCCTGCTGCGACTACCAGCGATCGGATCGTGTGCCTACCAATCCGGTCATGCCACGCACCAGTCCGTACGCCAACCAGTCAATTACCCTGGCCGACCGGGTGCGCCGCGACCAGGTTTCGCGATCAACCGCGCGTCCACCGTCGCTTTCAAGTCGACTGAGGTCATTGCGCAGGGCCTGCGCGAAGGCGGTATCGCGTACGACGACATTCGCTTCGCGCGCCAGCAACAGGCTGAACGGGTCGATATTCGACGAACCGACCGTGGCCCACCAGCCGTCAACCACTGCGACTTTGGCGTGCAGAAAGCTGCGCTCGTATTCCACGATGCGCACACCGCCCGCCAGCAATTGTCCGTATAACGCCTTGGTGGCATGGTGCAACAACCTGATCTCGACGCGCGACTGCAAGATCAGCGTGACCTGAACACCGCGCCCTGCTGCGGCCAACAATGCGTGGCGAAAGCGAATTCCGGGCAAAAAATAGGCGCAGGCGATCACAACTTCATTGCGGGCAACACGCAGCGCAGCAAGATAGGCATTCTCAATTTGACGGCGAAACCGGAGGTTGTCGCGCAACGCGAGCTTGGCTCTCACCGCGCCACACGACCCGCTGTAAGACACAATGTCAATCGTAGGCAATGGCAAATCGCTGATTGTCATCACGCGGAGCACCCGCCACAGTCTATTGGCCGCGGCCACGATAGGCTCCAGTAGCGGCCCCTGCACGCAAACCGCAAAGTCCACGCGCGGCGGCGTCTGTCCGGGCGTGTTCTGGTCATCAATGATGTTGATACCGCCAACGAAAGCTGTGCTGCCATCAATAATGGCGAGCTTGCGGTGCAGGCGACGCAGCCGCGCTCGCTTCCATGACATGGAAAATGCGTCTTTGCGATAGAGCACTAGCTGCACGCCACCGTTGGTGAGTTTTGAAGCGAGCGATTCGCTCAGGTAGGGCTTGGTGCCGAAGCCGTCCACCACCAGGCGCACGTCAACACGGCGCAGCGCAGCGTCGATCAAGGCATCAGCAACCAGTCGACCCGAGGCGTCGTCAGCGAAGATGTAGGTTTCAAGGTAAATGCTCGAACGCGCGCCGTGCATCGCTCGGACAAGTGCCGGAAAGTATTCATCTCCGCTTCTAAGCAAGCTGACCGCATTGCCATCCGTGAACACGCGTTCTCCCTTTCAGTGACGACCGTAACCCATCACACCCAGCATCGCGCGCGCTACTCCGTATGCGACCCAGGTCAGCGTTCGATTCCACCAGGAACGGTTCTCCCAGTGCGCAGGCAATACTGGGCGCGAGTCTGCCGCAATAGCCGCCTCCAGCTGCTGTTTTAATTCGGATGCAAATGCAGTGTCGTCAACGAAGACATTTGCTTCGCGCGCCAACAAAAGGCTGAACGGATCAATGTTGGACGAACCAACCGTGGCCCAGCGGCTGTCCACCACGGCAACTTTAGCGTGCAGAAAACTCCGCTCGTAGTCGTGAATCTCGACACCGGCGGCCAGGAGTGTGCCGTACACCGCACGCGTCGCGAAATGCTGAAGCCAATACTCCTGACGCCCCTGCAACAGGAGTCGAATCTTCACGCCGCGCTCTGCAGCATCAATCAGGGCGCGGCGAAAACGTCGTCCCGGAACGAAATACGCGTTTGCCAGCATGACCTCAGTTTTAGCCTCGCCAATCGCGATCAGATATTCCTGCTCAATATCGCGACGATGTGAGATGTTGTCGCGCACGGCGAACCACGCCGAGCGCGCATCTGCCACCGGTGCGGTAATGGTCGGCGTGTCGTCGGGTAACGCGGCATCGAGCGCATCGGACAAACGCAGACGATGTAGTCGTCGCCAGAGTTTGTCGGTTGCCTCCTCAATCAACGCGACGAGCGGCCCGCGCAACGACACTGCGAAATCAAAGCGCGGCGAGCGCGGCTCTGACATATTCAAGTCATCGATCACGTTGATACCACCGACGAAGGCAATGCTCCCGTCAATCACGGTGATTTTTCGATGCATCCGGCGCAAGCGCGATCGCCGCAGTAACTGCCAGCCACGCTCTGGCCGATAGACCGCGACCTGGACACCGCCGGCACGCAATTGTTGATCCATCCCGCCAATCCAGGACGACGATCCGAAGCCGTCGTACACCACATGCACCGACACACCACGACTGGCTGCGTCGATCAGGGTCTGCGCGATTTTCTGTCCCATGACGTCATCCGCGAAGATGTAAGTTTCAAGATGGATCTCGTCGGTCGCCGCCTGAATTGCCGTGATGAGCGCTGAAAAATACTCGGCCCCGCAGCACAGTAACCGCACATCATTGGCGGTAGCTGAAGGCAGGCGCGCAGCTGATTTCATGCAGTCAATATGAGGTGTGCAGCGAGCGGCGCATGATCCGACAAACGCGCCCATTCAGCGCCGCGATGAACGTCTACGCTGTGCACAGAAAAACCACGCACGTAAATGCGATCCAGTCGCAGGATCGGCAATCTGGCGGGAAAACTGCGCGCGGGTCGCCCACGCACGGTCTCGAACACCTCTCGCACTTCCAGGTCGCGCAACGGGTCGCCAATGCGATGCCCCCAATCGTTGAAGTCTCCCGCCAATACCAACGGCGCGCCATCCGGAACGAGCGCTTCGATGCGGGCGCAAACGGCTTCGACCTGCTTGCGACGCGAGCGACCGAACAGACCCAAATGCACGCAGACACAGTGCAAATTTTGTGGCCAGCCGGGGACTTCTATTTCGGCGTGCAACAGCCCGCGTTTCTCGATGCGATTGGTCGAAATGTCCTCATGATCACAGCGAATCATTGGGTACCGCGACAGGATGGCATTGCCGTGGTGGCCATGCGCATACACCGCGTTTTTTGCGTACGCCGAAGCGGGCCACTGCGTCTCGGCGAGGAACTCATGCTGCGGCTCGTCGGGCCAGTGCGGATGAGCCTCGACGTGACGTGCGTTATGGCCCACGACCTCCTGAAGAAACATGATGTCCGCACCCATCATGCGCAGTCGGTCGCGCAAGTCATGCACGACCATGCGACGGTTAAAGTGCGAGAAACCCTTATGAATGTTGTAGGTAGCGACCGTGAGGGCACCAATGTTGCCAATTGTCTTGCCGAGATACATCATGCTGCAAGCCTAACGCAGTGGGCTCTCGTGCAGCCATTCAGTGTTTCGCCGCTGCTATGCTGACGCGCAATGACCGAGCCGAAATTTTCTGATCTCCTGCGACAGCACGCGTTTCTGCGCTTCTGGTTAACACGGCTGGCGGGAACCGCGGCCAACCAGATGTTGATGGTGGCTGTGGGCTGGCAGATGTACGAATTGACCGGCAGCGCCTGGGATCTGGGTCTGGTCGGCCTGTATCAGTTCGCCCCGATGTTGTTGTTTACGCTGGTCGCGGGCTACGCGGCGGATCATTTCAATCGCGCCAGAATCGTGGCATTAGCGATGGCCTGCCAATGGCTGGTAGCGGTGATTTTGGCGCTGGCAAGCTACACCGTTTCAGGCGCTGATGGCAGCGCACATATCGGCTGGTTGTCGCGTGAATTGCTGCTCGTCTTGTCTGTTGTTCTAGGACTCGCTCGAGCGTTCCAGATGCCCGCGCAACAGGCCTTGATCGCGCTTTTGGTGCCTGCCCAGCTGCTACCGCGGGCGATGGCCTTCAGCGCGTCCGGCATGCAGGCGGCGGTCATCGCGGGTCCGGCGCTTGGCGGCTTGTTGTTTGTTGCGGGTGCCAGCGTGGTCTACCTGACTTGCGCGCTCTTGTTCACGATCGGCATTGTGCTGGCGTTGCGGCTGAAATACGGCCACCTGCGCGTGCCTTACGAGCGGCCAACGATTGCGTCGCTGTTGGCGGGTGTAGCTTTCATCAGTCAGCGCAAAGTATTGCTGGGTGCGGTTTCACTCGATTTGTTTGCAGTGCTGTTGGGTGGCGCCACGGCGCTGCTGCCGATGTTTGCAAAAGATATCCTGCATGTCGGCGCCTGGGGATTGGGGCTGTTACGCGGTGCGCCTGCGATTGGCGCGCTGGTGAGTTCGGTCGTGCTGACGCGCTGGCCGCTGCGGACTCGCGTTGGGCCAATTTTGATGTCGGCGGTTGCGATTTTTGGCTTGGCAATGATCGTGTTTGGAGTGTCAGAAAATTTTGTGCTGTCGCTGATTGCGCTGGCGATCACAGGTGCGGCAGACATGGTGAGCGTGGTGATCCGGCAATCACTCGTGCAACTGGAAACGCCGAATGAAATGCGTGGTCGGGTGAGCGCCGTGAACTCGGTGTTTATCGGTGCCAGCAATCAGCTGGGCGAATTTGAATCCGGCGCAACCGCAGCGTGGCTGGGGCCTGTGGGGTCGGTCGTCGTGGGCGGCGTCGGCACGGTCATCATTGCGCTCATGTGGTTCCGTCTGTTCCCAACGCTGGCGCAACGCGATGAGCTGGCACCACAATCAGTGAGCCTGGAAACAAAAAAGCCGGGCGATTAGACCCGGCTTTTTTTGCAGTGTCGCGAAATCGAATTACGTACGAGACGTAACCCGACTCAGACTGGCTTAGTAGTTACCGCGACCACCGCCGCCGCCACCACCGCCGTAACCGCCACCGCCGCCGCCACCGGCGCCGCCGTAGCCGCCACCACCACCGCCGCTACCGCCTGTACGCGGACCACGGAAGCCGCCACCACCACCGCCACCAGGGCCGCGGGGAGGACGGTCACCGGCAGGAGCCGGACGTGCTTCATTGACGACCAGAGGACGGCCTTCAATTGACTTGCCGTTCATGGCGGCGATGGCTTTTTGAGCGCCATCATCGGTGCCCATGGTCACGAAAGCGAAACCGCGCATGCGGCCCGTTTCACGATCCATCGGCAGATGAACGTCAGACACTTCGCCAAATTCAGCGAACTCAGAGCGAATCATTTCCGGCGTAGCGCGGAAACTGATATTGCCCACAAATAAACGATTACCCATAATGTGTAGATCTATCCTTGATAAACAAACAATCGCGGATTTCAAGGACTCGTCAGTATCGATGCTGAAAGACTCAGCGCTCACACTCGGGAACCAGGAAACTCGCCAAACGCGAGGAACAGCGTTGTCACGCTACTCCACGTACCTCAAGCATGCCACAAAAATAGCTTTCGTGCTTGGCTAAATTTCGACGCCCTCCTCGAAACCCTCGCGGATCAAGCCAATTCATGGCCAATCCATCGCGATTTTCGATGTATTTCCGGGTTCTGCTGATTGCAAGTGACCCAGTTTGCCCCTACATTAAAAGCATCCCGAATTTGTCTTTCGGAGGAGAAAATCTTATGGATATCAACAACGTAACTCACATTTCAACGGGCGGCACGCTCGCCAGCTCACAGAACCGCGTTCTGCGCAACACCTACATGCTCCTGGCAATCTCGATGGTGCCGACCATCGCGGGTGCGGCATTAGGCGTTTCACTCGGATTCAAGGGTTTTGGCCCCTGGTGGATGAATTTGATGGTGCTTATTGGCTCAGTCATGGGCTTCACCTATGCCATCGAGCGCACGAAAAACAGCGGCGCGGGCGTCGCAGTGCTCCTCGCATTCACGTTCTTCATGGGCTTCTGGCTCTCCGTCCTCCTCGGTCGAGTGCTGGCGATGAAAGACGGCGCAACGCTTATTTCTTATGCCTTCGGTGGCACCGCGCTGATTTTTGCGGGCATGGCGACGATTGCCTCCACGATCAAAACACAGCTCACCGGCATGAGCAAATTTCTGTGGATCGGTTTCGGTGTCATTCTGGTCGCAGCCATCGGCGGCATCGTCCTGCAAATGCCAGCGCTGATGATTGCCTGCTCGGTGTTATTTATCGGCCTGTTTTCGGCATGGCTGGTGTATGACCTCAATCAGATCATCACCGGCGGCGAGACCAACTACGTTTCGGCTACGCTGTCGCTCTACATCAATATCTTCAACATTTTCAGCAACTTGCTGAGCTTGCTCGGGATTACGAACAGCGATTGATCGGTTGATCACGTTGCGAAAAAAAAGGCTCCTTCGGGAGCCTTTTTGTTGGGCGCGAAACTCTACAGCTTAGTTCTGTAATGACGGCTGATCTAGGGCTACAAATTCAAAACGACTGATATCGACTTCAAGCGTAATCGGCGATTAGCCCCCATCCAGCGGTCGCTTCACGAAAAAGCTAGTGCGCCGTCCTTGCCGCAAAAAAGCTCGAACGCTCGATGCTTCCCAAGTCCACGGTCAATGATTTTTTGCCGCGCTTGATTGACAACGGAACACGAACACCGGCCTCGCCGCGCGACCAGACCGCACGGTAGAACTCGGCCAAAGTTTTTACATCGGTCGTGCCCACGGCGGAGATGATGTCGCCGCGCTCCAGCCCCGCTTTGTCGCCAGGGCCGCCCGCAGACAAGCGCCCGACGTTCACGCCGTCTGCGTCCTCAAACGTCGTCACACCCAGCCACGG
>Ga0335397_10004626_pt1 | contig 18146 bp, 15 predicted proteins | sample MAT04_FD_205740 | JGI IMG/M metagenome (GOLD analysis project Ga0335397, IMG submission 205740) | Freshwater microbial communities from Lake Fryxell liftoff mats and glacier meltwater in Antarctica - MAT-04 (spades assembly) (version 2) ... | reverse complement strand
ACCCCCGGCAGACGGCCGGGAAACGAGCACGAATGAGCGCCCCGCCCGCCAAGCCCGAAACCCTTCCACTACAACCACAAACCCCTGCTCATCCCATCGGGTCACCCACATTCATGCCGGAAGACCCTCAATTCTCTGGGTCGCGGGGAACGTGCACGGCGGAGAGGAGAGCGGCACCGACGCCTCGTTGCGGGTGCTCTACGAGCTGGCCGCCCGCACCGACTGCGCCGCCGACGAGATCCTCGACGATGCTGTGGTCGTCGTGCTCCCGACTCAGAACCCGGACGGTCGCGAAGCCGACACCCGCCGCAACGCGTACGGCTTCGACATGAACCGGGACTGGTTCGCCCGGACCCAGCCCGAGACCGACGGCAAGCTGGAGATGCTCCGACGGCTGCCGCCACAGCTCTTCGTCGACGCGCACGAGATGGGGCGGGCAACCTACTTCTTCCCACCCAACGCCGATCCCGTGTACCACGAGATCGGGGAGACGCCGCTGAAGTGGATCTACGACCTGTACGGCACGTCGATCCAGGAGGCGTTCGGGCGGTTCACGATCCCCTACTTCAACGGTGACGTCTACGACCTGTTCTACATGGGGTACGGCGACAGCGTCCCCACCACCGGCTTCAACGCGGCCGGGATGACCTTCGAGAAGGCCAACGGTGACCCGGCCCCGCAGCGGGTGCAGGAGCAGTACGTCGCGATCTGGGCGACGCTGAGCGCGGCGGGAGCCAAGGACGACGAGCTCCTGACGCAGTGGCGGGCCGAGCACGTCAAGGCCTACAAACAGGGGGCGGCCGGCTCGCTCGAGCCCAACCAGCTGTACTGGGAAGGTGCGGCCATCACCAACCCCGTGCCCGACATCACCGTCAAGCACTACTTCCTGCGCACCGACGACCCCGACAAGGCCGAGGAGGTCCAGCGCATCGCCCGGCGGCTGCAGCGGATGGACGTCGACGTCTACCGGCTCGTGCGCCCGCTCACCGTGCGGGACTACACCCCCTACGGCCGGCCAACGCAACCCACGACGCTGCCGACGGGCACGTACTGGATCCCCATGGCCCAGGGCCAGAAGCACTGGATCCAGGCCATGCTCAACGAGGACACCTACGTCCCGTTCCCCTACTTCTACGACGTGACGGCGTGGAGTGCCCCGCTGCTAGAGAACGTGTCAGGGGGCCGCTCCGGCGCGAACCTCCGGCCGAAGGCGGCGCCCCTGGCTTTGCAGGCCGAGCCCGCCACCGCGGTGAACGGCACAGCACCGCGGCTGGGGGTGTGGCAGGTGTCGACCACCGCGGGCGGCACCATCGAGTCCGCTGGGTGGCTGCGCTGGTGGCTTGACAACCGCGTCGGGCTGGCGCACACCGACCTGACCGCTGCTCAGATCGCCGCCGGGGCCCTGGACGATGTCGACGTCCTTGTGGTGCCCAGCGGCTCGGACAGCACCGCCGCCGACACCCTTGGCGCGACCGGGCAAGCCGCACTGGCCCAATGGGTGCGGGACGGCGGCAGGCTCGTCACCCTGCGCGACAGTTCCCGTCTGGCCACCCGGCTCGGCCTGACGTCCGCGTCGTACACGGACGCGACCTCGGACATCCCCGGCTCACTGATCCGCGTCGAGGTCGACCCGGACAGTTCGCTGTCCGCCGGTGTGGGCGACACGGCGTGGGCGATGTACGAGTACGACTTCGTCTGGACCGCTCCCCCCGCCGCATCCCCCGTCCGCTTCCCGGCAGGGGGCGATCCGGACTGGTTCGTCTCGGGGTTCGCCGAGGGCGAGGAGCAGCTGTACAGCAGGTCCGCCGTGGTGGACGAGCGGGTCGGTGACGGCCGGGTCGTCCTGTTCGGGTTCGAGCCCAACTACCGCGCGTTCACCGGGGGCACGGCGCGGATCCTGCTGAACGCCATCACCGGGGCGGACCCCTCAAGGGCTGTTCAGGCTGACGTGGTGGCCCCCACGGCATCGTCGGCGCCGGCGACGTCCGACCGCCTGGTCATCAGCGTCCGACCCGGTGCGGCGGACCGAGTGCAAGCGCTGCTCGACGCGAGGGCGGCCTCGGCCCAGGTCGTCCGCTCACCCGGGGTGGTCAGCTTCCGGGTCGATCTCGGCGGCCAGCCCGCCGACCAGCACCCGTGGGCTCAACAGCTCGCCCTTGACGCGGCTGCACTGGGCCGGCAGGTGGTCGCCATCCGGCTGCCGTAGCACCACCGCGGCAATGGTGGGACCCCACCAGGGTCGACCGACGCTCACGTTCCACGCTCAGCCACTGATGTCGACGGCGTGTGCTGATCACCGGTCGGCCAGGTTCGCCCGGACCTGCTGGCAGCACGCTGTGCCAGATGCGGCCGGCTCCCCCCGCTAGCAGACGTGATCCGATGGCCGCCCAGTCCGACCTCGAGCAGCCCGGCCGGGGTGGGCGACGCAGCGCCGGTGCAGAACGGTTCCCGGTCGATATTGACTGGGTCGCACTCCCCCGGTCCCTTGCACTGCCCGGCGCGCCGTCCGTCGCGCCAATTCGACTGCCCCCAAGCGGCTCTGACGCATCCCTGTCAACTGGCGCTGGGCGAGCTCCCCGACGCTGATGGCGAGGACGTCATGATCTCGATCGCTCCCCCGGCTCCTCTTCGATGAGGTGCTCGACGCTCCCACCACGCACCTCCCCACACAGCCCGTCTACCCACTGGGCGAGCTCGGGGTCAGGGGGCGGAGTGGAACCGGGTGCGACGCGCCCACCCGCCGCAGGCTCGGCAGCAGGGCCGGGCCACGGTCGCCCTGGTAGTCCGCGAGGTCCTCGGCGGTCAGCATCATGACCGTGAGCCGTTCCGTGAACAACATGAGTTCGCCCATGGTCAGGCCCGCCGGGACTCCGAGCCGCGGCTCGAGCCTCCGACACCACGAACCCGTCAGGTCCGCGCGCCAGTCCATCGTGTCCACAAACATCGGATCCCTACAGCCACCATCCACGAAGGCGCCAGGTCGACACGTGCGGTTTCCGCAAGGACCTGGAAGACTGGACCGTTCTGCGTGACCCGCTCGATGTTGTCAACGCCGCGCCGGCCGCCTCAGGGCCGAAGGCGTTGGCAACCCGGCGCTCCCTCTCGTCATCTTCGGCATCACGATCGTCGGCGGCGCCGTCGGCGAATGGAACCACTACATCCTGGGCAGCGCCATCGAGGTGGCCATGCTCGCCGGCATCGGCTACTACGCCTGGTCCTGGCCGAGGACGACCGAGACTGCAGCCCTTGCCCTGCTCGACGAGAGGGCAACGCACCGGGTCTGACGGAGGCACTCATTTCTCCCTGAGGGCCGGGGGAACGCCGGTTCGGACAGGAGGATGCCCGGCCCGGCCCTCAGAGGTCGGTGAGGAACCGCAGCAGTGCCGACTCGAAGGCATCCGGTTGCTCGAAAGGAGCGAGGTGACCGATGTCTGGTAGCGCGATGAGACGGGCACGCGGGATGCGCGCCGCCAAGGTCACCGATGCCAATACGCCGGGGTCACGGTCCTCCTCGCCGACGATCCTGAGGGCGGGAGCGGAGATCTGCCCGCGGCGGGAGGTCACATCGTCGCGAGCCATGATCGACCGGATGGCCGCCAGCATGGAGGCAGGGTCCTGCTCGAGGAACCGCCGCCGCCACTGGGCGACCAGCTCAGGCTGGCGCTGCCGCGCCGCCGCACCGAAGAGCTGCTGGACGACCACGTCGACCGCGAGGTGCCGGGCGGGGGTCAGTGACAGCCGCCCCAGTGCCGCGACCTTGGCTCGGCCGCGTCAGGCGGCTGGTCCGGCAGCGGTGTCAGCCAGGACAAGGGCCCGCACCCGCGGCTGGTGTCGTAACGCCGCCCGGATTGCTGCGAAACCGCCGACCGACAGACCCACCACGACGGCGTCGTCAACGTGAGCGGCGTCGAGTACCCCGACCAGGTCCTCGGCCATCTCCCACATCGTGAACCGCTGCCGGTGCGGGCCCGAGCGGCCAGGCCCCCGGTTGTCCAGGTTGAGGACCCGATAGCCACCCTCGACCAGCGCCAGCACCTGCGGCCACTGGCGGCCGTCGCACTGCCAGCTGTGGCTGAGCAGAACGGCGGGTCCAGCGCCGACATCCTCGTAGAACAGGCTGACGCCGCCGCTCGTGACCTTCGGCATCAGGTCACCTGCTTGAGTCGATGGAGTCGCTGAACCCATCCCATGGTGCACCTGGGTGGAGGGCAGGGGCAGGGGCCAAGACCCGCCCAATACGTAGCCGTCGATCACACCCCGGCCGCGCCAGCGAGGCCCCGGGGATCATCGAGGTGGTCCGAGCATCGCTCCTTCGTCGTCGTCGCGATAGGCCGCTGGTGCCAGATGGATGCAGGCGGGTCGTCTGCCTTGACATGATGACCAGCATGAGGGGATGTCTGGCAGCGGGACGCCGCGAGGACCCGGGGGAAGTGCGCGCATCCAACCACTGTGGGAAGCGGCCGACCTCGGCGATCGAGCCGCGGCGATGACCAGGATCTGCGAAGTCACCTCGAACCCGCTCGTCGGCGCGCGCTGAGCCGTGATGTCCCCACCCAGTTCTGCTGAAGAGGACCGCGGAACCGAGATCCGCGCCCTGCTGGCTCACCTCGGCACTGCGATGATCGCGACCGGACAGCCGGTGCAGGAGATCGAGGAGGAGCTGCTCGAGGTGGGCGTCCAGCTGGGCTTCCCCGATGTCCAGACTGCAGTTGGTCCTACGGGGCTGGTCGTCACCCTGACAGAGGGAGGTCCCGCAACGCATCGGGCGGCTCCCCCCGGTCTGCGCCTTCACCAGTCCGCGAGCGTCCGTCGGATCCGCTACCAGCTGCTCCGGGGTGAGCTCGCGCCTGACGCCGCTCGTGAACAGCTCGCCGCGGTCGCGCGTCGTCCGGTCCGGCATCCACTGTGGTTGGTCGCCCTGGCTTGGCCGGTCCTCGCCGTCGGTATTGCGCTGATCCTGCAACCTGCCTGGGCCAACGTCGCCGCGGCCGCAGTCGGGGCAGGAGTCGTGTTCGTGCTTGTTCAGCTGGCGGAGCGGCACCAAGTGGTGAAGGCGCTGCTGCCGACCCTTGCCGCGTTCGTGGTGTCCTTGGCCGTCTTCGGGGCAGCAAACGCAGGACTGCTCGAGGGTCCGTTGCGCACCGTCTTGCCGCCACTGGCAGTCCTGCTGCCCGGAGCGCTCGTCGTCAACGGCATGTCGGAGCTCGCCGCCGGGCACATGCAGGCGGGGTCGGCCCGGCTCACCTACGGTCTGGTGCAGCTGGGGTTGTTCGTGCTGGGACTACTGATGGCCACCGCCCTGCTACGCGTGCCGTCCTCGTCGCTGGCCAACTTGCGGGTCGACGAGATCGGCTGGGCTGGTGCTCCGGTCGGCCTGCTGCTCATCGGGTTGAGCATCTGCCTGATGGAGGGAGTGCCGCTGCGGATGCAGGGTTGGGTGTTGCTCGTGTTGAGCCTGGCCTTCGGCGCCCAGGTCGCCGGGCAACAGCTCGGTTCGATCGGCCTCGGCGGCTTCCTCGGGGCAATCGCGGCCAGCCTCGGGGCGAGCGTGGTAGAGCTCCGACGACCGCAGCTGGCTCGTCTCGTGCTCTTTCTCCCGGCGTTCTGGCTGCTGGTGCCCGGGAGCCTGGGCCTTGTGGGCGTGACCGAGCTCGCGGCGGGTCGTGAGTCGGCCACCGACGTCGCCATCGGCGTGCTTGGGGTCGCCATCGCGATCTCTCTGGGCCTGCTGGTGGGCTCCGCCTTGGGCCGGTCCCTGCGCGGGCGGTTGGCTACACCCCCCGCGTAGGGCAACACGATGAGCTCAGGCCGACCGCCGTGGTGCCGGCTGCGCGACGAGTTGGGCTCGCCGACCGGTGACACACGGCGTCCGCCGATCGGGACCGGTGCGGGGTTGGTTGACACCGGAGATCTGGGGCCCGCCAACTCGCCATCCGCGTAGGTACCTGGGACGCAATGCAACAAGTGCGTGCGCGTCCTCGTTGGAGCCTGTGAGAGACGGGGCCGCGCGACCCGACCATTGTCGATCTGGAACCGTTGTGGACCTGCGCCGCCTCGCCCAGGCGGCCGGCCCGCTGGACGAGGGCCCGGGTGGCCATCGTCGCAGGCCAGGCCCGTTGGCACACCCACCGGGCTCCCTAGGATGTGTCCGATCTGCCGACCAGTCGAACCAGGATCTCCGGGCGGTGAGCATGCGTCACATCCCGTGCTGGAGCCCCACGTGGACCGCGGTGGGACCGGGTCACAGCGCCCAGATCGACGCCACAATCGCGGTCACAGGCGCACCGGCGCCTTCATGCCGAAGCAGCTTCGGACGTTCGCTCGAAAGCAGTTCGCCGCCTCGGCGGCAGACGTGCCGAGTGCCGGGGTGCTACCCGAGGAACGAGCGCAGCGTGCGGGCGTTGCGCACGGCGTGGCCGCCTCCGTCGTTGTTGAAGTAGGCGTACACGTCACGTCCTTGGGACTGCCATTCCCGGACTCGGTCACCCCACCACCGCAAATCGTCATCGGAGTAGGACCCGCCGTACAACCACTGGCCATCCGGACCATGCAACCGGAGGTACACCGTTGGCGCCGTGGCGCGCAGCACGCACGGCAACTCCGCACCCGACATCACCACGTAGGCGCTGCGGTGCCGTTCGAGCAGGGCGAACACCTCCTCGCACACCCACGATGGGTGGCGAAACTCCACTGCCGTGGGCACCCACCACGGGAGCGAACCGAGGAAGAAGTCCAGGCGTGCATCGTCGCGTTCCATCCGCGGCGGCAACTGGACCAACAGCATGCCGCGCTTGTCGTACAGCCGGTCCCACCCGTGCGTGATCCGCTGCGCCCAGTACTCGGGGGCGTACAACCTCCGAGCGTGGCTGAGCGCTCGCGGAACTTTCACCGACAGGCGGAACCCGGCAGGCAGTCGGCGCTGCCACGAGGTGAACGTCGCATCACGAGGCCAGCGATAGAAGCTCGCGTTGAGCTCGACGGTGTCGAACTCGGCGACGTAGCGACCGAGGCGCTCCGCCGGGGAGCAGCCGTGGTAGAGCACGTCCTGCCAGTGGTCATAGGACCACCCCGACGTCCCGATCCAAGTGCCCACATGGCGAACCTACTTCAGGCCACCAACCGGCACTCGCGGATCACGTTTGGGGGACCAGATCTTGGGCCCGCGCACCTTGCGGAACGCAGTTACGAGCCCGGCGTGACCACGAGCCAGGGGGAACCGCCGGCGACGCTCTCGCCGGGGGGCTGTCCCTTCGACCACCACTTCGCCTCATAGGGCACCAGCCCGACCTGCACGCGCGCGCTCCCGGCGTACGCCTGGGTCGGCTCCCACTGGGGATAGGTGCCGGCGGGAAGGGTCGGTAGGGGGGCAGGGGTGTCACCCGGGAGCACCGGACCGACCAGGGTCCAAGGAGAGTCGCCGGCGTTGGCCACCGGCATGTCGGGGGCGACGCCGCTGGTCCAGTAGCTGGCGATGAAGACCTGGTGGTGCCAGACGACCTTGGTGCCACCGGGGTACCGCCCCAGGGGGTCCCAGATCGGGAAGGGGCTGTGCGCGGGGTCGTCAACCGTCGCGGTCGGCGACGGGGTCGCCGCTCCAGGTGTGCCCGACGTGGACGGTTCGGCGGAGACCGACACCGACGGACGGGCGGTGCCCAGGTCGGCGCTCAGCACGTCGGCGAACTGCTGGTCCCCCTGGTCGACCCCGCTGCACGAGTTCTGGACGACCGGGAGGATGGCGGGCAGCGGGGCTGCGCAGGTGGAGTCCCGGTTGAGCGACCACATGGACAGCTGTCCCACGCCGTGTGCGCGGGCGAAGTCGTTGACGGCGGCGGCGTCCGCGAGGGTGAACTGCTCGGCCTGGACATCGTTCTGGCCGACCATCGGGGTGATGCCGAGCTTGGCCCACCCCTGTCCGTCGTCGAGGGAGTGGTCGGCCTGCGCGAAGGCTGCCCGCACCTGGGCCTGCAGCGCGGTGGATGCCTCGATGACCTTGGCGGACATCGGCCGGGCGGGCGACTCGGCGCTGCCGAAGTCCATGGTCATCCCGTTCACGCCGGCCACGTCCACACCGGCGGACAGCATCCCCGCCAGCACCGCCTCGCCCTCGGCGGTTAGCCCGGTCGGGCCCACCGGAAGGGTCAGCCACACGGCGAGGGGGCGTCCGCCGCTGCTCGCGTCGTCCTGGACGACCTTGATCGCGCCGGCCCGACGCGCAGCGGCCGCCGCGTCGCCCTGGGAGGTGGCCTCGAGGTCGAGGTCGATGCTCGTGAGCTCGTAGCGGTCAACGACCGCCTGGTACGCGTCGGCCAGCGCCGCCGGGTCGGTGCAGGTCGAGGCCAGCTCGGTGCCGACCGCGCCACCGAAGGACACGCGGGCCTGGCCGCCCACGAGGCGCAGCTGGGCGATCCGGCGGTCCAGGTCGAGGTCCGAGGACGCCGTGTCCAGGGTGTAGGCCCCGCCCCACATCGGCGCGCAGCGGTCGTCGGGGCCGGACACGACGAACGCCAGCGTGACATTCGACTGCGCCGGGCCCGACGGGGTCTCGAAGGGGTAGGCCGGCGTGTTCGTGACGTCCACGTAGCCGGAGAAGAACGTCGGGCCGGGGTCGTCGACGGGTGTGACCGCGGACGAGATGGCTTGCGTCCCGAGCCAGCCGACCAGGACCGTGCAGAGCAGCAGGACAGCCACTCGCAGGAGCGAGATCCGGGTCCGGGCGGGACCCGGCGCGACGGTGGGCGAGCTCATCATGACCTCTCGTGGGCACGGGTGTCACCACGGCGGGGTGGTGGTGCCTGGGTGACCGGGATCTGTGACCGTTCGATGGACTCGGACGCGTCCGGACCGAAGTAGAGGACGGACGTCCAGCCCGCGGTCACCGGGCCGGTCGCTGCCGTCGAGGGTGCGTCCTTCGTCGTGGCCTTCGCGGGCACCCGCACCCAGTGCACCATGCCGAGGAACACGTCGACGATCGAGTTGCGCACGCCGAGGAAGGCGACGATGGCGTAGGTGGTGAGGGAACCGTTGAGGGCGGCGAAGACCCCGTTGCTCCAGTTCTGCGACTTGATGTCGTTGGCGAGGGTCACGAAGGCGAACACCGCGATGCCGCAGGCCGCCAGGATGTACAGCGCCGGCACCGCGGTGCGGTCCTTGACCTTCGGGGTGCGTGCGAAGGCGATCTTGGACTTGGCCGCGGCCTGCTGCAGGGATTTCAGGGTGCCGGCGAGGTTGACCGGGAGCAGGACGAGGTTGAACGCGTAGATCCGGAAGACGTCGGTGCGCTTGTAGCCCAGCCGGTGCAGGTCCGACGACATCGCCATGAAGTAGGGCAGCGCCGCTGCCAGGAGGATCGGGCTCAGCAGCTTGCTGTCGAACGGGAAGACCAGCAGGAACACCAGGCCGAGGCTCGCCCATGAGATGGACGCCATGTAGTTGAAGCGCAGGGCGATCGCGGCCTTGGGCACGCGGTTCCCCTCCTTGCGTCGGCGACGGATGAGGCGCCAGAACTTCGGTGCGATGAGGAGCCCGCCGTTGGCCCACCGGGCACGCTGCACCGCCAGGGAGCCGAAGTCCGTCGGTGTGGCGCTGTAGCTCAGGCGCTCGGGGTAGTTGGACAGGGTCCACCCGGCGGCGACCAGGTCGATGCTCGACTCGGTGTCCTCGATGACCGTGCGGTCCTGGACGTACCGCCGCACCTCCTGACCTCCGACGTAGGAGACCTCGACGATGTCGTCCAGGGCGACCTTGCGGATCACCGCGTTGGCACCCACCCAGAACGTGGCACCGAAGTGGGTCAAGCCCTGGTGGACGAGGTGCTGGATGTCGGTGGTGGCGCCGGCGACCCGCTCCAGGCGCGTGCTGGCACCCCGGAACGCCGAGTAGGGGGTCTGGATGACCGCGATGAGCTCGTTGCCGGGAAGCTCGAGCTGGTGGACCAGCCGGAGGCAGTACTCGCGCAGGAGCACGCTGTCGGCATCGAGCGTGAGCACGTAGTCGCTGTCGGGGATCTCCAGGGCGTCGGGACCATCGCTGTCGCGCAGGACGGTGCCCAGCTGGGTCTCGATCTGCTGGACCCGGCGCCCCATCAGCCCGAGGTAGGCGTTGAGGTTCATCGCCTTGTTCGCGTCGTGCGGTAGGTGGGCGTACTTCTTGCGCTCGAAGGAGGTGACGTTCGCCTCGAAGGTCCACACCAGGCGCCGGGACAGCTGGATCAGCCGCTCGGCGGGCAGGACCGCCCCTTCGTCCAGGGCCGCGAAGAGCGCCCGGGCCGTGATCTCGAGGTCCCCCGCGAGGGCACCGAGGACCTCGTCGGCGAGGAAGTCGTCCGCGTTGGAGGTCCGCGGGAAGGCGCTCGCCTGCTCGCGCAGCCATCGGCCCGCCCAGGCGAAGTCAAGCGCCAGGGCACGGACCTGGTCGTTCGTGCTCGGGCCGCCGTGCACCACGGCCGCCTCGTGGCGTTCCAGTGACGCGCGGAACCGCTCGTGGGGCTCCGCCAGCAGGGTGTTGATCTCGTCGGGCAGGGCCCGGCAGCCGGCCAGGCTCGCCGCTGCAGCCGGGTCGGTGGGGTTCGGCGGGTCGTCGAGCAGGAGGACCGTCCGGGTCGCTGGGTACTCCTGGAGGGCCACCGACAGCAGGGTGGAGCGCACCACCGCCGGGTCCTCGCAGTAGGACGGCACCAGGACCGTGAGGCTGGGCTGTGAGCCGGCCATGAAAGCGTCGATCTCGGCACGCGGCACCCGAACGTGCCCCCGGGACCGGTAGAGCGCACCCTGGCGCGCCAACAGGTACATGCACGCCGAGAAGGTGAGGAACGTCATCACCACGACGTAGGCGATCGTCTGGCGGACGAACTGGCTGCCCTGCAGCCCGTTGTCGATGAACTGCGAGAAGACCGCCCAGCCGAGGTAGCCCAGCCACAGCATGATGGTCGCGACGATGGCGAAGCCACCCGTCCAGGTCAGGGTGTGGCTCGCCGGCTGCTCCATGATGGCCAGTGGCGGCCGTGGCTTCTCCGACCCCCACTGCCGGCGTCGAGCCTCCGGCGCCGGAGGGTCGTCGCTGTCGGCCGGCGCGCCCGCGGCAGGGGCCGGCGGTGTGTGGTCGGTGTCGGAGCCACCGGTGACCTGACCGTTCGGTCCGGCGCCGGCCCCGGGTGACGCGTCGGCCCAGCGCCGGGACCGGTTCGTGACCAGTGGGAGACTCATGCGCGGTGACCTCTGTCGGCGGGATGGCCCAGGGTGGCCATCGGTATCCACGGTCGCACCCCCGCCAGCCCAGAGCAGCCTGTTGGAGACAAGTGGGGCCGAACGGGTGCCCCGTCCGACCGAACGGGTGCCCCGTCCGACCGAACGGACGACACGGGCCGCGACTGCTGTGCCGGTGGCGGTGACGTCGGCGGCTCCTGAGCCGTCGCGGCGTCACACCTGGTGGGCGCTCCACCCCTCGTCGCGGTCCCAACGGATGAGGGGGAGCCGCGCCACTCGGTGCTCAGCCACAGGTGCGTGAGCCCTCGGGCAGCTCGGGTGTGAGTCAGGAGGGGACTGCCCTGCTCGTAGTAGCACTGCCCACCTCGCCGTCCACATGGGTTCGAGCACAGGCGGGAGCAGCACATGGACCAGGTCATCATCGGGGTCGACCCCCGCACGCTGTCGGCGACGGTCGAGGTCGTCGACCTTCACGAGCAGCTGCTCGGCGCGGGGCGGTTCACCACGGACCGGGCCAGGTACACGGCGATGCTGGCATACGTGAAGGCGTGGCCGGCGCGGATATGCGCGGGCAGGGCGCCAACGGTGCCGGGCGCCCCCTGGCGCAGCGGTTGCTCGAGGCCGGTGAGATCGTCGTCGACGTCCCGGCCCAGCTCGCCGCCCCGGTGCGGCTGTTCGACACCGGGCACAACCGCAAAACCGACGCCCGCGACGCGCACTCGATCGCGGCCGTCGCGGTGCGCACCAACACCCTGCGTGTGCTGACGGTCGACGGGGAGCTGCCGGCGCTGCGGTTGCTGGTGGACCACCGTGACACCCTGAGCAGGCGCCGCGTCCAATGCGTCAACCGGCTCCAGGGTTTGTTGGCGGAACTGATTCCGGGGCAGGCGAGGAAGGACATCACCGCGTTGCAGGCCAAGGCGCTACTGGCCAGCGCCCGTCCCCGCGACATCGCCGGTAGGACATGCCGCCGGGTCGCGGCCGAGGAGCTCGCCGAGCTGGTCGCGGTCGACGCAATGATCAGGAAGTCCACTAGCGAGCTCGAACCATGGTCCTGGCCCGCGGCTCGTCGCTGATGGACCTGCACGGTGTCGGCCCGGTCGTCGTCGCCCCGGGTCCGGGGGCGGCTCAGGAATCCAACGCGGCCGGCTTCCACCCGCACACGGCACTTCGGATCAGCCACTTCCCGGACCCGCACCCAGTCGCTGCGCCCGCCAACCACGTAGGGGAAGACCGAACCTCGAAGGCACCTCGAACCGACCGGTTGACAACTCAAGGGAGCTGAAGTGAAGCATCCTCACCTCGACGGGCAATGGGGCCAGATGTCCCTGGCGATCGGGCAGCACCCGGCATGCCACCCGGACAAGGAGCGTACGTCGTGGTCCGTGGCCGCCTCCCCCACGAGCCGGAACCCCGCGACCTCGTCACGTGCCGGATCCAGACCCGACCGACGGATCGGCTCACGGACCTCACCCTCGAGCGTGTGAACGGCGTCCACGAACCCCTCCCGCCCCTGTCGGGCCCCTCAGAACCCAGCGACCGATGTGTCCTGGAGAACGGGAGATCGCCTGGCACCGCACGCAGGAGCCGTGATCTGCGGACAACTTCACGGCGTCGCCCCGCTGTGGACCGACCGGGCGCGCCGACGGTCAGCGGAACCGCGAGGACGAGGAAGGGGCGCGCGGGCCTGCTCTGTCGGATCAGGTGGGATCAGGTGACGTCGAAGGCGTGGTCCAGGAGCATGACGGCGGCGCAGCCCAGGGCGTCGGCATGGACGCTCAACAGGTGTCCCCCGATCACTGTGGCGGCCTGTTCGGGGTTGGTGCCGTCCGGGACCCCGTTGACGTTCTGCACGCTCAGGTGCACAGCCCACCTACCCGCTGGCTCGTCCGGGGGAAGGCGCAGCGAGCCGGTGAAGCAGCATCTGCGTGCCTTCAGCCGTCGCGAGGACATGTCCAGATCCGGGTGCTCTTCGCCTACGGCTCCTGCCACCCGGGCGCGTACTCGGATCTCGACCGGATCGTTTCCGACGGGGTCGATGCAGTACTTGATGAGCAGCGCCTCTCCGTCACCTCCGCGGAGCACCACCTCCACGATCCCGGACCCGTTGAGCTCGACCACGTGCACGGTGTTCTGCCCAGCCGGCGTGGTCGCCCGGTCTACTTGGTCCCCCGCAGCGTTGAGCGCGATCACCGAGACGGGCGGCGACGCGAACTGCACGATATGGGCCACGGCACGTTTGGCCGGGCCGTGGCGGAGCACAAGGGGCTTGGCTGGGATCTGCAGCCCGCGGTCCGGATCGAACCAGTCCACGAGACGAATGGGAAAGCGGTCTGTGCTCCGGTACCCGAGCCACGCGAACGTTCCTACGGATGGGTGCTCACCGGCGTCGAACTCGTCGAAGTCCACGCACACGGTGTCGTTCCCCTCTCGGGGCGGATCCTGAGGTATCCGGCGCGGGCACGCGGTCGGGCTGAGCACGGCGCGGTAGGCGGTGCTCGGGTCGAGGTGCGGGATGAGGTGGGCGACCACGTGGTACTCATCGCACGCACGGTCCTGCCAGTCCCAGATGGCGGCGGTGAGCCGCAAGAGCTCCCCCGGGGCGTAGGCGGGCTTGTCCGTCACGACGAGCTTCCCGAGCAGGAACTGCGTGTTGGAGCGGGTTTCGGTGACCGAGTGGGTGAGCACTCCAGAGTCGGTGTGCCGGGCGTAGTCCCACGTGACGTTCGTCTGGAAGGGGACGCCGGGCAGCGGCAGCTGCGGGTATTCGATCGCGACGTCCACCTGTTCCCACAGCGTGGTGCTCCCGGGGGCCGGGACGGTCGCGTCCTGGCCGCGGCGCGTCGGGTCACGGTAGTCGCTCGCCGCGGCGGCGACCGCGAGCGCGGCCGCACCCCCGTAGAGGCCCGCAGCGATCGGATCCGGTGCCTCCCACTCGATGAGCGAGGTCACGAGGGGCCCGCAGGCGAGGACCTTGCCGACGGCCTCCGCGTGGTCCCCGCCGGTGGGGTGGCCGGGTTGGATGATCTGGTCGCCGGTCGACCCGCCGTCGCCCCATACGTGCCAGTTGGACAGCCCCACGGCACTGCCGGTGGCGTTGTCACGGCCCAGGATGCCGAATGTGCCGGCCCCGTTGAACCAGACGATGTGCCCCTCGGCGTTGCTCGTGGCGATGCCGCCGCGGAGGGGGTCGAACTTCTCCTCGTCCCTTTGGCCCATCATGGCTGGGCGGATCGCCGGGTCTTGAACGTCCGTCGGGAAGTCCTCGACTTCGGCCGGGATCGGGGTCGAGCCGAGCTCCCGGATCGCCCGCTCAGATGACTCCTTGCGGGCTACGAAGAAGACGACCGCGAGCTCGTCTGCCAGCTCGCCGCCCCGACGCGGGGCTCCCCATCCGATGGCCCTGACGTTCTGATCGTCGGAGTATTCCTTGCGCAGCTCGAGCACGAGCTCCTTGAGTCTCGCGACGCGCTCCGACGCGTCGCCGGCGTTGTGGCTCTCTGGTGTTCGCTCCACGGTTTCCTCACCTCAGATCGTGATGTCCATGGCGGACTGGACGTCCTCCAGCAGCGAGGCGAACCCCACTACGCCGGTACCGTCCCCGCTGTGGTGCAAGGCAACGGGTCGCCCGCTGGCTGTGTGAACCCACACCGATCCGGAGTCGCCCGGCTGGCTCACCAGCTCGCTGCCGAAGGCGGGATCCGGACCGAGCAGCAGCTGGTCGATGCCCCAGGTGACCTTGTCGTGCCCGTCGGGCGCGAAGCCCGTCATGACCGCGTGCGTGAGACCCGTGCGCGCCCCCGACTTGTGCACCTTGCGCAGCGTATCCGTGAGCGGGAGGGCCATGAAGGCGTCCAGCTCAGCCCGCGTGAGTACGGGCCCGTTGAGCGTGATGTCACCGTCCAGGGCGGTGACCGCGTTCTGGAAGTCCTCGCCTGACTGGGCGTCAAGTGTCGTCAGGAAGGCCAGTGCGCGGTCGGTGTCGATCTCGCACAGCGCCGCGTCGACGTCGTTGCCCTGCCGCCGGCCAAGCGTGCCGATCACGAGGTCCTCGTCCTGGTATGCCACGTCGGCAGCTTCGACGATCGCACCCGCTAGGAGCAGTATGGCTGCGATGATCAACAGCAGGACCTTCCACCATGGGTCGTCGTACGGGATGGGACCGTACTGCCCTTCGAACGGCGCCCGGGGGGTGACGGTATAGGAGAACTTCGTCGGGAAGGCGAAGAACGGGTCCAGGCACCACGTGCCATCCGAGTAGTGTCCTGGGTCCTGCGCGCCACCCCCGTCCCCGCCGCCATGGCATGCACAGCTGCACTCCAGCAGGTCCCGCAGCGCGCACGGGTCCACATGTTTGCCCTCGATCACGGCGGTGAGCAGCGCGCGGAGGTCCTCGCCCTTCCTCGCGACCTGACCGCTTCTGGTGCCCGGCGCGCGTCGGGGCTTGCAGCGATGCCGACCCTTACGCCCGTTCTCGGTGTCCAGAGCGAACTCCATGAGCTTGAACCGCAGTGTGCCCTCCTGCACCTCCGCGACGATCTCGCCGGTGGAGGTGTCCACCGTCATCCGGCTCACGAAGATCTGCTTCCGCACGCGCCGGGCAGGGTGGGCCGGGTCGGCCATGCCAACGAGGTTGCGGAGCACGAACTCGACCTCGTGCTTGCGCGGGACGGCCTGCCGCACGTCGACCTTGAAGTAGACGGTTCGTCCGGCACCCGGGTTGAGCGGGCCCACGACCATCCCCGTCCCCCACTGCGACTGCCCCAGGGACGCGAGCTCGGACTGGCTCCAGGCGTCAAGGACGTGGATGCCGCGCATCGCCAAGTCGGCCCGGCTCTGGGGAGTGACGTCCAGCACGTGCGTCGGTCCGAACGGCAGGCCCCATCGGTTGACGACACGCACGGCCATGTAATAGGTGCCGACGGCGGTCTCGAAGATGCCGTCGGGCATCTGGAACAGGTCACCAGGCCGCACGGCGTACGGGCGATAGGGGATGTCGAAGAGGGTGCCGCCCACGAAGCGGGCGTCCCACTGGATGTCCTCGAAGTCCTTGGAAGGAAGCGGGTCCTCGGAGCCGATGAGGGCTCGGATGGCGACCCGGTCCGGCGAGGAATCGATCATCATCTCCGAGGGCTTCCACGCGCTCGCCGCGTTCTCCCGGTACTCCCCGATCAGCTGCCACGCGGCGCCGTCCGCCGTGACGCTCCCGCTCGGCGGGTAGGTGCCACTACCCGTAGCGGCGCCCTCGATACGAAACCGGTTCTCCCAGGTGTGGATCGCTTTCGTGACAGTCAGATCCCAGTGGCCGAAAAGCTGGATACCCATCGCTGACCCCCTCTGTGCTGGGTTCACCATCCTCCGTAGACTCAGCGGGCGTCAAGGCGCAGTGAGGGCCCGCCACCAGACCACGTCAGGTGGTCACGGGAGCCGTCACGCAGGTCCCGCTGGGCGAAGGGCGTGCTCGGCCGTCCGGCGGTCGACCAGGAAGAGCACTCCTCGTGCGACCCCTGAGGATCGTGAGTGACTGCGTTCCAAGGGTTTCCCGAACGTGGATACCGGGCCGCCTGCCCATCGAGGCCACCGAGGCGCTCAGAATCGCTGACACCGCACCCTTGCGGGGGTGTGTGGTGACGATCGACGTCCATGCGGGCCCGCATCAGTGACGTTCTTGGTGCGCGGCTCGTCAAGAGCGGCAGTTCACCCAGGTCATGACTGTGGTTTCTTCAGCGGCCCGGCCGCGGCGATAGGTCGGTTGGCGGCTGCCAGCTTCGCCGTGCACTCCTCGCGGTGATGACGTGTCCCGACTGCGGTGTCCAGAGACGCGGGCACCCGAGCATCAGGCCGACCAGGGGGGGCGCTGCCGGTTTGGCGTCAGCGTGACAGCGGCGAAGGGGGCCGGAGCCGTGGGCTGCCCCCGGCCCCGCTGCCACCGGTCATGCAGGCCGGGATTCAGGACCCCCACCCCGCACTGCTCGCACTCGGTGATCGCTTCGTCTGCCATGCAGCACTCCTTGACCGTAGGGACGAGCCCGTCTCCTGAGGCGGGTCAGCGACCCGGTGGCGGTGGTGCACCCGGGCCGGACCCACGAGCGACGTGAGTGCAGAGGTCGTCGAGCGAGTGGTAGCGCTGGGTGCGCGGCAGTCGGCCCACACGCCACAACAGCCGCGAGGGGGCGCGCCGCCGCACCAGCGCCGCCAGAACGTCGTCTGGCTGAGCAGGAAAGCGCACCTGGCCCAGCGATTCTCGGATTTGCGTGAGGTCGGATTCCAGACCGGTACCCGCCGTACGGAAGATATTCATCACTTACCCCTCCTCCCACGACGGAGGCGCCGCGGGTGGTGTTTGCACCGTACCCCTCCTGCGCAAACCACGCGAACGGCCAGTGGACCGCACCCTCGTCATATCCGGTGGAACCGGCAGCACCGAGCGCAAGGGAGGGTTGGCCCTCGCAGAAGCCTGGCCATGGCTGAGTCTCAACAACTCCTCATCCACTGCTGCTGTTCATGGGGTGCAGGTGACGCCAGGTGACGGGGCACCGCCTGGCGGATACCCTCGTCGGATGGGGGATCCCGCACTCCTGTACCCGTCCTTGGACTTCGCCGACATCGAGCGCCGCGAACTCCTGCTGACCGACCCTGAGCGCGTGGGTCAGCAGGATCGGCCGATCCCCGTAGCGGTCAGGTGGTCCCCGTCGGCTACGCAGCCGATGCCGGTGGTGGTGCTGTCGCACGGGGGCGCGTTCGGACACGTCAACCCGCGAGGCGCCCTGGATGAATGGGCCGAGCTCGTCGCCCGCCACGGCTACTTTGGGCTCGTAAATCAAAGACACGCATAGTTCAGGGTTGAGCGGCTGGGCTCACGCTGTAGTTCCACTCGGGGTGGAAGTCGTGCCTTGTGAGGTGCTGTTTTTCTAGTACCCGCATCTGGGCGTCGGTGATCTTGAT
>Ga0335397_10004622_pt1 | contig 18156 bp, 18 predicted proteins | sample MAT04_FD_205740 | JGI IMG/M metagenome (GOLD analysis project Ga0335397, IMG submission 205740) | Freshwater microbial communities from Lake Fryxell liftoff mats and glacier meltwater in Antarctica - MAT-04 (spades assembly) (version 2) ... | reverse complement strand
CGGACGGATATTTGCTTCAGATCGATCTGCATTTACCACTTTATACGCGGGTTAAAGCGATTTGTTCGGCTTTAAGGGTTAACTAATTGATTCCTCGATGGATTGTTGGGTGAGTGAATTCACCGTGATGCAACCACTGTGCTTCGGGGTTTAAACCGTGGCCAGCCAGCCAGCTACCGCCCAGGCCGCAACCAGCTCTTTGGCCTGTCTGCTGAGTTTTTTGAAATCGCTGGCGCCCAGCTGTCGCTGGTTGGCCAGGCTGCGCATCAGCACGGCATCGCGCCCGGCGGCGTTAAAACTCTCGCCATTGATGAAGACGTGCTGCGCGTCAAACATCATGCGGGTGCGGCGGTCCAGCTGTAAGGCGCAGCCGGTCAAGCTCATCTCAGCCGACGCCAGCGCCTCAAACCATACATTGGGTTTGGGCTCGGTCATGTACTCACCCAACCCACGCGCCAAAGCATGCGGGTCCTGCATGGCGCCTAAAACAGCTTGTTGGGCAAATGCCAGCATGGCCGGGGGAATTTCGGCGGGTTGATCCACCGCGCTTTGATCGGCGTCGCGGTACAACACCTCGCCGAGTTCGTCTTCAGCGTCTTCGGCCAGGCGCTGCAACAGTTCGCGTGCCAATTCGGCTTTTTTCGGAATGCGAAAGCCAATCGAGTAAGTCATGCACTCACCTTGCGCAATGCCGTCGTGCGCATAGCCAGGCGGCAGGTACAGCAGATCACCTGGTTCCACGACAAATTCTTGTTCCGGCACAAAATTGGTCAGGATTCGCAATGGCACGCCGTCTTGCAGCACCGGGCGCTTTTGCCGCCCAATGCGCCACAGCCTGCGCCCCTGGGCTTGCAGCAAAAACACGTCGTAGCTGTCGATGTGCGGGCCCACACCACCACCATCTGTCGCGTAGCTGATCATCACGTCGTCCAGCCGGGCATCGGGCACAAAACGGAATTGGTTCATCAGCGCATGCACGGATTCCTCATGCAGGTCAACGCCTTGCACCAGCATCGTCCAGCCGGCTTGCTTGAAGGGCGGGAGGGCTTTACGCTGGAACGGGCCGTGCTTCAGCTGCCAGCTGTGGCTTTGGCTGGAGTCCTGAATCACCAGCCGTGTTTGCGCATCCTCATCGGCGGCCAGTTCCACCAACTCGGCGCGGTTGAGTAAGGGTTTGAAGCCGGGCAAGGCCTGGCGCACCAGCAGCGGTTTTTTCTGCCAGTAAGTTTTCATAAACTGATCTGGGCTGATGCCGCCCAATAAAGGCAGCGCTTGGGTGATGTCCATCGACTTCTCCTGTGAAGGACTGGCGTAAAAACGGCCCAGCTAGGCGCACCGACGCAGACAGTACGAGTGGTACGGCAAGTCGGTGTAACGACGCTGGGGCGGTTTTGCGGCAGTCCTGGTAATGCGACAATTCTAGGTATGAAGATTACCAAACAATGCGTGGCTGCTTTAAGCTGGACGCTCAGTGACACCCTGGGCGAAGAACTGGACGTGCTCGAGGAGCCGGTGGAATTTTTGATTGGCGGAGACGACCTGTTTGAGGTCATAGAAGACGCCCTGCAAGGCTGTAGTGCCGGCAGCACGATCAACCTGCAGATCGAGCCCGAACAGGGTTTTGGTGAGTACAACGAGCAATTGGTGTTTCTGGAACCACGCGCCGAGTTCCCCGCCGAGCTGGAAGAAGGCATGACGTTTGATGGCACCGCCCTGCCCGCTGGCTGCAGCCCCGACACCCCGCAGGATGCGCTCTACACCGTGACCGAAATTTACCCTGAGCATGTGGTGCTGGACGGCAACCACCCGCTGGCGGGCATCGCCTTGCGGCTGAGACTGACGGTGCGCGCGGTGCGTGAAGCCACCGAGGAAGAAATCGGCTGCGGCACGGCAGGCACCGGGTTTTTCAGGATTACGCCAATGGTGAATCTGGCGCCCGGCAGCGACGCGCTGCACTGAACCTGCACTTCTTCAGCGGGTCAAGCCTCGCCGGTTGACCCGTAACCGCCCTCACCGCGCCCGCTCAAGGGGAACTCATTCACCAGATGAAAGCGTGCCTGCATGACCGGCACCACCACCAGCTGGGCGATGCGTTCCATCGGCGCGATGGTGAAAGCCGTGTCGCTGCGGTTCCAGGCGCTGACCATCAACTGGCCCTGGTAATCACTGTCAATCAGCCCAACCAGATTGCCCAGGACGATGCCATGTTTGTGGCCCAAACCTGAGCGCGGCAGGATGATGGCCGCATAACCCGGGTTTTTGAGATAGATGGCAACGCCGGTGGGTACCAGCTGGCAGGCATTGGCTTGCAGCGTCAACGGCTCGTTCAAACAGGCGCGCAAATCCAGTCCGGCGCTGCCTGGCGTGGCATAGGCGGGCAACTGATCCGCCATACGCAGGTCGATGATTTTGATGTCAATATCAAGCATTATTAGTCTCTAGCCCTTAGTCTGTCTGCGATGTCAGCTATTAATTTACGAGCTAACGCCAACTTGCTGTCACGCGACAACTCCACCGTACCGCGCTCGTCTACCAAGATCAAAGCGTTGTCGTCCTGGCCAAAGGTAGCTGGGCCGATGTTGCCCACCAGCAAAGGCACACCTTTGCGCAGGCGCTTGGCCTGGGCGTTGGCCAGCAGGTCGTGGCTCTCGGCGGCAAAGCCGACACAAAACAGCGCACCGCTTTGAGCGCGCGGCGACTGCGCCAGCGTGGCCAGGATGTCGGTGTTTTCCACAAAACTCAATGTGGGCGTGGCGTTTGAGCCGTCTTTCTTTAATTTTTGTTCTGAAGCGTGCGCTGGCCGCCAGTCGGCAACCGCGGCGGTAGCTATAAAAATACTAGCTACTGGCGCTTTATCCATAACGGCTTCAAGCATATTTGATGCTGAACGCACGTCCACACGCTGCACGCCCCTGGGTGTTGGCAAGCTCACTGGCCCCGCCACCAGCGTGACCTGCGCACCGGTCTCGCGCGCCGCGCGGGCGATGGCGAAACCCATCTTGCCGCTGGACAAATTGGTGATGCCACGCACCGGGTCGATGGCCTCATAGGTCGGCCCGGCGGTCACCAGCACATGCTGGCCTTTCAACACCTGGGGCTGAAAGAGCGCAATCAGCTCGTCCACCAGCTCTTGGGGCTCCAGCATCCGACCGTCACCAGTTTCGCCACAGGCCTGCTCGCCTACGCCAACACCCAAAACATGGGCGCTATCAGTAGCCACTTGGCTCAGGTTGCGCTGGGTGGCGGGGTGCGCCCACATTTCCCGGTTCATGGCGGGCGCGAGCAGCAACGGCAATATGTCCAAAGGCCGGGCCAGACACATCAGGCTCAGCAGATCATCCGCTTGGCCGTGCGCCAGTTTGGCGATGAAATCAGCGCTGCAAGGGGCAATCAGGCAAGCATCGGCTTCGCGGCTCAAATTGATGTGCGCCATGTTGTTGGCCTCACGCGCATCCCATTGCGACAGCGCCACCGGCCGCTGGCTGAGCGCCTGCATGGTCACTGGGGTGATGAATTGCTCGGCAGCGGCAGTCATCACCACCTGCACCGTGGCACCGGCCTTGATCAGCAGCCGGCATAGCTCGGCAGACTTGTAGCAGGCAATGCCGCCGGTGAGGCCCAAAACAATGTGTTTTCCAGCAAGGTCTTTCATGCGCCGCAATGTAACAGAGGCGTATCCAGGCGCCGCGTCAAAAGCAAAGCGCTGTAAGAACTGGCTTCTATAATCCTTATTTACCAGCTCCTTGAGCGTGCAGCTCAGCTCGACATGACCAAATTTGTCTTCGTCACCGGCGGCGTGGTGTCTTCCCTGGGCAAGGGAATTGCATCTGCCTCACTCGCCGCCATCCTTGAATCGCGTGGCCTCAAAGTCACCCTGATTAAATTGGATCCGTATCTGAATGTCGACCCTGGCACCATGTCACCGTTCCAGCATGGCGAGGTTTTTGTCACCAATGACGGTGCTGAGACCGACCTTGACTTGGGCCACTATGAGCGTTTCATCGAAACGCGCATGAAAAAAGCCAACAATTTCACGACTGGCCAAATTTACAAAAGCGTGCTGGAAAAAGAGCGTCGTGGCGACTACCTCGGCAAAACCGTACAGGTGATTCCGCACGTGACCAACGAAATCCAGGATTTCATCAAGCGCGGTGCCGACTTCGGCACACCGGATGCGGTGGACGTGGCCATTGTGGAAATCGGTGGCACCGTGGGCGACATCGAATCGCTGCCGTTTTTGGAAGCCGTGCGCCAGTTGAGCCTGCGCCTGGGACCGAATCAGGCGGCGTTTGTGCACCTGACTTATGTGCCATGGATTGCCGCTGCCGGTGAGCTCAAAACCAAGCCGACACAGCACACGGTGCAAAAACTGCGCGAGATCGGTATCCAGCCAGACGCCCTGCTGTGCCGCGCTGACCGCTATATTCCCGACGAAGAGCGCGAAAAAATTTCGCTCTTTACCAACGTAGCGCAGTGGGGTGTGATCTCCATGCCCGACGTCGACACTATATACAAAGTGCCGCGCGTGCTGCATGAGCAAGGGCTGGACGGCCTGATCTGCGACAAGTTGCGGCTGAACACACCACCCGCTAACCTCAAGCGCTGGGACGATCTGGTGTATGAGACAGCGCATCCGAAAGGCGACGTGGCGATCGCCATGGTGGGCAAGTACGTGGAGCTGAGCGACAGCTACAAATCGCTCAACGAGGCGCTGCGTCATGCAGGCATGAAAAACCATGTGCAAGTCAACATCACCTACATCGATTCTGAAAACCTGAGCCTCGGTAACGTGGCACAACTGGCCAAGTTTGACGCGATTCTGGTGCCGGGCGGCTTTGGCGTGCGCGGCGTTGAAGGCAAAATCTGCGCGGCGCGTTTTGCCCGTGAAAACAATATTCCTTACCTGGGCATCTGCCTGGGTATGCAGGTGGCCACCATCGAATTTGCGCGCCATGTGGCCGGCTTGAAAGATGCCAACAGCACCGAGTTCGCGCCCAACTGCCCCAACCCGGTCATCGCGTTGATCACCGAATGGAAAGACGCCGATGGCAGCATCAAAACACGCACCGAAGACTCCGACCTGGGCGGCACCATGCGCCTGGGCGCGCAAAGCTCTGATGTGGTCAAGGGCACGCTGGCGCACAAAATTTATGGCGATGTGGTCACCGAGCGGCATCGCCACCGGTTTGAGGCCAATGTGAATTACCTTGACGCGCTGCGCAAAGCGGGCCTGGTGATATCGGCGCTGACCCAGCGGGAGCAACTGACTGAAATTGTGGAACTGCCTCAAACTGTGCACCCCTGGTTCATCGGTGTGCAGTTCCACCCCGAGTTCAAGTCGACTCCCTGGGCCGGTCACCCGCTGTTCAATGCGTTCATTCGTGCCGCATTGGACCAGCACGTCGCAACCACACCTGAGAAAGCGTTGGCCTGATGAAACTCTGTGGCTTTGAGATTGGCCTGGATCGGCCATTTTTCCTGATCGCCGGGCCGTGCGTGATCGAGTCCGAACAGTTGCAAATGGACACCGCCGGCACCTTGAAGGAAATCACCGCCAGCCTGGGTATCCCGTTTATTTTCAAGAGCAGCTTTGACAAGGCCAACCGCTCCAGCGGCAACACCTTTCGTGGCCCTGGCATCGACAAGGGCCTGGAGATTCTGGCCAAGGTCAAGCGTGAATTGGGTTTGCCGGTGCTCACCGACATCCACTCTGAAGACCAGATTGCCCAGGTGTCGTCGGTGGTTGATGTGTTGCAAACGCCCGCATTTTTGTGCCGCCAGACGGATTTCATTCGGACCGTGGCCCAAAGTGGCAAGCCGGTGAATATTAAAAAAGGGCAGTTTTTGGCACCAGGTGACATGAAAAATGTCATTGACAAAGCGCGTGCTGCGGCGCGTGAGGTGGGCCTGCCCGAAGACAACTTCATGGCCTGCGAACGTGGCGTGAGTTTTGGCTACAACAACCTGATCAGTGACATGCGCTCCCTTGCCATCATGCGCGACACCGGTGCGCCGGTGGTATTTGATGCCACGCATTCGGTTCAACTCCCGGGTGGCCAAGGCACCAGCAGTGGCGGTCAACGCGAGATGGTACCCGTGCTGGCGCGCGCTGCTGTCGCTGTCGGTGTCGCGGGGTTATTTATGGAAACCCATCCGAATCCGGCGCAAGCGATGAGTGATGGGCCCAACGCAGTTCCGCTCAAGCACATGAAAGCCCTGCTCGAAACTCTGCTGGCGCTGGACCAAGTCACCAAGAAAAATGGTTTTCTTGAAAATAACTTTGTTGCGTGATTCAATCGGCGTTATGCGTCATACTGTTTTCCCCGTGTTCAACTACTGAAAGAAGCCAATGAGTGCAATCGTAGATATCGTAGGACGTGAAATTCTTGACTCCCGTGGTAACCCCACGGTCGAGTGCGATGTGTTGCTGGAGAGCGGCACCATGGGCCGTGCCGCCGTACCGTCGGGTGCATCCACCGGTAGCCGTGAAGCCATTGAACTGCGCGACGGCGACAAAACCCGTTACCTGGGCAAAGGGGTTTTAAAAGCCGTTGAGCACATCAACACCGAGATATCGGAAGCCGTGCTCGGTTTGGATGCGTCGGAACAAGCCTTCCTGGACAAGACCCTGATTGATCTGGACGGTACCGAGAACAAATCCCGCCTGGGCGCCAACGCCATGCTGGCAGTCTCTATGGCGGTAGCCCGTGCTGCAGCAGAAGAATCTGGCCTGCCGCTGTACCGCTACTTTGGCGGCATGGGTGGCATGCAGATGCCGGTGCCGATGATGAACGTGATCAACGGTGGCGAGCACGCCAACAACAACCTGGATCTACAAGAGTTCATGATCATCCCGGTGGGCGCACCATCTTTCCGTGAAGCCTTGCGGTATGGCGCGGAAGTGTTCCATGCGCTTAAAAAGATCCTGCATGACAAGGGCATCAGCACCGCCGTGGGTGACGAAGGTGGCTTTGCCCCCAAGGTGGAAGGTGGCCATGAAGCCGCGATCCAGCTGATTTTGCAAGCAATCGACAAGGCTGGTTTTGTAGCGGGTGAACACATCGCCTTAGGTCTGGACTGTGCTGCCAGCGAGTTTTACAAAGACGGCAAGTACCATCTCGAAGGTGAAGGCTTGGTCTTGAGCGCCGAGGAGTGGACCGACATGCTGGCCACCTGGGTCGATAAATACCCGATCATCAGCATTGAAGACGGCATGGCAGAAGGCGACTGGGACGGCTGGAAAGTCTTGACCGACCGATTGGGTAAAAACGTGCAGATCGTCGGCGACGACCTGTTTGTGACCAACACCAAGATCTTCAAGGAAGGCATCGACAAAGGCATTGCCAATTCCATCCTGATCAAGATCAACCAGATTGGCACGCTGACCGAAACCTTTGCCGCCATCGAGATGGCCAAACGCGCCGGGTACACCGCCGTGATCAGCCACCGTTCAGGTGAGACCGAAGACTCAACCATTGCCGACATCGCTGTGGGCATGAATGCGGGACAGATCAAAACCGGTTCACTGAGCCGCTCAGACCGCATGGCCAAGTACAACCAGCTGCTGCGTATCGAAGAAGACTTGGGTGATGTCGCCAGCTATCCTGGCCGTGACGCCTTTTACAACCTGCGCTAAGTCGGCCTGTGGGCAGGCGTCTTGTTCCAGCCATTCTCATCACGCTGCTCGTGGTCTTGCACGCGCAGCTGTGGTTTGGGCGCGGTAGCCTGCCCAGCATTGCACTGCTGCGCTCGGATCTTGCTGAGCAAAAGCAGCGAAATGATCAAGCAGTACAAGCCAATGACCAGCTTGAAGCTGAAGTTCGCGACCTGAAAGAGGGTCTGGAGATGGTTGAGGAACATGCCCGCATGGAATTGGGCATGGTTAAAACGAACGAAATTTACGTTCAAATTTCTCGCTGATCCATCCACTTCGGAGCCAATTGACGTTGGTCTGTTGATTCATGTTTCTGGAGACTTGACTGGTCTGTAACCCACGCATCGCTCTACAATGAAGGCGTCTGTCGTGTTTGCTGGGCTGTAAATTTCTTGAACCAATGCTCATTGAGCCAGGGCTTGGAACATTGTGGTGTCAGCGTGATCATCTCGCGTTAGATGAACCCAAGATAACACTGACCTCGCCCACCTGAACCCAGGTTCAGGATGCCGGTCTGGTGACACGGCAGACACCCATCCCACCCTGTCATGCCATTTGAACCCTCCCTGATATTGTTGTTGTGCCTGCTGGGCTTGGCCACCGGCTTCCTGGCAGGTTTGTTGGGCATTGGTGGCGGCATGATCATGGTGCCGTTTATCACCGCCATTTTATCCAGTCGCGGTGTGGGTGCCGAGTTATCGATCAAGATGGCCATCGCCACATCCATGGCCACCATTGTTTTCACGTCCATCTCAAGCGTGAGGGCGCATCAAAAACGCGGCGCGATTCGCTGGGATCTTGTCAAGAGTCTGGCGCCCGGCATCGTCCTGGGCGCTGCCATCGCCAGCGTGGGTGTTTTTTCCATCCTTAAAGGCTCTGCGTTGGCGCTGTTTTTTGCTTTTTTTGTCAGCTTCTCTGCTACCCAGATGTTTCTTGACAAAAAACCAGCGCCCAGCCGGTCAGTGCCTGGCCCAGCTGGCCTGGTGGGTGCCGGTTCTGTGATCGGTTTTTTGTCCGGGTTGGTAGGTGCGGGTGGTGGCTTTATCAGTGTGCCGTTCATGACCTGGTGCAATGTCGCCATACACAACGCCGTAGCGACCTCTGCCGCCCTCGGCTTCCCCATCGCGCTGGCCAACGCTGCCGGCTACGTCTTAGGCGGCAGAGGCTTGGCAGACTTGCCGCCCTATTCGATGGGCTACATCTGGTTGCCAGCGCTGGTGGTGATCGCAAGCTGCAGCGTTTTGACAGCACCGCTGGGCGCTGCTGCAGCGCATAGGCTGCCAGTCAAGAAACTCAAGCGGGTATTTGCCAGCATTCTTTACCTGTTGGCAGCCTATATGTTGTACCGAGGCGTGGTGAGCTTTTGAGCTGTTCCTCTCGGAGCACAACTGTATGATGTGAGATGTAGATATCACATGACATAGCGTTTTAGTCCAGCCGTCGCACGCCAGCTCATCTATGAATATCCAGCAACGAACTTTCCCGAATTGGCTCTATAACGCGCTGCCATTTGCCTACTTGGCAATCGGTCTGTTGGCTGGGTTGGTGCTCGCCAACGCCATAGGCGTGCTCGTCGGCGTCGGGGGAACATCGGCTGCCATCGTGATTTGGTTCAGCCGCTGGCGCTATCGCCAGGCCTTTGCGCATGCCGAAGAACTCATGAACGTTCCTACTGTATTCAGCAAGGACGATTTGCCCAACGGTGGTCTGGTGCAAATGTCCTGGAACAAAACCATGGAGTGCGGCCGCCCCTTACTGGACGGGCAACACCGACGTCTGTTTGGCCTGGCCAACGAAGCCATCGACGGTCTGCTTAAACATCAGACTGTCAAGAATGAAGAAGCCCTGCTCAATCAACTGATCAAGCACATGATCGCACACTTTGCCTCCGAAGAAGCCGTGCTTGCCCAAGCCCTCGACCCAGACCTTGACAACCACCGCGAACTTCACAAGGGCATGTTGAAACGTGCCCGAGCGTTGCTCACGCAACTCCATAACGGCGAGGCAATATCAAGGGATCTGGTGACTTTTTTGGCCCAGGATGTGATCACCGGGCACATCCTCAAAGAAGATATCTCCTTGGTGTCGACGATGCGCTGACAAAGAGCCGCTGGCGCCTTGTTGTTTCTGCCACATCGTGGAGACGGGCAAAGCGTTCTACCTCTTCAGGTTCAGCACCATGGCTGCCACGACCGGTGAGCTTTGCTGTTAACCACAAGCTCATCCAGCGCTTGATGCCTTGAAATCACCCGCCCCAACCAGGTCTGGAGCACCGACATCACCTACATCCGCCTGGCCAAGAAATTTGTCTACCTGGTGGCCGTGATGGACTGGTACCGCCGCAAGGTGCTGAGCTGGCGCATCAGTAACAGCATGGATGCCAGCCTCTGCGTGGACTGCTTGGAAGAAGCGCTGCACAACTTTGGCAAGCCCGAGATACCGCCAACTCAGGCATCATTCCAACCTTACACTCACCGCAACTTTTCCCGCATGACTTTTCAAGCTGTTGCCGCCCCACCCCGCTGGCTGGCCTACCTGTTTCTGGCACTCAGCATGGCACTGGTGGGCAGCTATGTGGCCTTGAGCAAGCCACTGGTGGCGGTGCTACCGGTATTTTTGCTCGGTTGGCTGCGTTTTGGCATTGGTGCAATGGCCATGCCGCACTGGCTGATCAAGCCCGCCAGCGAGCCCGTGATGGGCCGCAGCACGCGCTTGCTGATCTTTTTGGAGTCGTTTCTGGGTAACTTCATGTTCACCATTTGCATGTTGTTTGGCGTGAGCATGACGACAGCCGTATCGGCCGGTGTGATTTTGGCGGGCATCCCGGCGATGGTGGCGCTGCTGAGTTGGGTGTTTCTGGGTGAGCGCATTACCCGCCGGGTGGCGCTGGCGATTGCCCTGGCGGCACTCGGCATTGGTCTTTTTTCACTCTCGAAATCAGAGCTGCTTGCGCATAGCGGAATAGGGCTAGAGGCTGATTCTTCTTATAAAACCTCTTGGCTGGGCAATCTATTGATCTTTGGCGCGGTGGTGTGCGAAGCCTCCTACGCGGTGATCGGTAAGAAGCTCACCGGCAGCGTGTCACCCAAACGCATCACCGCGCTGATCAACCTGTGGGGCTTTGCGCTGATGACACCGCTGGGGCTTTACGCGGCATGGTCGTTTGACTTTGCCGGCGTGCCCGCGCCGATGTGGTTGCTGCTGGTTTTTTACGCGCTGGCGGCCAGCGTCTGGACGGTGTGGCTGTGGATGACTGGGCTGAAAACCGTGCCCGCTGCGCAAGCCGGTGTGTTCACCGTGATGCTGCCGATTTCTGCTGCGGCGGTGGGCGTGCTGGTGCTGGGGGAAAGCTTGACCGGGTTTCAGGTGCTGGCGTTTGCGTTGTGTCTGGCAGGCGTGGTGCTGGCCACTTTGCCGTCGCGCTCAGGCGGCCCAAACCCCTGAGCCGCCCGCGCAGCCTCAGGAGCGTGCGGATTCAGCCGAAGAAGAGCTGGTTCAGCCCATGCGCTGGGCACTCACCACCATGCCATCTTCATCCGCATACAGCCAGTCCCCCGGATTCACCCAGACGCCCTGAATCTGCACTGCCAGGTCTTTGAGGCCCTGGTTTTGCTTCTCGGTGGGCAGCGGCATGGCGGCCAGGGCGCGAATGCCCACGTCCAGCGGGGCCAACTCGGCCACGTCACGCACGCAGCCGTCAATCACCACGCCCGCCCAGCCGTTGCGCGCGGCAGCTGCGCCCAGATTGCCGCCCAGCAGCGCCCGGCGCAGCGAGCCCGCGCCATCCACCACCAGCACTTTGCCGACGCGACCCTCTGGCGTGTCGATGAAACCGCAGCTGTCCACAGCCGCCTTCACCAGCGAGTTATCTTCAAAACACTTCACGGTGACCACCGGCCCAGCAAAGGCGCGGCGCGCGCCAAAGTCACGAAACACCGGAGGCAACACCCGAAACAGCTCGGGGGAAGCGCCTTTATGGGCGTCGCACAAGTCACAGGTTGCTAGGCAAACAGTCATGGTGGGCCTCCTCTGAAAATTGAAAATTGTAGTGAGCGCTTGCCGTTTTCGCGCCTCGGGCGGCAAGAACGCTCCCAGTGAGGCACTTTGGCAACACCACTCCTGCGAATAACGCCGATAAGCGTGCGAATTTATCGTTTTTCTCCTTGGAAAAGGGGTTTTTCTCCAGTAGCATCCTGCACACCCAGCAGACGCGCTGTTTTTGCTGGTGATTGATCAACCACTGATAGGACAAAACACCATGGCAACTGCAAAAAAAGCGCCAGCAAAGAAAGCTGCACCAGCCTCAACAGCCACAGCCGCCACCAAGGCGGCGGTCAAAACCACAGCCCCTGCGAAAAAGGCCCCAGCCAAAGCCGTGAAAGCCGTTGCAGCCCCTGCCAAGAAAGCCGCCTCGCCCGCCAAAAAGGCTGCAGCCAAGACCGCTACCGCTCCCAAAGCCGCTGCCAAAAAAACACCCGCCAAAAAAGCTACCACCAAGCGCGCTGTTAACGCCGCCTTCATGAAGGCGCTGACGCCCAGCAGCGCGCTGGCTGCCATCGTGGGCGGCAAGCCGATCCCACGCACTGAAGTGGTCAAGCAGATGTGGGTATACATCAAGAAGCACAAGCTGCAAGACGAAGTCAACAAGCGCTTGGTCAATGCGGATGCCAAGCTGAAGGAAGTGTTTGGCAAGGCGCAGGTCACCATGTTCGAGATGGCTGGCCTGATTGGCAAGCACCTGAAGTAATCCGGGCGCATGTGCCTTTGGGAAGCCGACGCAAGTCGGCTTTTTCTTTGTGGCATCATGCTGGATTAATCAAAAATTAATAGTCGTCGATGCTACGTTTTTTGCTTACCCGCTTCAGCCTGATCATTCCGACCTTCATCGGCATGACCCTGGTGGCGTTTTTTCTGATCCGGATGGTGCCCGGCGACCCCATCGAAACCCTGGCCGGCGAGCGCGGTATTGACGCCGCTCGCCACGCCGAGTTGCTCAAGGCCTACGGGCTGGACCGCCCGGTGATGGTGCAGTACGGCATCTATATCGGCCGGGTGCTGCAAGGTGATCTGGGTACGTCCCTGATCACCCACGCGCCGGTGTTGGACGAGTTTCTGGCGCTGTTTCCCGCCACTATTGAACTGGCTTTGAGCGCCATGCTGTTTGCGCTGATCATCGGTATTCCGGCGGGTATTTTGGCTGCGGTCAAGCGCAACACCATCCTGGATCACGGGGTGATGGGGGTGTCGCTCACCGGGTATTCAATGCCGATTTTCTGGTGGGGCCTGCTGCTGATCCTGCTGTTTTCGGTGCAACTGGACCTGACGCCGGTGTCCGGGCGCATCTCTGTGCAGTATTTCATTGAGCCGGTGACTGGCTTTTTACTGATCGACACCTGGCTGGCTGGCGACCGCGACGCTTTCTGGTCGGCCGTCACGCATCTTATTTTGCCGATGATTGTGCTGGGCACCAACCCGCTGGCAGTGATCGCCCGCATGACCCGCTCGGCCATGCTGGAGGTGCTGGGCGAAGACTACATCCGCACTGCGCGCGCCAAAGGCCTGTCCAACTTGCGTGTGGTGGGCCTGCATGCCCTGCGCAACGCGCTGATTCCGGTAATCACCGTGATTGGCTTGCAGGTGGGGGTGCTGTTTACCGGCGCGATCCTGACCGAAACAATTTTTTCGTGGCCGGGCGTGGGCAAGTGGATGATCGAAGCCATTGGCCGGCGTGACTACCCGGTGTTGCAGGGCGGCATCTTGCTGCTGGGCGGCATGGTGATGCTGGTCAACCTGCTGGTGGACGTGACCTACGGCATCATCAACCCGCGCATTCGGCACTGACACAGACCTCTTCACATGACAGCGCTTACCGACACCTCTGTGCCCAGGCAGCAGCACCCGCTACGCGAGTTCTGGGACTATTTTTCAACCAACAAAGGGGCCGTAGGTGGCCTGGTGATTGTTCTGCTAGTGCTGCTGATAGCGGCTTTTGCACCTTGGATTGCCCCCTACGCTCCCGACGCCACCGACTCCAGCGTGTTTTTGGTTCCCCCGGCGTGGCAAGCAGGCGGCTCATCGGCGCACCTGCTGGGCACCGACGCCATTGGCCGTGACATCCTGTCGCGCCTGATCTTCGGTGCGCGGCTGTCGCTGGCCATTGGCCTGGCAGTGGTGACACTGTCCGTCGTGTTGGGCACCGTGCTGGGCCTGACGGCGGGCTACTTCCGGGGTATTTTTGAAGTGGCGGTGATGCGCCTGATGGACATCATCCTGACCTTGCCCAGCCTGCTGTTGGCGATTGTGATTGTGGCCATTCTGGGGCCTGGGCTGATGAACGCCATGCTGGCGGTGGCGGTGGTGGTGTTGCCGCATTACGTGCGTATCACCCGCGCCGCCGTCATCACCGAGATGTCACGCGACTATGTCACCGCCGCGCGCATGAACGGCGCTGGTCACTTGCGGCTGATGTTCAGCGAGGTGCTACCCAACTGCACCGCACCGCTGATTGTGCAGGCCTCACTGGGTATTTCAGCCGCCATTCTGGACGCTGCGGCGCTGGGCTTTTTGGGCCTGGGCGCGCAGCCGCCATCGCCCGAGTGGGGCACCATGCTGGCCGATGCGCGCGAGTTTGTGCTGCGCGCCTGGTGGGTGGTGACCTTCCCCGGCCTGGCGATTTTGATCACCGTGCTGGCCTTCAACCTGTTGGGTGATGGTTTGCGCGACGCGTTTGACCCCAAACTCAAACGCTGAAGAGAGTTTTAGCGATGGCACTATTGGAAATAGACAACCTGTCGGTGCGGTTTCCGTCCAAGACGGCAGTGATGCACGCGGTCGACGGCGTGAGCCTGTCGCTGGAAGCGGGCGACGTGCTTGGCATTGTGGGTGAATCTGGCTCGGGGAAAAGCGTGACGATGATGGCGCTCATGGGCCTGGTCGCTTACCCCGGGCAGATCACCGCCGACCGGCTCTTATTTGACGGCCACAACCTGCTGAAAATGTCCGAACGCGAGCGCCGCAATGTCACCGGCAAAGACATGGCGATGATCTTCCAGGACCCCACCACCAGCCTGAACCCATGTTTTACCGTGGGTTTCCAGATGGCAGAAACACTGCGCCTACATATGGGCATGGACAAAAAAGCGGCACGCAGGCGCTCCATTGAACTGCTGGAGCAGGTCGGCATTCCGGCACCAGAGAGCCGGCTGGGCATCTACCCGCACCAGCTCTCAGGCGGCATGAGCCAGCGCGTGATGATAGCCATGGCGATTGCCTGCAACCCAAAACTTTTGATAGCAGACGAGCCAACCACCGCGCTGGACGTGACCATTCAGGCGCAGATTCTTGACCTGCTGCGCACGCTACAGAAAGACCGCCAAATGGCGCTGGTGCTGATCACCCACAACATGGGCGTGGTGTCAGAGATGGCGCAGCGCGTGGCGGTGATGTACGCCGGGCAAATCATGGAAGAGCGCAGCGCGCAGCACATGTTTGAAGCTCCGCAACACCCGTACACCGACGCCCTGCTGGCCGCCATGCCCGAGCGCAGCGACGGCTCCACGCGTCTGGCCACCATCCCCGGCATGGTGCCAGGCCTGTATGACCGGCCCAATGGCTGCCTGTTTGCACCGCGCTGTGGCTATGCCAACCAGCGCTGCCAAGACGAGCGACCTGCCCTGCGCGACTGGCAAAGCGGCATGGTGCGCTGCCATACCCCGTTGGCGACTGCACCCGTGCTGCAAGGGGCTGCCGCATGAAGCAAGCTGCCTCCGAAAAAGCTACGCCAAACGCCTCTGCCGAGCCGGTGGTGGTTGCCCACGACCTGAAGCAGGTCTACCAGATCAGCCACGGTGTTTTTCGCGCCGCCGACAATTTGCAAGCCGTCAGCGGCATCTCGTTCACCGTACAAGCTGGCAAAACGCTGGCGGTGGTGGGCGAATCCGGCTGCGGCAAATCCACTCTCGCGCGCATGGTGTCGCTGATCGAAATACCCACCGCCGGGCAGCTCAAACTCGGCTCGGTTGAGGTCACCACGGCCAGCGCAGCAGAGCGCCAGGCGCTGCGGCGCACGGTGCAACTGGTGTTCCAGAACCCCTATGGCTCGCTCAACCCGCGCAAGAAGATCGGCGCCATCCTGGAAGCCCCGCTGGAGATCAACACCCCGCTGGATGCCAAGCAGCGTGCCGAGCAGGCGCGCGCCATGCTGGCGCTGGTGGGCCTTCGCCCGGAGCACTATGACCGCTACCCACATATGTTCTCGGGCGGACAGCGCCAGCGTATTGCCATTGCGCGCGCGCTGATGCTCAAGCCCGCGCTGATCGTGGCCGACGAGCCAGTTTCAGCGCTGGACGTGTCGATTCAGGCGCAGGTGCTGAACCTGCTGGCTGACTTGCAGCGCGAACTGGGTCTGGCTTACCTGTTCATCTCGCATGACTTGGGCGTGGTGCGGCATATTGCCGACGATTTGCTGGTGATGTATTTGGGCCACGCCATGGAGCAAGGCGACAAAGCCACGCTTTTTGCCCAGCCGCTGCACCCCTACACCCAGGCACTTTTGGCATCCACACCGGGTATTACCGGCACTGAAGTTTCCAAACAACGTATCGTGCTGAAAGGCGAGCTGCCTTCTCCCTTGAACCCGCCCAGCGGCTGCGTGTTTTCCACCCGCTGCCCGCATGTGGTACCGCAATGCCAGGCAGAGCGGCCTGTTTTGAGAACGCTGGCGGGCAGGCAAGTGGCCTGCCATCTGGCGGAACAATTGTCCCAACCCGCTGCAGCGCAGCATTAACCTGTCAGGAGTCCAAAAGATGATGATGTCCAAATTTACGTTGAAACGCACTGCCCTGTGCGTGCTGGCGCTACCGGCTTTGCTGGCGCTGTCGCCGGTATCGGCCAAAACGCTGGTGTATTGCTCGGAAGGTAGCCCGGAGAACTTTTACCCCGGCATCAACACCACCGGCACGTCTTTTGATGCGGGGGTTCAGATCTACAACACGCCCGTCGCTTTTGAGCGCGGCGGCACCCAGGTGATTCCAGCGCTTGCAGAAAAATGGACGATCTCACCTGATGGCAAGGTCTATACCTTCTTCCTGCGCAAGGGTGTGAAATGGCATTCAAACAAAAACTTTACGCCGACCCGTGACTTCAACGCTGACGACTTCATCTTCTCGATCGACCGTCAGTGGAAAAAGGACGACCCGTATTTCAAGGTCACCAGTACGAACCACTCCTACTTTGATGACATGGGCATGCCCAAACTGCTGAAGTCAGTCGACAAGGTCGATGATTACACTGTCAAGATTGAGCTGAATGCGCCAGAGGCACCCTTCCTGGCCAACATGGCCATGCCACACAACGGTGTGCAGTCCAAGGAATACGCCATTGCCATGCTGAAAGCTGGCACACCAGAAAAAATCGACCAAGAACCTTTAGGCACCGGCCCCTTCTACCTGGTGCAATACCAGAAGGATGCCATCATCCGCTACAAAGCCTTCCCGCAATACTGGGCTGGCAAGGCCAAGATTGATGACCTGGTGTTCTCCATCACCCCCGATGCATCGGTGCGTTGGGCCAAGGTGCAAAAGGGCGAATGCCATGTCATGCCCTACCCCAACCCGGCGGATGTACCCGCCATGCGCAAGGACGCTAACGTCACGGTGTTGGAGCAACCCGGCCTGAACATCGGTTACCTGGCCTACAACACCACCAAAAAACCGTTTGACGACGTGCGCGTGCGCAAAGCGGTGAACATGGCCATCGACAAAAAAGCCATCGTGGACGCGGTGTATCTGGGTACTGGCGTGCCCGCCATCAACCCGATTCCGCCAACCATGTGGTCGTACAACAAGTCCATCAAGGACGATGCCTTCAACCCCACTGAGGCCAAAAAACTGCTAGCCGCCGCTGGCTTGGCCAACGGTTTCACCACGGATCTGTGGGCCATGCCGGTACAGCGCCCGTACAACCCCAATGCCAAACGCATTGCCGAGCTGATGCAGGCTGACCTGGCCAAGGTCGGCATCAAGGCCGAGATCAAGAGCTTTGAGTGGGGCGAGTACCGCAAGCGCATGCAGGCTGGCGAACACCAGATGGGTATGCTTGGCTGGACCGGTGACAACGGGGATCCGGACAACTTCCTCAACACCCTGCTGGGCTGCACATCGGCCAAGTCCAACGGCTCTAACGTGGCTAAGTTCTGCGACCAGTCGTTTGAAGACCTGATCCAGAAGGCCAAGGTCACCTCCAACCAGGCTGAGCGCGCCAAGCTTTACGAAAAAGCCCAGGTGATCTTCAAGGAACAAGCGCCCTGGTTCACCATCGCTCACGCGGTAGCTCTGAAACCGGTGCGCAAGGAAGTCATCGGCTTCAAGATCAGCCCGTTTGGCACGCACGAGTTCTACGGTGTAGACATGACCAAATAGGCACCAGACTTCGCCTCAAGCCGATGACCTCGGCTTGTTAAAAAGCCAAAGTCAAGCCTAACCCATCTTTGTCGTTGGGCACTA
>Ga0335397_10004615_pt1 | contig 18180 bp, 15 predicted proteins | sample MAT04_FD_205740 | JGI IMG/M metagenome (GOLD analysis project Ga0335397, IMG submission 205740) | Freshwater microbial communities from Lake Fryxell liftoff mats and glacier meltwater in Antarctica - MAT-04 (spades assembly) (version 2) ... | reverse complement strand
ATGCGTCGAACTTGAACTTCGTGGCGGGTGGCACGATTCCGAACGCGGTGATCGCGAAGGTCGGGGTGGGTGGCAAGGTGTGTTTGTTCACCGATGCCCGGACCGATCTGATCGTCGACGTCAACGGTGCCTTTCCTGCTGGTTCGTCGTTCGGTGCGTTGGATCCGGCGCGGTTGTTGGATTCGCGGGTTGGTGGTTCGACGATCGATGGTCAGTTCGTTGGGATGGGTCCTCGTGCGGCGGGTTCGGTGACGGAGTTGGTGGTGGCTGGTCGTGGTGGTGTGCCTGCGGCGACGTCGGCGGTGGTGTTGAACATCACGGTGACCGGTGCTGGTGGGGCGGGTTTCGTGACGGTGTTTCCGTGTGGGTCTCCGCAGCCGAATGCGTCGAACTTGAACTTCGTGGCGGGTGGCACGATTCCGAACGCGGTGATCGCGAAGGTCGGGGTGGGTGGCAAGGTGTGTTTGTTCACCGATGCCCGGACCGATCTGATCGTCGACGTCAACGGAGCCTTCCTGTAGGACATCGTCGACGCCGGCCACGTCCGAATCGGCCACGAGCGCATCGCCGGGTGCTACGAACGCGCAGCGGTTCTGCGATGTCGAGGCGGCGCCCTCACCAATCGGACAGCGGTTGCGCTCCGTATCGAGGGGCTGCTGGCCGACGCCGTGGCGAGGCGTCGATGGCAGCCGCCGTGTTCGAGAATCACCGGGACCGGGTCGAAGAATTCCTGGAGGGCTGTGTGAGAGCGCGAGTTGATCGAGCGCAGATTCGCAGCCGATGTCACGATCGCAGCTCGACTCGATTCACGCTCCGTGGTGCCCGAACGAAGCATGGGTGATCCCGCAATGAGGTTCGTGGCACTGCGGGCGGGGGCGGCACGAGGATCGGCAGCTCGAACGCTGCCACGGACAGTTACCTGCGACGAGTGCTGGTCGGCCGTTGGCGACCGCGGCCTCATCAACGTGCTCACCCACAACGACACCTCGGAACAGCTGCTCATCACCGACCGAAGACTCGTGGCCGACCACTTCGCAGGTCAACCGGCTGCGACCCGAACCGTGAACGTTCCCGCCGGCCGGCAGATCGCGATCGAGGTGCCCTACGGCGTCGTCGAGGACTGCGCCTCCGACACTCCCGTCTCCGCGGTCCTGGCATTCGTCTGCACCACCCCCACCGACGACACCCCTCGAACAGCGCGGCTGCCAATCGGCGGAACGGACATTCTCGCTGGCATACGCGATGAGGGGTGCGCCGGTCGAACCCTCGACGATGAGACCGAGATCACCTTCAGCGACGTGACCATGGTCGACGGGACCGTTCGAGCCGTTCTCCACATCGAACGGACCGATCAGCGCTGCGAATTCACGTTCGGTCAGTTCGTCGGCACGGTCTTGGTGGACGTCCGACGAACCACCGGCAGTGCCACCCCGGTCACGCTTTCGCCGTTGGACCGGTCTGTCATGATCCCGCTCACGTTCGTGGTGAATCGTTGCGGTCCCCACGCCATGGCCGAAGTCACCAAGCGTTTCGGGCTCGACCTGGAACCGTCGGTCGACGTGCCGAACCACATCTGGTGCCCATCGACCTCTCGCCACTGAGCGACGACCTCGAAGCTGCGGTCCGGGCGTGTCTCGAAGCTGCCGGATGACCTCGTGCTCGCCAGGGCAACGAAGGATCCGTCGTCAGCGATCCTGCCACGTGGACACGCACGCCTCGTTGCCGTCGGCATCGGACAGGACCCACCATGAACGGGCGAACTCGTCGGTGACCATGCGGCCTCCGGCGGCTATTGCAGCGGCTACACGCTGCTCGGCGATGTCATGGGGAACGCTCACATCGACATGGATGCGGTTACGAACGAGCCGGGGCTCGTCCATCTGCTGGAACCAGACCGCCGGTCCTACACCCATGGGATCGACCAGTTGCCCGGCGCGCTGCTGGTAGCCGAGCACTGCCGCCCAGAACGGGCGGATGCGATCCATGTCGGTGGTGTCGATCCCGATCTCGTAGGCAGCGGCCGTTTCGGTTCTCGCCGCTGCGTCGGCTTTGCGAGCAGCGGCAGAGATCAGCCGGGCGATGTCGACGTCGAGCGTCGTCAACCCGTCGGTGGCGTGGGTGGTCAACACGACGTGCACGCGTCCCGGATACCGGATCTCCATGTCGGGGTGGTGCTGGTGGTCCTCGGCGATCCGGGCGACCGCTGCGACCAGGTCAGCCGCCGCCAGGTAGTCGGGAGTCACGAACGTCGCCCGAATGGCCCCGAGGACGACCCTCCAGTCGTCGACGCCGTCGAGCGCGACGAACTCGTCTGGCGTGACCTCGATGTACTCCATTGCCCCAGTGAACCACGCCACCGGCCCCACTGTCTCTGCGACACCCGCTCTCTAGAGTGGTCGGCACATGACTGACGACGAACTGTTCGCCGACGCTGCTGCTGTGCACCAGCGGGCGGACATCCCGCACCCAGCCGACAGCGCGTCGCCCGACGCGCTGTTCGACCAGCGCTTCTCTGGGGGCCCGTCGCCGTTCGCCGAAGGCCTCAACCCCGACCAACTCGACGCCGTCGCCCACGAGTCCGGCCCGCTGCTGGTGATCGCCGGCGCCGGCTCCGGCAAGACCCGGGTGCTCACTCACCGCATCGCGCACCTCATCCACACCGGTGTGCATCCGTCGAAGATCCTGGCGATCACGTTCACCAACAAGGCCGCTGCCGAGATGCGCGAGCGGGTCGGTGCACTCGTCGGTCCGGTGGTGAAGACGATGTGGGTGTCCACGTTCCACTCGGCGTGCGTGCGCATCCTGCGCGCCAACGCCGACCAGCTCGGCTACCCCCGCCAGTTCTCGATCTACGACGCCGCCGACTCGAACCGTCTCACCAGCTACGTGATCCGCGACCTCGGCCTCGACGCGAAGCGCTTCACGCCACGCGGTGTGCACGCGATCATCAGCCTCTGGAAGAACGAACTCGTCGACCCCGACGAGGCGCAGCGGCGCGCCCAGAACATCTTCGACCGCAAGCACGCCGACGTCTACGCCGAGTACCAGGCCCGCCTCCTGAAGGCCGGAGCGATGGACTTCGACGACCTCCTCGCCAACACCGTCAAGCTGTTCCGCGAGCACGGCGACATCCTCGAGCACTATCGCCAGCGGTTCCAGCACATCCTCGTCGACGAATACCAGGACACGAACCAGGCCCAGAACGAGATGGTGCTCCTCCTCGCCGACGGGCACCGCAACGTCTGCGTCGTCGGCGACACCGATCAGTGTCTGCCGCCGGGAACCATGATCGACGGCCCCGCTGGGCCACGGCCGATCGAGGAGATCGCGATCGGCGACGTCGTGTTCGGAGCCGGCGGGCGCGAGCACGTCCAGGCCGGCACCGTGACACACGTGCACGAGGGCAGCTACGACGGGCACATCATCGAGATCGCCACGGATGGTCGAACGGTCAGGGCAACGCCTCACCACCTCCTGCCGGCTCGCCTGCTGCCCCGCCCCGATCAGTGGCTCGTGTACCTCATGTACCGCGCCGATCGGGGCTGGCGCATCGGCCGCACGATCGGGGCTCGAAGTCCGGGCAACGGAGCCCTCCGACACGGCCTCGAGGTGCGCACCAACCAGGAGCACGCCGATGCGGCCTGGATCCTGAAGGTGTGTGGATCGGTTGCCGAAGCTGCCTACTTCGAGTCGTGGTTCTCGGCCGAGTACGGCCTGCCGACTGCGGGTTTCCACTCGTCGCCCCGTGACGAGTGCGATTCGACGGGGCGAGATCTGGCCATGAACGACGCCTGGCTCCAACAGCTCTACCAATCCATTGACACCGACACACGGGCAAAGTTGTTGATGGAAGAGCGGTTGCTCCACCGTGAGTTCCCACACCATCGCCCCCAGAACGGCGCCAGGCGGTCGTCGATCGATCTGACGATGTTCTCCGACCGTCGCACGAGCGTCGGTCACCACCGGGTGCGGTGGTCGTCGAACCGCCAGGACATCATCCGGGCGCTCGAACGCGGCGGAGTGACGCTGCGCTCGGGCAAGCACCGGTCGCTCCGCTACGAGACCTCCTGGAAGGACTATCGCCGTGCGCTCGCTGACGCCAAGAGAGTCGCCGCGATCGGCGGTCTCGACGTGCGCCGACGTCTCGCCCACGACGGCGTCACCTACGACCTGATCCCGTTCGCGCACGTGCATGCGGGCATGGAGGTGCTCGTTCGCGACGGCGACGGGTGGGTCGCCTCCGCTGTCGACAGGGTCGAGTTCGTGCCCTACAGCGGGCCGGTCTTCGACCTCGACGTCGACGTCACCCACACCTATGACGCCAACGGCCTGCTGGTGCACAACAGTGTGTACAAATTTCGCGGGGCCGATTTCCGCAACATCTTGGAGTTCGAGGAGGCGTTCCCCGACGTCACCACGGTCATCCTCGACCAGAACTATCGAAGCTCCCAGACCATCCTCGACGCCGCCAATGCAGTCATCGACAACAACGTCGAACGCAAGCCGAAGTCGCTGTGGACCGACAGCGGCATGGGCGAACGCATCATCCGCTACCACGCCGAGGACGAAGGCGACGAGGCCACATGGGTCGCCGGCACCACCCTCCAGTTGCACGGCGACGATGCCACCAACTTCCGCGAAATGGCGGTGCTCTACCGCACCAACGCGCAGAGCCGTGTGGTCGAGGAGGCGTTCATGCGCCTCGGCGTGCCGTACAAGGTGGTGGGCGGTACCCGCTTCTACGACCGGCGCGAGGTCAAGGACGCCATGGCGTATCTGAAGGCGGTCATCAACCCGGCTGACGAGGTCAGCGTCAAACGTGTGCTCAACGTTCCCAAGCGCGGCGTCGGCGACGCGAGCGTGACCAAGCTCGATGCGTTGGCTGCGTCGGAAGGCATTGCCTTCGCCGAGGCGCTGCGCCGCGCCGACGAGGCAGGCATCACCGGCCCGGCGGTGCGCGGCATCAGCTCGTTCGTCGACCTGCTCGATTCGATGGCGACGGTCGTCGCCGACCCCGATCAGGGCCCCGGCGACGTCCTGCAGGCCGCGCTCGACGGCTCGGGCTACCTCGCCGAACTCGAAGCCGAGGACACCGTCGAAGCGCACACCCGCATCGAGAACCTCGGCGAACTGGTCGGTTCGGCACGCGAGTTCACCGTGATGGACGAGTTCCTCGAACAGGTCGCGCTCGTCGCCGACACCGACGCCCTGATCGACGGTCCCGACGGCGAGCAGGTCGAGGACCAAGTGGTGTTGATGACACTCCACTCGGCGAAGGGCCTCGAGTTCCCGGTGGTGTTCCTGGTCGGTTGCGAGGAAGGCATCTTCCCGCACATCCGCGCCCTCACCGAACCCGCCGAGATGGAAGAAGAGCGCCGCCTCGCCTATGTCGGCATCACCCGTGCGATGAAGCGGCTCTACATGTCACACGCCTGGAGCCGCCAACTGTTCGGTTCCACCCAGTACAACCCGCCGTCACGGTTCTTCGACGAGATCCCCGAAGCGCTCATCGAGTCGAAGGGCAACATCAGCGGCCGGTCGAGCTACGGCCGCCAGAGCTATCGGAGCCGAAGCTCCGACTACGGCGACCCGCCCGCCTACCGGCGTGGTGGTGGAGGCGGTTCCGGTGCTGGTGGCCGCGACATCAACGCCGACATCCTCGACGCGAAGGCCGACCAGGAGGCGCACCGCGACCGCGTGGTCGAGGCTGCCATCCGGTCGGGTTCGAAGCCGGCACCTTCGCCGTCGAACAGTCAGGAACTCGGATTGCGTGTCGGCGACGATGTCGAGCACCCTGCATTCGGAGCGGGTGTGATCATCGAGATCTCCGGCACCGGCGAGAAGGCCGAGGCCTCCATCAACTTCCCGGGCGCCGGCACGAAACACCTCGCCCTCGCCTGGGCCCCCCTCAAGAAAGTCTGACCTCGCCGCCCCCCTCGGGCGTTCTCGTGAACTCGTGCGGGAACTATCCCCGCACGAGTTCACGAGAACGGGTGGCCCACCCGGGGTCAGAGGAGGCCGAGGCGCTCCATGGCGCTTCGGTACTCGACGACCTCGATGCGCTGGTTGCGTGACACCGACTCGGCGAAGTCCGTGATCTCCTGGCGCGCGCCATTGGCCGCGGCGTGGTCGGCCATGTGGACGCCGCCCAGGTGGTGGTCGGTCATGATGTCGAAGAACAGGCGGTCGGCTTCGGCGCCACGAGCATCGGACAGGTCCTGCAGCCGTTCGGGGATCTGCATCCCGCGCATCTCGGCCACGGGGGTGGGCTCGTCCATCCACACCATGGCGGTGCGGTCGGGTTCGCCTCGGGAGAATCCGTCGTCGGCCAGCCAGTCTTCCATCCAGCCGATGTCTCGGGTCTGGAACATGATCACCTCACGTGCGTACGGCGCGGCGTCGCCGTCGGCGTTGTTGTCGAGGTACCGGTTCGAGATCACGAGCGCCTGGTCGTGGTGATCGAGCATGTCCTGCAGGAACCCGATGTCGACGGCGTTCATCGGTGCCGGTGGCTCGTCGTCGGCACCGAGGGCCCAGATGGCCGCAGCGGCGAACAGTCCGGTGACCACAGCGGTGACGAGCACGAGGAGAACGAGCCGCAACAGCCGCTGCACGGATGCGTCGGACAGTGACTGATCGGAAACCGGTTCGCCGTCGGCGAGACCGGTGTCGGAATCATCGAGACGACCGGACGAACGCATGAGCGCAGTGTACGGAGCTCGCTGACCGGGTGAACCGCACCCGCAGCCGTAACCTTGAGAGGTCATGATCCGTCGATTCGTCCTCGCCGCGACAGCTTGCTCTGCCGCCCTGCTCGCCGGCGCCGGCCCGGTGTCGGCGCACATCGATCCCGACCCGACAGAGGCGCAAGCAGGCTCGCGTCTCACCATCGGGTTCACCGTCGAACACGGCTGCGACGGCTCGCCGACCGTGCAACTCGACATGCGACTGCCCGAGGGCGCCACCGACGCCGTGCCCGAACCGGCACAGGGTTGGGACGAGTCGCTCGAGACCGTCGACGGCGACACCATCGTCACGTTCGCCGGTGGCCCGCTCGCCGACGATGTCGAAGGCACGTTCGACGTCACCATGACCCTGCCACCCACGCCGGACACCACGATCTTCTTCCCGTTCGTGCAACGTTGCGAGGTCGGCGAGATCCGCTGGATCGGCATCCCGGTCGAGCCGGGTGACGAACTCGACGAGCCGGCACCGGCAATGGCGCTGACCGGACCGGTCGCAGTCGCACCGGCCACTGCACCGGCCACCGATCCGACCGAGCCCGATCCGACCGAGCCAGCGGTCGCGGAGCCGACCACCACCGATGCGCCCGAGACCACGACGGCGACGACCGGCCCGTCGCCGGACACCACGGCGACACCTGGCACCAGTGAGCCGGTCGTGGTCTCGACCGGCATCGACAGAGACGCGAGTCCCGGCACCGGGACGGTCGGATTCATCGTCACCATGGCCGTCGTCATCGCACTCAGTGGGTTCGTCGTCCATAGCGCACGTCGGGCCAGGGCCCGCATCGCATCCGAAATGGGCTGACCGGAGTCGCCGTGGCTGTCTCTGCTCGGCCTTCGCCTGTCCGCAATCGCGCTGCTGCGCTGCTGGGGTCGATGTTCATCGCCGTCCTCGGCGTGCTCGTCGGCGCACACACCGCACTCGCCCACGCCGAGCTGCTGTCGTCGTTCCCAGCCGATCAGGAACTCCTCGCGGTCGCCCCCACCGAGATCGTGTTGCAGTTCACCGAGACCATCGATCCGATCGAGCCAGGTATCCGCCTGGTCGACAACAACGGTGACGACGTCGAGATCGGGGCCGTCGATCAATCCGTCGGCACCGACCGCATGCGAGCGTCGGTCCCCGACTCGCTCGCCGACGGCACCTACGTCGTTGCCTGGCAGGGCGTGTCGGCCGACTCGCACCGGGTGCGAGGCTCGTTCACGTTCTCCGTTGGTGTGCCGTCTTCGGTCACCCCTGGCGTGCTCGACGGTCTCTTCGACGGTGCGGTGGACAGCAGCTCCGACGACATCCTGCTCGGCATCGGACGATTCGTCAGCTACGCCGGTGTCGGGCTGCTCGTCGGCGGCCTGGTGCTGGCCGTTGCTCTCACCCCGTCGGTGATCGGGACACGTCGAGTCGGCGTGCTGCTCGTGGGGGCAGCAGAGTTGGCGTTCGTCGGCACGCTCTGGATGGTCGCTGCCCAAGCGAACCTGATCGGTGGGTCGTTCCTGTCGTGGGGGGCCGTCGCCGACACGCAGTCCGGCCAGTGGTGGATCGCTCGTCTGGTGGTGATCGCGCTGTTCGGCGTGTCGATCGCGCTGCGATCGCGATTCGCAGTTCGCGGTGGCGTCGTCGTGGTCTCCGCCCTCGGACTCGGTGTGCTCGCCGTGGTCGCCGCCGGTGGCCATGCCATCTCGGGTGATTCGATCGTCCTCGGATTCGTCTCCACATTGGTCCACCTCGTCGCGATGTCGATCTGGTTCGGTGGGCTCGCCCTCGTACTCCTCGCGCCGCCGCCGGGTCAGTTCTGGCAGACGGTCACCCGGTTCTCGCCGTGGGCGCTCGGATCGGTGGTGGCGCTCGCGGTCAGCGGCGGCGTGAACGCATGGCGTCAACTCGGGTCACCTGGCGGCCTGACCGACTCGAGCTACGGGCGCTGGCTCGTGATCAAGCTCGTTCTCGTGGTGCTCGTGGTGGGCGTGGCCGCATTCAGTCGGCGGACCGTACACACCCGTGGCGACGACGCAAGCACGCTCGTTCGTCGTTCGGTGGGCTTCGAGATCGCCGGCGTCGTGCTGATCCTCGGAGCCACGGCCGGGCTGGTGAACTCCCCGCCGCCGATCGACACCCCCGAGATCGTGTCGGTGTCGGCCGTGGTGGGTGCTCGCGTCGCCCAGGTCGAACTCGAACCGGCAGTCACCGGCGGCACCGAGATGCACGTCTACATCACCTCGCCATCGGGCGCGCTCGACCGAGCCGACGAGATCTCCGTCACCGTGGAGCTGCCCGAGCAGAACCTCCCACCGTTCGACGTGGAGGTGTTCCCCGCCGGGGTGAACCACGTGGTCGGCGCGAACCTGAACCTTCCGGTCGCCGGATCGTGGACGTTCGAGGTCACCGCCCGCTACGGCGAGTTCGACGAGGTGGTGTTCAGCGTGCAGATCCCCGTTTTCGATTGAGCGGAATCCAACAGAGTGACCGGGTTGCGGTTTCGTTCTCGGTCTGTGACCGCGTTGTGTTGTGATGGCACCTGGTGTCGAGATCTTCTGTGCTGGACGCCGACGTGCAAGAATCATCTCCGTGAAGGCAGCATTGTTGGTCGAGAGCTTGACAGGGAACACGTGGACGGCAGCCGAGAAGGTCGCCGACCTCTTGGCGCAGGAGCGCTGGACCATCACCGGACTGTCGAAGGTGAAGGAACCCGACCACGCATCGATCCAACAGGCGGACATCATCCTCGTCGGCACGTGGGTGCACGGGGCGTTCCTGTTCGGCCAGGCGCCGTGGGCGGTGTCGAACATCGCCAACCTCCCCACGATGCGCGGCAAGCGTGCCGCCGGGTTCTGCACCTTCGCACTCGATCCGGGCAAGTCCCTGGACAAGCTCGATCGCTCCCTCGGCGACACGGGCGCTTACGTCATCGGCGGGATCGCCATGAGCCGCAACAAGCTCGGCCAGCACACGGAGATCTTCGCCGAGCGTCTCGTCGACGCGATGGCCGTCGGCTGAACGCCCTCGATCCGAACGATTTCAGCCGATGGTGTCCGGTGTCGCTGTGGTGATGCCGACGAGATCGATGTAGAGCACCCGCTGGTTCTCGACCACCGGAAACACCCCGGACTCGGGCGGTGACAGGTCGACGACGGTGATCGTGGTGCCGTCGCAGTCGATGAATTCGCGGGTTCCGATCACTTGCTGGACCGGACAGTCGGGGCGGTCGACCGGATAGGCGTAGAAGATCTGCCAACCGCGGGTGGGATCGGGTCCTTCGTGGTCGAGCACGAGCGACCGCTTGCCGGAAGTGGTGTTGAGCCCGGGGAAGATGATGGGGCCGTCTTCCTCCACGAGTTGCGCGACGTTGGTGACCGTGCCCACATCGAGCCTCGGGGGAGCGAGACGGTCGGTGACCTCGGCGCCACCATCGGAGACGTAGGCAGCGATGCCCCATGTCACCAGTGCGAGCAGCACGAAGAAGGCGATTCCACCGAGTACGGGAACGACGGCTCGAGCGAACGGCGATTTCAAGCTGACCGGCCGTCGAGCGGCTGCGTTCGACATCGGCCACAGTCTGCCGGGGAACTCGCGCCGAAAGCATGGACGTGCCGGTCGGTTCGATGGGTCGACCGTCGTTTCGGCGCGTCGCGCGGTCTTGCCCTATGGTTCACTCTTCGTGAAGCGCACGTATCGCATCGTCGTGGCGAAGCCCGGGCTCGACGGCCACGACCGTGGCGCGAAGACCATCACCCGCGCGCTGCGCGACCATGGCTTCGAGGTCATCTACACCGGCTTGCACCAGACCCCTGAACAGATCGCCGAAACCGTCCTGCAGGAGGATGCCGACGGCATCGGGCTCTCGCTGCTGTCCGGTGCCCATCTCACCCTGTTCCCCCGTGTCATGGAGGAACTTCGCAGCCGTGACCTCGGTGACGTCCTCGTTTTCGGTGGTGGCGTCATTCCAGACGCCGACGCCGGCGCCCTCCGTGAGCAGGGGGTGGCCGAGATCTTCGGCCCCGGGTCGTCGCTGAAGGCGATCGGCCTCTGGCTCGAGACCGCGCTCGACGAATCGGAACCCGACTGACCGCACCAGCGGTCTATCTCCCGTAAGCACCACAACAGTTCGCAACCAGAAAGCGAGTGACCCCGACGTGGATCTCTTCGAGTACCAGGGCAAGCAGTACTTCGCCCGTTACGACATCCCGGTGAGCCCGGGTGGCCCGGCCGACACCGTCGACGAGGCGGTGAAGGAGGCCAATCAGGCCGGCTATCCCGTGGTCGTCAAGGCGCAGGTGCAGGTCGGTGGCCGCGGAAAGGCCGGCGGCATCAAGATCGCCGAGAACGAAGCCGAGGTGCGTGAGCACGCCGGCAACATCCTCGGCATGGACATCAAGGGTCATGTCGTGCGGCGCCTGTGGGTCGAAACTGCCTCCGACATCGACGAGGAGTACTACGCCTCGTTCACGCTCGACCGTGCCGCCAAGCTGCACCTCCTGATGCTGTCCGCCGAGGGCGGCGTCGAGATCGAAACGGTCGCCGAGACGAACCCCGACGCGATCGTCAAGTTGCACATCAACCCGATCGACGGCCTCGACCTCGCGACCGCCCGTCAGGCGTGCGTCGACGCCAAGCTTCCCGAGCGGGCGCTCGACGGTGCTGCCGACATCCTGGTGAAGCTGTACCGGTGCTTCACCGAAGGCGACTGCGATCTCGCCGAGATCAACCCGCTGATCCTCAAGCCGACGGGCCCAGACGGAATCAGCGCAGTGCACGCGCTCGACGCGAAGGTCACGCTCGACGAGAACGCCGAGTTCCGCCATCCCGAGTGGGACGCATTCCGCGGCCTCACCGAGATGGACGACCGCGAGAGGATGGCCGCCGAGAAGGGCCTGCAGTACATCGGCCTCGACGGCACCGTCGGCATCATCGCCAACGGTGCTGGCCTCGCGATGTCCACACTCGACGTCGTCACTCAGGTCGGCGGATCGGCCGCCAACTTCCTCGACATCGGTGGCGGCGCCGATGCCGACGTGATGGCAGGTGCGCTCGAAGTGATCAACTTCGACGACAGGGTCGAGTCGATCCTGATCAACATCTTCGGTGGCATCACCCGCGGTGAAGAGGTCGCCAAGGGCATCGTCGAAGCAATGGGCCGAGTCGAGCTGCGCGCTCCGATCGTGATCCGTCTCGACGGCACCAACGCCGAGGAGGGCCGCCAGATCCTGCTCGACGCCGGCATTCCCGCCGACAAGCTCCAGTCCGAACCCACCATGCTCGACGCCGCCCGTGCGGCCGTTGCGAAAGCGAAGTGAAGTAGTCATGGCCATTTTCGTCAACGAGAACACCAAGGTCATCGTTCAAGGCCTCACCGGCGGTCAGGGCAAGTACCACGGCCTGCGCAACCGCGACTACGGCACCCAGATCGTCGCCGGCGTCACCCCCGGCAAGGCCGGCCAGGACGTCGACGGCATCCCGATCTACGACACCGTCGCCGACGCCGTTGCTGCCACCGGTGCCACGGCGTCGTTCGTCGCCGTGCCGCCGAAGTTCGCCTCGGCGGCCATCATGGAGGCCGCCGAAGCCGGCATTGCCTTCATCGTGTGCATCACCGAGGGCATCCCCGCCCAGGACGAAGCCAAGACCTACAACCTGCTGGTGCGCAACCACCCGGGAACCCGTCTGCTCGGTCCGAACTGCCCGGGCATCATCAGCCCCGGAAGGTGCAACATCGGCATCACCGCCGGAGAGATCGCCCAGGTGCCGTCGGCCGACGGACCCAACGTCGGCATCGTCAGCCGCTCCGGCACGCTCACCTATCAGGCGTTGTACGAGCTCAAGCAGAAGGGCATCGGTGTGTCGACGTGTGTCGGCATCGGCGGCGACCCGGTGCCCGGCACCAACTTCATCGATTGTCTCGCCGAGTTCCAGGCCGATCCCGAAACTCACGCCATCATGATGATCGGCGAGATCGGCGGCTCGGCCGAAGAAGAAGCGGCCGAGTACATCAAGGCCAACGTCACCAAGCCCATGAGCGCCTACATCGCCGGCGTCACCGCACCGGCCGGCAAGAAGATGGGCCACGCCGGCGCCATCGTGTCGGGCGGCAAGGGCACGGCCCAGGGCAAGATGGACGCACTCGCTGCTGCCGGCGTGAAGGTCGGGCTCAACCCCACCGAAGCCGGCGAACTGATGGCCGAGATCGTCGCCAACCTCTGACGCACGCTCGCGATGAGCGAGTCGTCACGAACGCAAAAAACGGAGCGGACGTTGCGCCCAGCGCAACGTTCGCTCCGTTTTTCGGGTGCTGTTCTCGATGGGTTCGGGTGTGCTCAGCCGACGGGAGGTGTCGGCTGAGTAGGAGGTGCCGGCGGAGCGGGAGGTGCCGGCGGTGGGGGAGGCATGTCGTTGCCTGCGTCGCCCTTGGCGAAGCTCGCCTTGAGCTTGTCGACGTCGGTGAGGTCCTTGATGTCGCCACCCGACGCCTGGAAGTTCAGGAATGCGCCAGCGGTAGCGACAGCAGCCCAGATGAATGCTCCGTACATGCCGATGCCACGATCAGCGAAGTCGAAGCGGGCGCCGAGAATGATACGCAGGAGCATCAGCACGGTCGCCAAACCGGTGGCGCCCAGGAAGATGAGCGGCCACGGCTGCGTGGCGGGCAGCTTGCCCATCACGTTGGCAACCGTGAGTGCGCCAACTGCAACGACCAGTAGCCATGCGATGCCGCCGGTGAAGAAATAGTTGAAGGGTCCGTCCCCGGCTGCTGCCCCGAGCCCGGTATCGACGCTGGTCCAACTGAGGACGAACCCCAATATCAGCATGGCGACGCCACCTCCGATCATCAGCCAGTCGGATGTCTTGAATTTGCTGAAGTCCATGTGCGTTCTCCTCCGGGATCTTGGGTGATGTGTTCCCCCCGCGGTGCACCGTAGTACCAGCGCTGACCATCGTCGCGCACCCCGTCAGGTCGTAGCGGTCGCGTCGCCATGGCCCGACGCGTCGACGGGTTGACTACGGTCGCACCCGTGCCCACTGCGCTTCTCTCCGTCTACGACAAATTCGGCATCGTCGAGTTCGCCGGATCGCTGCACGAACTGGGGTGGTCGTTCGTGTCGAGTGGCGGCACTGCCCGGGCCATCGCCGATGCAGGAATCCCCGTCACCGATGTCGCTCAGCTCACCGGGCTGCCGGCGATCCTCGGCCACCGTGTCGTCACCCTGCACCCGAAGATCCACGGCGGCATCCTGGCCGACCCCACCGACGCCGAGCACGTCGCCGACATGGCGCACCACGGCATCGAGCCGATCGATCTCGTGGTGGTCAACCTGTATCCGTTCTCGTCCGATCCCGGCATCGGCCTGATCGACATCGGCGGCCCGGCGATGGTGCGAGCCGCTGCCAAGAACCACGCCCACGTCGGCATCCTCGTCGATCCGGGCGATTACCAACCCGTGCTCGATGAGCTCCGAGCGGGCGGTGTACTCACCGGTGCAACCCGGCGCCGTCTCGCCCGCACGGCATTCGCTCACACTGCGTCATACGACGCCGCGATCGTCACCTGGTTCGACGAGTCGGAATCGACTGATGACGCAGCGCTGCCCTCGTCGATCCATCTCGCGCTCGAACTCGCACAGCCGCTGCGGTACGGCGAGAACCCGCATCAACAGGGTGCCCGATACCGCCTGGCCGGTGCCACGAGCTGGTGGGACTCGATGACCCAGCACGGCGGCAAGGAAATGAGCTACCTCAACGTGTTCGACACCGAGGCGGCGTGGCGATTGGTGCAGCGCTTCGATTCGCCCGCCGTGGTCGTGGTCAAGCACGCCAATCCCTGCGGCGTCGCCGTCGCCGACGACATCACCGAGGCGTATGTTCGTGCCAACGCGTGCGATCCGGTGAGTGCGTTCGGCGGGATCATCGCGGCGAACCGAACAGTCACCGCTGACATGGCAACGGCGATCGGGGACGTGTTCACCGAGGTGGTGGTCGCTCCCGACTTCGAGCCGGAAGCACTCGAGATCCTGGCCGGCAGGAAGAACCTGCGCGTCATGTCTGGCAACGCTCCCTCACCGTTGCCGTTCGACGTGCGCCCGGTCGACGGAGGGTTCCTCGTGCAGCAACCCGATCCGGTCGCCCGTCGCAGCGACGACTGGCGTGTGGTCACCTCCGCCCAGCCGAGCGACGCCCAGTGGGCCGACCTCGAGTTCGCCTGGCAGGTGTGTGCCGCCGTCAGCAGCAACGCGATCGTCTACGCCAAGGGACTGCAGGCGTTCGGCATCGGTGCCGGCCAGCAGAACCGTCTCGACTCGGCCCGCATCGCAGGCGAACGCTCAGCCGGTCGCGCCGCCGGCGGAGCGTGCGCGAGCGATGCGTTCTTCCCGTTCCGCGACGGCCTCGACGCCGCTGCGGCTGCCGGGATCACGTCGGTGATCCAGCCGGGCGGATCGGTTCGCGACGACGAGGTCATCGCTGCTGCCGACGCTCACGGCATCGCCATGGTGTTCACCGGCCAACGCCACTTCCGGCACTAGATCGATTGGTCCGGCCACGCTGCAAGGCGGTGGTCGGCCACCCGGCCGCAGGTCAGGCGGCGGCGGTGGTGGTGGGGGCGGCGAGTTCTTGGCCCGGGCCGTACTTGTTCGGGCCCTTGGTACCTTCCTGGATCACGAACACCAGCAAGATGATGCCGCCGATGAAGGGGATGAGGCCGATCAACAGGAGCCAGCCGCTCTTGTCGGTGTCGTGAAGCCGGCGGATCGCCACGGCGATGCTCGGTACGAACACGGCGAGGGCATAGACGAAGAAGAGCAGGGAGAAGATCCCTGAGATCTGAGCGAGGATCGACAATGCCACGTAGACGACGATGTTGGCCAGGAAGAACCACCAGTATTCGCCCCTCCCGGCGCGGCCGTCGAACTTCGCATAGCGCTGCAGTACGACCAGTTTCCAGTTCTCGATGATCGGCATGTTCCGTCCCCTTTTTGCTCGTGATTGACGGAGAAAACGTAACACAGCTCGAGAGACCCCGATGACGCTGTGTCGCTCAGGCCGGATGAGGAGCCGGGGCCGGTGGGGCGAAGCTCGGTAGCCTTGGTCGAATGGCCCGGATCCCGGAACTCCTCGCGAGCAAGCGAACGCTGTCGTTCGAGTTCTTCCCACCCAAGACTGCAGCGGCGAACATGACTCTCGGGCGCACGGTGGCCGCCATCGAGTCACTGCATCCCGACTTCGTGTCGATCACCTACGGCGCCGGTGGGTCCGACCGCCACCGCACCGGCGACGTCGTCGGCTGGATGATCGGTGAGACCCCGTGGACCCCGATGCCACACCTCACGTGTCGCGGCCATCGACGCGACGACGTCGGTGCGTTGCTCGGCAGCTACGCCGAACTCGGCATCGAGAACATCCTCGCTCTGGGTGGCGACCCGCCAGCCGGTGGCGTCGATGAGCCTGGCGACTATCTCTACGCGATGGACCTGCTCGAAGAGGTCGTTGCCGCCAACGCGTTCGCAGTCGGCGTCGCCGCCCATCCCCAGGTGCACCCGCGGTCGCCCGACCGTGAGACCGACCGGCGCTTCCTCGCCGACAAACTTCGAATCGCCGACTTCGCGCTCACCCAGTTCTTCTTCGACGTCGAACACTGGGTGCGTCTCGTCGAGGAATTGTCGGATCTCGGCATCGACAAGCCGGTGTTGCCCGGCATCATGCCGATCAACAACAAGGTCATGGTGAAGCGGATGGCCGAGATGAGCGGAGCCGCGCTGCCGGGCTGGCTCGCCGACCGTCTCGACGCCACCGATGACCCCGACGAGGTGCGCCGAATCGGTATCGACGTCGCCACGCAGCTCTGCTCCGACCTGATCGACGCCGGCACTCCGGGGCTGCACCTGTACGCACTCAACCGGCCCGAGTCCGTCGTCGAGATCTGCATGAACCTCGGCCTCACCACGGCCTGAGCGATACTGGCAACACATGACCGCCACCGCTGACGCATCGGGCGCACCGGCGCGTGCCGCCACGCGGCCGACGTCGCGTCCCGATCGGCGAACGGCCCCCACCGACATCAGTCGGGTCCCGTATCTGCCCGGCCTCGACGGCATGCGGGCGCTCGCTGTGGTCGCGGTGATGGTGTATCACGCCAACCCCGACTGGCTGCCCGGCGGCTTCCTCGGCGTCGAAGTGTTCTTCGTCATCTCCGGCTACCTGATCACGCTGCTGTTGATCTCCGAGAAGGAGCGCACGTCCACCGTGGACATGAAGCAGTTCTGGATCCGGCGGGCCCGACGTCTGCTTCCCGCGCTGTTCACCATGATGATCGCGCTCACGATCTGGACTGCGCTGTTCGAACGAGACGCGCTCGGCAAGCTCCGCGGCGATGTGCTCTCGGCGATCTTCTACGTGGCGAACTGGTATCAGATCTGGACTGGCGCCGGATACACCGCGTCGAACGACTTCGCCCCGCTGCGCCACCTGTGGAGCCTGGCGGTCGAGGAGCAGTTCTACGTGATCTGGCCGCTGGTGATGTTCGCCCTGCTGCGTGGGGGGAGCCGCAAGATCGCCGACATCAGCCGATACCTGGTGTTGGCGGCCATCGTCATCACCGTGTTGGTCGCGGTGCTGCACCACTCGGGCCCTGTCGGTACCCCCGAGGTCACCCCCGAGGCGTACTGGTCGATCTTCGGGCGCGAGATCTCGAAGGTCGACGCGTTGTACCTGTCCACCATCACTCGATCCAGCGGTCTGCTGCTGGGAGCGGCGTTCGCGATGATCTGGCGGCCCGTTGCGGTGATGCGTGGCCCATTGCGCACCAAGGGGCGGATGCTCGACGGCCTCGCGCTCGTCGGATTCCTGGCGCTCGCAGCGATGTGCTGGTGGATGTATCTGCTCGGTCCCGACGGGGCCAACGCCTGGCTGTTCCGTGGCGGCTTCTTCCTCTGCGGCGTCGCCACGCTGATGATGGTTGCGGCGGTCACGCACGAACGCGCCGTCACGTCTCGGGTGCTCAGCCTCCCCGTGCTGCTGTGGATCGGTACCCGTTCGTACGGTCTGTACCTCTACCACTGGCCGATCTACCAACTGATCCGCAACATCGCCGGCAACCACCTGAAACTCCACGAGTTCGTGTTCGCCATGATCGCCACCGGCATCATCACCGAGGCGTCGTACCGGTTCATCGAGACCCCGATCCGCAAGGGAACGTTCGGCTCGTCGCTGGCTCGGATCCGCCGGTCACCCACGGCCGGCCCTCGCACGGCTCTGCTCGCTGTCACTGCTGTGCTCGCGAGCTTCACCTTGTTCGCCGGCGTCAGCCTGGCGACCGCACCGGTGGTCGAGAACGAAGTGCGCGAACTGCTCGACGCAACGGCTGAGGCGACCTGTGACGTCGTCAACGATCCGACCTGCTCGGGTGCCGGGACCCCCGACCCTGCGGTGGTTCCCGTCGACACGGCAGGCCCC
>Ga0335397_10004610_pt1 | contig 18202 bp, 13 predicted proteins | sample MAT04_FD_205740 | JGI IMG/M metagenome (GOLD analysis project Ga0335397, IMG submission 205740) | Freshwater microbial communities from Lake Fryxell liftoff mats and glacier meltwater in Antarctica - MAT-04 (spades assembly) (version 2) ... | reverse complement strand
GAAAGAGACAGGTTGTCCATTAAGGTTATGCGACGTGTTGCTTGGATAGTGCTTTTGATTTTTTTTAGTGCTCATTTACTATTTCGAATTGGTGGGTATTGGGATAGATACACAGAGAAGATAAGTGGTGAGCAGTGGAGGGAACAGTATCTTCAGTCTCAGTGGGTGGTTCCGAACTCCATAAAGGGTATTGGGGATGATGGGCTTTATGCTTACCATGGGTGGGAGCTTGTTCGTGGTGGTGATCCAACAATAATCAACCCAGAGGTTCCACCTGTGGGAAAATACTTCATAGGATTGCTGGTGCTAGGATTTAAAAATAGTAATATTTTTGGTTTAATAACGGGCTTATTTTTTCTTGGGGCATTCTATCTTCTCAATAGAGAATTATTTAGGGATAGGCTTTTAGCATTCATACCTATTTTCCTCGTATCTTTTGACTCACTCTTTTATACGCAGCTTCAGGCATCATTCCTAGATGCGCTTCATGCAGGATTATTATTTCTAACGTTCACCTTCTTTTTAAAACAAAGATTTATTGTATCTATGCTGTTCTTGGGTTTATTTGCGTCCGTAAAATTTTCCTCTCTTGCTGTTTTTGCTCTTGGAGCAGTACTTATCTATTTGTTGCTTCAAAAAAATTGGTCTGAGTTAAAACGATTTATTCCAACTATTATTATTGTGCCGATAATTATACTCATTTCATATATACGTTTTTTTATAATGGGGCATACATTACTAGATTTTTTTAGAGTCCAAAAATATATTTTTGAATTTTATCAAAACGGGGTCAAGCCACCTATATTTGGTATGGTATTCCCAATGATTTTTTTGAATCAGTGGTATACGTGGTGGAATGGTGTTCAGCGGGTTCTGGAATGGACTGTCTTTTGGCCGATATCGTTCATTTTGGGTCTGAGCTCAGTGAGATTCCTAGCAGTTAAAAGTCCATTTAGTCTAATCGCTGTCTGGTGCGGGTTATATCTTATCTTCTTGCTATTGACACCTGTTTGGCCGCGTTATTTGCTTCTATTGTTACCTTTCCTTTATAATCTGAGCATATGGGGTTTATCAAAAAGTATAAAATTGAGATCGTAATCTTACTTTTTATCCTCACCGCTTATCTTCTTCTTCGCACCCTATCACTTTTACAAATTCCAATTTTTACTGATGAGGCTATTTACTTGAGATGGGCACAAATAGCTAAAAATGATGCGAGTTGGCGCTTCATCTCACTAACTGACGGTAAGCAACCACTTTTTATATGGCTGACTATCGTTGCGATGCGCTTTATTGACGACCCTCTTGTCGCGGGTCGTCTCGTATCCGTAGCAGCAGGCATAGGGACTATGGCCGGACTATTCTTCTTGGGAAGAGAGGCTTTTAAAAATCGATGGATTGGCATACTTTCTGCAGGACTTTATGCTTTATTCCCCTTTGCATTGGTGTACGACCGAATGGCACTTTATGACACGCTTGTTGGGGCATTTAGTGTTTGGGGAATCTATCTGACCATCTTGCTTGCTAGATCCATGCAGCTCGATAAAGCATTTATGTTGGGATTTGTCGCAGGAGCTGCAGTTTTAAATAAGACCAATGGATTTTTTACCATCTACCTTCTTCCACTTGCACTTATTCTCATCAATTATAAGGTCAAAGATGTGAAACCCCAACTACTGCGTTTTACAGGTCTATGCCTTCTTGTTGTCGTAATGACCTATGGATTCTACTCTATTTTGAGACTCTCACCATTTTTTTACATTATTAACGAAAAGAATTCTATCTTCTTTTATCCGATTGAGGAATGGATTAAGCATCCACTTGCATATTTTCCAGCGAATTTTTCAGCGTTTATGGACTGGCTTTTTAGGTACGTTGGTTTACCAATTTTGGTTCTTATAATCAGTTCGTTTATCGTATCAAAGACGTATATACGAGAAAAAATATATCTCCTTCTTCTATTCATAATTCCCTTTATGGGTTTTGCATTGGATGGTAAAACCGTATATCCGCGTTACATTTTTCCTATGACACTATCACTTCTACCTCTTGCCGCTTATACTCTCGTGATACTCTACAAGAGGCTACCACTTAAAAAATGGTTTATAGTACTAATACTGGCATTTTTTTATTGGATATTGACAATATTTTTAATCCTGTATAACTTCTCAGGGTCACCAATTCCAAGTTCTGATAAGAGCCAATACCTGACAGCCTGGCCATCAGGGGTGGGGATACACGAGATAAATAACTATATTGAGAATCAAGCGCGAACTAAAAAGGTTTTTCTAGCATCTGAAGGGACGTTTGGTCTTTTGCCCTATGCCTTTGAGCTTAAGTTTTACAAAAATCCAAATGTTACCGTTAAGGGATATTGGCCCATTGAATCAGAGCCACCAGTAGACCTCTTGGTTTCTGCGCAGAAAAATGATACTTATATCGTTTTCTATCAGGATTGTTCCGTCTGTGAAGGAGTAGGTCTCGCTCCTCCTTCATGGCCACTAACGAAGATAATGCAAACCAAGCGAATTGAAGCTGGTTCATATATTACGCTTTATAAAGTTGGAAAGCGATGAAACGATTTTTTTTAAGGACAAAGAATCAATGGTTGGTCTTATCTATCCTCATCTTGGTTAGTGCTCCATCGACTATAGCATTCCTTCACCCAGGATTCCCTCAGACAGACGATGGTAATTGGATGATAATTAGACTCTCTGCATTTTATGAAACAATCCGAGCGGGTGAATTCCCGGTACGCTGGCTTTCTCGGTTGAATAATGGATATGGTTATCCTGTTGCTAATTTTTTATATCCTGGATTTATGTATCTGGGTGTTCCAATTACAATTTTGACATCCTCATTTGTAGTAACCACTAAACTTCTTTTCGTCTTCTCGCTTATTGGTTCTTGTCTTGGAATGTATCTATGGCTTAGGGGAACTTTTAATCAATGGTCAAGCTTTGTTGGGGCCCTGGTCTACCTTTATAGTCCATATCATCTTTATGACGCAACAGTACGCGGATCACTAGGCGAGGTTCTTGCGCTTGCAATTATCCCATATGTTTTCTGGGCGATAGACCGGAGAACTACTTGGCTAACTGGCTTGCTCTTAGGCTTTTTCCTTATATCACATAATACACTGGCACTATTGTTTCTCCCAATTGTCATTACCTATCAAGCACTTGTTTCAGGCGAAGGGATTTCTTCCTGGCAAGAGAGATGGGTAGGTACAATTTTAGGAGTCACGCTCAGCAGTTTTTTTTGGATCCCAGCACTGGTGGATTTAGGTAGTACGGTATTTTCGGAGGTGACTGTATCTAATTGGATGGAGTATTTTGCAGATTTTGGTCTTATAGGTTTAGTCCAAATAGTTGTTATTGGAGTAGGTTTATTTATTTTAATACTTAAAAAGCAGAATATTCTGCGAGAAAATAAAGTGGTAGTATTTTTTATTCTTCTTGCTGTGGCTACGGTGTTCCTAAGCACTCATTTTTCTGGTCTTATTTGGGAGCTGCTACCAGTACAATTCATCCAATTTCCTTTCAGGATACTATCATTAACTATCTTTGCAGTTGCCTTTCTTTGCGCGTGGCTTCTCCAGCTTAGTAATAGAAGTGTTTTGTATGGATGCTTTATTCTTCTGATTGCAGCAGTTAGTGCTTATCCTTACATTACCCCATCACAGTATGATTACTTAGAGGATGGATTTTATTCGACCAATCAAGCTACGACTACTATTAAAAATGAGTACATGTCAAAGGGAGTTAAAGAGGCTCCAGTAGCTAGATCTGAGATCGTGACCACGCAGGATGCACTAGTTTCTGATCTCGTACATAGAGGTACTACGGTTTCATTTATCGTAAATACAAAAAAGACTGAGCAAATACAAATTAATCAAATGTATTTTCCTGGTTGGAAAGTATGGATTGATAATAGAGAGGTCCCAGTGGTGCGAGATAATCCTAACGGAGTAATGGAGGTTGTGGTGGGAAAGGGAGTGCACAGCGTTAAGGCGAGCTTTGAAGAAACACCGATACGATTAGGAGCGAACCTTATCTCGTTGCTGAGTCTGGCTTTAATTCTTTGGTTCTTGTTAAAGAGATTAAAAATATGATGAAGTTTATACGTCCACATTTGGGACTTGTTCTCCTTATCCTGATTTCATCTATAGCAATCAGGCCACTTTTTCATGAGGGGTTTTTCCCGATCCATGATAATACCCAAGTGGCTCGTGTCTATGAGCTATATAAATCTCTCTCTTCTGGCCTGGTTCCCGTGCGCTGGGTTGCTGATCTTGGATATGGTTATGGCTATCCAATATTCTCGTTTTATGCACCCCTTGCTTACTATATTGGAGCAAGTTTTATTTTCCTTGGATTGAGTGCACTTGTAGCGACAAAAATTATGATCGGCCTCGCAGTGATTTCTGCTGGAATTACCATGTATTATTTGATGCGTGAGATTACCGATGAATGGTCAGGGTTGATTGCTGGGGTACTTTATGTCTACGCACCATATCACGCGTTAAATTTGTATGTCAGAGGAGCTGTAGGTGAGTTATGGGCATATGCATTTATCCCATTAGCGTTCTTTGGATTTTTAAGGATTGCTCGCTCGCCAAGCTGGCTCTCCATTACTCTCGCTGTTCTGGGATTTAGCGGTGTGATCTTGTCACATAATCTAACTGCTTTAATGGTTAGTCCTTTTTTACTTCTGCTAATAGTTTATCTTATTTATAAAAACTCTTCCAGGTACGCGCGTTTAGCAATTTTCTCTGCTTTCTTTCTATCTCTTGCTGTAAGTTCATGGTATTGGTTACCTGCAATTGGAGAAATACAGTATGTGAATGTAGGCTCTGTGATTGGGGGAGGTTCTGACTATATTGATCATTATGTATGTTTTTCTCAGCTGTGGACCAGTCAGTGGGGGTTTGCAGGCTCAGGTCCAGGATGTGTTGATGGCATATCATTTCAGCTTGGGAAAATTCATATCCTCTTAGCTATGTTTGGTATAGCTTTATCCTTTCTTTTGCAAAAAAAGCGGGGTACAGCTGTGTTCATAGGAGTTGTCCTGTTTCTCTCAGTCTTTCTTATGCTCCCCATATCAAGACCAATCTGGGACAGTCTTGGATTTATGAAATATTTACAATTTCCCTGGCGATTTCTTCAATTAAGTATGTTTTTTCTCTCATTGCTAGGCGGACTGGGTTTTTATTTGTTTATCAAATATTTGATTCCTGCAGAGTTGAAAAAACCATATTTACTTCTTATGACCATGGGTTTGACTATAATAGTTGTGAGTTTTTATGCTAAGTTATTTAAACCACAGGAATATATAGAACAATATCGCGACGAGACAAATGTAGCAGTTCTTAACTGGACTATATCAAAAATTTCAGACGAATATTTACCACCTTCATTTAACAAGCCTCGATCGGAAGGTGATATACCTAATTTATCATTTAAGCCGAATGAAGTCATTACCATATTCCAGGTGGAGGATAGCCCAGGCAGACTCATGCTTAAGACAACCTCAGGTGCAAATTCACGTCTTACCCCTAACCGTGCTGTTTTTCCTGGATGGGAGATTTCTCTCGATAATAAGCCTGCTTCCTTCGTGACGGATGACGGGCTTTACAGCATATATATTCCCGCCGGAGAGCATGTTTTACGTATGGAATTTATACAAACGCCACTTGAAAAGCTAGCAAATAGTATAAGCGTTGTTGGCATTACTGTACTTTTTATTGGTATAATAAGAAAGAAATCATTATTTAATATATGAGCCAAAAACTTTCAGAACTATCGGTTTTCTTCCCTTTTTGGAACGAGGAGAAGAACATAGAGAAAGTAGCAGAAAATGCGCTACGGATCTTGCCAGATGTCGCGACTAAATTTGAAGTTATTCTTATAGACGATGGTTCGGCTGATAGAACCCTTGTGAAGGCCCAGGCGCTGGCTGCAAAGCATAAGGAAATTCGGGTTATATCACACCAGCCAAATAGGGGTTATGGTGCTGCTCTCCGATCGGGATTTGAACATGCTAAGTATGAGTATGTTGTCTTCACGGATGGGGATCTTCAGTTCGATTTTAGTGAGATTTCTAAGTTTATCGAGGCGGTAGGATTAGCAGATATTGTAATCGGATTTAGAAAAAAGAGAAGAGATCGAAAGTTGTTTAAAAGACTCCTTTTGATGAATATGCTTAAGATTTGGGATTTTATCCTATTTGGATTTTATTTTAAGGACATCGATTGTGGCTTTAAGATGTTTACGAAATCATCTTTAGAGAAAATAGGGCCATTCCGTTCTGAGGGTGCAATGATCACCACTGAGATACTCGCTAAGGCATCGATGCGAAAATTAAAAATAGTTCAGGTGGGCGTCGAGCATTATCCCAGGGAGCATGGAGAGCAAACGGGCGCGAATCTGTTTGTTATTATTCGTGCTGTTTTGGAGAGTCTGACATTGTTTCTCGATATAAAGAGTAAGCGCTTCTAGCTTCTATGCAGGAAATTGACATCGCAACGATTAAGCATCGCTCTATAAAGGGAGTTTTTTCACTTGTTTCTCGAACCTTTCTTATACAGCTTATTGGACAGATAGTAACATTTTTATTAACCGTCTACCTTTCTCCGGCTGACTATGGCCTCTTCTTCCTCGTCTCCACAGTCATCACTTTTTTGGCATATTTCTCTGATGTGGGGCTTGCAGCAGCCCTTATTCAGAAAAAAGAGCCTGTTACTAACGATGACCTCAAGACGACTTTTACCATACAGCAAATACTCGTCATTTTAGTTGTGATTGTCGGGCTGTTGTTATCGCCAGTTGTTGCTGGTATCTACCAGCTTGATACTACTGGAACATATTTATACCAGGCTCTTATCGTTGCATTTTTTCTTTCCTCTCTTAAAACAATCCCTTCAATTCTTCTTGAGCGAAATTTACAGTTTAATAAGTTAGTTATTCCTGAGATTGTTGAGACGGTGGGATTTAATATTATTGTTCTTGTATTGGCTATTAATGGGTTTGGGGCGACGAGTTTTACATTCGCGGTCCTTGCTAGGGGATTATCGGGATTAATTGCTATGTACATAATAGCACCATGGAGACCAATAATTGGTTTCTCTAGACAGTCTGCTAAGGGTTTATTAGCTTTTGGGTTGCCCTTTCAACTGAACTCTATCCTAGCTCTTGCGAAAGATAATTTATTTTTTCTTTATCTAGGAGCGGTATTGCCTAAGCCTGCTTTGGGGTTTATCGGTGTTGCACAGAAATGGGCATATATCCCCCTCCGGCTTATCATGGATAATCTCATTCGTATAACCTTTCCCTCCTTTTCGCGTCTTGCAGAACATGGTGATTATCTAGGTAAGGCTGTAGAAAAAACATTATTTAGCACGACAATATTTATTTTTCCTTCGCTGGTTGGCATGGTTCTTCTTATGCCGCATTTTATGCAGATTTTCCCTAAGTATCAGAAGTGGGAGCCGGCGATAGTTTCGCTTACTTTTTTCGCAATTAATGCAATTTTATCCTCAATTACTACACCTTTGACAAATGCGTTAAATGCGATTGGTAAAATCAAGATAACACTATATTTAATGATATTCTGGACTATTGCGACTTGGGTACTTACGCCTATTATGATCTCACTTTATGGGTTTAATGGGGTTTCGGTTGCTTCTGCGATTATCTCCCTGAGTGTGATTGGAGTTGTGATCATAGTAAAGCGATATATCAAGTTCTCGTTGATAACAGTAACGCTGACCCCAGCAATTGCTACAATAATTATGGGGACAGTGCTTTATTTTGTTGGTAATATTATTACTAATTTTCCTACATTCTTTTTAACAATTTTTATAGGTGCAGTAGTCTATCTATTGAGCATGTACGCGCTAGCTCGTGATATGATCAAGTCAGACATACGAATGATTCAGGAGAATCTCCGTAAATAATAATATGAAAATTTCAGCAGTTGTTTCTACATTTAATAATGAATCGGTTATAGAGGATTGTCTTCAATCTCTTGCCTTTGTTGATGAGATTGTCGTTGTGGACCATAGATCGTCAGACAAGACCGCACAAATTGCTAAGAAATTTACGAATAGAATCTATCTTGAAGACAATGACCCACTTAATATTGATATTCAGAAGAATTTTGGTTTTGAAAAGGCAAAAGGAGAATGGGTTTTATCTGTGGATTCAGACGAGCGTATTACTCCTGAATTAGCTCGTGAAATTAAGACTGTCATTGAGTCTAGTCAGGGATTTGTAGCGTACAAGATGAAAAGGAAAAATATCATTTTTGGCAAGTGGATTGAGCACTCATTGTGGTGGCCAGACTATAAAATTCGACTATTTCAAAAGGGCAAGGGTCACTACGCTACTAAGCAGGTTCATAACGAGCTAGCAGTAGATGGTCAAGTGGGCACAATGGATGAAGTGCTGATTCATCACCACTACCAGTCAATCTCAGAGTATTTGCAGAAAATGGATATTTATACCGAGAACGAAGCTCTAGAGATGGTTAAAAAGAATACTCATTTTAATTGGATTGATGCAGTGCGTATGCCAGTGCGTGATTTTCTGAAAACATTTTTTTTCCAAGAAGGATATAAAGATGGCTTTCATGGTCTGGTATTGAGCATTCTTCAGGGGTTCTATATGTTTTTAGTCGTGACAAAGGTTTGGGAGAAGCAGGGTTTTCATAATAGTGAGTCTGAAAATTTTATTTATGAACTTCAAAAAGAATGGAATAGTTTACAAAAAGAAGTAGCATATTGGTTTTTAACATCATTTATGACCCTGACGAAAAATCCTGTTACTCGACTTACATATAAAATTTTACGAAGGAGAAATACCTAGAATATATGGAAAAAGTAGTGATTTCAATTCTTGATTATAACCAAGAGTCTACCACACTTGATTGCCTAGCTTCTTTGGAGAAAATAGATACAACGGATCTTGTATTAGAAGTGGTTGTGATTGACAACTATCCTCAACACACTCTGGTAGTTGATTCCTCGAAGTACAAAAATTTTCATCTTACACTTATAAAAAATATTGACAACCTGGGATTTTCTGGCGGTCATAATGTCGGGTTTTCCTTCGCTCTTAAAAATGGAGCGGATTATGTTATTGTCTTAAACAATGACGTTGTTGTTGATAAAAAATTAGTTATTAGTCTGGTTAATGCTGCTAAATCCTCAACTAGTATTGGAGCAGTGGTTCCGAAGATATACTTTATGGCGGGTCATGAGTATCACAAGGATCGTTATACTAAGGAGCAGCTTGGTAGGGTGTTTTGGTACGCAGGGGGAGAGTTTGATTGGAATAATATAAACGGTAAGCACAGGGGTGTGGATGAGGTTGATACTGGCCAGTATGACTCCGGAGAGCAAATCGATCTTTTAACTGGATGCTGTGTGCTTTTAACACGTAAGGCACTCAAGTCCGTGAAGGGGTTTGATAGTAGATATTTTTTATATTATGAAGACGCAGATCTTAATACGAGACTGAAAAAATCGGGATTCACGATTTATTATGAACCTAAAGCAATATTATGGCATGTCAATGCCGGAGCTACTGGGGGATCAGGCTCGGTCTTACAAGACTATTTTATTAGTAGGAACAGACTCCTTATTGGCATGAAATATGCAAGTGTGAGAACGAAATTTGCTCTGATTCGAGAAAGCATTCGAATTCTTCGAACGGGGCGAGAGTGGCAGAAGAAGGGTGTTAGGGATTTTTTTCTTCGGAAGTTTGGAAAAGGAAGTTATCAGATATGAGCATCTCATTAACAGCAATAATCATCGCTCAGAATGAGCAGGATATGATCGGGGATGCCCTTGACTCCCTGTCGTTCGTTGAGCAGGTCGTTGTTGTAGATAATAACTCGCATGACGCGACTGGTGAGATTGCTAGAAAAAAAGGTGCAAGGGTAATAATCATTGACTCGCTTGATTTTTATAAGCTTCGAGATGCTCCATTGAAAAAAATCAAGACAGAATACGTGCTCTATATTGATGCCGATGAGCGCGTGAGCCATGAGCTTAGAGATGAGATTACACGAGTCATTCATGAGAATGCACATTTGAGTGCGTATCGAATTCCACGCCAGAATTATTATTTAGGAAATCACCCATGGCCACAAATAGAACATCTAGAGCGGCTTTTTAGGAGAAGCAGTCTAAAGGGTTGGAAGGGGGATCTGCATGAGACCGCGGTTTTTGATGGACAAATAGGAGATCTCAGCTCACCAATCCATCACTTTACCCATCGTGACTTCTCGTCAATGGTTGAAAAAACAAATAAGTGGTCAGAGATTGAAGCTAGGCTTCGTTTTGAGTCTGGTCATCCACCAGTTTTTTGGTGGAGATTTCCTCGAGTCATGCTTCAGGCGTTTGGTGCTTCATACTTCTCTCAAAAGGGTTGGAAGGCTGGCGTTGTTGGGGTAATGGAGAGTCTGTTTCAGGCATTTAGTATATTTATTACCTATGCAAAGCTTTGGGAGTTGCAACAAAAAGCGAAGTAATTATTTTTTTGAGTCTTTTTTAAAGTTAATCTGCTGGGGCCAGGTTCTAATTTCTTGAATCGTTAATCTTTTCGTTGCGAACCGAAACAAATAAATAATCTCTATAATTCCGAGCGTGTTGAGTATTAGGATAGCTGTGAACCAAATTTTTTGTTTGTCATTTGCACAACGCCATAATGCTAATCCCTTCCAAAAAAGAGACCAAATTCCTATAAGATAAATCCAAATTGGATACTGAATGCTTGGCATATTGTGATAGTACCACATCTGCTCATTTATTACAAAACTTGCTATACTTACTGTGTGAGAGTAGCAATTTATGACCCATATTTAGACACGATGTCCGGTGGGGAGAAGTATATGCTCTCAATTGCAGAATGTCTTAGCAGAGAGCATGAGGTCGTTATACTATGGCCAAATGATAAAAAGGACTTGATTGTTCAAAAAGCAGCTCAGCGGTTTTCAGTTGACCTGAGCACATTTGTCTTTGATTCACTTTTTGACACTCAAATAAGTTTTTTACAAAGATATAAAAAAAGCAGATCCTATGACAAAATCATTTTTTTAAGTGATGGAAGCATCCCTGTGGTTGGCTGTCCTCTTATTATCCACTGGCAGTCTCCGATGAATTGGGTTCATGGTAAATCGCTTCTTAATCGCCTCAAGCTCAAGCGAGTAAAAGATGTAATTGTTAACTCAAAGTATACTAAATCATACATAGATAAAACATTTTCATTAAAAAGTACCATACTCTATCCTCCCGTCTACATTCAGAGGACCTATGATCAGTCTAAGAAAACGAATACGATTCTTAATGTTGGAAGATTTGGCATTAATAATGCTGGCTCAAGTTATAAGAAGCAGGATGTATTAGCAGAAGCCTTTACATTGCTCTCGCCTATGGTTAAAGATTGGCGTTTGGTTTTTGTGATGGCAGTACTCGATAAGGATATGAAAGTATATGAGGATTTTAAAAATAAATATGCACATCTCCCGATAGATTTTATAATTAATCCATCTAACGAACATTTATGGAATATGTATGCTAAGGCCAGTATTTATTGGCATGCTTCGGGTTTTGGGGAAGATTTGAAAAAATATCCTGACCGTGCTGAGCATTTCGGTATCTCGACCGTGGAAGCTATGGGCGTGGGTGCGGTGCCCTTGGTTGTGAATAGTGGAGGGCAAAAAGAAATAGTTGAGGAAGGGGTAAATGGTTATTTGTGGGATTCTCTTGAGGAATTGGTTAGTAAGACACAGGTTATAATTAGAGATTCGGATAAACGAAGAGATCTTGCTGACCATGCAGTTACGAGGTCAAAAGACTTCTCGATTGAGCTTTTTGAAGAGAGTTTAAAAAGGATTATCAAATGAAAAAAAAAGACTTACTTAGCCTGATTTTCCTAGTCGGAGCAGTAGTCATATTTTTTAGACCAGTTTTTTTACAAAATAAAATTCCTGTTCCAGCTGATGCACTGGTTAATCTTAACTATTCCTTTCGAGACTATTTCGCAAAAGACTACCCAAGAGGGGTTCCTTATAAAAATCCACTTATAAGTGACCCCGTACTTCAGCAGATTCCATGGAGACATCTCTCTATCTCTGCCCTATCACAGTTTGAGCTCCCTCTTTGGAATCCATATCAAATGGCAGGATATCCGCTTCTTGGCACTATTCAGTCGGGGGCATTTTATCCTCTTAACGGCATCTTTAGTCTCTTACCATTTATTTCTGCATGGACGATTTTTATCTTTCTTCAGCAGATACTTGCTGGAGTATTTATGTATTGGTATCTCCGAAATCGGAGCCTGTCAGATCAAGCAAGCACATTTGGCGCATTAAGCTTTAGTTTTTCTGGCTTTTTTATCTCGTGGCTTGAGTGGGGAACAATTGTGCATACTGCACTCTGGCTTCCCTTAGCTTTATTAGCCATAGACAAGCTCAGGAAGGAGAATACGTTTAAGTGGAGTATCGTTCTTGGATTAAGTTTTATTTTTTCTTTTCTAGCTGGGCATCTTCAGACTTTTATTTATAGTCTAGCGCTAATTATTGTATATTTTATATTCCGTTGGACTGCTACAGTGAGTGAAAAAAGGGTTTTTGTCTCATTTGTTCTGACTCTTGGACTTGCGTGTGTCATAACAAGCCCTGTCTGGATGTCTCAGCTGCAGCACATTGGGTTATCAGCGCGAAATGTTGACATGGATTGGCACAGGGAGGGGTGGTTTATTCCAGTAGGGCAGCTTATGCAGTTTTTTGCACCAGATTTTTTTGGGAATCCAGCAACAGGGAATTACTGGGGGATATTTAATTATGGGGAATTTATAGGATATATCGGAATGGCACCGCTTATACTCGGTTGTTTTGCGCTTATTTATAGGCGCAATAGGGAGACTATGTTGTGGGGCGTCCTTCTTTTTTTGTCAATTCTATTTGCAAGCAATAATCCCATTGCGGCATTTCCTTATCAATTGGGAATACCGTTTTTTACGTCTACACAACCCACTCGTTTAGTATTCATTGCTGATGTAGCACTGGTCATTTTAGCCGCAATTGGTTTTGAAAGTCTCTATAAAGCAAAGAAAAAAAATGCGCTTAAAGCATTGGTAATAATTATTTCTTTTGTGCTGTTACTCTATGGATTAATTCTCCTGAACATAAAAGACATTGGTTCAGCTAATTGGGCGGTTGCCAGTCGAAATCTTATAATGCCAACTGTTCTGGCTATTAGTAGTCTTGGATTTATGATTGTCTCTTTATTTACTGAGGTAGGAAAAAAGAAGATTCTTTTTCTGGGAATTATAATTATAACGTTGTTTGATCTTCTGTTCTTTGCCAGTAAGTATACGCCGTTCGTAGAGCAGCAATATTTTTACCCAAATACAAAGATCTTAAAATTTCTTCAAGACCAACCAGGAGAGTTTCGAATTATGACTAGGGATCGTACGATCCTTTCCCCCAATATTACGACTATGTATAGACTTCAGAGCGTTGATGGTTATGATCCGCTTTATCTTCAGCGATATGGCGAATTAATTTCTGCGTCAGATCGTAGAAGACCTGACATAAAATCACCCTTTGGGTTCAATAGATTTGTCGTTCCTTCGGATTTTAACACGCCAATTATAAATCTTCTTGGCGTAAAATACATTCTTTCATTATCAGATATAAAAAATCGTTCGGTTCATAAAATTATGCAGGAGGGAGATGTGCAACTATTTGAGAATACGCAAGCATTTCCACGGGCATTTCTAGTTCAATCGATAACCAAGGTTACTAACAAAGATCAGGCCATAAGGGAGATGTTCAAACAGGGACGCGATCTTCGAACTAGTGCGGTAGTGGAAGATGCAGAGGGTCTGAAAAATGCGTACTATGGCCAGGGTTCGGTAGTTATTACAAGGTATAGTGAAAATTTAGTTGCATTGAAGACATCTACTGATAAGACTGGTTTTTTAGTATTAACTGATACATTCTACCCAACATGGAAAGTAGCCGTTGATGGAGTCTCTGAAAAAATATATAGAACTGATTATAATTTTAGAGGAGTAGTTGTCCCTCCTGGCGTACATACAGTAGAATTTAAGAATACATTATTATGAGTGTAAGTATTGTTATCCCAAATTATAATGGTGAGCTGGTGTTAAAGAAGAATTTGCCTGTGGTAGTTGGGATTCTAGAGGATTATGCAAGAAATACTCATCAAGAGATTGAGCTCATCATAAATGATGATGGATCAAAAGATGGAAGCTCAGCGATTCTTCAAAACCTAAGTGAAAAAAAGAGTAATGGCTTAGTAAAATTCATTATACTTTTTAACGAGCGGAATTTTGGTTTTTCTACAACAGTAAATAGGGGAGTAAAAAAAGCAACTGGTGATATAGTTGTTCTTCTTAATAACGATGTTAGGCCTGATAAGGGCTTTTTGGAGCCGCTGCTTAGTCATTTTAGCGACCAGAAGGTATTTGCAGTTGGGTGCATGGACAAGAGCATTGAGCCACATGGTCTGGAGCTTCGTGGGCGTGGAATCGGGAGTTGGCGAAGGGGGTTTTTAATGCATGAGCGCGGGGACTTAGAGCGCGATAATACCTTATGGGTGAGTGGTGGAAGCGGTGCTTTTCGACGAAGTATATGGGTAAAATTAGGGGGACTAAGCGAAATAATGAACCCGTTTTATTGGGAGGATATAGATTTATCTTATAGGGGTTGGAAAGCAGGTTATAAGATGGTTTTTGAGAAAGCGAGTACTGTAGTTCATGAGCATGAGGAAGGGGTAATTAAAAAAACTGCAACTCCAGAACGTGTCCAAATAACGGCACTGCGTAATCAATTTTTATTTGTATGGATTAACATAACGGATTCATCTCTTATCCTTAGTCATTTTCTCTGGTTACCTTACCATCTAGTGAGAGCAATAAGTCGAGCTGACTGGGTATTTATTAGAGGTTTTTTTGCAGCAGTTTTTAAATTTCCTGAGACATTTAGGTATCGAGCGCGAAATAAGAAATTATTTAGTGTGTCAGATAAGGCTATTTTAGATCTATTTAAAAAGTAGTTTTATTACTTTTTAATTTTGGAGATCTCCAGCCAATAATCTTTTTCCTTTTTGGTTTCTATAGTCGGGATAAATCCGTTGGCTTTTTTTACCTTCTCGACAGGTTTGAGAAATATGAGTAAATAACCGTTATTGGGAAGACTTGATAGATAAAGTGTTGGGGTGTGTAAGAGTATTTTATTTTGAGCAGTAATCGAGTCTTGATTTAATGCAGAAGTTGATGTATATCCTCCTATACTATCGATGCGGGAGGAATGAAACATGAGAATAGGCTTGAAGTCTTTGCTAAGAATCCTGGCAATGGTTATCAGTTGCAAATCGGGATTGTCCAATCCTTCAGGTTGGTAAATAAATGATCCTGGAGAATAGAATTCACGGAATTTCCAATATAGTTGAAGATCAATGTCTTTCTTTTTATGAGTATCGGAAATAAAATTTTGTAAAATTTCTGTACGTTTTTGAGGAATAAGAATGCTGGAAATTTTTGGGACAAAAAGAATGAATGAAGCAATAATAATGCTTATCAAAAGTATTAAGAAAGAGAAAGTATTTTTTTTGGGTGATTTATTAAGAGATTGTTTTTTCATTGCGCTCCTCTATAATAAGAAAAGATATGAAAGTAAGTAAAATTGACCTCATTTATTCCGGATTCATATTAATTGTATCATGTATTTTAGTATTTGATCTCTTTTTAATTCCAGGTAGACCGGCGAGTTTTGACGGCATTGTTCATATCACAAACCTTGCACAATTTACTCATGCATTACTAGATGGGGATTTTCCCATTACATGGTTAGACGGGTTTGGAAACTATGGAATGCCGATTCCACTTATAGCACATCAGACAACTAATTATTTAGGTGCTGTAATTAATATATTTCTTAATAATTCGGTTCTTTCGTTCAATATCGTTTGTTTTATAGGCATCTTTTTATCGGGCATTTTCTATTATATTTTTCTCCGTCTTTATTTACAGTCTCATTATGCCTTTCTTGCCACGTTTCTCTTTACACTTGCTCCTTATAAAATTTTAGATATTTATATACGCGCAGATGCTCCTGAATTATTTTCGATGATTTTTTTACCCGTAATACTCATTGGCATGTACTTATGGATAAAAAGAATAAAAATAATAGGATTATTCTATATTAGCGTCTCGTTTTGTCTGCTAGCTTTAACACATCCGATTATGATGGTAACGTATGCTTTTATTTACGTGCCCTATTTTTTATTTTTAGTGATTACGTCTGAAAAGAGTATCCTCAGTAAGAAAAATTTTATTAAGATCGGTTTTATTGGATTTGCTGTTATTTCCGGTATTGGTATGGCTTCTTATTATTTACTACCATTAAATTTGGAAATTAAATATTTTATACAGGGAACGTATAAGTATTTTCATAGTGGAGGTAATTATTTATCCTTGAGTAATTATTTTGATTGGCGTTGGTACTACTATACTCCTCTGGATATATTCCCAAGAGGACATGTAATGCAGGGGGGGCTACCTGAGATAGCAGGATTACTTTTCGGACTGGGAATCTTTATTAAAAGACTGACGCAGGGTTATTACAAAGAAAATAAGGTAAGTATATTGGAATTATTTGTCGTGGTTGCTTTTATTATTGCTTTTTTTACTTTTTCTTATTCGGACTTTTTTTATGTTCATATTCAGGTCTTAGATCGTATAATGTTTCCATGGCGGATGCTTTCTGCCTTTATTTTTTTACCACCTATAATTATTGGGTTATTACTGGAAAAAATAAATAGTAAATTTTTTATTATTATTCTTGTGATTCTTGTTTGTTTTCTTCGCTTTCCACAACTCTATGGCAAAAACTATACAATTTATCCCGAAAGCTCCTACTATTTTACAACAGAAAATCTTTATTCTAATAATCTTAATACTGTTTGGACGGAGCAAACAGATAATTATCCGGTACATAAACTGAAGGGTGAAATTATTAGTGGAGAAGGGGAAATTATCTCAAAAAAAGTGAGAAATTCAACCAGAGAGTATACTGTCGATGCTAAAACGTCTGTGCGGATGGTAGATTATACGTTTTTTTTCCCAGGTTGGCATGTTTACGTGGATGGACAAGAGAGAGATATTCTTTTTCAAGACCCCCAATATCGTGGCGTTATCACCTATACTGTACCAAAAGGAAAACATACAATTCTTGTCAGATACAAAGATACAAAGATACGATTGATCGGAAAATTGTTGTCCGGATTTTTCTTGATAAGTCTACTTTCCCTCTTTGTTATTAAAAAAAGAATCATAAAAATGCTTTAAAAATTTATTTATTATGTATAGTTTTATTGACATTCAATTTTGGTTATCTTTACTAGGTATCTTTACCTCCTTTATTTTTGCCTTTTATATACCAGGGAGAGTGCTGTTAGGAGATGCACCTATCATAAAAATTCGAGCGTCTCATGCGCTTGCTTTTGTAATAGGCGCAGTATTTTGGGCATGGCAAGCATATATATTTGGAGTTCTACACATGAGATTTTTGAGTTATGGATATTTGATAGTGTTTCTTGTTCTCTATGTAAAAAATAAATATTTTTATGAGTTAACGTTTAAAAGGGTGAAAATAAAAGTGCTGGATCCAGTAATTTTAGTACTTATAACAGTTGGTATTTTTGTTCAGACCTTTCCTTATTTTCGTATGGGATTTCAAGTAAGTGAGGGGATGATAGTCGCAGCGCATCATATGGATGATCATATATGGCATGCTGGGCTCATTAGTGAGATGGTTTCACGGTTTCCAGCAAATGAACCCGGTATGGCTGGCGTAATTCTAAAGGACTACCATTATTGGTTTAATTTACTTACTGCAGATTTGGTTAGGGTTTTTTATCTGCCTGCTTTACAGACTCAATTTATAGGAATGTATGTAGTAGCAGCAATTCTTCTTGGAATTATTAGCTACTCATTTGCTAACTATCTCTATCCGTCAAAACTATTTACACGATTATTCATTTTCCTACTCTTTTTTAGTGGGGATATCGCGGGGTGGTACATGTTGATTCTGCATAGGTCCTTTAATCTGAATCTCTCCTCGCTTATTAATAACGGCACCAAGTTTCTTGATAGCCCGGCTTTTG
>Ga0335397_10004607_pt1 | contig 18208 bp, 19 predicted proteins | sample MAT04_FD_205740 | JGI IMG/M metagenome (GOLD analysis project Ga0335397, IMG submission 205740) | Freshwater microbial communities from Lake Fryxell liftoff mats and glacier meltwater in Antarctica - MAT-04 (spades assembly) (version 2) ... | reverse complement strand
GTTACGCCTCGCTGGAGAACTGCCGCTACGAGATCGAAGCCGCGCAAAAAATGATGAAGCGCGAAGGCATACGCTGGATGGACTCAACCACCAAGTCCATCGAAGAAATCTCCACCACCATCATGCAGGAAGTGAAGTTGGATCGGCATGTGTTTTAGGTGGGGCTATCAATTGGCCCAAAACGGCCAACTCCCGCCATTCGTATGTTCGCCAGAGAGGCCAATTGAACGGCTACTCTACTCTGATACCCGCCGTATTGCCTACGCCTGAAATTCGGTCAAAGTCGACTGTGGGGTTACGCTCCAACAAGGTCCGCAATGAAACGGTTACCTGCCGCACGGCAGTAAGTTTCGCCAAGCGGCAGCATTCAATTCCGCGAACGCGTGCTGCCGAATCACCGCGGACCTACGGTTGCGCATCACTCGTACAACAAACTCCGAAGGTTGAGCTGCCATTGACATGAAGATCGCCACCGCCGACTCACAGCCTAAGCGGACTGTGGCAATTTTGCAGAAAGGCACTCGGTGCAACCAACCCCACCGTCCGCTTCCAGAAAAACTGAGTGCTCAGTCCCGACCCAATAAAGTGGTCACGCTGATAGGCGTGGCGGGCAAGGAACTGTCTCTGTGCCTCGACTTCCACTCCCTCGGCAATCACTGACAACCCCAGGCGCACGGCCAGAGTGACGATCATTTTTGCAATAGCGGCCACCGACGATTCCTCTCGTGCAATGCAAGTGGTAGGCCGCGTTACCATTCAACAACACTGCGCGAATATCCCCCACCGAAGCCATGGTCACGCGCCCACTGTCCCTATCGACAATAGCAACAGCCAGCGCCACGCCAGCTATATCCCGAAGCCGGGCATCGCATGCAGCGAATGTCTCATCGATCGAACGCTCAAGGCTGGCGCCGATACAACTTATGGCGATCTCGGCGGCATACGCTGCTTCCGGCCCATGCACCAAGCCATCGGCTACGGCCATGACGATGCGCGCGGACGTGCTCCACCAGCCGCAACGATCACTGCAATCGCCTTGTCCGGCGCGGGGTCGCGTAGAACAGCTAATCTCTAACGCCATTTGCGTGCCCTCATCCTTGTACTTGGTCATAAATTGGGGTTCGCCAAAGGCCGCTAAAAGAGTTCGATTGCGGGCCGGTCACTGTCGACTACCTTGGCATCGTTGCTGACGTTATGAGCCTTGATCTGACTGTCCATCACATAGCGGCCGAGGTGGCCGTCCAGTCTGGCCGCCAGAGTGGGCTCTACCGCACCATTCCAGTCCTGGTCGCTCACGTTGCGCCCCAGGCCCAATAGATGCTCATTGAGTTCCAGAAGGGCGTACTTCACCTGATCCAGGCGCTGGCGCACAATGTCCTGGAACTGGAAATGGCCAAGGATTTCCGACAGTCGGATGACCATTTCCTTGTTGCCTTCATCGACGCCGTTCATCACCCTGAGCAGCACCTCGCTACTCTCGGAGAAGCGGCTTTCCATCAGCGCAATGTCGCTGATCATGTGTTTCAGATCCGAACTGACTTCTTGATCGTCAACGGCTTGGTTGGCCTGGATCAGTTCATCTTCCGCGCCACGCGTCGCTGCTAGAATTTTTTTGGCGATATCGGCAGCGGCACTGGCGGTGGCGTCGGACAGTTTTCTTACCTCGTCCGCCACCACAGCGAAACCCCTTCCAACATCGCCCGCACGAGCAGCCTCGATCGCGGCATTGAGTGCCAGCAGGTTAATCTGTTTGGCAATGGCTGAAATGACGCCCACCAACGGTGAGAGCGCACCCACCTCGTCTGAAAGACGCTGAATGCGGTTTAAATTGCGCATCAGTTCGCCAGAGTGCTCGCGCACATGATTGCTCAAAACACTGACGACTTGCTGGTTATAGTCGGATTGCTGGCGCAATACCTCGGTCAGTTTCAAACCATTCTGCATCGAAGCACCAATGCGATCGACCTGGTTGCGCGAAGCATGGTGCAATTCATTGACCTGCTCGATGGCTGCAAGTATGCCTCCCTCGGTCTGTTGCAGCCCACCTTCCAGTTGTTGCGTCATGACTTTGATGTATGGGGCGACATGATTGATCTCCGACAACAGGCTGACTCGCTGGGAAATTTCCTGAATCTTGTGCGCTTCACCAATCTCCAGCACTTGCTTTACCCAAAGCAGCTCATGCCGCACGAAAGGCCAGGCCATGATCAATGTAAGCGGCACGAAGGACAACATACCTCCCACCGTAAATATCAAAATAGCACCCTGCTCACTGACTTCGGCAGGTTCCAACACTATTTTGTGAAACCACTCCGAGCCCAACCAGGAAACCGCCCCGCAAATCACGATCGCTCCCAGCGCCGACAGCGCCAACTTCCAGAGAATGTTCCGATCAGGAAAATTGTTCGTATGAGGTTTCATAATATCGGCGTTTCCAGAATCAGGCGCCGGGCAAAACTTGCTTGATCACCTTGACCAAATCAGGGCCGGACACCGGCTTGACCAGCCAGCCCGTAGCACCCAGTTTCTTGCCCTCGTCGCGTTTTTCCGCCTGGCTTTCGGTAGTCAGCGTGAGAATCGGCGTAAACCGGAACCCCGGCAGCGCCTTCACATTCTTGATGAGTTCGAGGCCGCCCATGTGCGGCATGTTGATGTCGGTGATGATCAAGTCCGGTTTCAGTCCGCCCTTGAGCTTGTTGAGTGCTACCAGTCCATCGCCGGCGGTTTCCACCTTGAAGCCGTTCATCTCCAGGTTGGACTTGACGCTCATCACCATCGTGGCGGAATCGTCAACAATCAGGATGGTTTTTGCCATGCTTGTGCTCCTTGATTCAATTCTTCAACGAAATATCACTGCACGCATAATGCAGGCTTCAACCAGAGTGCCAGTCCGGCGTCTGCCGGCCAGGCGCTGATGGCAGCTTTCGCCGCCATCAATACTTGCAGGTTGGCCGGGTGCAGGTGAGTGCAGTCGGAAAGATCGACGCGGGCCGCGAAATTGCTCTGCAGCCATTCCAGTAGGCCTTCCGCTTCCTCCACACTCACCACGTCGCTGAACACCGCCTGATTTTTTTTGTACACGATGGCCATCACAGAAGCTCCTTGACATTGAGTACCATCAGCACCGACCCGTCGCCCATCAGGGCCGAGCCGGAATAGGCGGAGAGCCCCGCCAGCACACCCATCATGGGCTTGAGAATGATGTCCACCGTCGCGCGGAAGTCGTCCACCAGGAGACCGACAGATTCATCGCCCAGGCGTACCAATAGTACCGCCAACTCGTCCTCGCTGTTGGCTTTGGGAGGAGCGCTAAGCCCCAGCAGGGTGTTGATCGATTTCAATGGCACGATGCAACCCCGCAAGACGATGGCAAGGCTTTTCTTAATGGTGCGAATGGCGCTACGCGGCACCCGTACCGTCTCCACCACGCTGTCCATGGGCATGCCAAAAATCTGGCCGTCGGATTCAATGATCATGACGTTGGTGACTGCCATGGAAAGAGGCAGCGACAAACGGATACGGGTTCCCTTGCCTTTTTCGCTTTCCAGCACGACTGTGCCGTTAGCCTTCTCTACGGCGGTCCTCACCACGTCCATGCCGACCCCACGCCCGGAGAGATCAGACACCACTTCCACCGTCGAAAAGCCGGAAGCGAAGACGAGATTCACCGCCTCCTGGTCGCTTAGGTGCTCCAGCGCGGTCTCGTCAATGATGCCCTTCTCGTAGGCCTTGCGTTTGATGACTTCAGGGTCGATACCCTTGCCGTCGTCGCTGATCTCGATCACCACCCGGTCGGACTCCTGGCTGGCGCGTATGGTGAGCGTGCCAGCTGCCGGCTTGCCGGCGGCAACGCGCACCTGAGGCAGTTCGAAACCATGGTCGAGGCTGTTGCGCACGATATGTACCAGCGGATCGCCCAGCGACTCGATGATGTTCTTGTCGGCTTCCGTTTCCTCGCCTTGCAGCACCAGGTTTACTTCCTTGCCCAGCTTGTTCGAAGTGTCCCGCACCAGGCGCGGGAACCGCTGAAACACGAATGAAACCGGCATCATGCGTACCTGCATGATGGCGTCCTGCATCTCCTCGGCGATGCGGTTGATCACAGCATACTGGGCCTTGATTTCACGCGCCAGATCGCGCACGCCGAAAACGGTCTCGGCGCGCCCGGCCAGATAAGGCAAGGCGTTTTTCGATACGACCATCTCGCCGATCAGGTTCATCAGTCGGTCGATCTTGGACTGGTCGACCTTGAGGCTCTTTGGTCCGCCGATGGCATCTTCGGCGCGGCGGCCGAATTTCGGCTCTCCTTCCCCGTTGGACGCAACCAGCGGTACCACGGCAGTAGGATCTAACTCCGGTGCGGTCGTGGCAGCTTGCAGCGTCTTCTGGAACTTGCCATCCAGCCAGACCAACAGCGCTGCAGGCGCGGCCTCCTTCAGAGCCGTTGCAGACGCCGCCTCCAGTGCAGGTAGCGCCGCAAGGTCGCCGCTCGCCCGGAGGCACCCGGCAAGCGCTGCGGCAACCGCCTTGATGCGACCCAACTGCCAATTCTCCTCAACGGGCAGAGTAAGAATGTTCCGCTGAACGGCAACGAGTGCCATCATGACTTTGGCTTCTTCGGACGCTGGGCTTGTTTCTGGTGCGAGCGTTGCGAGTTCTGGCAGAGCGAAAAACCGCGATGGCAAAAGAACCATGCGGACTTGATCCGGCATATAGCGGAAGTACTCGTCCAGTTCGCCACGAGGTGCAGCGGTCAGCAGCTGGAAACTCACGACGCAGCGATAAGCATCCATCTCGGCCAACTTCGGCCACGACTGCTCCGCATTGATGCTCCCCCACAACAGCTTAGGCGTGCCACGCGCCTGGAAAAACGGGTCGTCGCCCTGGAAGAAACATTCTTCTGTCGGGATGTAGTGCAGCCAGTGCAAAGCATCGCCATTGCATGCACGTCGGTAAGCGTCCAAGCGCACACTTTCAGGAATATCGGCGAGAAGCCGCAGCGCGTCTTCTGCTGTAACAGCCCCCGTTTTTGCCAGCCCCGGCGTCTGTGTCTGTGTCTGCGGTAGCGCAGTGGCCCCGGTGTCCTCCGCAACGATGGTGATCAATTGCCGCAGTGACTCCGCCAGACGTGCCGAATCGGCGGCATGGGTGGCCCCGATGCCACCCTCCGCTTCAATTTCATCGCAAAGCATGCCTACAAAATCCATGGCATCGAGCAGGCGGTCAGCCAGTTCCTTGGAGTACGCCACCTGCCCGTGACGCACACCATCCATCAGGTCTTCGCCGGCATGTAGCACACGGGTCATTTCCGGAAACTCGAATAGCCCGCTATTACCCTTTAGGGTATGAACCATGCGGAACAAGGCCGTCATCAGTTCGGCGTCGTCGGGAAAATCTTCCAGCTGCATCAGCTTTTCGCCGATGCCTTGCAGGCAATCCCTCCCCTCGGAGAGAAATTGTTCGAGCAATGGGGTCATGCCGGGGCTCACCCGAATGCCTCGCCGATGAGCAGCTTGACGTGGAGCAGCAGTTGCTCCGGTTTCACCGGCTTGACCAGATAGTCGTTGGCGCCGGCGGCATAGGCCCGCTGGTGATCGTTGCTCTCGGCCTCGGTGGAGACCATGATGGCGGGTGCCTGAAGAATATCCTGCGTCCGTAGTTCGCGCAGGAAGCCATAACCATCCAGCTTGGGCATGTTGACGTCCACCACGTAAAGCTCAAAGGGCTCTTGTAAGGACTTTTCCAATGCCTCGATACCGTTGACCGCTTCCTCCACTGCATAGCCCGCAGCTTCGAGAATGTTGCGGTGATACATGCGCACCGTGGCTGCATCGTCGACGATCAGGATGCGTTTCATGGTGCCTCCAGGGGTTTTTGGTAGACGATGGCTTCAGGGAACTTACGCACCTTGTAGAGGGACGAGACGCGGCTCATCGATTCCGAGTGCCCAAGACAGATGTAACCGCCGGGCTTCATCGCGTCATAAAACGTTTCTGCGGCCGTCTTGCGCGAGACGTCGTCGAAATAGATCAGCAGATTGCGACAAAAGACGATGTCGAAGTCCCGGTAAGCGCGGGTATCGGTGCGTTCGGAAAGATTGACGCGGGTAAATTCCACCGCCTCGCGCAGTTCGTCGCAAATCTGGTAGTCGTTGCCGTTGCGCTCGAAATACTTGCGCAGCAGTATCTCCGGCAGGTTTTGCACCGAACGCGCCGAATACCGTCCCGCGCGCGCCTGGGCGAGGATCTTGGTGTCGATGTCGGAGGCGATGATCTCTATGTCCCAGTCCTTGATGCCGGCCCAGTACTCGAGCAGATAGAGGGCGATGGAATAGGGTTCCTCGCCCGAGGAAGAGGGCATTGCCCAAATTCTGATGGGGCTCTTGTCAGCCTTGCGGCTGACGATATCGGGGAGGATAGATCTGACCAGACACTGAAATTGGTACTCCTCGCGGAAGAAGTAGGTTTCATTGACCGTCATCAGGTTGGTCAGGTGTTGCAGTTCTTCGCCCGAGGCCTCGAAGCGCAGCTTGGTGAAATAGTTCCGGAAGGTTCCGCTATCCGTGAGTGCAATACGTTCTACCAGCCGCTTATCGACGAAATAGCGCTTCGAGGGCTCGAACTGAATGCCGGTCTTCCGATAGAAGAACTCGCGGAATTTTTCGAAATCCAATTGACTGATTTGGGTATCGGCAATCACGAGATCAGCCCTCCGTGATGCGCTTGAGGGCAAGGTCGGCAGCAAACTGGATATAGGGCTCATCGGCATAGCGCGCCTTGAGGTGCTGAAGCGGCGCCAGCGCCGCGGCGGATCCGACTTCTACGAGTAAATCCACAGCCGTTGCGCAGACGTTCAACTCGGGGTCCCGATCAATGACGGCGATCAACCAACACTCGACGTCTGGATGGCGCAGCGACTCGAGGATATTCACAGCAAAGATACGGACATCCGGATTGGCGTCGGCCAGCAAACCTCGCATGATCGGCGCCACCTCGTCGGGGAGCTGTTTCATGGCTTCAATTGCCTCGTTGCGCAGGGCCGCGTCCTCGCTGCGTAGACAACCGACCAGACCAGCTACTGCTACTTCGTCGCCCATAGACGTCAAGGTGGTGAGGATCACTGCGCGCACCGAAGCGTCTTCCTCCTGTTGTAAGCGACTCACCAGCGCAGCAGAGGGTGCCGGGCAGTCCGTCAGATCGCGAGCGGCCCAGCGCCGTACCATGGGATTGGCATTCTCCAGGTCCGCTACCAGGCTTTCGCAGTCCCGCGAACGCTTGCGCTCATCCGCAGTGACTGGTTGGACTGTCTGCTTCTTGATGAATGCCATGATTTTTTCCTAATGCCCCGCCCAGACATTGATCTGGGTAGCAATTTTTTCTGCGGGTAGCACCAGACTGGCGCCGCCGCGTTCGATAAGTTCTGCCGGCATGCCGAAGACCACGGCAGACTCTTGCGATTCGGCGATGGTGCGGCCGCCGCGCTTCTTGATTTCGGTGAAGGCATCGGCGCCGTCGTAGCCCATGCCGGTGAGCATCACGCCCACCACCCGCGACGGATCGCAATGCTCAAGGGCTGAACGTCCCATTAGTTCTACCGAGGGGTGCCAGAGAAAATCACGACTTTCCGGCTTGGCGATCACCATCAGCTTGCCGGCGCGCTGTGTCAGCAACATATCCGCTCCACCCTTGCCGATGTAAATGGTGCCCGGCTCGAGAGGCATGGGATGGGTAGCTTCCACGACGGTGAGTGCGCATATTGAATTCAAGCGTTCGGCGAAGGGGCGAGTGAAGGCAGCAGGCATGTGCTGGGCTACCATCACCGGCCAAGGAAAATCCAAGGGCAGCAGTGGCAGGATGTCCTCAAGTGTACGGGGGCCGCCGGTGGACACGCCGATGATCACCAGACCCTCGCCAACCACGCCACGTCTTACCGCAATCGGGCGGGTGGCTGGCTTTTCACGCTCTTCACGCAAGCGCTGCGCCAAACCATGCGCGGTCGGCTTCTTGCCCTTGACCCGGGCTCGGGCAGCTGCGCGCACCTTGCTCACGAGTTCGTTCTTGATCTCGCCGATGGACAGCGAGATGGTTCCACCTGGCTTGGCAATGTAATCCACCGCACCCAGATTGAGTGCCTCGAAGGTGGCCAATGCTCCCTTCTCGGTGAGCGAGGAGACCATGACAACCGCCACGGGCCGCTCAGCCATGATCAGCGAGAGTGCGGTGATGCCGTCCATCTCCGGCATGTTGATGTCGAGCGTAATCACATCCGGCTGGAAGTCGTGGTTCTCAGCCACCGCTTCCTTGCCGTTCCTGGCCTGGCGAATCTCGAAATCGCTTTCACCTTCGAACAAGGTGGACAGTTGCCGGCGCATCAATGCCGAGTCGTCGACGATAAGCAGCTTGATCATGGCAGCGCCCGCTTTCCCTGAGGGCTCTTAAGCCGCCATCTTTGCCAGATCGTCGCGTTCGCGGCTTTCCACCAAGTGCGCTGGCACGATGAGTTGCACCATGCGTTTCTGTTTTTCCAGATTGGCCATGCGCGCCAGGAGTTTTCCCTGCTCGCTGGACAAGCGCGGCGCGTCCTCTATGGCCGACTTGTGGATCTTCAACACTTCGGCGACCGAGTCGACGATGAAGCCGGTGCGCATGCCGTCGATTAGGAACACCATGACTCGCTGACGATCCGAACGCTCGACGGTTGGCAGCCCAAGGCGGCGGCGCAGATCGATCACCGGCAGCACAGCCCCGCGCAGATTGATGACCCCCTCGACGAAGGGCGGCGCCTTGGGTACATGCGTGAGTTCTTCCGGCACACGCACGATTTCCTGCACGCTGTCTATAGGTACACCGAACTCCTCTTTGTCGAGGCGGAACACCACCATCTGTTCGTCATCGTCGTTGGTTTCGTCATCAACGGCAACAGCTTCGTGCTCCTTGTCATCATGCAAGCTTTCCACGGTGGACAATGCCTCCTTGATGGCGGAATGGCTAAATAGGTTGCTGGTGGAAATTATTGACACCAGACGCTTGCCGCTATCCAGCCGGCATATTTCAGAAATGTCCGACAGTTCGCCTTCGCGCGCTAATAGGCCGGGCATAGCATCGACGTCTGCCTTGGCCACGCGCAAGACCTCGTTCACGCTATCCATCACGATGCCCACCGAAGCGGCACCGAGGGATACCACAACGATGCGGCTATGCTCATCCGCGTCTTGCGGTGGCAGCGCAAACATGCGGCGCAGGCTTACCAGAGGCAGCAAGCGATTGCGCAAGGTCATTACGCCCAACACATGGGATTCCGAATGCGGCACATGCACGATGTTCTCGGGCACCTGAACAATTTCCTGCACGTCTTCGATCGTGATCGCGTATTCCTGTCCGGCGACATCAAAGCTCACCAGTTGTAGTTCGTCGCTCGCTTCGTCTTCCTCGATCGTAGTAGCGGTTGCAAGTCCGCCAGCCATAGCCGCAGTCCTGGCTACATCGGCAATTTCAGCAAACTCCTGGGCAATCAGCTTGGCGAAGTCGAGCACCATGACCATGGCGTGGCCACCGACGTCCTTGATGATGCCGGAGAGCAGTTCGGTATTGACCGTACCCTTGAGGGAGCCGACTCCTTCCAGCTTGCCCGGTTCGACACCGACCACGCTGGCGACCTTATCCACGACGAAGCCCAACGGCTGACCGATATCGATTACCAGAGCCCGGCTGGCGTCGTCGTGCTCTTTTTCACTGAAACCAAAAATCCGCCGCAGGCTGATGATGGGCAACACCTTACCGCGCAAATTGGCCAAACCATCCAGCGTATGCGGCGCCAGTGGTACCCGCACGACATCCGGAACACGAATTATTTCCTGCACCGGCGCCATATCGACTGCGAAGACCTCGTCACCAGCGAAGAAGGTTACAAACTGGCGTACGTCGGAAACCTGATCATCGGCACTATCTTCCGCGTTGCGCAGTTCCGTCGTTTCGATTTGAGGTACACCATCCGGTTGTTCCTGAGTTTTCTTTGCCATCATTGCTCTCCTTGATCAGGCCGCTTGCAATTCGTCTGCGAGCGAGGCAATTTCCTCGATAGCGGCAGCCAGCTCTTCGGCGCCCTGTGACTGCTGTTTGGCGGCGGAGGCGGCCTCGGTCGAGGCTTTGTCTGCTTGCTGAGCCGCGGCGGCAATCTGCTCCACGCCCTTCTTGACCTGGGCGGTCGCGGCGGCGATCTCGTCGGAAGCCTTGAGGATTTCCTGGGTGCCCGTTTCCACCACTGCGATATCGGTCTCGATGGATACCAGATTGGTCGTACTGCGCTTGGCCTTTTCCACTTCGGCCAGCGCCGTCGCCACGATTTCCTCCAGGTCGCGCCCGACCACGCCGATCTGGTCCTGCACGCCTTTGACCAGATCCTTGATGCGGTCGGCATTTTCGGCGGAGTCGTGCGCCAGGTTGCGAATGTCGGTCGCCACTACTACGAAGCCCTTACCGAACTCGCCAGCGCGGGCGGCTTCGATGGAACCGTTGACCGCCAGCATGTTGGTCTGAATGGATACGGTGGTGATCGCGTCGACGATTTTGTCGATTCGTCGCGACACCAGTTCGAGGTCCTTGATTTGCTTGATGCTGGCCCTGGATGACTCTGCCGAGGCGGAAATGCCCGAAATAAGGCCATCGATGGATGTCTTGTTTACACCCAGCAGCTTCTTGATAGCACCCACCTTCTCAGCACCGGCCGTAGCGCGCCCCTGCGCCAGTTCCAGACCTTTTTCGATCTGGGTGATCGCAGCCGAGGCCTCCTGGGTACCGGCGGATTGCACCTCGGAGCCCTTGCGAATCTGCTCGATGGCCGCCATGATCTGCGTGCCCGAACGATTAATTTCCGTGACCGCGGAGGACAGTTCTTCGGCGGCGGAAGCGACTTGCTCGGCACTCTTGGCGACATCCGTCGAGGTCTTCAGATCCTCGGCCAGTTCGGAAAGACTCTGTGCTGCCTGCTCGCATTGCGCCAAGGCCTGCGACTGCTCTTCCACGGTCTTGGCCGACTCCTCGGCGGCGGCGGATTGTTCCTCGGCGGCGGCGGCGATATCTTCCGAGCCTTTCAAAGCCTGCTGAGCGGCCGTTTTGGATTGCTCGGCGCCGACCGCGATTTCTCGCACTCCCTTGACGATGTCCGTGGCGTCGATACGAATCTGTTCAAGCTGCGCGGTAATAGTCTTGCCGTTTTCTACCTCACCTTCGACCGTCTTGGCTGAAGTGCTTATGCCCTCGGCGATGGTCTTCACTTCTTGCTGAATCTGGCCGACCAGATCCTGAATCTGTTTGGCGCTCTTTTCCGAGGTTTCGGCTAGCGTCCTGACCTCATCAGCGACGACGGCAAAGCCCTTGCCATGCTTGCCGGCGCGGGCCGCCTCAATGGCGGCGTTGAGCGCCAGCAAATTTGTTTGATCGGCGATCCGCGCAACGGCCTTGACGATGTCGCCGATGCTGGCCGCCTGCTTCTCAAGTTGAGCCACCATGTCAACCGAAGCGAGCTGCCGTTGGGCGGCGACGGAGACGTTGGTGACCATCGTGGCTACATCGGCGCTGGTCCTACCCACCAGCGTCTGGGTAGCCTCCGCCTTGGCCTGGCTGAGGTCGGCATTCTGCAATTGGCGTAGGATGGAGACCTCGATCTGCTTGAATGCGGCTAGGGATTCCTGTGCGGCCCCGGAAGCTTCTTCAGCGCCCGTGGCAATCTGGTCGGAGGAGCGCTTCAGTTCCTCGGCAGCAGATGCGGCTTCGTTGATTCCGGAGGACAACTGCCCTGTAGCGGCGGCGATGCGCTCGGCTGCCTGCTGCTGCTTGCCCAGGGTGCGCGCCTTCTTGCGCTGTTCTTCCGCTTCACGCGTGGTAACGGCAGAGGTCTTGCCCTCGGCGGGAGTGGCTGTGAAGGTCTGGGGTACAAGTCTCTTGACGAGGGCCATGGTGTTTCTCCTTTGTGTGTATGAGGTGCATAACTATCGGCACATACAGGGCTAAAAGGAGACGTGAAACTGCCTCTCCACTCCAGAGAAATACGCAAGAGATCAGCGAAAACTGAGCGTTCAGCTAGGGGAATCTACCTGGAACCCTGGGAATATTGCTTCGTGGTGCTGACTATGGATATCAACTCGACGATGGTCGCGGCGTGCATCTTTCGCATGATATGGGCGCGATGCTGATCAATGGTTTTTGTGGCGAGCCCCATTTCGCTGGCGACTTGTTTGCTGCGCAAGCCCAGCAACAACTTTGTCAGTACCTCCCCCTCTCTAGGCGTCAGGCATGCCAACCGCGCTTCCGCGGCGTCAGTTTTACTTCGCGTCGCACGCGCCTGCCTCCCTATGGTCAGCGCCTTTTGTACGCTTTCCAGCAGGGTTTGCTCGCGGAAGGGTTTCTGCAGAAAATCCACTGCACCGTTGCGCATGGCCTCCACCGCCATCGGAATATCGCCATGACCGGTGATGAAAACGATGGCAGGACCTTGCTTTTGCTTGAGCAGTTCCTTATGCAGCTCTATCCCACTGAAGCCAGGCAAACGCACGTCCAGCACCAGGCAGGCACAGCGGCTCCGCCGCTCTGTATCTTCGAGAAATTCGCGCGCTGAAGCATAGGCATGAACCTCCATGCCCAATTCCCCGAGCATCAGACACAATGCCCCCCGCACGGCAGCATCGTCTTCCACTACCCCCACGCATTCCTTAACCATTTCCTTGTTCATCATTGCATTCCTGGCATATTCATACCGAGGGTGGAGGCGGTGGCCCGCAGATTATTGCAGGGACGACAAGTTCCCCGAAATATTCTCAGCAAGCGGCTGCACCGTTGATCCGGCCTGAGGTAGCGTAAAATGAAGAATCGTGCCACCTTCGGGATTCTGTGTTGCCCAAAGATGGCCGCCGTAGCCTTCGATGATCGAAAAGCAAATACTCAGCCCAAGTCCCAGGCCCAGTTCTTTGGAAGAGGTAAAGGGCTGGAAAACGTCGAAGCCTGCCTCACTCAACAAACCACTTCCCCAATCGGTGACAGTAATCTCGATCTCATCCGGTTGCTTTCCCGTGCATCCGGCGATGGCAATTCGTTGTTCCCTTACGTTCGGCAGTCCCGCTTCGATGGCATTGCGCACCAGATTGAACAGCACTTGCTCCAGTTCTACCCGGTCTCCTTCGATCTTGGGCAAGTTGTCACTAACGCCGGTAATTCCGATGACGACATCGAGGTAGACACTGTCCATGCGTATCCATTTCGCCACGCCGGCGACGACCTCGTGCATGGATAGGGTGACCCGCTCGAAACGCTGACGGCGTGCAAAGCTGCGCATGCGCCAGGCGATCTCTCCGGCGCGGATGGCCTGCTCCTCGATCGCGCGCACCAGTTCGAGTGCTTCCGGAATTTCCGCAATCATTCTCGCGCACCCGGCAGCGTACCCGGCAATTGCCGTCAGTGGCTGGTTGATTTCGTGGGCAAGGGACGAAGCCAATTCACCAAGAAGCACCAGCCGTCCTTGCTGTGCAACAAGTTCTCTCGGTCGTTCGACTTTGGCCTCTTGAAATTTTCTCTGGGTGGCGTCATGGTTGATACTGACGATGCGCTGCGGTGTCCGTCCGCCGCGCGCGTCATCACCCGTCCGCGAGTGACAACCCAACGCGGCGTTCTTCCAGGCAATGCCAGACGCCACTCCCCCAACCATTCCGAGGTCTTACCACCTATAATGTCGTCGAGCTGCGCTTGCACAAATGCTCGGTCCTCATCGAGCACCCGGGCGATCAAATCAGCGATCGGTCGCTCCGAACCCGTCTCGGGCAGGTCGAAAAGTTCTCTTGCTGCGGCAGTCAGGAAAAGCACATCTTTTGTTGCATCCCAGTCCCACATCGCATCGCCATGACTCTCGACAGCAAATTGCCAGCGCATTTCACTAACCTGTAAGGCTTTTTCGCACCAAATGTGCTCGGTAACGTTTGTCATTGTCACACACGCTCGTTCGACTGCGTGGTCCGTAGACCCTCGACATGGGCATGGCACTCGGCACCGTCCCCGCAAACCAACGTGAGTTTGCACTCAGCCCTCTGAGGTCCAGCGTGGTAGATCAGGAATGCATTGTTGAGAACGGCAGCCGAGACGGCGTTTGAATCGGCGCGGACAAAGGAAATGAGGCGTGTGCCGGTTATATTGGCGCGCTCCAGGCCCAGCAGAGCCGTTCCTTTCAGGTTGGTTTGATAGATAGTTCCGTCCAGACCTAAAGTGAAATACCCATTCGGGGCAAACTCGTCAAGATCGGTGACACGACTCAATGCTGCTTCGATTTTGCTCTGAGCGTAGCGCGGTTGCCGATTCTGCATCTCCAGTTCGATCTGGTGGAATTGCAGTTTGTGCGGCAGCCTTAGCACGTCCACCTCGTCGCATGCTATTGCGACCTGCCGGTCCGAGAGTTTCCCCTCAGCGCGCCGGTGCAGCTCACTCGCACTCAGTTCTTCAGGTTGCTTTTTCATGATCACGCATTTTTCGGATCAGCCACTTTAGGTTCGGTACAAAAAGACGTCCGGCTGAATTCGATCCAATCCCAATCATTACCATTATGGTGACTTTTGTCGCGTACTGGAACCGGGTCTTCAGCGATCATCTGGAACGCCGTAAATACAAGCAGAGGATGGAGTCGGCGCTGATCGGCCTCAATGCGATCCGTGATAGCATTCCAGACCCGTGGTGGCTGGTGGATGAAGGTGTGCCTGCCAACGTGAGTTAGGACGAAATTGCGCGTTGCCTTGAACGCTGCCGCCAGGATAATTTTTGGAATACACCGTGAAAAAGTTTGCCTGCCAATACGCGCTGCTTCGTTTTCGCCCGTTTGTCGAGACGGGGGAATTCGCCAACGTGGGCGTCGTTCTGATAGCGCCGGAGGCTCGCTTTTTCGGATTCCGACTGATCAAGCGCTACGGGCGAATCACGCAGTTCTTCCACCAGCTCGACCGAAAAGTGTATCTGAACGGCCGGGAGTTGTTCAAGGAAGAACTCGACCGCTTCGCCGGTGAACTGCGCCGACTGGCGCTGGACGGCAGGAAGCGCGAACCCGATCTGGCATTGGCAAAGAATCTCTTCGGTGAACTGGTGCGCCCGCGGGAAGCGATGCTCCAGTTCGACGAGCAGCGTATTGCGCTGGCCGACGACCCGAAAACCAAGCTGGATGCGCTCTACGACCACTATTGCGAGCGCAACTTCGTGACCAAGGAGTATCAGGAGCGCCTACTTGAGAGCACGGTACGCAAGCTCCTGTTCGGGGCGCACGTGGGTAACGAATATCGTCCGGAAAAAGTCGGCGGCGACGACTTCGCCGTCAATTTTCCGTTCGTTCGCATGGCCGACGGCAAGGCCGAGCGAATTATCAAGCCGCTCTATCTTGCGCAGACTGATTCCACCAAGCTGATTACGCACGGCGGGCAATGGGTCGACAAGATTCGCCGTCTGCGCAAGCGCCAGGCTTTGCCGGCTGATGTGCTGATTCCGGTAACCGCGCCAGCGCGAAATACCCGGCCCTACGAGGCATTCGAAGAAATCAGGGACGACCTACGAGGCGTCGATGTTCAGGTGATCCCTGCAAACGACGAGAGCCTGATTCTTGAGTTCGTTGCGGTACCGCGTTAGCACGTTGGCGTTTGTCGGCAGAAGGCGCACATGTTCATCCGAACCGCCCTGTGAAAAGTCGGCACCCAGTCGCAAGCGCTGACCGCGCCGAATCAAAGGCGAATCAAAAGGTAGAGTAGAGAACAGGCTTTCGCCTGCCCTCCCTCATCAAACCGTGCATGCGGTTCTCCCGCACACGGCTTTCCGATGTTCTTCATGCCGGGGCATGCGCCGAGTTCCAGCCCGCTACCGCAGGAACTTTGTAAAGCCCGTAGCGCTCGTAAAGATCGAGACTTGGAAACCGGCGGAAACCGGTTCCTCTGTCCTTGATCTTGTGGCGCTTCATCAAGTGCGTGCGCAACCGGTCTTCCGCATGATTTCTGACCTTGCTCATCGCCAGACTTGAGTTTCGATAGTGAAAGTAGTTCGCCCAGCCTCTCAGGCTGCGGTTCACATTTCCCACAATGTCACCCAAGGGAATGGCGGTCAGTTCCCGCTGGGTCAGTTCCGTCAGCCTCGCCTTGATCTTCTTCAGCGATTTGTCTGCCGGTCTGACATTCGGGTACGGTTTTCCAGTACGCGCTCCTTGACGCCACTTCCGTTATTCCGGCGCCCACTCAGCGGCCTTCCCCTTCTGACCACAGGGTCGGCGCCTCCACTTCGTTTACGAGGCTACTCATAGGTTCACTTGCGTTTCGGCCTGCTCTCTTGCTGTTTGGAAACTCACGACCCCGTGTTGCCACAACGCCGCTTCCTCATGCTACCGGGGCGTACGGACAACTCCCCGGACGGGACTTTAACCCGCTAGATTTATTGCTGTTACTGCGAACGGCCAGTGTCGAATTGAATTTGCATAGCTTCAATAGTTCCGTAAAAGTCGGCGCTGGCGGCACAGCGATTCAAGCGCCGCTTGCCGATACTTACAGCGGCAGCTAAGCGAACAAAGCCGCCTTGTGTCTTTGACATTGGCTACTTCCGCTTTGGGTCGATTCCAGTCACTGTTTTTTCGTTCACATTGCACCTATTTGCTGTAGGTCGGATTTTGGTATTGTGTAGCCGCAACTACCGAAAGACTCAGCTAGGAGCCCCATCATGAACAAAGCGCTCGTGATCGTCTTGATCGCCATCCCCCTCGCCGCCTGCGGCGTCGAAACCGCCACCACTGCGGCCACGGTGGCAACGCTCAAGAAGCAGGAATTGGAACAACACAAAAATACCGTCGCCCAGACGAAAGAGAAGGTCGACCAGGCTATGATTCAAGGCCAACAGAACACTCAGCAAGCTATGGAGAACGCTGAGAAGTATTAGCGCAGGCGTTTTTGCCTGACTTCCTCGAACAGGCAAACCGCCGCTGCCGCCGCGACGTTGAGCGATTCGGCGCCACCGGGCATGGGAATGACGGCGGCATGATCGGCCAGAGCTTCGAGTTCAGAAGACAGGCCGGCGCCTTCGTTGCCGAAGAGCCAGGCCACCGGGCCTTTGAGATCGAGTTCGTAAAGCGTTTTGCTGCCGCGCAGGCTGGCACAGATGCGGCTGCCGGAAAAATTCCCGAGTAGGCTTTCGAGGACGGCGTGCTCGTGGATGCGCAGGGCGAAATGCGCGCCCATGGCGGCGCGTAGCACGCGCGGCGACCAGGCGATGGCGCAACCCGCACTGAGAAATACGTCTTCAATGCCGGCCGCTGCTGCGGTGCGTAGGATGGAGCCCATATTTCCGGGGTCTTGCACGGCGTCCAGCAGGACACAGGAGCCGGTCAGCTCACGCGTCGCGGGCGCGGGTGGCGTGGCGATGGCGGCGAGTATGCCGGTGGGCATGGCGACCGGGCTGATCTCGCCGAACAAGGCGTCGGCGAACACCACCGGCTCCATGTCAGAATGAGCATCGAGAAAGGCGCGTATCTCCGGGATGTTGAAGCCGCTTTCGCTCAAGGCGAGAATTTCCGGTGCGCCGTAGCGTGCGCAATAGGTGGCGACTAGGTGCATGCCGTCCAGCAAGGTTTTTTGCTGCTTGCGGCGCTCGCGCGAGGATTCCGCCAAGGCACGCAACGTCTTGAAGGTGGCGTTGTCGCGGGAGCTGATGTGTTTCATGTTGCTGAACACCGCCGGTCATGCGGAGCTTGCCCTTCGACAGGCTCAGGGCGAACGGGATGTTGGGGTCGGTCACGCATTCTGGAAGTCACAACAAGGCGCGCACCGGCGCGAAGCTGCGGCGGTGGATGGCGATGACGCCATACTCGCGCAGCGCCGCCAGATGCGCCGCAGTCGGATAGCCTTTGTGGCGGTCGAGACCGTAGTGCGGATACAGCGCATGCAATCTCAGCATCTCGGCGTCACGCGCGGTCTTGGCGAGGATGGAGGCAGCGGAAATGGCGGCAACTGTGCTGTCGCCCTTGACGATGGCGCGCACCGGCATGGAAATCTTCGGGCAATGCGTGCCATCCACCAAGACTTCGATAGGCGGCACACTGAGCGACTCCACGGCGCGGCGCATGGCGAGCAGCGTGGCCTGGAGAATATTCAGCGCATCGATCTCTTCAACGCTGGCGCTGGCGATGGCCCAGGCGATGGCGCGCTCGCGGATCAGGA
>Ga0335397_10004606_pt1 | contig 18214 bp, 20 predicted proteins | sample MAT04_FD_205740 | JGI IMG/M metagenome (GOLD analysis project Ga0335397, IMG submission 205740) | Freshwater microbial communities from Lake Fryxell liftoff mats and glacier meltwater in Antarctica - MAT-04 (spades assembly) (version 2) ... | reverse complement strand
GATCACATCCGGGTCCGCCGTGGATCGCTTGACACCGTACATGCCGACGTACTCCCGGCAGTTGACCGCCCGCTTCAGGAATGTCGGGACCGCATCGCGTTGTGCGACGAGCCTGGCGGCGGCGCCCTCGATGCCGGGCCCCGTGCCGGGAAGGATCACGGCGGGTGCGTCCGGGTTCGTGTCCAACCGGAGGCACGCGGCGACGACCCGGCCATCGACCGTCGGAAGGAAGCTCTGGAGCGCACCGCCCACCTGGTCGTGGATCTGCCAGCGGGTGTACATCTCGCCGCGACGGAACATCCGGCAACCTCCGTGCTCGTGATCGGGGCGCCCGACGGGCCACCACCCAAGCGGAGCCTGGCTGTCCGGACCGTCGTGGCGCCATGACCCGGACGTCCCGGCCCGGCGGGACGAGCGTGGTCCGGGAGGTCAGGAACGAGCGCGCCGAGCGCCGTCGATGCGTGCGACCCCGCGCGCGGATGCCTCGCGTCGGAGTGCGTCCAGCTGACGGGTGCTGCCGTCCTGGAGGTGATACCGCCAGAAGGTCCAGCCATTCGTGGCTGGAGGACGCGATGCGGGATCCGCGCCGGACTCGGTCTGGCGTGCAACGCCGGCCGCCGTCGACAGGGAGTCGAACGCAACGCCATCGAGCACCACCCTCCGCGGCCCCTCGATGGTGGCGGTCACGACGCGGTCGCGGAACCGGTGCTCGATGGCGAGCGGCGGCACGATCGCCCCGGTCTCGATGAGCGCGGCGAGCGACAGCGGCTGATCGTCGGTGGAGGGCTTGACGCTCCGAACCGCGGGAACGGGCCTGGGCCGTGCGATCGATGGCGACGGAGCCGCAAGCGGTAGGTCCTCGGCGGATGCCGTGACACTGGGAAAGTCGAACGTCGGCACCACCCGTCCCAGGCTCGCCCGGATGTCGTCGGCGGAGAGGGCGGGCACGTCGGCTCGGATCACATCGATGAGTGCCCGCGATGGCTCCGGCCGGAAGAGCCGTCTGAGCACCCTCGCCACCTGGCGGTCGACGGTCTCGGTCGCCCACAGCTGGTCGATGAGCCGGTCCTCCATCTGGGACCGCGCCAGCAGCTACAGGGTCTCGACCACCGGAGCGCCGGGATCGCTGACCCGGATGACGCGGAACAGCTTCTGCTCGACCGGCACCGCGGCGTGGCTGTTGTAGATGCGCCACTGGTCCCCGTCGGTGAGCGCCACCCAGACCACGCCCGCGGCCGTGGCATAGGAGAGCACCTGGGCGGCCCACTTGCCGTCGTCCAGCCGGCTGCCGAGGGACTTGGCCTCGATGAACAAGCGCGGCGTGCGCAGCAGGAACAAGGCGTAGTCCACGGGGTTGTCGATGGAGCGCCGCCGGAACTCGAGCTTCACGTCCTCGAGGTTCTCGAGGTCCCACCCCAGGGCGCGGAGCACCGGCGCGATGAGCGCGGCCTTGGTGTCCTGCTCGCCGATGCCGGACTTCTGATGCCGTGCGATGCGGCCGCGGACGTCTCCGATCACGGTCGCGAGGTCCGCCGTCACCACCCGACCGGATCGAGCATCGTGGCGCACGCCAGCCTGCCCATCTGCCTCCCCACCAATCATCACCCGTTGCCGGAATATCCGATGTTGGGATAGTACAGGGCCGCCTCTAGCGTCATCGCCATCGTGGTGTGGCAGGAGCGGTGACGCGGTCGATCTTCAGTCCGGAGTACGTGCGTCTCCGCGAGGTCCTCGCCGAGACGCGACGCGAGCGGGGCCTGTCCCAGGTGGCCCTCGCCGCGGCGCTCGACCGACCCCAGTCCTTCGTCTCCAAGTATGAGTCCGGTGAGCGCCGCCTGGACTTCGTCGAGGTGCTGGAGATCGCGGACATGCTGGGCCTCGACATGGCCACGCTGGTCGACCGGGTGCGCGCGGCCTGACCAGGAGGCGTGCGCGTCGGTCAGGCGCCCGCCGCTGCCGTCCCCATCGCGATGTGGGCTATCGCCCCCGGTCGCCACATGGTGCCCGCGCTCACAGACAGAACCCCTCCAGCAGCTCGACGTCCGGCTCGAAGCCCTGCTGCGAGACGATCTGGTCCATGACCTGCACGCGCTGCCGGAAGCTCGTCGGCACCTCGAGCCAGTGCGCCGGGTGATCGGTCAGGCTGCCGAAGATCCTCGCCTGATCGCTGTTCACGAGCCGCTCACCGTTGGGGCCGACCGCCTCGAGCACGCCGGCATCCGTCTGGTACGGGATGCCCGCGTTGTCCACACCCGTCGCGAACGTGACGCAGACATCGACGAGGGGCGACACGACCGCGATGGGGAACTGCTCATCCACGCCCATCGGCAGGGTGGTCTCGTCCAGGGTCAGTGACAGGGTGAACGCGCCCTCCTGGACGGTGACCTCGCCGTCGCCCGCCGGCGACTCGCGCACGTCCGTCTCGTCCTGGTTGCGGAGCGCGCGGGAGACCGTGATGCCGAGGACCGATCCGTCGGGGAGGTTGGTGGTCCCGGTCACCCGGATGCCGTCCCTGCCCTTCGCGCTGGTCTCCACCTCGATGCTGAAGGGCGTGGACGGCGGGACCAGGCTCGCGGCCTGGGTGGCGATGGGTCCGTCCACGGGTGACGGTGCGACGGTGGACCCGGCCGATGGACGAGGCGTGGCGGTCGGGGCTGCCGTCGAGCCGCACCCGGTAAGGATGAGCAGGCTCGACACGGCCGCGCTCACGACCATCCCGGTTCTTGTGGCGACCACCGTCGTACCTCCCTGCTGGGGACCGCTGGCGTGCGTGCCGGAGGGTGACCGCGATGCTCGTCGTGGCGAGGCGTCGTGCACGGGCACTCCCGTGGATCGTCGTCGATGCCACGATCCCCCACCATCCGCCGACGGTGCGGGGCCGCGGGCCGATGCTCCCATGTCCCCGTGCACGCGAGCCGGCCCCGGCGTCGGTGACGGACCGACCCCCGCGACCGGGCACTGACCGCAGCGCGCGGACGTGGGACGATCGACGGGTGATCACCCTTGGGCGTCGACCTCGCATCGCAGGCTCGGTCCACGGCCGGCTGCCTCATCGAGTGGCATGGCCGGCCGAGGGTCGTGGAGGTGCTCCGCCCGCTGTCGGATGACAGCATCGTGCGGATGGCGGGCGACGCCGCCGTGGCGGTGACCGCGATCGACGCACCGCTCGGCTGGCCGGCCGCGTTCGTCCGGTCCGTCGCGGCGTACGGCCTGGGCGGACCCTTCCCGGATCCCGGGGAGGACCTGTGGTTACGAGCCACCGATCGGGTGGTCTGGGCCGCGGTGGGCCGTCGCCCGCTGTCGGTGTCGAGCGACCGGATCGCGTATCCCGCGGTCCGCGCCGCACGGCTGCTGTCCCGACTCGGTCCCGACCGCCCCGCCCGCCGGGATGGATCCGATGGCATCATCGAGGTCTATCCGGCCGGGGCGCTCGCGGCGTGGGGCATCGATCCGGGTCGGTACAAGCGACCCGACGCGCTGGACGTCCGGCGATCGCGTACCCGGTGGACCCAGCCGGCGATCCTGACCGGTTCACCGACATGGCGGGGCAGGGACGCCGGACAGGGTGCGTTGCATCGCGACCTCCTTGCACTCGGGCCCGGGAGGTGCGGGCGGGGGGCCATCCGCGCGGTGCCACCGCACTTCGCCACGGAGTCCGTGGCCTCGTTCGCCGGACGGGCCGGCGGGAGGACGCTCGCGCGCCCCGCTCGCTCGGGAGTGTCTTCGGCGGGATCCGCAGGTCCACCTTCGCAGCTGCCGGTGGCTCTCTGTGCCTGGAACGCCCGACTACTCGTCTCCGTCGTCGCGTTGGGCGATCGTACCGGAGTGCGTCAAGCGCGTGCCATGCGCGTCCGCGCTCATCACCCCCCTTACGAGGCCCAGCGACCAATCGCGACACGAACATCCCATCGTGACTTGCCTTCCGCGGTCACCTGAGTGAGTCATGTGGGTCCAGCCACCACCACAGGAGGACCCACGATGCACCGACTCCCCGCCCATGCACCCAGCGATCCCTCCGCCTGGGACCAGGCGCTCTACGCCTTCCTGGTCGAGAAGGGCAACCGATCCGGCTCCCAGCGCACGGTCCAGTCCTACGCCCGGATGCTGTGGCCCTTCTTCAGCCACACGACGCCCGACCGGATCACGCCCGGGGACGTCCTGGCCTGGGCCCACGGCATCGGCCTCTCCGGCAGGCCACCGTCGGCACCCACCATCGGCGCCCGCATCGCCTGCCTCTCCTCCTACTACCGCTTCCTCATCCGGATGGGGCAGGTCACCGCCAACCCCTGTGACGCGGTGGAGCGGCCTCGGACCCAGCCTGCGCCGGCACGGGGACTGTACGTAGACGAGGTCCGACGGCTCCTGGCAGTGGTGCCAGACACCATCCCCGGGCGACGGGACCGGGCGATCCTGCTCACGTTCGTCCTGACCGGTCGGCGACGGGCCGAGGTCATCGGTCTCCGGGCGGGGGACGTCACCGTCGAGGACGGTACCGCCTTCTATGCCTACCGGGGCAAGGGTGGCAAGCGCGGACGCCGAGAGCTGCCACGACCGGCGTACGACGCCATCCTGGTGACCCTCGCCGACGCGGGACTGGATCTCGCGACGATGGCACCCACGGAGTCGGTATGGCAGGCGGGAGCCGGACCGGCGGGGGTGAGCAGAGGCACGGTGTACGCGCGGTTCCGCCGATACCTGGTGGCGGCAGGCCTGCCGCCGACCGGGCTGCACATCCTCCGCCACTCGGCGGCCAAGCTGCGGCGGGACGCGGGGGAGTCGGTGGAGGCGGTCAGCTCGTTCCTGGACCACTCGTCGCTGGCGGTGACCACGGTCTACCTGCGCCGGCTGGAGGGCGTCGAGGACCGGACGTGGGCAGAGGTGGCGGTGGCGATCGGGGTGTGAAGGCTTGCGGCACGCCCGTGGGCGTGATTCACCGACCTCCAGATCGTCTTACCTGCCCCGCCAAGTGCGCCCCGCGTACAACCCCCTGCAGCGCTTGACTCCGTCCACCAAGCCTGGCGAAGACGCGGAAGCGATCTCGCGCGATGAACCGGGCCCAGCGACAGACCCGCGGCCCACTGTCACGGACGGACTCCAGCGCCACAATCACGGACTCCAGCGCTTGACAGTGGCGCGTACGATCATGCTCATCGTCAGTGGAGACGAGAATGGAAGCAGCGCTGGAGATCGCACGGGTCACGGTCGCTCTGGTTCTGCTGTGGGCGGGAACCGCGAAACTACTGCACCGTGGTGACTGGCTAGCAAGCTCGCCCGACGCGGCAAGAACCCGGTGACACAGCACCGCGCGATACTGCTGTTCGCGTCCTTCCAGGGGCAGAGCGTGTCGCAGATCGCGCTCATGCACCGGGCCAGCGCCACCCATATCGCGGAACTCATCCACGACTTCAACGAGCGGGGCTTCGCGGCGCTGGACCCTCGGAAGGGCGGGGGCCGACCGATCCGGATCGATCAGGCGCAGCGCGCGGCGGTCGTGAAGGTGGCCCTCGCCCGTCCGACCGAGGTGGGTGATCCATTCACCTCCTGGAGCCTCGGCAAGCTGCGCGCTTCCATGGCGGCATGATGCGCGCGCTTCGTGGACCGGGCGCCAGCCCTGGCGTGGGCCACCCTGCTCGACGAGGGCAGCTGCCTCGCGTCCGAGTCCACGATGTATCGGATCCTGCGTGCGGACGCCATCGATGGCGGGGTGCGCGAGCGCCGGCGCCAGGCCACCCCATCCACCGCGCACCGTGCCCGAGCTCGTGGCCACCCGCCCCACGGTCGGCCCCATGTCTCGGACGACAACCCGTACAGCGAGGCCGGCTTCAAGACCCTCAAGTACGCCCCGGACTTCCCGGGCAGATTCGCCAGCCCCCAGGATGCCCGCGCCTTCGTGGGTCCCTGGCTGGAGTCCTACAACCACGAGCACCGCCACTCGGGCACCGGCTTCCACACCCCAGCCTCGGTCCACCTCGGCACCGCAGGCCTCATCCGCGAGCAGCGGGCCCTGGTCCTCGACGCCGCCTATGCCGCCCATCCCGAGCGGTTCGTCAACAAGCCACCGACGCCGCCGAAGCTGCCGGGTCCGGCCTGGATCAACCCGCCGAAGGAGACGCCTGCACAGAGCTGATCGACATCCCGTGTCTCATCGGACTTGACAGGTTCCGCAGAGAGGATTCAATGACACCACTCCCCCGTCGTGGACCCAGTTCCGAATCGGCTCCATCCCTCGCGCGACGAACGTGGCGATGCGGCCTCCTCCTGGCGTTCGGCGGAGTCTTGGCTTCGGCGGGCGCCGCCAGCGCCGGTGAGTGTTTCAGCACCGAGGGTGCGGCTTGGATGAGTTGGGCGAACGGCTCGAAGGGCGTTCGCGCCAATGTCGAATTCTTTGCGGGCACCCCCGACGCTGGCAAGACCATCGTCCACCCGATGCAGATCTCCTTCGTCCTGGGCGACTTCGTCGGGTGGGGAACCTACAAGGGCGTGGGTAACTCCGGATGCAGCACCGACAACAGCGGGTGGAACACCTACCTCGACGGCCGGGCCTGGGGCACCTACTTCTGTCGCGACTCGGCCCTCCCAGAGTACAGCGACGCGGATGACGGGACTTCGTTCAAGATCGTCAAGGGGGTTTGCGGTCAGTTCCTCGCGCCTGGGTTCGACTTCTACTCTGGAGGTAGTTACCGCGCGTGCGAGAACATCGACGTCGAGAGCAATCCGACCCTCACCGTAGGAGGGGAGAACCCGTGGGAGGGTCCGAACCAGCACATCAACATCAGGTATTACAGTCTCGATAGGCTCAAGGTATCACACTCGACCTGGGTCTCTTGGAACGAGAGCAATCCCCCGTGCGAAGACTGGCACTACCGCATCGTCGAGAACGCAGCGGACGATATCAAGGCCGAGGAGTTCTAGTCGTGACTAGCAGACTGACCGGCGCACTATTGCTGGTGGCAGTCGCGGGGCTCGTGTCTGGTTGCGCCGCCCTGGGCCCGGTGGCGGTCCAAGGGGACATCGGAGCGGGCGACCGGGTCCAGAGCGGGTGTGAGCAAGGTGAGGCTGTCACGATCAGCGAAGGGCCGGCGGAGGTCGTCACCTGGGGACAGCCCCCTCTGCCTCCGCTAGGCAGATTGGGTGCGGCGGTATCCCGGGCGGAGGCCAGCAAGGCGGGATATGTGCCACCGGACCCGGCGATGCCTGACGGCATGAAGGCTCAGCTCTACCTGCTCGGAGACGACGGCCTCTACTCCTTCTACTCGGCGGAACCAGTGAGGGAAGATGATCGGATCGACGCGTTCCTGAAGGAACACGGTGTGGTCGTCGCTATGACACGACGAGAGGGTTCGGACGTCGCGGACGTCGTCAAGAGCACGATCGGTGACAGGGCGACGGGCGTGATGGTCGGTGGCCATTCCGCGGCGATGAATCGCGGCGACCCATTCGCCAATGGTGTGCGCCCGTTCAACATCATGTGGAGCAGCGACGCCTACGACTGGCGCGTGATGAGTGGTTTGGAGACCGCGACGGCGTCGCTTGATGTCGCGAGGTCGATCGCTTGCGGTTGAGGGCAGAGTGCCACCTGAACCCGGTCTGAACCTGCATGACCGTGGAGCGCAAGGATCTCGTCGCCGTCTTCGCCGAGGTCAGGGACCGGCGACGGATGACGGCCAGCACCTGCCAGCCACGCTGCCAGCCACGGCGGTCACACTGGGTCCCACGGGGTGGACCATGTGGACGGATGCCGCGCGGGGAACCTACGCATAGTGCCCCAGAGTGCCCCTGTGGACGGCGCCACGACAGACTTTTAATCCTCGTGTCCTGGGTTCGAATCCCAGCCGGCTCACCACGGTTCGCGTTCATTGGGCGTGAGATACCTAGCTTTCGGTAGGTCGCTGCGAGCTTCCGTCGCCGCCTGCCAGCCAACCTGCCAGCCACGGCGGAAGCAGTCGGTGGACGCGGTGGCGCTCCATGGAGCGGGTCGTCGGCGATCCGATGAACGCGGCACGAGCCGGAGCGTCGTCCCCGCAGTTGCCTCAGTCACCGCCGTTCTAGAGCGCCCCGGGCCGGTCATGTCCCCAGACTTGGTGAAGAGGGCGGAGAGGCCTGGCTCGGGAACGGCCTACGCGTCACTCCTCGTGCCCGCGGTAGCCCGCCAGCATGCGGGACACCTAGCGCTCCCAGACATCGAGCATGCCGGCAATCTGCGTCGCCGTGAGGCGATCTCCAGGTGCTCGTTGAGGATGCGGGCACGGAGCCGCTCGCGCGGACCGAGGTAGATGGGGTGATCGTCCATGACGGACAGAGTCCCGGCCCACCAGATGGGCGACATGATCGCAGCCCCTCAACACACCACGTCACCACGTAGGACTTGACGCCGGTCCCGTATCGTGACACGCTGGCCCTAGGCCTAGACTAGGGGCCCGATGCATCGACTCGGCACGTCCAGTCGTCGATGGCTTCGGCATGTTCGGTTGGAGTCTGGAGGGAAGATGAAGCCATCTGCCGGTGTGTCGCTGCGGGTACAACGAGGCTCAAGCGCGAAGCGCAACATGTGAATCCTCGTGGGCGTGTCGGCACTCACAGCGGCAGCAGGTGGTATCCAAGGAGCCTCGGCACAGAGCCCGTCCGACGAGACGGTCTCCACCGCCGTCGCGGAGCGCGCGAAGTACGGCTTCGGGGGTGGCGAGGCCAAGGTGCTCAGCTTGCTTGAGTCCGGTGGCCATCCCGACTCCGAGTTGTATGGGTTTCCAGTCTCCAAGGCAGAGGCTGACGACCTCGCCGATCGTTCGCGCTTCGCTGAGCAGGTCAGCCGCGAGACGTTGCCCTTCGTGAGGTCCCTGCCACAGTTCGGCGGAGCCTGGATAGACCAGAAGAATGGCGGCAGTCTCGTGGTGGTGCTCACCTCCGCATCCGCCGAGACGCGGGCTGGCATCCGGTCCAGGATGCCTGAAGATACACGAGGGCTCCGGATCGAGACGGCCGACGATACGTTCGACGACCTCGCGAGGGCGGTCGATGACAGCTCGCGCGTCTGGGACGAGCTGGCGGAGGGAGTGACACCTTTCGCCTTCGGCACCGATGAGCAGCACAACCGGGTCGTGGCCCGCGTGGATCCCAGCGAGCTTGAGTCAGCGCGGCAGTCCATCCCCAGGATCGAAGAAGCTCTCGGCGTCGATGTCGCCGTCGAGGGGCGCGACCGCCCTGTGGACAAGAACACGTGGAGCGCCTGTGGTGGTCGACACCACTGCTACGGGCCGTTCAAGCTGGGCGTGAAGATGCGGTACACGCTTACCGCTTGGAACAATCCCGATACGACTTACGTCTGCTCGATGGGCTTCCACGTCACCCACCCAACGAACAGCACCCTGAACCGCTCGTTCCTCACGGCCGGTCATTGCGTTTACAACCGGCCCGGTGACTGGCATCACAGCGACCCCTATCAAGACGCCTACGGGCCGATCGGGTCACGCGTGTCATCGCGCTACAATGCGACCGATAAGCGCGACATCGCACTGGTGAATATCGAGGCGTGGGCGAAGAACCGGTCCAAGAGTGTCTACGGCGAGACGGCAACCCGGACCATGACGACCCCTGACACGCCGATAGAGAACGAGACGCTATGCATGTCGTTGGGCAACCAGGACAAGGTCTGGTGCGGCACTGCGGACCATCGTCATCAGAAATGGGAGAGCACGACCGCCAACCCGAACATCTGGGTATGGGGGTCAGGGGTGAACCTCTGTTGTGGCAGGTCCTCCATCGGTGGGGACAGCGGATCACCGATCTATCGTCGCTGGATGCTCCCGATTTCCCCGTACATCGAGTACATCACCCCGGTCGGGATTCTCGACGCCGGAAACGAGACTCCGGATTTCCAGTTCGACAATGACATCTATTTCGCGCGGGTCTACTGGGCGACCAACGACCCGGACGGCTGGCCCGGGCTCGAGATCTTCGACGGCCCGAACGGGGTCGGCGGTCCTCCGTGACCATCCGAGCCGTTGCAGTTGACGAAGAACTCTTGACCATCCCTTCACCCAGTTCCGATTGACCCGTTCCTGGCTGGGCGTATCGTTGACCGACGCAGACGGGAGTGGCCTTCGCCCCCATCGTGCATGCAGCTCCACAAGGGGTGTTGGGTGAACATCTGGATAGAGATTGCTCGGGCACCTTGGCGAGGACTGTTGATGGGGGCGGTCCTGTGCTTGGTGCCACATGGCTTGATTGCAGCGGCCGGTGCGACTCCGACGCCGTCTTCCTCACCGCCCGTGACATCGTGCGAAGCACTCGCCCGCTCCGCTGTCCCGAGCCCGATCCCCACGGACAGGGCCCCTGAAGCGAGCGCACGGCCGATTGCGGACGTCGACTCCTCGCGTCCCACAGCCGGCACGCCTGTCGCTTTCGCCCCGCGCTGGACCGCGGTTCCCCCGGCTCCGTTCGGTGCCGAGTACGGCATCGCGGGGTGGACGGGCACGAGCCTGATCGTCGTGGACCCCGCGTCCGGTCGCACCGCCACGTGGAACGGTCGCGGTGACGGCGGATGGCGCGAGCGGGCGCGGGCGCCGTTCGGTCGCCCCGTGCACTTCAGTCCGTCGGTGATCGCGGCCGGGCACCTCGTCGTCCTGGCGGGCGACGAAGGAACGCCTGGGGCAGTCATGTTCGATTCGACGGCCGATGCATGGACGGTCCTCGCGACCCCTCCCATCGGGCCCGTGGTGGCGGCGGTGTGGACCGGTGAGTTGGTTGTCGCTGCTGCGTACGGCGGATCGACAGCTGCCTACGACCCCGGCACGGACTGCTGGATGTCGCTTCCATCCGTCCCAGGAGCTGGATCGCTCGTGACGCTGCTCTGGACGGGGGAGCGGGTCCTGGCCGACACGCGCACGCCGGTGGAGTCCGCGTCTACGGAGCGACACGTCGCTGTCGCTCAGCTCGATCCAGTCACCTTGACCTGGACGGCCGGAGCCGACGCACCGTTCCCGATCGGGCATGGCCACCAAGCCGTATGGGCCGATGGGGCCGTGCACTATTGGTCGTGGGCGCCGCGGGCGCCCGAGGACGGAGACGGTGGGCTCGACGAACGCGTCAACGCCCGATACGACCCGGTCGAACACGAGTGGCAGCCGCTTGAGGTCGAGTGTCGGACCTCAGCGCAGGGCACTGTGTCCACCGGAGACCTCCTTCTGGCGACGAACGGGCGACTCGCGTTCGATGCGAGCGACGGCTCATGCCTCGAGCTACCCAGACCGCCCAGGCGCCTCCCCGGCCGCAGTGCTGCCGTGTGGACCGACGACGCCTTCGTCATCTGGTCTGGAACCAGGACCGAGGCCGGACCGGCGGTACGAGATGGGCTGATGCTTCGCACGAGGTAGGCGGCACCACGTAGGCGGCTGCTACCTTGCATGGGATCCCCCCGCCTTCCACTGTGGCCCGCAACATCCGAGGGCCCCCCGGACGGTCGTATGCCAGGGCCGCGGGCGATGGGTCGAAGTCGCGATCGTCGCCCTCGCCATCAGCGGTATTCGTCAGACGTTCGTTGAGTTCGGCGATCACACCGGGAGCGCTCTGGAACGGAGACCTCGCAGGGGAGGCTGTGTGCTTCCATCCGTCACCCGCCCAGCACCGCGTCCATCGCCGCCGCCACCTGCCGCTGCCGCCGCTCCAGCACATGCCCATAGGTGTTCGACGTCGGCGTGATGGAGCTGTGTGCCAATCGGCTTGAGTCCGCAGCCCAAAGCTGAGTGCGGCGCACCGACACGCATATGCCCTGTCGGGCCTCCTGGGGGCACGTAACCCCAGACGTTGGTTCTCCCAGGCGGAGCTCTCGGATGAGAAGGATCGCGGCCTCCGTCTGCTGGGACAGCCCCTCACCTCAGGGGCAGTCCCAAGAACAGGCTCTGCAAGACCGCCGCCGTCGTCGCGAAAATCAGCACAGGGATCATGGCGGCCCAATGACCAACCCGCCCAACGATACCGGTCGAATCCCATGTCCGGGCCGTCGACGTGTCCGGCAACTCGCCGAACGAACGGATCTCCGCGATCCCCAGCCGCTGCATCCCCGGCATGAGAGAGTGCGGTGGTCGCCGGTTGACGAAGGCGACGGCCGTAATGGGGCCCTCGATTCCGTCCGCCGATTCGGGGTTGCCCGACGCGATCGCCAGGACGTCGCCAACTCTCACCGTCAACACGGAAACGATGCAGCCTTCGTCTGTGTTCGCGTGCACCACCATGTGCCCCGGGGCTCTTCCAAGGATCCTCTCGGTCACGTGGAATTGGAACCGCACGCTGGGATACTCCCGATTCCGCTCTACTATGCGCGTAACCTTGCCGACCACGATCGACGAGGCGGATGCAGCTCCCGAAGAGAACGACGGCCATCGGTCGAGACGACCGCACTCTGCGTTGACAGTGGTGGGACCCCCCGCCGCGCCAAGCGCCGTCAGAGCGAGTACAACAGCGCCGAACCGACGCCCACGAGTCTTCATTGCATCCCTCCCTGGCGCGTCATGGGGCGTTGGAACACGTGTCGTTCAAGCAAGCGTTAACCGTGGCGCCGAGCTGCCCCAGTTCGATCCGCCCAAGGGTGTATGGAGTGTACCAACCCCTGTTCGCGGTCTGGGAGTCTGCCTGGGAATGGACGTGCGTTCCAAACAGCCGCACATTCGGGACACCGCTGGCCTCTTTTTCGAAGACCACCCCGCCGCTGTCGCCGCCCGTGGAATCGAAGCTGACAACCTTCATGTTGGCGATGATGAAACACTCCGGGTGTCGGGCGTTGCAGCTCTTGGAGTTCGCATTGGTCTGACCGTCGCTGTCACTGTCATACAGTGTGATTGTTCCGCACTTTCGCCCCTTGTAGAACGGGGCGAGACTGCTCCCGCTCAGATGCAGGGAGTAACTGCCGCGGCCGATGCGGCACACCTGTGCGCCCTCCACCTCTCCCGCCGGTCCATACTGATCGCTGAACCAACCGAAGCTGGTGATATTCCCGATTGAGCCGTCAGCCGTGAGCAGCACCCGGTTCTTGTCGCCGGGGATGCCATCTCCGGAACGGCGCACGAAACCGACGTCACCTTCCGAGTAGCCGTAGGTGGAGGTGCTGTCGTGGAACCCGTGCGTCCCTTGGGCTTCGGTGCCCAGGGCTTCCGATGGGCAACTCTCGTGACACCAGTCAGACCATCCGGGATAGTCGTCGATGCAGTGCCCCGCCGTAACCAGGACCCATTCGTATGTCCCGTTGTCCTTGGTCCACTTGGCGACGTATCCGGATGTGCAGTACCAGCCCGTCGACGAGTACTCGTTCTTTATCGAGATCCCTCCCTTGGAGGACGGGCAGTCACGGATGTAGCAGTCCAGCGAGAGTTCGGGAGATTCCATGACCACCAGGCGTTATTCGAGAGCACGGACGCGGGACCTATCCTCGCCCGACGAATCAACCAGGGCGACTTCGACCCGATTCAAGGCCACATGGACGGATACGGCAGCGACGTCAATACCTGCTGCTTGGAGGATCGACCATTTACCGCTTGTGGCAGTCTTCAACCGTTGCAGTTCGCGGAGGCTCCATTCCGCGCTTCTCACGTCGTAGTCGACTCCCGGGAGGAGCTCGGCCAGCTGATCGCGATGGTGGCCCACTCGGCCAGTGAACAGGAAGACCGGACGCCCGCCATCATGTTAATCCAAGAACATTCCGGCGTAGTCATCCTGCGGGACGGCATATCCGGTGGCATCCTTGAGCGACCGTTGAATAGCCAGTCGACGGTAGAGGTCGCCTGCCTCGTCCCTAGTCAGCGGCACTCCCCAATCCAAGTTCGGGAACTCAGCGGCGTCGCTGATAGAGTCCTGCACGTAGTCGAGATCGGCGCGCAGCCCAAAGTCCTCCCGGAAGCGCTGTGCTTCCGCACGGGCGACATTGCGATCGTTGTCCAAGGGCTCGGCAGCCATTCCGACTCCACTGGTTGACAGGACCACTGCCCCGGTGAGGATGGCCACTGCGCGGCCCACCACGGTCACTCGCCGTCTGACTGCCGTGCTGTGGGTCAGACCGAGCCCCGGACCTACTGTAGTGAATCGCATCGTTCCCCTCTTTGGCTGGGCCGACAGACTACCACCCGCCCGCTGGCTAGTGCCTCTTGCCGCAACGCTCGGAAGCGAGTGATGCACCTCGGCCTGAGACGCCAGGGCAACGGCTGGCCGGGCGTTGCGGTCGTGCCAGCGCAGGCAGGCGTGGATCGCGACGCAGCTGCTCGGGCGTGGCTGGCGTGTTCCGTGCCCACCGAGAGCGAGAGGCGCTGGATCCTGTGGACTTCGCACACCGCCTGCCAATGGTCCCGGCCGCCGGGACCGTGGCGGGCGGCGCTCGATGGCCATAGGCAGCGCCTCGATGAGCGTGCCGGCCGGAGTCTGGGTCTGCATACGACCGCCACCCTTGCGTGGGTGGCCGGGCGACCGGGTCATGCCCAAGAGCCAAACCCGGCTGACGGGGATGGATGGTGGAGACATCCATGTGGCCTCGCCATCCGGCGGTCCACGGAGCAGCCTAGACATGCCGCATCCGTGGCAGCCACGCGTGCGCCCCCGAAGCGGCTCACCCGCCCAGCACCGCGTCCATCGCACGAGCCACCTGACGCTGCCGCTGCTCCAGGACGTGTCCGTAGGTGTTCGAGGTCAGCGTGATGGAGCTGTGCCCGAGGAGGTTCTTCACGTCCTCCAGGGTCATGCCCTGTGCCAGCAGGAACGTGGCGGCGGCATGCCTGAGGTCATGGAACCGGCAGCGCGGCAGCCCTGCCCGTGTGAGCGCCGCCTGGAAGGCGCGTGTGATCGTCGCCGCGTGGTAGGGCGTGCCATGGAGCGTGGTGAAGACATGGCCGCTGTCCACCCAGCGGGAGCCTGAGACGAGGCGCTCCATCCGCTGCCGCGTCCGGTGGGCGCGGAGAGCTGTGATGACCGCGTCGGCCAGCATCACCGTCCGCCGGCTCCGGTCGGTCTTCGGTTCCAGCAGGGTGAGCTGCCCCTTGACGTTGGCGAGCGTGTGGCGGACCCGCAGCCTGCCCGCCTCGAGGTCGACGTCCTCCCAGCGCAGCCCCAGAAGCTCGCCCTGGCGCAAGCCTGTGCCGAGCGCGGTGACGTACAGCGCCAGATGGCGGTCATCGACGGCGGAGTCGATCAGCTGTCGGGCCTGCTCGGGCGTGAGCGGCGAGATCTCGTGCTTCGGCACGCGCGGCGGGTCGACGAGCTTGGCGACGTTCCGCGACACCATGCCCCACTTCTCGGCCGTCACCAGGGCGCGGCGCAGCACCGCGTGGATGTACTGGACCCGGCGCGGTGACAGTCCGCTCTCCAGCTTGCGGTTGAGGAACGTCTGGATGTCCGCGGGGGCCAGCTTGGCGAGCGCGATCCTGCCGAGGCCCGGGATGAGGTGCCCCACGAGGAGGTCGTCGTAGCTGCTGTACGTCGAGGCGCGCAGCGTGGGCTTGGCGACCTCGTCGAGCCAGCGGCGCAGGAACGGCCCGACCTTCTCCCGCTGGTCGGGGATCGGGCGCTTCTCCTCGTGCGCGCGCATGAGCGCGGCCATCTTGTCCTTGACCTCGGTGCGCGAGTGGCCCATCACGTGCTTGCGGACGCGCTTGCCATCCTCGTAGCCGATCTGGACGCTGCCCGCCCAGCGACCGTCGTTGGCCCGCTGGTAGATGGAGCCCTCCTGCGGGCCGCGGCGGGTCACGGGTCGTCCCCGGGCTGACGGCGGCGGATCTCCACGGTCGCGACGTCTGAGAACGTGATCGAGTCCTCTACGGACCGGGAGAGCCGCCGCTGCTCGCGCTTGGAGTGGCGGAACTGATGCCGAGCGTTGCAGAAGAACCGCCGCCGCGCGTCGAGCACCACGAAGGGCCGGCCGCACTCGCGGCAGATGGCCGCGCCCGGCTCGCCCTCGGTGATGCGGCGCAGCGCCTCGAACAGCTGGAGGTAGATGGGCGCCAGGATCGAATGCCACACGCGCTCCTCCCGAGGCAGGAGCACCGGACGGGTCTCGCCGCCGACATCCTGTGGCTCGAACGCGACCGTGAACGTCCGCTCGACCGCCCTTTTCACGTAGGGCACGATCAGCAGTCGCTCGAGGGCCACGGTCTGGTCCCAGGTGGAGCCGAGGACCCGGGCCTTGTCCTCCGGGCTCCACGGCAGGGGTCCGTCGGGCGCCGGCTCGTCACGATCCCAGCCGTCGTACCACAGGAACTCTCCCACCTCGACGACGGGCCAGCCGTCGGTCGCCGCCCGCAGCCGCTCGGCCTCATCCGCCTGACGCTGTCGCTCAGGGTCATCGGTGAACTCGCGACGCAGCACGTCGATGGTCGTCTGCATCGTGAGCCGCGAGCCGGCGTCGGGCCCGCCCACGACGAGACCGCCGCCGTAGACGATGAGCTGGCCCCATGCCGGGTCCCAGTCTCGCGTCAGTCGCGCCTCGGACAGGCGCGCAAGCGTGGCCAGGTGCCACCGGACGTTCTCCTGCTCGACCTCGATGTCACCACGGTGATCAGCGATGACCTTCGGGTCGCGGTCCTCGAGCCAGTCGTGGAGCTCGTAGTACCAGGGTGCCTCCGATGGCGGGCCCACGAACCCGGCGCGGTCCACGACCCCGTGACGGGTGAACCACCGTTTCGCCGCCGCTCGCTCGTCAAGGTCCAGCCGGGCGAACGACTCGGCGAGCAGCAGTCGGTCCTCGGTCCAGTCGAACGGGTCGACGGTGGTATCGGCCAGCCGGGCGCGCAGGAAGTCGTTCCAGAACAGGGCGACCTTCTGCGGCGTGCGCAGGAGGCCGTCTCCGGCCAGACGGGGGCGCTGGCTCACGAGGTGTTCAACCGGATGTCCCGGAATCGCTGTGTGTTGCGCTGGACATCGCTATCCGCTACCATCCGTCTCAGTGGTCCCGTGAAGATTTCTCGGAACACAGGACATCATGGCACAGCGTGCGACAGGAGGCAAGGCCATGAACGCGGTGGATGGTGTGGGTGGTGCGGACGGGCGCCTGCTGAGGCTCGAGGAGGTGGCCCAGCGGCTTTCCATCTCCAAGTCGATGGCCTGGAAGCTGGTCGCCTTCGGCCAGATCCGTTCGATCCGGATCGGGAGGGCTGTCCGTGTCCGTCCGGCCGACCTCGAGGAGTACGTCGCCGGCGCGGTGCGCGAGCCCTGATGAACGCGACGATGTCGGGCGAGACGAGCCTCGCGGTCGGCCGCTCCAGCACCCCATCGCGCGTCGCGACCTGGGCCCGCGCATACGCCCGCCTGGGCTGGCGCGCGTATCCGGTCGAGCGCGGCGGCAAGCGGCCGGTCTACGGCGGCTGGCTGGCGGACGCGTCGGGCGACGCCCCGCTCATCGACCGCTGGTGGCCCCGCGATGCAGGCGCCCCGAACATCGGTGTCGTCGCGGGCGAGTCGTTCGACGTGTTCGACATCGAGGCGCCGCACGTCGAGGCGTTCGAGGCGGCGGCTCCGGGCTGCATCCTGCCCGAGACGCCGATCGCCCGCTCGGGCCGTGGCGGCCTCCACGTGTACATCGCCCCGCTCGGGCTCGGGACGCGCCGGCTGGTCCTGCGCGGCGTGCACATCGGGGAGCTGAAGGGCTCCGGCGGCGTCCTGGTCCCGCCGTCCGTGACCACCGGACCCTACGAGTGGCTGCGGGACCCGTCCACGGTGTCGATCGCGGGTGCGCCGCCCTGGATGCGGGCCATGGTCCAGGAACCGCGCGCGATGCCCAGCAGCCCGATCGGTCGCCTGACGCCCAGCCGGGCCGTGGCGCTCATGGCCGGGCTCTACCGGGTGGTGGCGGAGGCCCGCGAGGGCGAGCGCAACGGCCTGCTCTACTGGGCCACCCGGCGCGTCGCCGAGCACGGCATCGACCGCGACGCGGCGGCCAGCATCCTGCTCACGGCCGCGCTCGATGCTGGCCTCGCCGAGCGCGAGGCGCGCGCCACGATCGCCAGCGGGCTGCGCTGATGGCCACGACCGTCCCGCCCGGCCTCGAGGACGAGTTCGCCCGCGTCGCCGACAGCCAGCGCCAGGCCGGCGAGGACGAGGACGACGCTGACGGTGCCACCGGCGCGAAGGGGGGCAAGGACGGCAAGGAATCCCAGGCCACCCGTCTGGTCGACCTCGGCAGGCGCATCCCGCTGTTCCACGATCCCGAGCAGAACGCCTACGCCACGGTCGCCATCGACGACCATGA
>Ga0335397_10004601_pt1 | contig 18229 bp, 15 predicted proteins | sample MAT04_FD_205740 | JGI IMG/M metagenome (GOLD analysis project Ga0335397, IMG submission 205740) | Freshwater microbial communities from Lake Fryxell liftoff mats and glacier meltwater in Antarctica - MAT-04 (spades assembly) (version 2) ... | reverse complement strand
GATACCGCCGGGGAGATCGAGGCGGAGGCGCGCGAGGCGATCGCCCGCCTGGGCTCGCACCCCAGCCTGGTGCTCTGGAACGGCGGCAACGAGACCATCTGGGGCTGGTTCGACTGGGGCTGGTCGGCGCAGATCGGTGACCGACCGTGGGGCCTGGGCTACTGGTTGGACCTGCTGCCGCGCCTGGTGGCGGAGCTCGATCCCGATCGACCCTATTGGCCCAACAGCCCCTGGTCCGGGTCGATGGAGAGGCACCCGAACGACGACCGGTACGGCACGTCCCACCTGTGGGAGGTCTGGAACGACCTCGACTACACCGCCTACCGCGATCGGCGGCCCCGCTTCGCAGCGGAGTACGGCTACCAGGCGCCCGCGACGTGGCGGACGCTTCGGGACGCCGTGGGGGAGGGCGCGCTGGCAGAGGACGCGCCGGCGATGCTCGCCCACCAGAAGGCGGGGAACGGGCCGGCGAAGCTACGGCGTGGCATCGACCGGCGCCACCCGGGCGTGGTCGCGTTCGATGACTGGCACTTCTTCAGCCAGCTGGAGCAGGCGCGGGCGCTGGGCGTGGGCATCGGGCATCTACGGTCGCTCGGGGAGGCCTGCGCGGGGTCGGTCATCTGGCAGCTCAACGATACGTGGCCGTCGATCTCGTGGGCGCTCGTGGACAAGGCCGGCCGCCGCAAGCCCGCCTGGTACGCGGTGCGCGCTGCGTACGCGGACCGGATCGTGACCTTCGAGCCCTCACTCGAGGGCGACGGGCTGGACCTGGTGCTGGTCAACGAGTCCCCGGAACCGTGGACGGCCGCCCCGGTGGTGGAGCTCAACGGCACCGATGGATCGAACCCGGCATACCAGCTCGTGTCCCTGCAGCTGCCGCCGCGGACCACGGTCCGGCAGCGCATCGAAGAACACATCACCAGGACCTCCGAACCCGCCCGGGCGTTCCTCACGGCGCAGGTGGATGGCGCCGAGCGCGCAACCTGGTGGTTCGTCGACGATCACCAGGTCATCGGCCCACCCGCCTCCTGGGAGGCGTCGGCGTCGGCCGTGCCGGGGGGCCTCGTCGTGCGCGTGACCGCGCGGACCGTGGTCCGTGAGCTGTGCCTCTTCCCGGACCGCCTGGACCCGGACGCGAGCGTGGACCGGATGCTCCTGACGCTCCGGCCGGGCGAGACGGTCGAGCTCCGCGTGACCTGCCCTCGACCGCTGGCGCCGGACGCGCTTCTCCACCCGCCCGTCCTGCGCGCCGCCAACGACGGGGTCCGTTTCGGCTGACGCGCCCGGTCGGCGGGTGCGCGCGCGACCCTCCGGTCCGTGCGGCGGTCACCTAGCATGGTCGGCAACGGGTGCTCCCACGCCCGGTCCTGACGGAGGCCTCATGCCCGGTCGTATCGTCGTCTCGTTCCCGTTCGCCCCGGAGCATCTCGATCGCATGCGCGCCGCCGCCGGACCCGACCTCAGCCTGGAGGTCGTGGGCAGCGGTGACCAGGCCGGACTGGATGGTGCCGCCGGCCCGGGATGCGTGGCATTGATCGCCGGGCGCAGGCCAACCACGACGACCGCCGCGCCGGACCTGCGCTGGCAGCAGGCGCTGTCCGCGGGCGTGGAGCACCTCCTGGCTGCCGGCCCGTGGCCCGCACAGGTGACGCTCACGAATGCCAAGGGCGTCTACGCCATCCCCATCGCGCAGTACGTGCTCGCCGCGATCCTGCGCATCAGCGAGGGCATGGACGCCCGTCGCGCGCTCCAGGAGGAGCGTCGCTGGCCGGAGCCGGTGGACCCGTACACGGGTGTGCCGGTGCGGGGTCGGACGCTCGTGGTCGTGGGCTACGGCGGCATCGGTCGCGAGACCGCGCGCGTGGCGGCGGCGCTCGGCATGCGCGTGATCGCGGTCACGGCGCGCCCGGAGCGGCGCCTGGACGAGGCGGTGCTGGTGCCCGGCACCGGCGACCCGGACGGGTCGATCCCAGAACGCATCGTGGGGCTTGGCGGCCTGCACGCGGCCCTCGCCGAGGCGGACTTCGTGTCGATGAGCGTGCCCCTGACCCCGGCGTCCCGGGGCCTCATTGATGCGGCGGCCCTGCGCGTGATGCGTCCCGGCGCCTGGATCATCAACACGGGTCGCGGCCCGGTCATCGCGGAGGCGGACCTGCTCGCGGCACTCCACGCGGGACAGCTGGGCGGCGCCGTGCTGGACGTGTTCGAGCAGGAGCCGCTGCCGGCGGACAGCCCCTGGTGGACGGCGCCCAACGTCATCGTCACGCCGCACGTCTCGGGCTCCGACTCCCCGGGTCCGCTGTGTGAGCTCGTCGTGCGCAACATCGAGCGGTTCCGGGCGGGCCAGCCGCTGCTCAACACGGTCGATCCGGCGCGGGGGTACTGAGCCGTGCGCATCACCGCGATCGAGCCGTTCGTGTGCGACGGCGGCCTGCGCGAGTTCGGGTTCGTGAAGGTCAGCACGGACGCGGGCATCACGGGCTGGGCGGAAACCTACGACTGGCACACATCCGCGTCCCTCGCCACGGCGCTCACGGTCATGGGCCGGCGTCTCGTGGGGGAGGACCCGCGGCGGATCGAGCTGTTCAACGAACGCACGTGGTACGGCGGCCGGCCGGGTGTGCCGGAGCGCATGAAGGTCATCGCGGCCATCGACATGGCGCTCCACGACATCAAGGCCCAGTGGTTGGGCGTGCCCGTGTACGAGCTGCTGGGTGGGAAGTTCCGGGACCGCATCCCGCTCTACTGGAGCCACTTCGCCACCTATCGCGCGGTGTGGCCGGAGAAGCTGGGGGTGGAGCCGCAGTCGACCTACCAGGAGTGGGCGGAGGGTGCCCGGGACGTCGTGGCCCAGGGCTACACGGTGCTCAAGACGAATCTCATCCAGGAGGCCGGACCCGGCATGCGGGCGACGCTGCCCACGTATCGGGACGGGGCCATCGACAGGCGCACCCTGGATGAGGCGGTCAACTGGATCGGCACGCTGCGGGACGTCGTAGGCCCGGGGATCGGGATCGCGGTGGATGTCCAGTTCGACTATCGGATGGGCGGCGTCGTGCAACTGGCCCGGGCGCTCGAGCCGTTCGACCTGTACTGGCTGGAAGTGGAATCGTTCGACCCGGACGCGCTCCTGGCCGCCCGAACCCAGACCCGGACGCGCCTCTGCCACGGGGAGAGCCTCATCCGTCGCGAGCAGTTCCGGCCGTTCTTCCAGAAGCACGTCACGGACATCGTGATGCTCGAGACGCTCGCCAACGGCATCACCGAGACGCGTCGCATCGCGGAGATGGCGGAGCTGTACGACGTGATGGTCAGCCCCCACAACTGGATGAGCCCCTTGGGCACGATGATCAATGCCCAGGTGTGCGCGGCGCTGCCGAACGTGGAGATCCTGGAGATCGACATGGATGACGTGCCCTGGAAGATGGACCTCCTGACGCACCCGTTCGAGATCCAGGACGGCCAGCTCATCGTGTCCGACCGACCCGGCTGGGGGACCGCGATCAACGAGGACGTCATCGCGGCGCACCCGCTGCCGGCCTCCCGGCTGGCCTGAGGACGACCGATGCGCATCACCGCGATCACGCCCATGACCTGCGACAGCGGCGTCGGTGGCCGCGACTGGCTGTTCGTGAAGGTGGAGACGGACGAGGGCATCACCGGCTGGGGCGAGGGCTACGACTGGCAGGCGTCGCCGTCGCTGGCGGAGGCCATCCGGGTCGTCGGGCGCGACTACATCGGCCAGGATCCGCGGCGCATCGACCTGCTCACGCGGCGCCAGTGGCAGAACGGCCGCGCGGGCGTGCCGGAACGCATGAAGGTGATGGCGGCCATCGAGCTGGCGCTCTACGACATCAAGGGCAAGTGGCTGGGCGTGCCCGTGTACGAGCTCATCGGGGGCCTGTACCGGGAGCGCGTGCCGCTGTACTGGTCGCACTTCGCCACGTACCGAGTGCTGGACGCCGAGGCACTGGGCGTGGAGCGCGTGCTGGACATGGACGGCTGGCTGGCGCTCGTGGACGATGTCGAGGCGGCCGGGTTCCGGGCGCTCAAGACGAACCTGCTCATCCCGGGCCTGCTGTCCGGACTGCCGCCCACGCTCGATGGGGCCATCGACCGGTACCGCATCGAGGCCGCCGTGGACTTCGTGGGCGCCCTGCGCGAACGCTGCGGTCCGGGCATGGGCATCCTGTTCGACATCGGACAGGAGTACCGCATGGGCGCCATCGTGCAGCTGGCCAAGGCGCTGGAGCCCTTTGACCTGTACTGGCTGGAGGCGGAGGGCTTCGACCCCGATGCGCTGCTGGCGGCCCGGCAGCAGACCCGCACCCGGCTATGCCACGGCGAGGCGCTCATCGGCGCCCAGGCGTTCCGGCCATTCCTGGAGCGCCACGTCACGGACGTGGTGATGATCGAGACGCTCAACAACGGCCTGTCGGAGGCGCGCCGCATCGCCGATCTCGCCGCCCACTACGACACGATGTTCAGCCCCCACAACTACATGAGCCCGCTGTCCACGCTCATCAACGCCCACCTCTGCGCGGTGCTGCCGAACTGCGAGATCCTGGAGATCGACATGGATGACGTGCCCTGGAAGGGAGATCTCATCGACCAGCCGATCGTCATCGAGGCGGGCGAGCTGGTGGTGCCCGACCGGCCCGGCTGGGGCGCGGATGTCGTGGAGTCGGTCGTGGCGGCACACCCGTTGCGGGCCGGCTGACCGACGAGCACCGCGCCCCCGGTCCCACGCTGCACCCCGCGCAGACCCCCACCGACGAGCCGCCCCCGGCCGGACATCGGTCGGCTCCCGGGTATGCTGGGCGACCCCGGCGTTCCGGCCGGCCGGCGCGCACCGCGCCGCGCACCTGAAGGAGTTCACTTCTTATGTTCCGCCGAACCATGGCCTCGGCCGCCGCTGCGCTCGTCCTCGTGACGATGGCGGGCCTCCCCGTGCTCGCCCAGGAACCCTCGTTCGCGCCACCCCAGGCGACGCCCATCGCCGACCCGCCCGCCGTCCCTTCCGGTGACGGCACCGGCGTCCGCCTGACCACCGAGAAGGGCGACATCGTCATCGGCCTCTTCACGGAGTCCTCCCCGGTCGCGGCGGAGAACTTCCTCAACCTCGCCTCGGGCGGGTTCTACGATGACGTCGTCTTCCACCGCCTCGTGCCCGGCTTCGTCATCCAGGGTGGCGACCCGGAGGGCACCGGCCAGGGCGGCCCCGGCTATTCCATCCTCGATGAGCCGGTCGTGGGACGCTATGGCCGGGGCATCGTGGCCATGGCTCGCACGCCCGTGCCGGACTCCCAGGGATCACAGTTCTTCATCGTCCTCGACGATGCCGCGGAAGGCGCGCTCTCCGCGGCCCAGTACGGCTACTCGATCTTCGGGCGCGTCATCGAGGGCATGGACGTCGTGGACGCCATCGCCGCGATGCCCAACTCGGGCGAGCCGGACAATACCGCCCTGGAGCCCGTGAAGATCCTCTCCGCCTCGGTGGGGCAGGTGACGCTGCCGCCGGAGCCCATCCCGGGCGACCCGGACCTCGAGGCGATGATGCCCGCGGAGGTCAACGGCGAGCCGTTCGAGGCGCGCTCCGATAATGGCCAGGAGCTGACGGCCGAGATCCCCGACGGCGACCCGTTCGGGGATGAGATCAAGGCGGCGCTCGCGCTGCTGGGCGCCACCATCGCGGACATGTCCCTGGGCGGCGGCAGCGTGGGCACCGAGGGTGCCGGTCTCAGCATCACCGGCCTGCGCGTGCAGGGCGTGGACGCGGCGGCCATCGAGCAGACGCTGCTGCCGGTCCTGCTGGGCTTCGAGGACCTTCAGCAGACCCCGTCCAGCGTCGGCGGCAAGGACGTCCGGATCACGACGGACGGCCCCGACTCAGACACGACGCAGCGGTTCTACGTCTACGGCGCCGGAGACACGGTGTTCGTGGTCCAGGGCACGGAGCCGTACCTCGCGGACGCCATCACCAAGCTCCCCTAGCGCACGGCGCGGTCGTCCGACCGCGCTCCGACACTCGCTCACGGCCCGCCGCGAGACCCGCGGTGGGCCGCTCGACCCGAGGCGCGGTCCCGCCAGTCAGGACGATGGCGCTGCCGCGTGCCAGGTGCCCGACCGCATCACGCGCCGCACGACCAGGTCGTCGTCGAGCTCCACGAGGTCTGCGCGCAGCCCGGCCGCGATGGACCCCCGGTCGGAGGCGCCGAGCAGCGCCGCGGGATTCGTGCTGGCTGCCCGCACCGCACGCGTGAGGGGCACGCCCGAGCGCACGAGGTTGCGGACGCCGGTGTCCACCGCCACGACCGCGCCCGCGAGGTTGCCGCCCACGACCAGCGTGCAGCGGCCGTCGCGGATCTCGATGTCCAGGCCGCCGATGGTGGTCCGCCGGTCGCCCATGCCGGCCACGTACAGCGCGTCGCTCACGAGCACGAGGCGGTCCGCGGGCTTGGAGCGCACGATGATGGGCCACAGCGACGGGTGGACGTGGTTGCCGTCCGCGATCAGCTCGGTGAACGCGGCGTCGAGCGTGAGCGCCACGACCGCCAGGCCCGGTGCACGGTGATCCACGCCGCTCATGGCGTTGAACAGGTGCGTCGTGGTGACGCGCTCGCCGCCCGCGGCATAGCCCGCGATCGCCTCCTCCAGCGTGGCCGCGGAGTGCCCGATGGACGTGATCACACCCAGGTCGCGGAGCCGCGCGATGAGCTCGAGCGCGCCCGGCAGCTCCGGCGCGATGGTCGTGATACGCAGGCCCACCAGGAGCGGCGCGAGCTCCTCCTCGGTCATGTCGCCGGGGTCGCGCAGGTACGCCGGGTTGTGGGCGCCCTTCTTCGCGGGTGCCACCCAGGGACCTTCGAGGTTGAACCCCAGGGGCTCCGACCCATCCCCGGGCGCCTCGGGCATCCACGCACGCACCGACTCCGCGAACGCCTCGAGCGCGCCCTGGGGCGCCGTGATGCCTGTCGGCAGGAAGCTCGTCACGCCGTGCGCCAGCAGCCCCTGCGCCATGCCGCTGAGGGCCGTCGTACCGCCCATCGCGTCATGGCCAGCCCAGCCGTGGACGTGGACGTCGACGAAACCGGGTGCGATGAACGGGCCGTCCGCGGCGGCGGCATCCGGCTCGACGCCCACGATCCGGTCACCCTGGATCACGGCGCGGCCGGGCAGTATCCGGTCTGCCAGGACGAGCCGACCCTGGACGACGACGGCCCCACTGCTGCTCATCCGATGCCTCCTGCGCCGCGGTGGTCCTGACCCGCTGCCGCGGCGTCCGCCTGTTCGGCGCCGTGCACGGCCGCACCGATGGCGCCCGCCCACGTGCCCAGCTCCGCGATCGCGAACGTGATGCGCTCCAGGTCCGTGACCCGCGCCCGTCGCCGGACCTCCGCGCGGATGGGCCCCAGGAGCAGTTCGCCCGCCGCCGAGACGCCGCCCCCGAGCACCACCCGGTCCGGTGTGAGGGCCGTCACGTAGATGGAGAGCGCGATGCCCAGGTAGCGCCCGATCTCCGCGAAACCGGCGATCGCCGCCGTATCCCCGGCAGCCGCCCGGGTCATCGCCGCTTCCGGGGTGGGCGCGCCACACAGCCGGGCGACCTCGTCCGCCTTCGCGAACGCCTCCAGGCAGCCGCGATTGCCGCAGTTGCAGAGCGGGCCGTCCGGCTCGATGGTCGTGTGGCCCAGTTCACCGCCCGTGTCAAGGTGGCCCACGAACAGGCGTCCGTCCAGGCACAGCACGCCGCCCACGCCTGTGCCCAGGGTCAGTCCCACCATCGTGCGTGCGCCGCGTCCAGCGCCCAGGCGCAGCTCCGCGAGCCCGAACGCGCGGGCGTCGTTGATGAGCGTCACGGGCAGCCCCGTGGCCGCCGCGACGGGACCTGCAACGGGCACGTCCTCCCACTCGCCGGGCACGTTGGGCAGGAACACGGTCGTGCCCTCTGCGGGGAGGTAGAGCCCCGGCACACCCACGCCCACGGTCGTGGCGCCGCCCGCGGCCCGGATGGACTGGACCGCGAGCGCCCCGATCTGGGGCACGATCGTGACGGGTCCGCCGCGGTCCGTGGGCACCTGGCCCCGGTCGACGGTGGTCCAGTCCTCGCCCGACCGCTCCACGATCACCCACTTGAGGTTCGTGCCGCCCAGGTCCAGGCCGATGTGACGGGTCGGCGACGTGCGTGTCACCGACCGACGGTCCCTGCCCCTGTCACCGGTCGCTGGTCACGCGCGCGTAGGCCGCCGCGACGCTCAGGATGATGGCGCCGTAGACGATCATGCGCACCGGCTCGGGCGCCTTCAGAACGGTCAGCACGCTCGCCAGCACGGTCAGGATGAAGGCGCCCACGATGGTGCCTGAATAGCCGCCCCGTCCACCGAAGATGGAGGTCCCCCCGATCACCGCGGCCGCGACGGACGGCAGCAGGTACGAGTCGGCGCCGCTGGGTGCCGCGGTGTTGGTGACGCCCGCGACCACCACACCCGCGATGCCCGCCAGGATGCCCGACAGCATGTACAGCACGAGCAGGACCTGCCACACCCTCACGCCCGCGAGACGCGCCGCGATGGGGTTGTCGCCGACGGCATAGAGCAGGCGTCCGTACCCCGTCCGGCGCAAGCCGATGATGATCACCGCGGACAGTGGCACGAGCAGCAGCAGGCAGTTGGGGAAGAAGCCGAACGACGTGCCGCTGGCCAGCCAGACCACGGGTTCCGGGACGCGCGCACCCGCCGTGATCACGAACCGTTGGTAGATGACGAGGAGGCCCGCCGCCACCAGCCCGGTGCCCAGAGTCATGATCAAGGGCTGGACGCGGAAGATGCTGACGCCGATGCCGTTGATGAGCCCGAAGCAGGCCGCCACGACCAGGCCCAGCACGATCGCCACCGCGGGTCCCTGGCTGGGAGCCTGCGAGGCGACGATGAAGCCCGTCGCGGAGGCGACCGTGGCCACGGACAGGTCGATGCCACCCGTGAGCATCGTCAGCGTCTGACACGCGGCCAGGATCGCGAGCGGCGTGGCGAACCGGATGGTGGAGTTGAGCCAGGCCTGCGGCCGGCCCAGCAGCCCGGGCTGGATGGTGAACAGCAGCAGCACCAGCAGCGCCAGCAACAGCAGCAGCGGCAGCAGTGGCTGCTCGCGGAACCGGCGCTGCCACGCACCGACGGACAGCCAGCCGGCACTGGCGACCGCGGTGTGATCCGGGGTGGTCATGCGCGTGCCCGCCGCAATGTCGCCAGCCCGCCGATCATGACCACGATGACAAGGATCACGCCCTGGATCACCGTGCTGTAGTTGGGGTCGACACCCATGAAGAACAGGTTGCTGCGGATGAGCGCGAGGATGAAGGCCGCCGCGAGTGGGCCCAGCATGCCACCGCGGCCACCCGCGAGACTCACGCCGCCGAGCACGATGGCCGCCACGCTCGACAGCGTGTAGGGCCCGGGGACCGGGGTCCCGATGCCCGTGTTCATCGTCAGCGCCAGTCCGCCCATCGCGGCGAAGAGGCCGCAGACCGCGTACGCAAGGACCTTGGTACGCCGGACATCCACGCCGCTCCTGAGGGCGGCCACCTGGTTGCTGCCGATCGCGTAGATGGCGAGGCCCATGCGCGACCTGCGCAGCGGGATCCAGACGACCCCGATGGCCACCAGCGCCAGCACCAGTGCTCGCGGCAGCCACTCGGTCACGTACGACCCGACGGACAGGGACTTGACCCAGTCCGCGGCACCGCCGCCGGGGCTGTTGAGCACCAGGAGCGCACACCCGGCCCAGACGAAGGACATGGCGAGCGTCACGATGATGTCCGGCACGCGCGAGATGACCACGAGCAGTCCGTTGACCGCGCCCGCGACGAGGCCCAGGGCAAGGGCGAGCACGATGGCGATCAACCCGAACTCGTCACCCCGGTCCTTCATGATCACCGCGGCCGTCACGCTCGTGAACGCCATCAGCGCGCCCACGGACAGGTCGATGCCACCCGAGATGACCACGACCGTCTGGGCCGCGGCCGCGAACGCCAGCGGCAGCACCGCCGTGGCCAGCGACTGCAGGTCCGGCGCCCCGTACTCGGGTCGGATGAGGCGCGCCGTGATGAGCAGCGCGCCCACCAGCAGGTACAGGCCGATGACCCAGCCGTTGCGCCGGATGAGCTGGCCGAAGGACGACGCCTCACGCGTCTGACCGGGCGCGATCGGCGGGTTGAGCGCGCTCACGCGACGGTTCCACCGGCGATCGCCGCTTCGGCGACCTGCTCGGGCATGGGCGCATCGGGCGGCAGGGCGTACGCAGCGCGGAGCAGCGTGGGCTCATCGGCGGCCGAGGCAGGGAGTTCCTCCACGACGCGACCACCGAAGATGATCACCGCGCGGTCGCAGGCGAGCTGGACCTCCTCCAGCTCCGAGGTGTAGAGCAGGACCGCAGCACCCGCATCGGCGAGCTCGCGCAGCAGCGCGTAGATCTGGCGCTTGGTCCGGATGTCGATGCCCCGGGTAGGGTCGAAGCACAGCAGGGTGCGGACACCGGTCGCGATCCAGCGCGCGATGGTCACCTTCTGCTGGTTGCCGCCCGACAGGCGCCGCACCTCCGACTGGGCGCGGGTATCGATCTGGAGACGGGCGATCGCACCATCCACGGACACCTTCTCGGCGGCGCCCCGGATGGGTCCCCAGTCGGCCATCCGCGCCGAGAACGGCAGGGCGATGTTCTCGCGCACCGATCGCTGGGGCAGCAAGCCCTCCAGCCGGTCCGCCGGGACGTACACCAGGCCCGCCCGGATGGCGTCCGCTGGGTGGCCGAATCGGACGGGCACGCCGTCCACGAGCAGCTCGCCGCCGTCCGGGCGACGCGAGCCCGAGAGGACCTCGAAGAGCTCCTCCTGACCCTGGCCCTCGAGGGCGACGACGCCCAGCACCTCGCCGGCACGCAGCTCGAAGGAGACGTCCGCCAGGCGCGTGCCCACCCGGATGCCGCGCACGGCGATGCGCGGTGTGCCCGTCGCCGAGGCCGTGGCGGGTTCCCCGGCCGGAGCAAGACCTGCGGCCCGGGTCACCGCGGGGGTCGTGGCCGATGCCGCGGCGCCGTCCTCCGACGGCCCCAGCATCAGGCTCACGATGCGATCCTCGGCGCCCGGCGCCATGTCCACGACGCCGACCGTCTCACCATCCCGCAGCACGGTCGCGCGGTCGCAGAGCTGGGAGATCTCGATCAGGCGGTGGGAGATGAAGATCACGGACCGGCCGGACTCCCTGTGCTTGCCCACGACCTCCAGCACCCGCTCGGTCAGGTCGGCGGGCAGCGCAGCGGTCATCTCGTCGAGGAGCACGACGTCCGGCTCCAGGGCGAGCGCGCGCGCGAGGTCGAGGATGCGCAGGGTCGGCAGCGGGAGGTCGCGGACGTAGTCATGGATGGACAGACGGTGGATGCCCAGGCGGTCCACCCAGTCGCGGAAGGGCTGGACCGGCGTCTGGGTGAGGCGCAGGTTCTCGTGCACGGTCAGGTCCGGCAGCAGCGAGGGATCCTGGTAGACCGACACGAGGCCGGCGCGACGCGCCTCCGCGGCGGACCGCATGACGCGCGTCTCCCCGCGGATGCTGATGGTGCCGCCGTCCGCACGGACGGTGCCCGTGAGGATCTTGACGAGGGTGCTCTTGCCCGCGCCGTTGGCGCCCAACAGGGCATGGACCTCCCCGGGACGCACCGCCAGCGAGGCGCCCTTGAGCGCTGCCACCGCGCCGTAGCGCTTGACGATGCCGGTCGCGTCGAGCAGGAGGTCGGTCATCGGGGTGGAGGGAGGCGAGCGGCCGGGGGATGACCCCCGACCGCTCGCGGTCCAACGGGTCGGTCCGGACTACTCGCCCGGGCCCTTGCACGCCAGGAGCTGCTCCTTGGTGTACGTGGTCCAGCCCTCGATCGAGAGGCCGAGGGGCCAGATCGGGTTCAGCGACGGGTCGTTGGCGGCCGCCAACGAGGCCTTGCCCTCCTCGCTCACGTTGTCCCACAGCTGGGGCGTGAGGAGGACGGTGTTGGACTCGGGCAGGTCCCCGTTCAGGATCTGGAGCGCCAGCGTGACGCCGGCACCACCCACCGAGCCGGGGTTGGTCACGGCCGCGCCGGTGAGACCCTCATAGCCCGCGGTGTCCAGGAGCTGGGAGACGAAACCGACGTTGTCGGCGCCCACGACAGGCACGTACGGCACGCCGGAGGTCTTGAAGGCGTCGATGATGACGTTGTCGATGCCGGAGGTCCAGACGCCGTCGATCGACGTCCCGGCGTTGAGCAGCGTCGTGATCTGCTCGATGGCCTTGGGCTGGGTCCAGTCAGTGAACTGGTCGCTCACGATGGTGATGCCCGGGTTCTCGGCCAGCGCGCGCTGGAAGCCGACGTCACGGGCGGTGTCGGCCGGGTGGCCGGCGAACCCGCGCATGTAGACCACGTCGCCCTCGCCACCGAGCTGCTGGAACAGCCAGGAGGCGCCCAGGTAGGCGTAGTTCTCCTGGTCATTGGACAGGTTGTAGGCGGTCGGCTCCGTGACCGGGGCATCGATGGCGATGACCACGATCCCCGCGTCGGTCGCTTCCTTGATGGCCGGGTTGAGCGCATCCGGGCTCGACGGGTTGACGATGATCGCGTCCACGCCGGACGAGATCAGCTGGCGCAGATCCTCCAGCTGCCCCGCGGCGTCCGTGTCGCGGTTGATGATCCGGATCTCGCTGACCTCACCCGAGGCGACGCCCTGCGCCTGCGCGGAGCACAGCATCTCCTCGCGCCAGCCATTGCCGACGCTGCCGGGGTTGGAGACACCGATCACGTAGCTGCCCATCGCGGCAGCGCTCGGGGACTGCGCGGCGACCGGGGCCGCCATGGATGCGACGATCATCGTCGCGGAGAGACCGGCGAAGAGCCGGTTGCGGGTCGACATGTAAGAGCTACTCCTCCTGGTTGTGGCTGGTGACGCACCCGCTCGGTGCGACCCAGGACATCGGGGTCCGCTGGGAAGTCTGCGTCAGTCACCTCCTCCGTGGATGTCGATGGCGCGCGCGACACGACGCGCGTGCTCCGCATACGCACCGTCGAAGAGGGCTCGAGATCGATCGTCCCCGACCTCCGAGGCGCGGGTGATGACGGGAGGCATCTTCCCGCGCGCCGTGAGCAGCTGTGCGATGCGGACCTTCATCGAGTTGACGATGGCCACGTAGGCGAGCGTGGAGCCTGGCCCCACGGGGGTGTCCAGGCCGTCCACGTGCATGAGCGCGTCGGCGGGCGGCGTGCACAGGTCGATGACCAGGTTCGCGGCCTCACACAGGCGCGCACCGACGCGTGGGTCGGGTGCCCCGGACATCGTCTGGGCCAGGGACGTCACGGCGATCACGCGCAGGCCGCGGCGGCGGGCACCCTGGGCCATCTCGACGGGGACCGCGGTCGTGCCGCCGGCGGAGAAGATCATCATCACATCGGCGGGGCCGTACCGGAAGTTGCCCAGGATCACCTCCGCGAGGCCGGGCATCCGCTCGATGGCCATCGCCTGGCGCTGGCCGTTCGCACCCACCACCTGGGTGTGGAACGTCATGGACAGCTCCACGATGGGGTTGAAGCCCGGGAACGAGCCGTAGCGCGGGAACATCTCCTCCACGGGGATGCGCGAGTGGCCCGTGCCGAACAGGTGCACCAGGCCGTCCGCGCCGATCGCGTCCGCGCACCACTGGGACGCGGTCTCGAGCGCCTCAGCCTGGGTGAGACGGATCTGCTCCAGGACGGCGATGCCCTCATCGAACCAGGTGGGCGCAGGGGCGGTCATTCAGTGGCACCAGGGGCGCAGGGTGTCGCGGGCGATGAGGAAACCGCGCTTGACCAACTCGTCGGTACCCTCGAAGCCCCGGTCCTCGTGCTCGATGATGCAGTCGCCAGCGAAGCCCGCCCGGTACAGCTCCCGGAACACCACGTTCCAGTCCACGTCACCCAGGCCAGGTAACCGCGGGATCTGCCAGCCGATGCCGTTGCTGAAGACGCCGCGCTCGTACAGGCCGTCGCGGTCGATCATCAGGTCCTTCGCCTGGAAGTGCAGGATGTGCGGCCCGAACTCCTTGATGAAGCGGCCAACGTCGATCATCTGCAGCACCAGGTGGGACGGGTCGAAGTTGAGACCGATGGTGCCGCCCCAGTGCTCCAGGATCCGGCGCCAGATGCGGGGGTTGGTGGCGATGTTGTGGCCACCCGGCCATTCGTCATACGAGAACAGCATCGGGCAGTTCTCGAGGGTCAGCTTCCGGCCGTGGTCCTGCGCGAAGCGGACGATGTCCGGCCAGACGCGCAGCGCCTCCTCCCAGTTCTGGTCCTGGTTCTTGCTGCCGTCGCCACCCATGAACGTGTTCACGAGCGGGATGTCCATCTTCTCGGCGGCCACGATGACGTGCTTGAGGTGGCCGATGACCTGCTCCCGGTGGGCCGGGTCCGGGTGCAGCGGGTTGGGGTAGAAGCCGAGGCCGCTGATGGACAGCCCCTTGGCCTCGATCTCCGCCCGGATCTCCGTGGCCTGGCTCGCCGACAGGTCCGCGACGTCGATATGGCTCGTGCCGGCATAGCGCCGGGTCGGCCCCGTGGCTACCGGCCAGCACGCGATCTCGAGGACCTCGAAGCCGTTCCCGGCGGCCCAGTCGGCCACCTCCATGAGCGGGGTCTGCGGGAAGGGGGCGGTCAGGAAGCCGAGCCTCACGGGGTGACCTCCACCCAGCGCCCTTCGCGGGCGCTGATGGCGATGGCGTCCCCGATGCGCATCTCCTCGTGGCCGTCGGCGAACGTGGCGTACTGCGGACGATCCGGTGCGCGGCCCGCGAGGATGGCGTTGTAGATGTCGCGGAAGAGGGCGTGGAACGTGTCCCCGAAGCCCTCCACGTGGCCACCCGGCAGGCTGGCGGCGCGGCGCCCGGTCTCGTTCAGCAGCGCCGGGTTACGCAACAGGATCTGGTTGGGCTCATCCCGATGGCCGATCCAGAGGCTGTCCGGGTTCTCGCCGTCCCATGCCGCGGCCGCGGTTGACCCGCCGATCTCCCACTGGATGCTGTTCTTGCGGCCGGCGCTGATCTGGCTGATGGACACGGACCCCTTCGCGCCGTCGGAGAAGCGCAGCAGGATGAGCGCGGCGTCCTCCGTGGTCATCTCGCGCGCGACCGTGTCCCGGGAGCGCTCCGTGGAGAACGTCTCCACCGGCCCCTGGGGCTGGTGCCGGACCTTCACGAACGTGGTCAGGTCCGCGAACACCGCGCTGACGTGCTGGCCGGTGATGAAGGACACCAGGTCGATCCAGTGGGAGCCGATGTCCCCGACCGCCCGGAGCGTGCCGCCCTGCTGGGGGTCCAGGCGCCAGTTCCAGTCGGTGTCGTGGAGCAGCCAGTCCTGGAAGTAGCGGCCCGTGATCAGGCGCACCTCACCCAGGCCGCCCTCCCGCACGAGTTGCGACGCGTGCTGGTTGACGGGGTAGAAGCGGATGTTGAAGTTGACCGCGGTGATGCGGTCCGATGCCGCCGCGAGCGCCACCAGCTCCGCCGATTCCGCGCTGGTCACTGCGAGCGGCTTCTCGCACACCACGTGGCGGCCGGCCGCGAGGATCTGCTTCACCTGCGGCACGTGCAGCTGGTTGGGGGAGGTGACGTGGACCACGTCGATCCGGGGGTCCTCGAGCAGCTCGTCCAGGCTGGCGTACGCCGTGGGCACCTGGAGCGCCCGGGCGCGCTCGTCGCCCCGCTCCGCCGACGAGCCCAGCAGGCCCTGCACCTGGACGCCCAGCCGGCGCAGGTTCTCGATATGGACGGCGCCGATGAACCCGCTGCCGATCACGGCGGCTCCGATGTCGGCGAACCTGCGCGCACCTACCACGGGTCTCCTTCCTCCCGAGCACGTCGCCGTTCTGGCCGGCCGGCTCGCTCTCCCTCGATGCTACCCCTCGGCCATCCGGACCGGGCGCTGGGCTCGCGACACGATGCGATCCGGACACCATCCGGTCACGACGGAGGTCCACGGCGTCGTCGCATCGCAACCATTCTACTTCGGCTCGTCAAGTGCAAAAGTCCGCGTCCGCGTGGAACGCACCGGGGGTACCATCGGCCGTATGAGCGCGGTCTCCGGTGAATCGCTCGACGCCCTCGTGGCCGTCCTGGATGCCGTCCGGCTGGGCCGCGCGCGATCCCGCTCGGAGCTGACGCAGCGGACCGGCCTGGGGCGGGCGATCGTCGCCCAGCGGGTGGGCGAGCTCATCGATCGGGGCCTGGTGTCGGAGTCCGGCATGGGCACCAGCACCGGTGGGCGTCCGCCGCGCCAGCTCGCCTTCCGGGCCGGCGCGGGCCACCTGCTCGTGGCAGACCTGGGCGCGACGAGCATCGATGTCGCGATGACCCGGCTGGACGGCCACATCGTGGCCCATCTGGGTGAGCCGGCGGACATCGCGGACGGCCCCGAGGCGCTCCTGGAGCGGGTGGAGCAGCTGTTCGAGAGCCTCCGCCTGGGGGCGCGCCGCCCGCCCGGGCGCCTGTGGGGCGTGGGCATCGGCGTGCCTGGACCCGTCGAGTTCCGCACCGGCCGGCCCAGTTCGCCGCCCATCATGCCCGGCTGGGACGGCTATCCCGTGCGGGAGCGGCTCGCCGCCCGCTACGACGCTCCGGTCTGGGTGGACAACGACGTCAACGCGCTGACCATGGGCGAGTGGCGGGCCGGTGTGGCCGTGGGCCACGAGAACGTCGTGGTGGTCAAGATCGGTACCGGCATCGGGGCGGGCATCATCTCCGACGGGCGTCTCCACCGCGGGGCACAGGGGAGCGCCGGCGACGTGGGCCACATCCAGGTCACCGACGATCCCTCCGTGGTCTGCCGCTGCGGCAACATCGGCTGCCTCGAGGCGATCGCGGGCGGCGCGGCGCTGGCGGGCGATGGTGAGGCGGCAGCCCGGGACGGCCGAAGCCCCCGGCTCCGGGACGCCCTGGAGCGGGACGGCCGGGTGACGGCGGCGGACGTGGCCTGGGCCGCGTCGTTCGGTGATCCGGTGGCGCTTGCGCTCATCACCCAGGCGGGCCGCCGCGTGGGCCTGATGCTCGCGAGCGTGGTCAACTTCTTCAACCCGTCACTGGTGGTCATCGGTGGCGGCGTGGCACAGAGCGGCGAGGCGCTCCTGGGCGCCGTGTGCGAGGTGGTCCTGCGGCGTTCGCTGCCGTTGGCCACGCGCGACCTGGTCATCCAGCGATCGGGCCTGGGCAATGAGGCGGGCATCATCGGCGCCGCCGCGATGGTCGTGGACCAGCTGTTCGCGCGCGAGACGCTCGCCCGCTGGCTGGACGCCGGGCAGCCGGCCGGGATGCCGGAGGTCGTGGAGGCGGGTTAGCGCCCGCTCATCCTCACGGAAGGCTCACCAGGGCGGATCGATGGGCGCGTCCGGGTCGGTGGGCGGCAGCCATCCGCGACGGAACGGCGGCAGGCTCCCCGGCCGGGCGGTGAACAGCCACCGGGCATCCGCATGCGCGTGGGTGGTGCCCCGGAGCAGATCCCGCGCCGTCGCCGCCCGCACCTGCTCGAAGGCGCGAAGGTCCAGCAGATGCGCGAACCGGTCAAGGATGCCCAGGTGCTCCAGCAGGGCGATGGTCCGGGCGCACTTGAAGCAGCGGCCGCAGTTGATGGGTGCCTCCGGGGACGCGCTGGCCTGGTAGCCCTGGTCGGTACAGATGTCCAGGAAACGGGTCGCGAAGCGGGAGTCGGGCAAGGTCGCCAGCTTGTCCATGCGCCGCACGTCATTGCCAGCAGAAGCAGCTTCATGCCTCCCCAGCGCATCGCGTCGACCAGGATGTGCTCCACCAGCAAGGTCGACTGGCGATGCGTCTCGGCGAAGCTGGTGGTCTCGATCCGATGCGCGGAGCTGTAGACGATGACCCCGGCGTATCCCCGCACCACGCTCGCTGCCGGTGCGTGAGGGAGCACGTGGACGGGGGCATGGGACAGCCGGTGCCGGGGGCACCGCAGCCGGCTGCGTCGGGAACGCCACCGCGTGATCGGGCAGGCGCAGTAGTGCACCATCACCGGGATCACCACACCCCGCGAACGCCGGATGCGGGTCACGGCCCTCACGCGCGCCGTGGAGCCACCAATGATCCGGCGCGTCCACTCCCGCAGCGGCGACGTCCGGGTTGCGCTCCAGGTACCACCACGGGTCGAAGCGCTCGTTGGGCCAGTGGCGTTCGCGCCGTCC
>Ga0335397_10004599_pt1 | contig 18229 bp, 16 predicted proteins | sample MAT04_FD_205740 | JGI IMG/M metagenome (GOLD analysis project Ga0335397, IMG submission 205740) | Freshwater microbial communities from Lake Fryxell liftoff mats and glacier meltwater in Antarctica - MAT-04 (spades assembly) (version 2) ... | reverse complement strand
AAAGTAGCAGGCGCAGACCTGGTCACCATCGACCGCATCACCGGCGAGATTGAAAAGGCCTTAAAAGATGTGCCCGGCGTCAGCAGCGCCTTGGCCGAGCGTCTCACGGGCGGCCGCTATGTGGACATCAACATCCGCCGCGACGATGCCGCCCGCTACGGGCTCAACATCGCCGATGTGCAATCCGTCATCAGCACTGCCGTGGGCGGTGAAAACATTGGCGAAACGGTGGAGGGCTTGCAACGCTTCCCCATCAACCTGCGCTACCCGCGTGAGCTGCGCGACTCCATGGAGAAGCTGCGCGTGCTGCCCATCGTCACCGAGCGTGGGCAGCGGCTGGTGTTGTCAGATGTGGCCGATGTGCGCATCACCGATGGCCCGCCCATGTTGCGTAGCGAGAACGCGCGGTTGTCCGGCTGGGTGTACGTGGACATTCGCGGGCGCGACCTGCGCTCGGCGGTGAAGGACATGCAGGCTGCCGTGGCGCAACAGGTGAAGTTGCCGCCCGGCTATTCAATATCATGGTCGGGGCAGTTTGAGTTTTTGGAGCGGGCCACGGCCAAGCTCAAGCTGGTGGTGCCATTCACGCTGCTGATCATCTTTGTGCTGCTGTACCTGACCTTCAAGCGCTTTGACGATGCGGCGCTCATCATGGCGACGCTGCCGTTTGCCTTGGTTGGCGGCATCTGGCTGCTGTACTTGCTGAACTACAACCTGTCGGTAGCGGGCGCGGTAGGCTTCATAGCGCTGGCTGGGGTGTCGGCGGAGTTTGGCGTCATCATGCTGCTGTACCTGAAGCAAGCCTGGGACAAGCGCATTGCCCAGGGCAAAACCGAGACGGCCGACCTGATGGATGCCATTCGCGAAGGCGCGGTGCTGCGGGTACGCCCCAAGGCGATGACGGTGGCCGTGATTCTGGGTGGACTGCTCCCCATCATGTGGGGTACTGGCACCGGCTCTGAGGTGATGCAGCGTATTGCTGCGCCGATGGTGGGCGGCATGGTTACCGCGCCGCTGCTGTCGATGTTTGTGATTCCCGCGGCTTATCTGCTGATGCGCAGACGACGCGAACCGAAGCCGCGCCGATGGATGTTTTGGAAGGGTCATCGTGAATCCGCATAAGCCGATTTCCAATTGGATGCTCACGGTCAGGTCCAGCCTTGCAATTCATCGCTGGCTTCGTGAATCACCCGCCACGGCCAAGTGCGCTGCGGTTGCGCGCCTTCAACATGGGCTCTCGCATCCGCAAAATTAATTCAATATGCACCGCGTATTGGGTGGCTACAAATCGGCTAACCACAAGAACAAGCGCACTGATTGGGGCCCCTGCAATGGGTGGCGTGGCCCGACGCGGAGGCGCCAGATAGTCAGTTAGACTGGGGCAAAGGAGTCATCACTATGGCAGGCGTTTTTGGTAAAGATCCCAACATGCGGAAGAGCGGCGGTCAGGAAGAGTTGGACCGGATCAGTGACGAGCGCAAGCGCAAGCTGGCGGAAGCTGCAGCCAAGTTCCGTCAAAAGAAGCCGGCTGCCACCACCGATAAAGCGGTGCCTGCTCCGAAGAAGTGAACCCAGCAGCCAACGCGATCCTGTTTACGACTAACCGTCATCGCCGTACGGACACCGGGCTAATGTCGATTGCGCTGGCACAGTGAATGGCCGCTTTACCCAAGCGCCAATGACCGGCAGGGGGGCTCTATGTGATTTCACGGTGCCGATCCGGCAGTCCGGGTCCTTCCATGGCCAGTCACGTCGGTAGCGCCGCAAATCGACCACCGCGAGGACAGCATCCGGCTGCCGGACCAACTGCCCTCGCCCGGGCTTGGTCGCGCATGTCTCTAAAATGCAGGGTTATTCAAGTAATCACTGTTTAGGACAAAAGATCATGGAAATCGAACGCATCAACACCATTGGTACCCAACTCAACGGCCTGACCGCAAGGACCCAAGAGTTACGGGGGTATCTTTGACTACGATGCCAAAACGGAACGCCTGCGCACGGTCAACGCCTCGCTAGAAGACCCCGCCGTCTGGAACGACCCCAAGCGCGCCCAGGAACTGGGCAAAGAGAAGAAGGCCCTGGAGGGCGTGGTGGTCACCATTGCGGATCTGGAACGCGAGCTGTCGGACAACCTCGAGTTGTTCGAGATGTCCAAGGAAGACGGTGACGAAGCCGGCCTGCTCACCATTGAGGGCGAGACCGCCAAACTGGCCGCCATCATCGAGGGCCTGGAGTTCCGCCGCATGTTCAGCAACCCGGCCGATCCGCTGAACTGCTTTCTGGACATCCAGGCGGGTGCCGGTGGCACTGAAGCCTGCGACTGGGCCAGCATGCTGCTGCGCCAGTACCTCAAATACGCCGAGCGCAAGGGCTTCAAGACCATCATTGAGGATGAGACCGCAGGCGATACCGCCGGAATCAAGGGCGCCACCATCAAGATCGAAGGGGAGTACGCCTTTGGCCTGCTGCGCACCGAGACCGGCGTGCACCGCCTGGTGCGCAAGAGCCCGTTCGACTCGTCGGGCGGTCGCCACACCAGTTTCGCCAGCGTGTTTGTGTACCCCGAGATTGATGACTCGATCGAGATCGACATCAATCCATCTGACGTGCGCACCGACACCTTCCGTGCCAGCGGCGCGGGCGGCCAGCACATCAACAAGACCGACTCGGCGGTGCGCCTGACGCACATTCCTACCGGTATCGTGGTGCAGTGCCAGGACGGTCGCAGCCAGCACAGCAACCGCGACGTCGCCTGGAAGCGCCTGCGCTCGCGCCTGTACGACTTTGAGCTGCGCAAGCAACAGGAAGCCCAGCAAAAGCTGGAAGACACCAAGACCGATGTCGGCTGGGGCCACCAGATTCGCAGCTACGTGCTGGACAACAGCCGTATCAAGGACTTGCGCACCAACGTCGAAGTGTCTGCCACCCAGAAGGTGCTGGACGGCGACCTGGATGTGTTCATCGAAGCCTCCCTCAAGCAAGGCGTTTGATGATGCAAAACCCGCGCGCTGACTCGGCTGAACCGGTGGAGGCGTTCATCTTTGACATGGACGGCACCATGATCAACTCCATGCCCTGGCACGCCAAAAGCTGGGTGGAGTTCACCCACCGCCATGGCCTGGAGCTGGACCTGCCCGACCTGATGCGTCGCACCACCGGGCGCAATGGCGCGGAGTGCATACGCGAGCTGTTTCAAAGCGAGATGGATGACGCGCAGGCCTGGGCCCTGATTCACGAGAAAGAAGTGATTTACCGCGAGATGTTCGCACCGCAGTTTTCTGAAGTGGCGGGGTTCACGGCTTTTTCGGAGCGGGCGCGCAGCCATGGCCTCAAGGTCGGCGTCGGCACCGCAGGTGATCGGCACAACATTGAATTCGTACTGTCGCACCTTAAATTGCCAACACACCCGCTGGCGCTGGTGGGTGGCGATGAAGGCCTGCCCGGCAAGCCCGAGCCTGCTATATTTTTGGAAGCAGCACGCCGAATGAAGACGGGGGCTAGCGCCTGTATTGTCTTTGAAGATGCGCCCTTTGGCATTGAAGCCGCACGCCGCGCGGGCATGCGGGCGGTGGCCATCTGCACCGGCCACAGCGCCGCTGAGCTGGCCGGGCCGCATGTGCTGGCCGCCGTGCGGGACTACCACGAGTTGTTTGAATCTAATTTTCTGGAGAGTTTGCATGTTGCATCTGCTTAAAGCCACCGGCGAAGGCCACGGCCCCGCCACGGTCGTCAACCGCGGCGACTACACCGCACCCGCCTTCCGGATTGAAACCGTCGAGCTGACGTTTGACCTGGATCCGGCCAAAACCCGGGTGCTCAACAAAATGCGCCTGCGCCGCAACCCCGATGTGGCCGCGCAAGCCTTGAAGCTGGATGGCGAAGAGCTCAACCTGGCCCGCGTGCTGGTCAATGGCCAGGGCACGTCGTTCAAGCTGGAGGGCAACCAGCTGGTGCTGGAAAACCTGCCAGAAGGACCAGACGCGTTTGAGCTGGAAATCTTTACCACCTGCGCGCCGGTCAAGAACACCAAGCTGATGGGCTTGTACGTCAGCAACGACTCCTTCTTCACCCAGTGCGAGGCCGAGGGCTTTCGCCGCATCACCTACTTCCTGGACCGCCCCGATGTGATGGCCAGCTACACCGTGATGCTTCGCGCCGACAAGGCCAAATACCCCGTTTTGCTATCCAACGGTAATCTGGTCGAAGAAGGCAAGCTCGAAGACGGCCGCCACTTCGCCAAGTGGGTGGACCCGCACAAGAAGCCCAGCTACCTGTTCGCCCTGGTGGCGGGCAAGCTGGTGGCGCGCGAGCAGCGCATCACCACCCGTGGTGGCAAAGACCATTTGCTGCAGGTCTATGTGCGCCCGGGCGACATGGACAAAACCGAACATGCGATGAACTCGCTGATCAACTCCGTGGTCTGGGACGAGGCCCGTTTCGGCCTGCCGCTGGATCTGGAGCGTTTCATGATCGTCGCCACCAGCGACTTCAACATGGGCGCCATGGAGAACAAGGGCCTCAATATCTTCAACACCAAGTACGTGCTGGCCAGTCAGGCCACGGCGACCGATGTGGATTACGCCAACATTGAGTCCGTGGTGGGCCACGAGTATTTTCACAACTGGACCGGTAACCGCGTCACCTGCCGCGACTGGTTCCAGCTGAGCCTCAAGGAAGGCCTGACCGTCTTCCGCGACCAGGAATTCAGCCAGGATCTGTGCTCGGACGCCTCGGCGCGCGCCGTCAAGCGTATTGAAGACGTGCGCGTGCTGCGCACCTCGCAGTTCCCCGAAGACGCCGGTCCCATGGCCCACCCCGTGCGCCCGGACAGCTACATCGAAATCAACAACTTCTACACCGTCACCATTTACGAAAAAGGTGCCGAAGTGGTGCGTATGATGCAAACCCTGGCGGGCACGCCAGCCCAAAATATTTCGGGGCGTGACGGCTTTGCCAAGGGCATGAAGCTGTACTTTGCACGCTTTGACGGCCAAGCGGTGACCTGTGACGACTTCGCGCAATCCATTGCCGATGCCAACCCCGACTCCAGCCTGGCCGCCCTGTTGCCCCAGTTCAAGCGCTGGTACAGCCAGGCGGGCACACCGCGTTTGGCCTCCACCGGCACCTACAACCCGGCGCAGCGCACCTATACGCTGCACTTCAACCAAAGCTGCGCTGCCACACCCGGTCAAGCCGCCAAGGAAGCCTTTGTGATTCCCGTCAGCCTGGGTCTGGTAGGCACCAGTGGTGCTTCCCTGCCCCTGCAGGTGCAGGGCAGTGATGTCGCCGCGGGCGACAGCCACCTGTTTGTCATGACCGCAGAGGCCGAGTCCATCACCTTCGTGAACGTGGCCGAGGAGCCTGTGCCCTCCATCCTGCGTGGTTTCAGCGCCCCGGTGGTGCTGGACTTTGATTACACCGATGCCCAGCTGCTCACCCTGCTGGCCAACGACCCCGACCCGTTCAGCCGCTGGGAAGCGGGTCAGCGCCTGGCTTTGCGCAGCGCTATCAATTCAATAGCTGCTCCCGCAGACGCCACGGGGGCTAGCGTGTTAAACGGTGCTTATATTGACGCCATGCGCTCTGTGCTGCGCCACCCCAGGCTGGACGCGGCGTTCAAGGAACTGGTGCTCACCCTGCCCTCCGAGACCTACATCGCTGAACAACTCGGCGTGGTCGAGCCCCAGCGCATTCACGCGGTGCGCGAATCCATGCGCTTGCAGCTCGCCGTACAGCTGCACGCCGACTGGGAATGGGCCTTTGCAGCGCACCAGGAAAACGGCGCTTATCGCCCAGATGCTGTATCCGCCGGGCGTCGCGCCCTGGCTGGTATGGCGCTCAGCTTTTTGTGCCTCTCTTCAACGGAAACGGGTGATGCCGTCTGGCCGGGCAAAGCCCTGCAGCGCTTCAAGGATGCGGGCAACATGACCGACCGCGCCAATGCCCTGCAGGCACTGGTGGTCAGCGGCCATGCACTCGCGGCCCCCGCCCTTGCGCGCTTTCATGCACTGTTCAAAGACGAAGCGCTGGTGCTGGACAAATGGTTCTCCCTGCAAGCCGGAGCGCCCGACCGGGCCGGCAATGTATTGCCTGCCGTGCGCCAACTGATGGCACACCCGGACTTCAACATCCGCAACCCCAACCGGGCCCGCAGCGTCATCTTCAGCTTCTGCAGCGCCAATCCCGGCGCGTTCCACCGCGCCGATGCAGCAGGCTATGTGTTCTGGAGCGAGCGCGTGATCGAGCTCGACGGCATCAACCCCCAGGTTGCCGCCCGTCTGGCCCGCGCGCTGGACCGCTGGAAGCGCCTGGCCGAACCTTACCGCACCGCGGCGTGCGAGGCACTCAAGCGCGTATCCGCCAAGACTGACCTCAGCAACGACGTGCGCGAGGTCATTGACCGCGCACTGGCTGATTAATTTTCTGGAGTTTCCATGGCTAAAAACATATCACTGACCCGCTACCTGGTTGAACAGCAGCGTGTGGACGGGCACATTCCGTCGCAATTGCGCCTGCTGCTGGAGGTGGTGGCACGTGCGTGCAAAAGCATCAGCCAGGCCGTCAACAAGGGCGACCTCGGTGATGTGATGGGCACTGCCGACAGCGAAAACGTGCAGGGCGAGATTCAGAAGAAGCTCGACATCATCGCCAACGAAGTACTGATCGAGGCCAACGAATGGGGCGGCCACCTTGCGGGCATGGCCAGCGAGGAAATGGAAGGCATCTACGTGGTGCCCAACCGTTACCCTCAGGGCGAATACCTGCTGATGTTTGACCCGCTGGATGGCTCCAGCAACATTGACGTCAACGTGAGCATCGGCACCATCTTCAGCGTGCTGCGCATGCCCGAAGATGATCGTGGTGTGGATGAAGGCGATTTTCTGCAGCCCGGCAGCCAGCAGGTTGCCGCCGGTTACTGTGTGTATGGACCGCAGACCACGCTGGTGCTGACCGTGGGTGACAGTGTGGCCATGTTCACCCTGGACCGCGAGCAGGGTTCTTTTGTGCTGACCCGCGAGAATGTGCAGATACCTGCCGACACCCAGGAATTCGCCATCAACATGAGCAACATGCGCCACTGGGATGCGCCCGTGAAGCGTTATGTGGACGAATGCCTGGCCGGTGTGGAAGGCCCACGCGAAAAAGACTTCAATATGCGCTGGATTGCCAGCATGGTGGCCGATGTGCACCGCATCCTGACCCGCGGCGGTGTGTTTATGTACCCCTGGGACAAACGCGAACCCCACAAGCCCGGCAAGTTGCGCCTGATGTATGAAGCCAACCCGATGAGCTGGCTGATCGAGCAGGCCGGCGGCGCCGCCACCAACGGACGCCAGCGTATTCTGGATATCCAGCCCACCCAATTGCATGAGCGCGTCAGCGTAGTTCTGGGCTCGAAGAACGAAGTGGAACGCGTCACCCGCTACCACACAGAGGCTTGAGGGCCCGCATGAACTGACCCGGATATAATTCCCCACTTGTAAGCCGCTTTAGCTCAGTTGGTAGAGCAGCTCCTTCGTAAGGAGAAGGTCGTCAGTTCGACTCCGACAAGTGGCACCAAATGAAAAGGGGTTGACCGTAGTGGTCAGCCCCATTTTTTTTGCAAGAGTTCCTGCGCAGCCACGGTCAAACACCCCAAAAAAATCAGCTTCCGCTAAACTGAAACACATGCAATTACCGAAAGAAACACATGTTTGACAAAAAAGGACAATGGGTTCACCTTGAAACGTATGACGATTTTGACAACGGGCTATCGGAGCTGATTGACCTCTGGATCAGCGATTCGACTGTGGCAACAACCGCCATCAAGGAATCTGCGCTGCAGAATTTCAAAGACGATCTGGAGGCTGCCGTGCTCAAGTGGGAGGACAACAAAGCCAAATCCAGAAAATACGCAGCCATTGGCAAGGAACTGGAGGAGTTCGAAGCCGTGATCAAAGAAGGTGAAGATGCCATCGCAGCGGCGAGCGCAAAAGCCAGTCCAACCCCAGCCAAATCCAAGAAATAGGTGTGAATGGCGCACCGCAATGTTTGGTAACAAAGCATTGCGATAGGGGATAGACTTTCCTGCCCTCGCGAACAACAATCGATGTCAATCGGGTTGCGGCTCACGTCTTCCATTCGGTACACTAAAACCGCAAAGGGCATCAGGAAAGTGGAAAACATTGTCAGTACGGGCGCATGGCTAGTGGCACTGCTGCTGCTGGCTGTAACGGCGGCCTTGATCATTTCCATCAAACGTCTGCGTGCCCGCAATGTGATCTTGCAGAGTGAAGTGGCGTCACTCCTTCGCGCTGAAGCCTTTCTGAAAGAACAGGCCTACTTTGATAGCCTTACGGGATTGGCCAATCGACTGCTTCTGTCCGATCGCACCCGCGGCGTCATTGAACGCTCCAAACGCAGCCAGGCAACCTTTGCGCTATTGATGGTTGATTTGAACAATTTCAAAGCGATCAACGATACGTTTGGACACGCCGCCGGGGACCAGGTCCTGATTACTGCGGCGCGTCGGCTTGTCAGTGCGGTGCGCGCATCTGACACAGTTGCCAGGCTGGGCGGCGATGAATTCGTGCTGGTTGTGGAGTCCGTTGATGATCCGCGTGAACTTATTCAACTGGGACGAAAACTCATTGACACGCTTTCGGAGGTCATAACTCTGGACAGCGGGGTCAACGTGCAGATTGGCGCCAGTGTGGGATTCGCGGTCTATCCCAAAGACGGTTCAGAAATCAGCGATTTGTTGCATGTTGCCGACAAAGGCATGTACGACTGCAAAGTCTCCGGATTGATGGAACTGCAATAGCAACCGTCTGGCCCAGCGATCCACACAACTGGAAGTTGCAGTCTCGCACAATCACTTGCGCGAAGGCTCTGCGGACGAGGCGATGGTGCTGCTGCGCGCCAGCGCAAGCGCCTCGCGCAACACGCCCCGGTCGCCCACCTGGTTGGCCAGTACCAAAACCAGTTTGGACAGCAGCATGTCGGCCTGCTCGTCGCTCAGGTCCCGCTGGGCGTTGATCAGTTCTTCGTAGAAGCCATCAGGGTCGATGATGTTGGGGCTGCGCGCGAGTGCATTCACAGGTGCCATGGTGTTCCTTATTGCAGCGCCAGACAGCGACGCAGCGCTGCCCGGATTTTGGCCGCGTCGAAATGCTGCCAGCGGGCCGCCACGTACTGGTCTGGGCGAATCAGGTAAATGGCTCCGGTTTGTGCACCGTAGCGCTTTGCGATCAATCCCTGGCTGTCCTCCATGTCGCGCCCCACGACCAGCGGCGTGGCACGCACACCGGCCACGCTGACCTCTTCAGCCCCATCTCCACCCAAGCACAGCAAGACAAAGCTATGCCCCAACTGCTGGAGCAACCAGCCTGCTTTCCCTTCCGTGGAGATAGGCGCATCAGCGCAATGGTGGCCTGGTGGCAGTCCGCCTTCAAAGTCATCCTCATCGGGCGTATTGAGCACGGATTCGCGGTATGGGGTCGGCGTAGAGAGTCGGCCGCTGTTGACCAGCGGGCGCGCAAAGGCTTCGGTCTTGGCCAACTCCAGCACGGCATTGCGCAGCCGCAGCGAGGCACGACTTTTAGGGGTAATGAAGTCGGTGGAGCGGGTGGACTGGCGCAGGTTGTCATCGGCGGCATGTGCGCGCTCGGTGTGGTAGCTGTCGAGCAGCGCGTCAGGCGCAGTGCCGCCCAGCACCGCTTGAAGCTTCCAGGCCAGGTTGTCGCAGTCCTGTACGCCGGTGTTGGCACCGCGCGCACCAAAGGGTGAAACCTGGTGGGCGGCGTCGCCCGCAAACAGGACACGCCCGTGGCGCAACTGGTCAATTCGGCGACAGGCAAACTGGTAGACCGACACCCACTCCAACTCAAATTGGGCATCAGGCCCCAGCATGGCCTGGATGCGGGCGATGACCTTTTCGGGCTTCTTTTCTTCAACCGGATCAGCATCCTTGCCCAGTTGAAAATCAATACGCCAGACGTTGTTACTCTGCTTGTGCAGCAGCACCGACTGGCCGCGGTGAAACGGCGGGTCAAACCAGAACCAGCGCTCGGTGGGAAAGTCGGCCTGCATGACGACGTCGGCGATCAGGAAGCGATCCTGAAATACCTGGCCCTCAAAGTCCGCACCCACCATGCGCCGCGTGTCGCTGTTGGCACCATCGCAGGCCACCACCCAGTCGGCCTGCATGGCAAACACGCCATCCGGGGTTTCCACCATGAGCCGCACCGAGTCTTGTGCGCTTGCGCCCTGCTCCAGACCCGTGAGCTTGTGCTTCCAGCGCAGATCCACCAAGGGGTGCTGCGCGCAGGCCGCAACCAGTTGCTCCTCCAGATAGTACTGCTGCAGGTTGATCATGGCCGGCATCTGGTGCTGAGCCTCTGGCAACAGGTCAAACTGATACGCCAGCTCATCGCGGAAGAACACCTTGCCCACTTGCCAGCGCACACCCTGGGCCAGCAAGGGATCAACTACGCCCAGGCGGTTCCATATTTCCAGTGTGCGCTTGGCGTAGCAGACGGCCCGTGAGCCGATGCTGACGCTGTTGTTGTCGTCCAGCACCACCACCACAATGCCACGCGCGGCGCAGTCCAGCGCCAGCGTCAAACCAATGGGTCCCGCGCCCACAATGACTACGGGGTGACGATGACCTGCACCGAGCCGCTGCTCGTCGCTTTGGCGATATTTAAACTCAGGGTAGCTATAGGTTTTCTGCATGGCTGGTTTTGCCGCTCAGGCCTTCGAGGCAAATTCCCGGTCGTGCATCCAGGCCGCATGCCTGGGCGCACGCTTTGTTTTGGACCACTCCTCCAGCATGTCCCACTTGCAGGCATCCAGCCGCGCGTACATATCGGGTGTCCCCACATCGGCGGCCAGCTCCAGCCGGTGGCCGTTGGGGTCAAAGAAATAGATGCTTTTGAAGATGGTGTGGTCGGTGATGCCGACCACCGTGATGCCGGCGGCCTGCAGGCGCGCCTTGGTCTCTTCCAATTCGGCCACGCTACCCACTTTGAAGGCTATATGCTGCACCCAATCGGGCGTATTGGCGTCACGCCTCATCTCCGGCGAATGGGGCAGCTCAAAAAAGGCGAGCACATTGCCATGGCCGGCATCCATAAAGATGTGCATATACGGGTCACTGGCCTGGGTGGATGGCACCTTGTCTTCAGCAATCGCCAACACAAACTCCATGCCCAGATGCCTGCGGTACCACTCGACAGTCGTCTTGGCGTCTTTACAGCGGTAGGCAACGTGGTGGATGCGGTCGATTTTCATGATCGGGCTCAGACGCTTTCCAGCGCCTTCCACATGGCGATGTCGCGCTCGGCCGTCCAAACGCGCGGGTCCGGGTATTGCGTGGCCTCGTCGTAGGCGCGGGTCACGTCAAACGGCATGCAATGGGCAAAGATGACCCACTGGCCGTACGCGGGTGCCAGCCGCTCATAGGTTTCGCGGTATACCGTCTTGAGATCACGCCCGGCACGGGCACCTGCCTTGACGCTCTCATAGAGTTCGCTGACAAAGGCCCGCGTACCCGCCAAACCTGCGGCGACCTGCTCGCGCGTTTGCAGCGCGGCACCACGGCCAGGCACCAGCTTTTCGGGTTGAAGCGCGGTAAGGTTGTCCAGGGTTTGCGGCCAGTCGCGAAAATAGGCATCGCCGGCGTACGGCGTAGCGTCAAACTCCACCAAGTCACCCGAGAACAAAATCTTTTCCTGCGGCAACCAGACCACGGTGTCGCCCTTGGTGTGACCACGACCCAATTGCAGCAATTGAACTTCGAGCTTGCCCAGCCACAGCGTCATCTTGCCGGTGAATGTGAGGGTGGGCCAAGTCATGCCTGGCGGCACCGATTCGACGTTTTGAAACAGGCGCGGGAAACGACCAATTTCGCTGGCTTTGTCCTGCTCGCCGCGTTCATGAATCAGATCCAGTGTGTCCTGGCTGGCGATGATGTGCTCCGGCTGATAGGCCGAAGCACCGAGCACCCGCACCGCATGGTAGTGGCTGAGCACCACGTACTTGATGGGCTTGTCGGTCACTTCACGAATGCGTCGGATGACATCGGCCGCCATCACGGGCGTCGCCTGGGTGTCGATCACCATGACCGCATCGTCACCAATAACAATGCCGGTATTGGGATCACCCTCGGCGGTGTACGCGTAGGCGTGCTCAGACAGCTGGTCAAAACTGACGCGCTTTTCTTCCAGATCGGCTTGGGATGCAAAGGTCTTGGTCATGGGATGGGCTCCGCTGCTTCGTGAAATTATTCGTTAATAACGAATTTATAGACTTGATGTTAGTCATTTTGTTTGTTAATGTCTAATCTGTTCTTCTCAGTAGAAACCCGAGTGCAATCCAATAACGACACCCCAAGCAGTCCCGAACGCAGCCCGCGTGGCATTCAAAGTGTGGAAGTCGGTGGTCAGTTGCTGATGGCACTGGCCCACCACGGACGCCCGCTGGCGTTGAAAGACCTGGCGCGTCAGGCCGGCATGCCCCCCGCCAAGGCACATCCGTACCTGGTGAGTTTCATCAAAATTGGGTTGGTGGAGCAGGTCGGCGTTAGCGGCCACTATGGCCTGGGGCCGCTGGCACTGCAACTGGGCTTGATCAGCCTGCAGCAGTATGACCCGGTGCGGCTGGCGACACCCCGTATTGAGGACCTGGCTGCGCAGCTGGGCCATACGGTAGCCATTGCCGTATGGGGCAACCGGGGCCCCACCATCGTGCGGGTGGCCGAGGCGGCTAGCCCGGTGCATGTGACCATGCGCCATGGTACGGTCATGAGCCTGCGCGGAACGGCTTCAGGACGCCTGTTTTCGGCCTACATGCCTGCGGAGATCGTACGTGCGGCCTTGGCTGCCGAGGCGATTGTCAACGTCGTTCAACCAAGCGACAACAAAACACTGCAGGCAATGGATGCGGCGCTGGCCGAGCACCTGCACCAAGTCCGGGAGCAGGGCATTGCTCACTCCCGGGACGGTGTGATCAAAGGCGTCAGTGCGCTGGCAGCGCCCGTTTTCGACGACCAATCGCGCATTGTTCTGAGCCTCACCGCGATTGGACCGAGCGGAAGTTTTGATCTGGATCTGAAAGGTGTCACTGCCCTTGCGCTCAAGAGCGCAGGACAGGAGTTATCGCGTCAACTCGGCTGGCTCAGCCATCAACCGAAGTAGGGTTCAGTGCATGAAACGACCGCCACGGCCAATGATGGTCAAGTCAGTAAAGTGCGAACCTTCGTGATTCTTGGGACCGTAGTTCACGTAAAACCCGCCCAGGCTGAAATCGCGCAGGGACTCCAGTGCGGTGGTCAGGCCTTCGCGCGTCAGGCTTTTGCCTGCACGACGAAGTCCTTCGGTGAAAATTTTTGCGGCCAGGAAGCCTTCCATGCTGGTGAAGTCAAAATCCTCGGAGCCGGCCTCCGTCATGCGCTGCTGATACTCACGCCCGACGGGCAAAGAGCGTGCGCTGGGAAACGGCACAACCTGAGAAATCGTGACACCGGCACCAATATCGCCCAACTGCTCTGACAACGCCTTGGATCCAACAAAGCTCACATTGAAAAACTGGCCGCCGTAGGACTTGGCCCGGGCCTGCTTGATCAATTCCGCACAGGATTTGTATGCGCTGATCTGGACCACGGCTTCCGGGGCAGCCTTCAAAATTTCTGCAAGAGGCGCTGCGACATCAATGCTATTGCGCTCCACCGAGACAGCGATTAGGGGCTTGAGCTGACGCTTGGCCAAAGCACGGCTCACGCCTTCGAGTCCGGCTTTGCCGTAGGAATCGTTCTGATAAAAAACTGCGATTTTGGTGATGCCTAATGTGCTCAGGTGCTGCACGATGCGTTCGGTCTCATCGAAGTAACTGGCCCGAACATGGAAGATATTGGCGTTAAAAGGCTCACGCAGCGCCTGTGCGCCCGTAAATGGGCCAATCAGCGGAATGCCCGCCGCATTGATTGCAGGAATGGCCGCCAAGGTGGTGGGCGTTCCCACCGAACCAATCAGCGCGAAGACCTTGTCTTCTTCAATCAGGGCTTTGACTGCAGCAGCCGCTTTTTCAGGCTCGTAACCATCATCCCGCGAAATGAGTTTGAGCATGCGCCCATTGATGCCACCTGCGGCATTCACCGCAGTGAAATGGGCCAGTATGCCCCGCTGCATGCCTTTTCCCAACTCGGCAGCGGGCCCGGTTTGCGCGGCAAATTGCCCCACCAGAATCTCCTTGTCGGTCACCCCTACCTCCGCAGAATGGGCAACCATTGCGCACACCGAAAGCAGTAGTGCAGCACCTCGAAACAAGGGGGCAAGATTCATGGAACGGTTCTCCTGGAAGGAATCAACGGGGTCAAAAGAGTCGTTTGATTCTAGCCGGGCACGTATTCTTGTCGCCAATCTCTGCCACGTCGCGCGGATGTGTGCCCCTTCATCGCTAACATCCCCCGTAACTTTCCATTGCGCACAACGTCTTGCTTATCCATGTTTTTTCTATCCAAAGTTCTTGCCCTTGTGACCCAACCCTTGCACTGGGTCATTCTCCTTTTATTGCTCAGCCTGCTCACACTGCAGCGCGCGCCCATGGCGGGGCGCCGGCTGTTGTGGGCCGGGCTGAGCGTGTTGCTGCTGATGGGATGGCAGCCTTTGCCGGACTTGCTGATTCGCGAACTGGAGAGCCAGTACGCGGAAATCGCTCCTGGCACCGACCTGCGGGACTATGTTGGCGTGGTGGTTCTCGGCGGAGCTACGGAACCGGGCCGCGTGGCGATGGCTCACGCGCAGCCATTGTTCAACGACGCAGGTGAGCGCTTGACCGCGCCCATCGCCCTGTTGCAGCGCAACCCGCAATTGCGGGTGGTTTATACCGGTGGTGAAGGCGACTTTCTTGGCGCCGGGCCCAGCGAAGCCGAGCGGGCCAAAGGTTTTTTTATGAGCATGGGCCTGCCGGCGCAACGGGTGGAATATGAAACGGTTTCGCGCACCACGCATGAGAATGCCGTGCTGGCTGCCCAGCTGCCAGGGATCGACATCCATCAGCCCTGGCTATTGCTTACTTCTGCCTGGCACATGCCGCGCTCCATGGGCACCTTTGTCAAAGCAGGATGGAACGTGTCAGCCTACCCGGTTGACTTCCGCACGGCACCCAGAACGCCCTGGACAGCGTATTCACTCAAAGACGGTGCCCACGATTGGCAGCTGGCTTTGCACGAACTGGTGGGTTTACTGGCCTACCGGCTGGCCGGCCGTCTTTAGATGATGGGCCAGCACCTTGTCAATGCGTCGGCCTTCCAGATCCGTCACCTCAAACTGCCAGTGGCCGCATTCAATTTTTTCACCCACTTCGGGAAGTTGTCCTGAAATGGCCATCAACAACCCGGCCAGTGTGTTGTAGCGGCCGCGGTCTTCCTGCGGCAATTCGTCGATTTCCAGCCGCGCCTTCAATTCGCCCACCGGCATTGAGCCATCGAGATGCCATGAGCCGTCGGGTTGCTCGACCGCCCAGGCCTGCGTCTGCGCATCGGGCTGCAACTCCCCCGTGATGGCTTCCAGCAGGTCGTGTGGGGTGAGCAAGCCTTGCACCACGCCGTATTCGTCCACCACAAAAACCATGCGTGCGGACTTGGTGCGAAACTGCTCGATCAGCTCCATGCCACTGAGTGTTTCGGGAACAAAGACCGCAGGCTCCACCTGCGACTCCAGGGTTCCCGAATGTTGGACACCCAACTGCAGCATGCGCCCCACGCTGACAGTTCCTACCACCTGGTCCAGCGATCCGCGGCATACGGGATACCAGGAGTGCGCGCCCTTGTTCCCGCCCGCACTGGCATGCGAGAGACCTTGTGCCACGGTGTCAGACGCTTCCAGCCATTCAATGTCCGCGCGCGGCAGCATCATGGAAGCCAGGGACCGGTCGTCCAGATCAAACACGTTGCGCACCATCTGGTGCTCGTGCTCTTCAATGATGCCGGCGTCAACACCCTCTTCCAGACTGGCCGATATTTCTGCCTCGGTGACACCACGCGTATCGGTGGTGTCGATACGCAAGAGTTTGAGCATGCCATGGGTGCACATGGACAGCAGCCGTACAAAGGGTTTGGCACCGGCTGCAAACCATGTCATGGGCCGCGACACGATGCGGGCCACGGTCTCGGGATACAGTTGCCCGATGCGCTTGGGCACGAGTTCCCCAAACAAAATGGTGACAAAGGTAATGCCGGTGACCACCAGAGCGGTAGCCGACAGCTCTGCAGCACCGTGTGAAATGGACAAGACACTCTCCAGCTTACTGGCCACGCCAGCGCTGAATGCAGCCTCACCCACGATGCCGTTGAGCATGCCGATCGACGTGATGCCAACTTGCACAGACGACAGAAATTGGGTCGGGTTGTCCAGTAAGTCCAAAGCTGCCTGTGCCCCCTTGTCACCCGCCTCGGCCAAGTTTTGCAGGCGCACTTTCCGGCTGGCAGTCAGTGCCAGTTCCGACATGGCAAAAGCACCATTAAGAAGCGTCAGCACAATGATCAGCAGGAAATCCATGAAACAACAGCGAGAATGAACACCATGGCAATGTACCTTATTGGCGACGTGCAGGGCTGCGATGCCCCCCTGCAACGGTTGCTCGACACCCTGGATTTCTCCCCCAGCCGGGATACCCTCTACCTGCTGGGCGACCTGGTAAACCGCGGGCCCGCCTCAGCCGATGTGCTGCGCCGCATGATGGGCTATGGCGATGCCGCGCGTTGCCTGCTGGGCAACCACGACCTGAACCTGCTCGCGATTGCGCACGGCGTGCGCAAGCCACACCGCAAAGACACGCTGGCTTGCGTGCTGGAGGCGCCCGACCGCCACGCCATGCTGCACTGGCTGCGCCACCAGCGCCTGGCCTTGCTGCTGCACCCCGGAAATAAAGAGCTATTAATGGTCCACGCCGGCGTGCTGCCTGCGTGGACAGCTACAAAAACCATAGCATTGGCGCAGGAGGTGGAAGCTGTGCTGCAAGGTGGCCATGCGGCCGAGTTCTTCCAGACCATGTACGGCAATGCGCCGAACATCTGGAGCGACGCGCTCACCGGCATGGACCGTATGCGCGTGATTGTGAATGCGCTGACACGGCTCCGCTTTTGCACCGCACAAGGCGCCATGGAGTTCGACACCAAGGAAGGCGCAGCGGGAGCGCCTGCCGGCTATCTGCCGTGGTTTGATGTGCCGGGACGCCAAACAGCTGACATTACCGTGGCATTTGGCCACTGGTCTACGCTGGGCTGGCTGGGTCGCTCTGACGTATGGGCACTGGACACCGGTTGCGTCTGGGGTGGCTCCTTGAGCGCACTTAGGCTGGGCACCCCAGGTGATGCCCGGACAGATGAACTGATTCAGGTGCCATGCGAGGCTGCACAGCAGCCCGGCAAATCACTGTGACTTGAAAAGTGCCGCGACGTTGCGTTTGGGCTTGATATTGGCCGAAATGCTGCGTGCGGCAGGCCGTTCACTGGCCTCCCATGAAGGAGTCGCCTCTTGCGCTGCGGGAGCCGCAGCTTCATAGGGCTTGTCAAAGAACGGATCACGCGATGCCTGTGCGGGACGTGCTGCATACTCATTGCGAGGCGCGCGCGGGGCCCGGCTTGATGGGTAAGTGTCCTCACGCGAACCGCGCCGGTGGTCGCCACGAGGGGCGCCGCGCCCATTGTCGCCGCCGCCAGTGCCGGCACCATTGGTACCCTCTTCCGCATACATGCGCCGACCATCATTGATGCGGCCTTGTTTGCGGATGTTCGGGCTGTCTTCATCGTATTCGACGGCTTCAAGCTCGATCTTGGTCTTGATGAGTTTCTCGATATCGCCGACCAGCCGCGCGTCATTGTTGCCACTGACAAAACTGACAGCCAAACCGGAAGCCCCGGCACGACCCGTGCGGCCAATACGGTGCACGTAGTCTTCGGCGTTGAAAGGGATATCGAAGTTGAACACCGCAGGCACATCCTTGATGTCCAGGCCACGGGCGGCCACGTCGGTACACACCAGCAGATCGACTTCGCCTTTTTTGAAGGATTCCAGCGCCTTCAGGCGCTCGTCCTGGCTCTTGTCGCCGTGCAGGGCGGTGGTTTTCAGGCCTTCGTGCTCGAGCGAACGGGCCAGCCGGGCGCAGCCGAGCTTGCTGTTGACAAACACAAACGCCTGCTTCATGCCTCGCGTCTTCAGAATCTGGTGCAATGCGTGGCGTTTTTCGT
>Ga0335397_10004588_pt1 | contig 18246 bp, 14 predicted proteins | sample MAT04_FD_205740 | JGI IMG/M metagenome (GOLD analysis project Ga0335397, IMG submission 205740) | Freshwater microbial communities from Lake Fryxell liftoff mats and glacier meltwater in Antarctica - MAT-04 (spades assembly) (version 2) ... | reverse complement strand
GCGAATGGCGCGTAAGGTTGCTGGACCCTTCGGCCAGCGGCGCAGCGCAGAGGTAGACGGCTCCTTCGCCCCGCAATGAACGCGAGAGGTAGGACGATCCGTCCTGCAAGCGCAACAACACATCGCTGCCTGCTGCGGGCCGTATGCTCCAACGTTCGCGCACCACGGGCAGCTCCACGTTGCGCGGCATGGTCTGGAAGATGGCGCGGTAGAAGGGTTCCTCCAGATCGATGCGATCCACATGCACCGTGGCGGTGTCCATGCGCGTTGGTGCCGCAGCGCCCACTGAAGCGAAGAACGCCGCGTACTGCGAAGGGTCGCCCTTACTCGGTGGGAACACTGCGACGCTACCGCCAGATGCAACGAAGTCCGTTAATGCACGGGCCAGTCCGCTAGGAACATCGGGTAGGGCGTTCAGCACAACGAGGTCCTGTTCCTTGAGCAGCGAGAGATCGATCGCGCGATATGGTTGTGTGGTGAAGGTGTGTGTGCTGTCACCACCGAACACGCTCGTCACCGAACGATCCCCTTCGGTATCGGCACCGGTCACTAGCATCACGCGCAGGCGGTCGCTCACTTGGTAGGCGAGGTAGAGCTTGTCATCGAACACCACGGGTTGATCGCTTACGCTCACCACTCCCCAATGGTCGCCCGGTGCATCACCGAGAAAACGCAACGTGGTATCCACCACCGCACCGCCTTCCACGCTGAAGGTGGCCACGGCCCGCTGCCGGCCATCGATGTCCAAACGCAACGGTACGTTCACCAATTCCTGATCTCCGTGGTTGCGGATGCGAACGTTCAATACTTCGTCCTGGCCCATGCGGCGAACAGGGGAGGAGAACCACGCGGAATCGATGCTGAGGTTGTCCGGGGTGGAACTGCTCAGCGGTACGATCACGGTGGGCACCAGCGTGTCGTTTGTCCAGATCTCCACATCGGTCACGCTGCGTTGCAGGTCGGTGAAGAGGATGGCGCGCTTGGTGAACGCATCGCTCGTGGCCAGTGCTTCACGTTGGCGGGCGAGCACTTTGCTCAGTGTGCGCGAGTAGGGACCCACTTCGCCTTGGGCCGCTGCATCCAACGCTTCATCGCGCCCCAACAGGATCTGTTGCCTTCCGCCGAACTGGCCAGTAAGCAACTGAAAACGGTCGGTTGCGCTATAGGCCATGACAGCATCCTGTGCGCCCTTGCGGGCTTGGTCCAACAGGCGGCCTTGTGCATTGCGGCCATCCATGCTATAGCTATCGTCCACGAAGAGCGAGACCGCGCGTTGGCCGGCCTTCACCGCACCTGTGTTACTGGGCAGGTAGGGTTGCGCGAAGGCCAGTACCAAACACGTCAGTGCCAAGAGCCGCGCCAGCAACACCAACCAATGCTGGATCTTCTTGCGGGCACGTGTCTGTATGCTGACCTCCGCAAGAAAGCGGACGTTCGGGAAGTCGATCTTCTTGAACCGCCGGAGCTGGAAGAGGTGTATGAGCACCGGAATGGCCAGGGCGGCGAGTGCCCAAAGGAAGGCCGGGTGCAGGAACGACATCGGGCGCGAAGATAACCGGAGAGCGTGCAGTAGGCAGTGGGCAGAAGGCAGTGGGATCCGTGGCGCGGTCCTTTCCGCTGCCCACCTCCTATCTGCGCAATTCCTGCTGCCAACTATTTCCCTGCATTGACGCCGATAGCGAACAATGCGATATCATACTTCACAGGGTCGGTCGGGTCGAATTTCCGCAGGGCCGCTGTCAACTCTTCCACCGCTTTCCAATCATCTTGTGGGCGGGTCAGTAGTCCCAGTTCGCGTGCCACGCGGCCAGTGTGTACATCCAACGGCACCATAAGGTCGGCGGGACAAATCTTTTTCCAAAGCCCCAAGTCCACACCGCGGTCGTTCGGCCGCACCATCCAACGCAGGTACATATTGATGCGTTTGGCGTTGCTTCCTTTGCCGGGATCCGCAACGTGCTTGCGCGTGCGTGGTTGGTGCTCCACTTCGAAGAAGCGTTGCTTGAAGCGTGCGATCGCTTCGGCCATTCCATCCAACTTCCCCTGTTCCAAGAAGGCGTTCTCCAATCCGCCATACGTGTTGTATACATGCCGGAGCCCACGAACGAAGTGCGCCAAGTCGATGCCATTGAACGTGCGGTGTACGAATCCGGAGAGCCGTTCGATCTCGATCTCATCCGCGTTCATAACGAAGTCGTGTGGCGCCTCATCCATCAGTTGCACTAGTTTGCGGGCGTTGCTGATGATGGTCTTGCGTTGGCCCCAAGCGATGGTGGCGGTAAGGAAGCCGATCACCTCCGCGTCCTCGCGCCGTGCGAAGGAGCGGGGGATGTGGATCGGATCGTCGGCGATGAATGTCGGGCGCGCGTAGCATTCGTAGGCGTCGTCCAGTAGCGCTCGCAGATCGTTATACCGTTGTCTTCGGGAGGACATCACCGCAAAGCAAGGCGATCAAGCCTTGACCTTCACCACAGGCTGGTTGGCGCGGACGTTCTGCGCGGCCAATGTCACAGTCTGCTCTATGCGGCGAGTACGTGTAGCCTCCGTCTTCGCCCCCGCGATCCACATCAGGATCACCTTGCGAACACTTGGTGGGAAAGCGTCGAAGTGCTTTTTCGCAGCCTTGTTGTTCTCTAGCGCTTCCACGAGTTCAAGAGGCATCTCGAAGGCTTCGATGGCGTCCAAGGAATTCCATGCGCCGTTGGCTTTTGCCACCTCGATCACCTTCAGCCCGGGCGCAGTCATGCGCTTGCTGGCCACCTGCTTCGCCACGCGTGCCTTGTTCACTTTGCTCCACACGCTCTTCGGTTTGCGCGGGCATACATGGATCATGGAACGTTCCGCGTCCAGACCACGGGCCGTGCTGTCGATCCAACCGAAGCAGAGCGCTTCTTCCACGATAAGGTCCCAGCCCAGGTATTTCGCCGGCACCACCTTTTTATAGCTGACAAGCCATATGCCAACGGTGCGCGTGTGGTTCTTCTTCAACCAGGCGCGCCATTCGGCACGGCTGGTTACTTCGACACGTTCCAGTGCGTCGAGCTTGGTGGGCTTGGCGCCTGATACAGAATTCGCTACTGCCATGGCCTTACTGTCGATCCGAGTACGGTGAACTACGCGATACTGCGATCGTCGTTGCTCAGCGCGTCACCTTCCACAATTCCCCGCCGTTGCTGTCGTAGTTGGCGTAGAAGTACATCGCATTGTTCATCACCACCCACGGGAAGTTATTCGCTTTTCCAAGTGGGTCCGCATTGGGCGCAACGGCCGGTGCGATCTTGCGGTGCGCACCGGTGGTCGCCTTGAACTCCCACAATTCCCGGCCATTGGTGCCGCCTATCGCCGAGTAGTAGTACGTCCCGTCCGACAAGCCGGTGGTGGTGGTCAGTGCAACAAGTTCTGTCGGCGATGATCCGCCCGATCCCGCTTTCAGGTCCTTCAGTAGCACCGTGCCCGCCGCGGTTCCATCCGTGCGCCACAACTCTTCGCCATTCACCCCATCGTTCGCTGCGAAGGCGAGGTAGACTTTGTTCACGCTTACACCATTCACCAAGCCCTTGACCGCATAGCCGGAGAAGCACTTGGGATCCGAATTTCCCGTCGCGTTGATGTCCTTGATCATCGTAGTGCCTGCGGCTGTTCCATCACTTACCCATAGCTCATTACCGTTGGTGCCGTTATCCGCACTGAAGTAGAGTTTGTTGCTCCAAACCGTCAAGCCCTTTGGACTGGAACCTTGTGTTGGACCGGTCACGGATACCAGCGTCGATGCCTTCTTGGTATTGATGTCCTTCACCAAGAGGGTCCCGGCAGTGGTCCCATCCGTAAACCAGAGCTCCGAGCCATGGCTCGCGGTGGTGGCCGTGAAGTACAGTTTGCTGCCCATTATCACGAAGCCGTTGATACCGGAGGATACAGCGCCGGGGTTGATGTCTTTCACCAACGAGGTGCCTATGGAGGTGCCGTCGGTCACCCACTGTTCGCGGCCGTTCGTTCCGTTGTCGGCCGTGAAGTAGACTTTGTCATTGAAGGTGATGAAGGCTTCCGGGTCGCTTCCGCCGTTCGGGTTGATATCCCGAATGATCCCCAGCCAATACCAGTCCTTGGTCGGGGTATAGGCGCCTCCAAGAGCGCCCCCAAGAGCGCCCAAAGGACTGCCAGCATTTCCGGCATTGCCGACGCCGCCATACGCTCCCGTCATGAATTGGGGCCCTGGAGTGGTCTGCCATACATGCAACTCCGCTCCCGTACCATTCGCATTGGTCGCCACATAGAGTTTGTTCTGATGGGCATATAGTCCAAGTATCTCGGTGGCTTTTTCACCGCCATATGCCCCAGGGAAGTTGATCGGGACCACTTCATGGATGGTCGCACTCGCTTTGGGTATGGCATACAAACGATCGCCCATCGCACCGTTCTTGCGCGCGCTGAACACCAAGTGGTCCATGAATACAGTATGGAATCGTGGGTTGCTGTTCTGCACACCGGGCCAGATGTCCATGGTCTGGGTGGTTGTCGTTCCGTTGGTGGACCAAGGTTCCGTGCCGGCCGTGGCGGTGGTCGCTCCCATGAATGCCCGGTCGCCCCAGATCTGCGGACTGGTGATCAATGACGATGCACTGCTTGGGTTGATGTCCTTCACCAACGTCAATGTCTGCGCGCTACACGACAGTGCGAACAAGAAGATCGCGGACTGCAGGATCGTACGAATGTGTGTCATGGTGAAGGGTGGTTGGTGTGGTTCTTGGTTAGATGAGGTTCTCGTCTCGCCGCAAAGTCCGTGGTTCAGTGCCGGTGGCCCAGTATCAGACCGTATGGCGTAAGCTGCACAACATGGGAGCCGCCATTGATGAGCAGCAGTGAAGAATGCTTGTCGCGCGGCGCGTCGGGATCGATACCGTTGGCGCGTGCCCAAGGTCGCAGGAACATGGCCTTGAAGTACCAAGGTGCACCGAGCAGGAAGACGCTCACGGCGCAGAGGAGGATTGCGAGGTGCGGCATGGTTCATTTCCTATCGGTCGGGTCCATGATCTTCCAGAACGACGTTCCGGTGCCGAAATAGTCGGCGGTGAAGTACAAGGTGTTCCCTTTTGTGACGATCGAAGTCGGTAAGTAAGGATGCGCCCCTGTGGTATGTCCGCTCGCCAATACCTTCTCAAGACTCGCGGCTGTGCCATTCGTGCGCCAAAGCGTGGACTTGGTGCCTGGTTGCAGGTAGTACAAACGAGCGGTGGTGGTGTAGGTGCGAGCGATGTAGTTGGGTGAACCAAGCACATGGCACAACGCAGTGCCTGCCGTTGTGCCATCGGTGCGGTACAAGCCCAACACCCCGGCGTTGTCCTTGGCAAAGAAGTGCAGTTGGCCCTTGAATAGGGTCAACGCCTCTGGTTCCGACCCGACGCCCGCTCCGGAACGCAGGTCCTTTACCATGCGGGTACCGGCAGCAGTTCCATCGGTCACCCAAAGTTCACGGCCGTTCGTCCCATCATTGGCAACGAAGTAGACGTTCAAACCCACGATGGTGAAGTCGCTCGGGCTCGATCCTTTCGCCGTGCCAGGGTTGATGTCCTTCAGCAGGGTCAACGAGCCTGGTGCCGCGGTACACATCCAGAGCTCGTTGTCACCAGGGACGTTGGACGCGGACAGGTAGATCTTGGAGCCGATGGACACCATCTTGTAAACAGCGAAGTCCGGGGCGGCGGCGGTATTGAAATTGGAGAATTGCTGTGTGCCCGCTGCGGTGCCGTCGGTGGTCCATAGTTCGGTCCCGGCAGCGGCGGTCTTGGCGCTGAAGAACATTTTTCCGGCGAGCAAACATGTGCTCCCTTCAACACCACCAACACACCCTGAAGGAGAGCCCGGATCGATGTCCTTCACCAAGGTCTTCGGTTTGCCCAAGGCCGGGATCGAGACCAGTTCCACGCCCACATTCATCCCTTGATCCATGGCACAGATCAACTTTCCGTTGACCACCTGTGCATCGAACTTCGCGGCGGACGTCACGTGCTGTGGAACCAACACCAGCAGCGGCGGAACGGGTAGAATGGCAACGGCTTGCACCATGTTGGTCGCGCTGAACGTGAAATCATAGGCACCTGTGAAACCCGAACCGGACCAATGGTAGATGACATTCCCATCCGTCGCTTCGATGTTGGTCTCATGCTGGCCGTCGTGGACTTTGAAGGGGGCCGATGTTCCATTGGTGGTGTAGATCGCACTCGTGCTCCCTTGCGCACCGAAGCTGGTGATGGTGCTATAGCAGATGCCCTCTTTTGTGGGACCACACAGCGCCATGGACCGGCCCGTGGTCGTGCCATAGGGCGCCAAGTCGAAGACTTTGGTGGGGGATACCGTGGTTTGGGCGCGCACGTCCATTGGCGCAAGCGCGATCAGGGTTGCGCACAAGGCGAAGAGCTTCACGTTTTTCATGGTGGTGGTTGGATCGCGTTCAGTGATCATTGTACTTTCCAAAGCTCCGTGCCTTTGGCGTCGTAATCCGCGCCGAAATAGAGCCAGTTGCCCATCACCTGCATCGGTGCGGTGCTGATCGCATTTTCGGGTGGCACAGTGATCGTGGTTCCCGCGTTCGGGTCGATAACGATCACGTGCCGCACATCCTGGGTGCCGGCCACCGTGCCATTCGTGCGCCAGAGTTTCGAGGCATAAGGGGTCGTGGTACTGCGGGTTACATAAAATAATTTGCCGTTGCAGACCATGGGTGCGGAGCCTGTCGTTCCCGCAGGGAGGGTGATGCACGCTTTGGTGTTGACCGCAGTACCATCCGTTGAATAGAGCGTTTCCCCGATCCTTCCAAAGCCTGCCTTGGCGAAGAAGTAGAGCAGCTTGCCGTAAACCACAAGACCATGGGGAGAGGATCCACCCGAGGTGTTCAGATCCTTCACCAGCACCGTTCCGGCGGCCGTGCCATCGGTCTTCCACAGCTCGCGCCCTTTGGTTCCATCATCTGCCGTGAAGTACAAGGTCTTTCCCAAGACGGTGAACTCCTGTGGTGATGACCCAACAGCAGGCGATGGGTTGATCTCTTTGATCTTCACCAGCATCGCGGTGCTGTCCATGATGGCGAAGAGTTCGTCGTTGCCGCCTGCTTCAGCAACGTTCATGAACAAACGTTCGCCGAGCACCTTGTATGTCGAGGCGAAGAAGCTGCTGGTAGCGGGAAGGTTGCTGCGCCGGACCGTCCCTTGGGAGGTGCCATTAGTGGTCCATACTTCACTGCCTTCCGCTGCGGTGTACGCCGCGAAGTAGACCTTGTTGTGCAGTACGCCGATCACCCCGGCACCTATTTCATGGTTCAGCCCCGAGGAGATCCCGGGGTCCGTGTCCTTGATCAACGTGGCCGTGGGGTGCAGCACTTGCGGCATGGAATACAACTCGTACCCCAGCGCTGGGTCCTTCTTGCTCGGATGGATGAGCTTGCCATTGTACAGCGCGGTATTCACCCGCGTCGGGCTGGGCGCGTGTTGCAGCACGAAGTTCAGCGCCGGTGTTGCCGCCGGTACCTGCTGAATGGCCGATGGTAGGTAGCTGAAGGAATAGTCCAAGGAAGCGATGTACCGCTTGTAGAAGAGGCCCGATGTACTTGCTTGGGCTACCTCTACCTGCTTGTCGTCGAGGTAGAGCGTTGTGGTGCCTGCCGCCGTTCCGGTAGTGGAGTGTATGCCGAAGGTGTAGCCCTGCGCACCATGGTCCATCATGGTGGAGAAGTACAAACGGTCGTTGGCAACACCGCCCACCTTCATGGCGTACGGGCGGGATCCGCCATCTGCGTTCAGATCGGCCACTTTGGTGGGTACGATCTGGGCATGACCGGCCGAATGGACGCCCAGCATTAAAGCGAGAAGTGGGAAGAGCGTTGTGCTATTCATGGCATTTTGTTTTGATCGTCGTTCTTCTAGTGCATCATCCACAACTCACCTACCGTTGAAGTCGAGCCAGTTGTTCATCATGGCGATTTTCAGCGGGCCGGTGACCCACAAATGATCGTATGGTAAGGATAGTGGTCATAGCGGCGGGCGTACATCACAACGCTCTCCGTTCCGAACGTGTTGAAAATAGGTGTTCCTCGCGATCACGCCGCACCCAACACCATGCCACCGGCAATGTCGTCCCTACAAATGGGGACGCAGCCAAGCCGCGAATCGCAGGTAGCCTTCGGCGTTCAAGTGCAAGCCATCGAAGGTGTAGGCCGCCTTCAAAGCGCCGCCCTGCCCCAAGACCGCTCCAGGGTCCAGTAACGTCAGGTTCCGCTTAGCGCACAGTTCCGCAAGACCTTCATTGAAGATGATCACCTTTTTCTGCAACCCTGCGTTGCCGTTGGGCGGTATGGCTAGCACCAGTATGCGGTCTATCGGCAGTCCTGATAGCAACCGGTCCAGCAGTTCCGCCATGTTCCTTGCGTACTGCGCTGGCGAACGGCCCAGGTTGATGTCGTTGATCCCCACACAGAGCACCACCTTGCGCGGCGCGCCCCTTAATACGTCATCCACCCGCAGCAATAGATCGCTCGTGCTCTGGCCACTGAGGCCGCGGTTCCTGATGGTGGGCATACCGAGCAGTTCCGAGGCCGGGAATTGCTCGAAGTGGCTGTCGCCGAACAGGACGATGTCGCTGGTATCCATGGGAAGGTGCTTGTAGAACTCCGCTCGGGAACCAACGCGGTCGATGCGTTTGGCCTTGCGCACGAGATCCGCTTGGTGGTAGCGCGATAAACGGAACGCCTGGTAGCCGTTGGCGATCAAGGAGATCAACACGATCGCCCAAAGCCAACGGGTGTTCTTGCTGCTGGGGGATGAGGCGTTCATGACATCGACCGTCGCATGCGAAGCTAGGGGAGCGCCGTCACCCGGCCAGCGATCATGGCTTTTCGCCCACCGTGGGTATGGTGTGCTTCTGCAGCACGTAGCTGCGCAGATCGATAGGCGGGGCTGACGTGGTGCCTATTGTGATCTCGATCACTTCCAACTCCAATAGCGGTCGCAGGGCGAATCGGAATGGGACAACATCACCGAATTTGAACAGTAATCGGAGCGCATTCAGTGGCCCTTCGTTCAGCGGGATCCAAGCGGGGCCGTCGGCAAAGGGTGATGGGGTGATGTCGGCCGTCCATATGTCCATCGAATCGCGCGCTTCGATCAGGTTGTATTGCGCACAGGGCACACCAGCGATGTCCTCGTGCTTGCCGGTCGCTTCCAAACGTGGCGGCGCGAATTCGCGGATCTTGCCCGGTTCGCGCAAGCGGTCAACGAGCAATACGTTCTTCAGATCGCCCACCACCGCCTTGCGGCCGATGGCGTTCGCCACCACACCAACGTTCGATCCAATGTCCGCGAACCACGTGGTGTGCGGTAGGCCGCGCAGGAGTTCGAGTTGCATGATGCCATGCGTACTGTCCTGCCAAGCACTGAGGTATAAGCGTTGCGTGAACCCATCCGTAGTGTCGTGGATAGTGAGCACTACCGTGTATGATCCGATGAAGCTGTTGTGCTTCACCGGCCTTTCCTTGGTGGCTGGCAGGGTAGTGGTGGAGCCTTCGGCGAAACTGGGCTGCATCCATGCAGGAATGGCGGGTACTTGGGCCTGGCTCTGGAACGCATACAGCGCCGCCCATGCGGTGGTCACGATGAACACGTAGGAAAAGAAACCGAAGCCTGTTCGCATGGTCCTCAGCCTTCCTACTGCCCGAAACTCATGCTGGGTATCTCCATCACCTCGTAACCTTCGAGGCTGAAGATGCCTTCGTCCACGGTGCCCACCACCAGGTCCTTCATGTAGCAGTGCATAGTGTCCTTGCCATTCGCATCGGCCCATTCGAACTCGAGTGGGAAGCCTTGCATCTCGCTCATGCGCTTGGTCATGCCGGGGTCGCCGGTCTTCACGCTACGCATCATGTCGCCGAAAGGGGCGGGAATGTCCTTGGCCACCCAGCCGGTCCACGTGCCTTCGGTGCTCTTCACGATCACCTTGGTGCAGGTGTGCCCATCGATCACTTTGGTCTCGTCGGTCACGGTGATCTCCGGCTCCGGGAGTGCGGGGTCCTCCTTCACCACGATCTTCATCTTCTTGGACTTCATTGCGGTCTTCTTGCCCTTGTCATCCACCATCATCATATACTGCCACTTACCCTTCAGGTCCACCATCAACCGAATGTCCTGGCCTTTGGCATCTGGCATTTCCACCTTGGTCAAGGTCTTCTCCGAGCTGCTCCAATAGTGCATGTTGGTGGGGCTGTTCTTCTCCTCGGTCCCGTTCGTGAACATATGGTTCTCCATACGGAAGCTTCCCCTGAAGCTGTTCGGCACGAAGGGGCTGGTGTCGTCCTCGATCTTCACACCGCCCATCTGCTGTTGCATCAGCGCGTTCATGTCGACTTGGGCGGTGGAGGTAAGGAGCAGAGATGCCAAGAGTGGGGAGAGGAGGTAGCGCATGGATCTGAATTTGGAAGATCGAAAGGTAGCTCAGCATTTCTGAGGGTGAGCGAACAGATCATTTCCGTTAGGGCAGGCGAGCACGTTGTACAGGGTCGCCAAACCGACCAAGGTCGGAGACGCGGAGTGCGCGACCCTTTTCAGCAATGATGGCAGACCGACCTTCTGCGGAGCAACGGTGAACGCCAGCCCCATCTCCGACGTCAGCAGCGCGCTGGCCATCATCGGGGTTTCATTTCCGGAAACTGTTCTTCGTGATCGTGAACACCTCCGGATCCACCGCGCCGAGCTTCATTTCCAGTACGTTCATCTTGAGATGTTGGCCACCGGTGTACTGGTACTCCACCTCCAACGGCATGCCACCGCTCGCGCTCGATAGGTACCCGCCACATACCATTTCATCAGCGCCGCCCCAGCCTTTCAACGCGCTCAGGATATCCAAGAAGAGAGAAGGTGTCTTTCCATCCACCCATGACACGCGCCAGGTGGTGCTCGTCTCGTACACCCCGCGTAAGACCGATCGTCCGAGGATCTTGCGGCGGATGGAGGTGATCGAGTCCGGCTGGGCTGGTGCGAAGGGAGCGGCGTACCGTGTATCCAACTGGTGCACATCGACCGTCACGGTGCTATCGGACCTCAACTTGTAGCGCGTCTGTGTTCCGGCTGATCGGTCAAGTACCATGGCATAGGTGCGTTTGGCCGGCAGTGCGCCCGGTTGGTGCGCAATGATCACCATTCGATCCGCCGTGCTGGCATAGCGGACGGTCCATGCGTAAGGGGTACCTGTGCTGGTGGTGAGTTTGTATTCCAGCAAGGCCGAACCGATGAACTGGTTCGTAAGGCGGGCCATGACGACTGCCAATTCGGACGAGAGCTTGATCTCGCTGGATGGACCATTGCCGCTTCCAGTTCCAGCCCGCGATGGTGGCGGTTCGTAGATCTCGATCGGTTCATCCGTCACCATGTGGTCACCGGGGTCCATCGTGGCCTCGACCGCTTCCCCCATGCTACTGTGGCGCACCTCGGGGATCTCCATCGGTTCATTGCGCTGGCGCCGTGCTTGCTGCTCGATGCGTTCGTCCTTAACGCGATAGAGGCTCAGGTCCACCACGGGTGGTTGGGCAACACCCAACTTGTAGCTGGTTACATCGGTGCCCATCACGGACATCGGCATCGGCTTTTCGGCCACACCGAAGATCATCAGATCCTTCATCCTCTGGCCCATGCGCTGCACCATCCAGTTCTTCATGTCGAACACCGGATTCAATGTCTCTTTCGTGGGGAACCAGAATTGGTTGAGGTAGCGTTCATTCGAGGTGTACAACTCGCATTCGCGCCCAACAATGGCGCGCGTCCGGCCGGTCGCTGTGAGGTCCACTTCCACGCCGCGACCGAATTCCATCAAGCCCACTTCTTCCAACGTGGCGATCTCCAGTTTCGGCACCACATGGCTGTGGCCTTCGTTGCGTGCGGCCATCACCACATCGGCATCCAGGTCCACGGCGTAGAAGAGGTAGCCTGCGTCGTTGGCATCGTCCATGATCAGCACCGCGCGCCGGGCATCGGCCCAGTAGCTGTACTTCGCTAACCAAATGCTGCTGTCGCGACCGGTCTTCTCATCGCGCATGCCTATGAACAACCTGGCCTTTTCGGCGGTCAATGTGCCGATGAACTTGTTGTCCGGTATGCTGCGCTTCACCGGCTTCGGGGTGTAGGCTGCGGGCAGGCTGTCCTGTTCCAGCGGGCTCACGTAAGCGCGCATCCACGCGGGCAGGATCCCGATGCCGCTGTTGTTCATCCAATAGAACCGGTGCTCGGCAACGAGGGTTGCTTTCTGCTCAAGCGTTGGCATCGGTGCGGCACCGGGTGTGATGGAGAGGAATTCGATGCTGCCCGCGGATACACTCTGGCGACCTGCTGCCCACTCCGCGCGCAAGCAGCCACCGGCCGGTTCATCGCACACGGCCGTGAGGTATTTCAGATCGCCTTCGCGGCTTAGCCACGGCGCCCACACCCGCAGATCGGCGAATAGCGCGGGGTGCTTATCGGTTCGCCAATAGTGGACCGTATCGCTGTTCGCGTTGGTGCCGCGCACTTCGGTACATGTGGTGTTGAGCAATTCTATCGTGCGCCCGGTAGCATGGATCGAATCGCTCCACACCTCGCGGAAGTAGCCCGCTTGTGGCATGTGCAGATCTTCTACCATGGCGAACGTCCTGTCTTTTTCCATGCCCACGTTGATGCGCACGTTCGAGGCCAGATCGATGTAGTAAAGCTTCTTGCGTTCCCCTTCGCGGTTGAATTCCTGGATCACCACACGCTCCTTGTCGCTCCAGAAGTCATACCGCTTTCCGCGTTCATTCCGTATGCTCCACGTGCCGATGAACGCGTTGCTGTGCTCCGGCACACGCTTCGCCAACACGTTGGGTACGGCTTTCTGGTCCGAGAGCACGCTCTGTATCCACTTGGGCAGTGTGTTCAGTTCGCACGGAACATGATCTTGTGCGATGAGCCCTGTGCCTAACTGAATGCTGAGCAGCAACAAGGCTAGGCGCAAGGAGATCGAAGCGGCCTTCATCGGCGGAACATTTCTTTGGTGACGTTGAACATGCCGGTATCGATAGGCCCTTGCGTGACGCTGATCACGCGCATGGTGATGTTCCCTTCGGGCCAATGGAGGTCCACTTCCAAGGGCATGGCCCTATCGGCGATGCCAAGGCGTGAGCCGTAGATCGTCTCGTCCAAACCATCCCAGGTCTTGCGGGCGGAGAACAGATCCAGGAAGATGGAAGGAACGGTCTTGTCCATCCATGCATCGCGCAAGTACGTTTCGTTCTGAAAACGGCGCTGCGTGCAATCGCGGCCCAACAGGTTCTTCACATTTCCCGCTGGCTTGTCCACCATGAAGGGCTCAAGCGGGGAAGTGTATGCGGTGCGCAGCGTTCGGTCGAAGATGAAGACGGTGGAGTCCAGATCCAGCGAGTATGCCTTTTCCGTTCCGGCTTTCCGATCGATGACCAATGCACAGGTCCGTGTGTTCGGTAACGGCTCATGGCCTTTGCTGATCAACACCGACCGATCCGCCGTGGCGTAATACTGCACGTCCCACACCTTCACGTTCACCCCGCGCTTCCATCGGAGGGTGAAGAACGCAGAACCCATGAAACGGTTCGTAGGATGGTCCAAGTAGGTGCGTAGTTCTTCAGGGATCAGCAACGATGGATCGGCAGGCGTGGCCGGCAACGGGAAGTCGTTCGGCACTTCCTTGACCGGCGCGGGTGGGGCCTCCGGTACAGTACGTTGCGGCGCAATATCCTCCCAACGGCCTTCTTGGACGGGCGGCGGCACAACGTCATCGTACCCCTTGATGCCCGTCGGCGCTTCTTCTACAACGATGGTTTCAGTTGGCATGTATTCGCCTTCCTGCACAGCATCGATCATGCCCTCATTTCCGATGTCGATGGTGCGCACGTCGATCTCGTCGAGTTGTCGCTCTTCATCGCGCCGGTCTTGTAACCGTTCATCGCGAATGCCGTAGTTCGTGAGGTCCAGCACCGGCGGTTTCACCTTGCCCGGCTTGTAGCTGGTGATGTACGTGCCCATCACAACCATCGGCATCGGCTTGTCCGCCACACCGAAGAAGATCACATCCTGGAAATCGTGCGCGGGCTGCTTTTCGATCCAGTTCTTGATGTCGAAGATGGGATTCAACAACGGCTTCTCCGGGATCCAGAAGAACATGAGCTGCCGTTCTGATGTTAGGAATAGCTCGCACTTCTTTCCTGCTATCGTCCGGAATTTTCCTTGCGGTTGGAAGTCCAATTCCAATCCATTCCCGAATTCATCCAAGCCTGCATTCTTCAGTGTGCTGATGTACAAGCGTGGCAATGCGCTGCTCATTTCATCCACCGCCAACGCGACCACGTCGGCATCCAGATCAACCATGTACGCGATGTGGCCCTCGTCATCGGGGTCGTCCAAACGCAGCACCGCGCGTCGCGCATCCGCCCAGTAGCTATAAGTAGCCACGCGTTCGGTGGTGTCCTTGTGCTCATCGATCTCCAAGGTCTTCGTTTCCGCTGTGAACGTGCCGATGAATTTGTTGTCCGGAATGTCACGCCCTATCGCTGGTGGCGTGTATTCGGTCGGCAACGGATGCGGTGGCAACGGGTTGATGCTCGCACGCATCCAGTCGGGCACGCGACCGAGGCGTGTATTGTTCACCCACAACCTGCGCTTTTCGGCAATACTGCTGGGTGTAAGATCGAACTCCGGCATTGGCACCGCACCGGGTGTGATAGCCGAAAAGGTCATGCTGCCGCTTTCCGGTGAGGAGTATTTCCGCCCGCGCCACGACACCTTCAAGGAGCTTCCGGCATTCTTGTCGCTGAGCGCGCTGAGGTATTCCAATTCTCCGTCCCTGCAAAGCCAATGTGCCCACACCTTCAAGTCGGCGAAGAGTGCCGGGTGGAAATCCGTTCTCCAATACCAGATGCTATCCCGGTTGCTGTTGGTGCCGATCAGCGACGTGCATTCAACGCCCATGATCTTCTCGGTCTTGCCGGTTGGGATCACCGTGTCGTTGAACAATTCGTAGTAGTAGCCGCCACCCGGAATGTATAGGTCCTCGATCTCCACATGCGGCAATTGCCCGCCCCAACGCACTTTCAGTTTGATGTTCGCTTGCAGGTCGATCAACAGCGCACTTTGTAGGGTGAACGGCCCATCGAATTCGCGGATCACGATCCGGTGTGCATCACTCCAACCTTCAAAACGGCGCGTGTAGGCCGTCCGAATGGCCCACGTACCGATGAATTTGTTCGTGTGTAAGGGCTTGCCTTCGGGCTTGTAGGGCTTTGTGGGATTCTTGTCCGTTAACAGCGTCACCATCCACGCGGGCACCTTGTCCAGATCGCTGGGGAGATCTTGGGCGGTGGTCCAGAAGGGGAGGTGAAGAGCAAAGGCGAGGAGGAGAATGCGCATCACGGCAAAGGTCGGTCCGAAGGACGCACGCTCACACAACAACCGGACCACTGCGAACTGTAACAAACCTCTGCGCGCCTCCGCATTCTCTGCACCTCTACGATGAAATCCCTAGATCACGCCATCCTTCATCACCAACCTACGATCCGCCATCTCTGCCAATTCCTCGTTGTGCGTCACGATCACGAAGGTCTGGCCCAACTCGGTGCGCAGGTCGAAGAAGAGCTGGTGCAGCTCTTTTGCATGCGCTGAATCCAAATTGCCGCTGGGCTCATCGGCCAGCACCACACTGGGTGCGTTGAAGAGTGCCCGCGCCACGGCTACACGTTGCTGTTCGCCGCCGCTGAGTTGGCCGGGCTTGTGTTCGGCACGTGCGGAAATATTCAGGCGTTCCAACAGTTGCTTCGCACGCGGCGTGCAGTCGCTCATGCTGCGTCCAGCGATCAAGCCCGGCATCATGATGTTCTCTATGGCCGTGAACTCCGGCAACAAGTGGTGGAACTGGAATACGAAGCCGATGTGCTTGTTGCGGAACGCACTCAAGGCTTTGCTGCCCAGCTTGGTCACCTCTTCCCCATTGATGGAAAGGGTGCCGCTGTCGCCTTTCTCCAACGTCCCTAGGATCTGTAGGAGGGTAGTCTTGCCCGCACCGCTGGCACCCACGATGCTCACTACCTCGCCCTTGGTAACGTGAAGATCAACGCCCTTTAGGACTTCGAGGTCCCCGTATCGTTTATGGATGGCGCTGGCGCGGATCATGTGGCAAAGGTCTGCGTTGGAGGGTGTGCGCTCAGTTGGTTGCGGAAGCCATGGACTTGCCCATGTGCCGCATGTCATCTGCAGCGGGGCTTTCGAAGACCACCAAGTTGAAGTACGTATGCGCTGCGAACAGGTGATCGAAGATGTCCGACATGATGCCTTCGTAAGCTTCCCATTCCGTGGTGTTGGTGAAGCAGTACAGTTCCAACGGAAGGCCGAATTCGTTGGGTGCAAGTTGCCGCACCAAGCGAGTCATGCCAGTATGGATGCCCGGATGCTGGGCCAGGTAACGATCGGTGTAGTGGCGGAACAGGCCCACGTTGGTCAGTCGCCTTCCATTCACGAGCATCGGACCATCGAACCCGCGCTCCTGATTATAAGCCGCGATCTCTGCCGAACGCTCTTCGATGTAGGGCTTCAGGAGTGTGATGTGCTTCAACGCGTCGATCTCTTCCTCGTCCAGGAAACGGATGCTGCTCACCTTGATCAAAAGGCTGCGTTTGATGCGCCGACCTCCGCTATCCTGCATGCCGCGCCAATTCTGGAAGGAGTCCGAGATCAGGGCGTAAGTGGGGATCGTGGTGATGGTCTTATCGAAGTTCGCCACTTTCACCGTGGTGAGGTTGATCTCCTGCACGTCTCCGTCGGCACCGTACTTGGGCATGGTGATCCAATCGCCCAGACGCACCACGTCGTTGGCGCTGATCTGGATGCTGGCTACGAAGCCCAAAATGGTGTCCTTGAAGATCAGCAACAGCACAGCCGACGCCGCTCCCATTGCCGTTAGGAAGCCGATCGCGGAGCGGCCGGTGATCTGGGTGAAGATGAGCACGCCTGCGATGATCCACAGCACCAGGGAGATCACCTGGGCATAACTCTCCAGTGGTTTTCCGCGATACGCCTCATCCAGTTTCAGCGTGTCCTTGAGGGCATTCAACACGGAGCGGACGATCCGGATGGCCAGCAGGATGAAGAAGATATTGAAGAGGCTTTGGCCCAAGGGTACCCAGCGTGGAAAATCGGCCAGGACGGCAGGTACCATGTTGTAGGCGAGCACCAGCGGAACGATACGTGCCACATAACGCGGTGTACGGCTCTTGACCAAGTTGTCGTCGAACCGGGAGTCCGTCTTGAACGCCAACCGGGGCATGGATACGGTCAACCCCCAGTTGAGCAGACTGGAAAGCAGCACCATCGTGGTGAGCACCAGCGCCCCGCCCAGCAACAGTCCCGCCCAGGCCAGATGTTCCTGTGGCACCCCCCACGCGCTCATCAGATCGTGCAGGCGGGTGACCAACAGGTCATAGAAGAAGGGCAGGTTACGGTGCTTCATACGCGGACGGAAGCCGCAAAGGAACGAACTACCGATCCGGGAAGTAGCCTCCGAAATATGACGTCCGTCCACCAGCCGTTACATTCGCAGCCTGCCCGCCACAAGGTCGGGCGTTCCAGTAGCAAGCGATCCCATGAACCTACACGAGTATCAAGGCAAAAGCATCCTCGCCCAATATGGCGTCCGTATCCAACGTGGCTTTGTAGCCTACAACGCCGATGAGGCTGTGGACCAGGCCAAGCGATTGGCACAGGAGACCGGCACCAAATTCTTCGTAGTGAAGGCCCAGATCCACGCTGGTGGGCGTGGTAAAGGCGGTGGCGTGAAGGTGGCCAAGAACTACGACGAGGTGCGGGAGAAGAGCGGGGCCATTATTGGCATGATGCTGAAGAGCCCGCAAACGCCGCCACAAGGCAAGAAGGTACACAAGGTGCTCATCGCCGAAGACGTGTACTACCCCGGAGCCAGCGAAACCAAGGAATATTATATGAGCGTTTTGCTGGATCGCGCAAGCGGCAAGAACGTGATCGTTTACAGCACCGAGGGTGGAATGGACATCGAAGAAGTGGCCGAACATCATCCCGAAAAGATCCTGAAAGAGACCGTGGATCCCCGCGTAGGGCTGCGTCCGTTCCAATGCAACAAGATCGCCACCAACCTGGGGGTGACCGGTGCAGCGAAAAAGGAAATGGTGAAGTTCGTGGCGGCGTTATACAAAGCATACGA